>Ga0137393_10000596_pt1 | contig 21731 bp, 21 predicted proteins | sample 15con2h34BmetaG_FD_101396 | JGI IMG/M metagenome (GOLD analysis project Ga0137393, IMG submission 101396) | Vadose zone soil microbial communities from Angelo Coast Range Reserve, California, USA - 15con2h3.4B metaG | ecosystem: Environmental > Terrestrial > Soil > Vadose zone > Saprolite...
CTCCTGAAATTTTCATAATTTTAATTATTTTGCGAGAAATTCATAGATCCAAACTTCACCACGGCCACCTGCACCACCGGGACCTGAGGCTACTGCAGTTACAGATCCACCTCCACCACCACCGCCGCCTCCAGGTATGCCCCCTACTCCCCCTGTACCACCCACAGAAGATGCTTTTCTACCTCCAGCACCACCACCACCAGAACCACCAAAGATTGCTCCTGAAACAGGAAATGCAAAATTATTACCAGGACCACCATTTATTGTAGTTGATTCTAGTCCAGCAATTCCACCAGCAAGCATGGTAGATCCATCAGGATATAATATAGCAGAACCAACTCCTCCAGAACGTTCAGTTGTAGCATCATAACCACCACCACCAGCACCATAACCAGGAAAATATTGAGATGACCAATAAAATGTTGATGCTGATACTACTCCTATATTAGCAGGAGATTCTCCAACAATATTAGTACCTCTGGCTGCAGTAAATCCTGATTGCATTGAAGCAATAGATTGTCCACCATATGTCTGACTATTAGCCGAAAGAGGAACACTAGAAAATATATATCCTAGAGGGGCAGCTGCAGAATTAGTAGTTGTTCCACCACCACCAGCTAAAGTTGCTCCTGCTGATGTGGTAACACCGGGACCAATTAAACCTACCAATGATGCAGTTCCCGTAGTAGACCCTGGATTACCATTTGCACTAGTAGCTGCTAATCCTCCGGCGCCACCAGATCCAACAGTTATAGTGGTCGATGTACCGAACATATTAGCTGGATTACTATAAATCATTACATTGCCCGCTGCACCACCGCCGCCACCACCGGCTGCTGTAGTAGCACCGGATCGGCCACTACCACCACCAGCACCACCATTCCAGATTATACAAAGAACTTGCTGAGCATTAGCGTCTTTAGTCCATGTTCCAGTTGCAGTAAACTGAGTGAATTTTATCTTACCAATACCTATTGGTAACGAACTTGAATCAAAATATGAAAAAGACATAATAACTCCTATACAACACTTAATGTTCCAACACCGTTAATATAAGTAAATGTAGTGTCCGCTGTCGTACATAATATTTTACATGATTGACCCACGGCAGACGATGATACAGTTCCCGTAGCTCCAATAGTAGATGAAGTTGATTCAAATATAATCTTTTGTCCTGCATTCTGAGCTATAGTCCATCCAGAAGCACTTTTACCAACGACTTCAATAATAGAACCAAATGCAGCAGTTGCAGGTAATGTTAATGTTACCAATCCAGCATTATTTGCTACATATCCATTATTTACAGACATAGTTGTTGATGCTCCCGTTATTTCATTCCAGGTAAATGAACCGCTCGGACCTGAATCAGAACCTATTGCACCTGTAGATGTATTAATAGTTACATAATTTTTATTTGCAACCGCAACACCTTGAACACCTGTTAATATAACACCTGCAGATGGAGCTTGAATTGTTGTAGTACTTGAAGCGGTTGTAGATCCTAAAGTTACTCCTTTAATAGCAGCACCAGTCCCTATAGATAAAGTTGTTGCAGAAGCATCAGTAGATATGCCAAAAGCACCAGTTCCACTATTAATAGTCAATGCACCATTAGTTGCTGTAACATTTAATGCTCCCGATCCAGATTGAACCGTAGTAGCAGATGTTGAGTTAGTAGATCCTAGAGTAGTTGTTTTAACAGCTCCGCCAGTAGCTATATTAACTGTAGTTGCTGATGCATCTGTACTAATACTCATAGAACCTGTACCAGAATTATGTGTCTGTGCTCCATTTGTACTTGTTATATTAAGAGCACCACTTCCTGACTGTACTGTAGTAGCTGATGTACTATTAGTAGATCCCAAAGTAACCGTTTTAACAGCACCACCAGTTGCCAGAGAAACCGTTGTTGCTGATGCATCGGTTGAAAGCCCCAAGGCGCCAGTACCAGAATTACCTGTCCACGTACCATTTGTACTCGTTAACGCTAAAGCGCCACTTCCACTTTGTACTGTTGTCGCAGAAGTACTATTAACTGAACCTAGAGTTACTCCTTTAACTGCGCCACCTGTAGCAAAAGATACTGTAGTAGCTGAAGCATCAGTGCTTATACCAAGAGCACCAGTTCCTGAGTTTATTGTGATAGCACCATTTGTAGCAGTCACATTCAATGCACCTGAACCAGATTGTACGGTAGTTGCACTTGTTGAATTTGTACTTCCTAAAGTTACACCTTTAACTGCGCCGCCTGTTCCTATAGATAAAGTAGTAGCCGCAGCATCAGTAGATATACCAAAAGCTCCCGTACCAGAATTATGAGTTTGTGTACCATTGGTTGAAGTTATATTTAATGCACCTGAACCAGATTGGACTGTAGTCGCTGATGTACTATTAGTAGATCCAAATGTAGAAGTTTTTATACCAGCGCCTGTACCAATATTAATTGTACTTGTTGTAGCGTCAGTTGCTAAAGACACAGTTCCACCATTAGCAGTTATTCCTGCAAATGTAAGTGTTTCTGTACTACCAGTTCCACCAAATGATAATCCGGTAGTGCCACCGGTAAATGTAAATGCTGCACCCGTAAGTGCACCACCAGTGTCACCGGTTATTGAAATAGAAGATGCAGCACCTGCATCAGAACCAATAGCGCCTGTTGCTGTATTAATAGTTACGTAATTTTTATTGGCAACAGCAACACCTTGAACACCCGTTAAAGTTACACCACCCGATGGAGCTTGAATTATCGTAGTAGCCGAAGCAGTTGTAGATCCAACAGTTGTAGCATGCGCATTGGCAGAAGTACCAAGATTAGCACCACCTGTTCCACATGCGATTGTTGAGGTACTCGTTGAGTTAGTTGAACCAACTGTAACCGTTTTAACAGCACCTCCTGTACCAATAGATAAAGTAGTAGCAGAAGCATCAGTAGATAACCCCAAAGAACCCGTACCTGAGTTTCCTGTCCATGTGCCATTAGTACTGGTCAAAGCAAGAGCTCCCGAACCAGACTGAACGGTGGTAGCAGAAGTACTATTCGTAGAACCTAAAGTAACTGTCTTAACTGCTCCGCCGGTCGCTAGAGAAACTGTAGTTGCTGAAGCGTCGGTTGATAAACCAAGTGCTCCTGTTCCTGAATTTCCGGTCCATGTGCCATTAGTACTTGTAAGAGCTAATGCACCACTACCACTTTGAACTGTAGTAGAAGAGGTTGAGTTAGTACTTCCTAAAGTCACGCCCTTAACAGCACTTCCAGTTCCAAATGAAACTGTAGTAGCCGAAGAATCTGTACTTATACCTAATGCTCCAGTACCTGAATTTATCGTTAGAGTTCCATTTGTTGATGTAACTGCAAGAGCACCACTACCAGATTGTACCGTTGTAGCACTCGTCGAAGTAACTGATCCAAATGTAGAAGTTTTTATACCAGCACCAGTACCAACATTGATTGTACTCGTTGTGGCATCAGTCGCTAAAGATACAGTTCCGCCATTGGCAGTTATACCGGCGAAGGTTAATGTCTCCGTGCTACCAGCTCCACCAAATAACAATCCAGTCGTACCACCGGTAAATGTAAATGATGTACTCGTAAGCGCACCACCTGTATCACCAGTTATTGATATAGAAGATGAAGCGGGTGATTGCCACGAAGGGTCGGCCCCGGTCACTCCCGTTAGAACTTGTCCTGTTAATCCCGCACCTAATGAAGTTAATGACCCAGAACTATTACCAACTTGAACGGTATGATCTGTCGTTCCCGTAAGATCAGCCTTTAGGGTTCCTGCGCCATCAGTCCAACTAATGTTATTACCATTGGTCATCGAAGCTATGACAGGATCGGCCCCAACAGACCCGATAATTAATTGTCCATTTCCAGCTACACCAAGGGGTGTTATAGCACCGGTTCCTGAACCAAGTAAAACACCATGATCTGTTAATGTAATTGCACCCGTACCACCTTTATCAACGGTTAAGGGGACTGGATTGGAAAGGGTATATGATCCTGCCATGATATTATCCTAATATTTCGTAGACCCAGATTTCTCCACGGCCACCATTCCCGCCGGCACCTGATGAGGTACCTGTTAAAGAACCACCACCACCACCGCCTCCGCCCCCAGGTATACCACCATTACCACCTGTCCCCGCAGAACCACCTGTGTGTTGGCCACCACCACCACCGCCGCCAGCGCCACCGAAAATAGCGCCAGTTACAGGGAAGACAAAGTTAGCACCAGTTCCACCACTAATAGTTCCAGATTCAGTACCGCCAGCACCACCTGCAAACATAACAGTTTGATCAGCATTAAGAATATTAGATCCGCCACCTGCAGCACGTTCAGATACAACATCTGCACCTGAACCACCACCACCGTAACCGGCAATATAAATATAATTGGTATATTGCGTGTAACTATTATTAAAAATTTTTCCTATATCAGAAGCTGCAACGGGGGCAGTATTTGATCCCCTAGAACCATCCCAGGCTCCACTTATAAGACTATTAGAACCAGCATTCATATCACCATTATAAAAAAAATTAGAAAGAGTAGCTGGATTGGAAACATTAGATATTCTTACATTATAATTAACCGCTGAAGAACTTGTTGTTGTTCCTCCGCCGCCTACTAATGATACTCCATTAATACCATTAAGAACTGGTCCCATATGACCAGCTAAAGATTGTCCACCGGCAGTTCCAGGATTACCATTAGTTAAATTTGCAGCCTGTGCTACTCCACCAGCACCACCAGCACCAATAGTAATAGTTTCGGTAGCGCTAAACATATTAGCAGGCGCGGCGTATATCATTACATTACCTGCCGATCCACCACCACCACCAGCACTACTTGTAGTAGCTCCTTGGCGACCCGATCCACCACCCGCACCACCATTCCAGATTATAAACATAACCTGTTGGGCATTAGCATCCTTAGTCCATGTTCCATTTGCAGTAAACTGCGTAAATTTTACCGTGTTACCACCGCCAGCTAAAGGCAATGGCCCCGAAAGAAAATATGATCCTGCCATTGTATCTCCTAAACGACTGTTACAGTTCCAATACCGCCAACAACTTCATATGTAGTATTATTAGTAATACACAAAAGAGTTACACCATCAGCATAATTTGTAGAAGCTAAACTTCCACCAGCGCCAACTGTTGTTATATCAGATCCAACAATGATTGATTGCCCTGCATTCTGCGCGATTAACCAACCACCAGCACCTTTTCCTGCGACTTTTATTATATCGCCTTGATTGGCGCCCAAAGGAAGAGTTAATGTAACCAGGCCTGCATTATTACTGATATAGCCATTATTGGCTGACATCCCCGCAGAGGCTGCAAAAACTTCAGTCCATGGAAATATAGCTGCAATAGAGATAGATCCCGGGCCATTAGTAATTTTTACACCACTACCAGCAGTAATCGTTGATAGAACTGGATCATTAAGAGTTGATCCGATGGGGATTTGGCCATTTATAGCAGCACCTAAAGATGTTAATGATCCACTAGCATTACCAATTTGAATTTGATGATTCGAAGTGCCCGTTACAGAATAAGTAACGGTGTTAGTTCCTGGATTACCAGTACCCGTAATATTATTACCACCAATAAGCGTAATATTGCCACCGCCATCAGCACTAACTGCACCGCCTGCATTCGATGTAACCGTTTGAATTCCCGAACCTGCTGTAGCATCAATTTTGATTGATCCTGGGCCATTAGTAATCGTTATATTAGTTCCGGCTGTTAAAGTTGCTAAAACTGGATCTGCGCCAACCGATCCTATAGCCAAAAATCCATTACCAGCAACACCTAAAGATGTTAATGAACCCGAACTATTGCCCAATTGTAAACTATGATTTGTGGTGCCACTTACTGAGAATGTGAGTGTATTTGTTCCTGGATTACCAACACCCGTAATATTATTACCAGTATTACCAAGTACATTAATATTATTAGCGCCATCAGGACCAACGGGTCCGCCGCTATTAGTCGTCAAAAACTCTACTATTGATCCGGGTGGAACAATTCCCATTCCGAAATTTGTTATCTGTGACATACGTACTCCCTATGTATTGTAGAAGTGTGATACATAAAAAGACCCTGATGTGGGAACCGACCCAGTTAATCGCTTAACGAAATATTGCGTATAAGCACTAAGCCTTACATCTCCTTGAATATCCTTATCGGATTGAATATCAATAATTATTGATGAATTTGCTGCAACCGGAATATGATCCGTGTTACCTGTAAATGAAAACATTACAGCAGCATCTGTGAAATTGGCTAGTATGAGTATAATTCCGGGCTTTGCAGCACCTACTCCTACTACCGTGTAACCTACTCCGATAGATGCAAAACCGAGGCTCTGCACTTCCGTAGCGCGTAATTGAAAACCCATTACTCTCTCCCTTTATTAAATCGTAGTGGCTTTACTTTTCTTCGCTCGTTGCATCCGCTTGTACATTGGATGCTCTCGTCGCTTCTTCTTCGGATCGTTTTTTATTGTCAGTAAGGACTTGAGCAAATTCATTCCATACATCAAAGCATTCTTGCAACGGAGCGCGAAATGGTAAATCGAGTACATATATCCGACCATCTTTTTCAATTTCTATTTTGTGACGTAATTCTTCTTTCAAGTTAACCCTTTCAAATTTTGTTACTGGAATTACACTAACATACCTCTACCTTGAAATTCAATGTCAGGGTTTTAATGAGGGGACCAATATCCCCTCATTATATTTAAATTATTTAATCAATAATCCAACCTGTAATAACTACATCTCCATTAAGTGCGGCTGCACCATTATTCTTTGTATTAACAATAATAGTTCCTGTAGTTTGTGTATTAATACGCTGAGCGGTCATTTGCGCATCATTCGATCCAGCATTAGAAACTGTAAGCATTACACCAGCTCCTACAACAAAACTACTATCTGTAATAGTAAAGGCCTGTGTTCCTGCAGATGCAGTTGTGAAGCCGGTATATGTAGCTTTAAAGACGCGAGCATTAATTGTCGCAGTAGCTGTTGGAGAAGCAACTGTTGCAGTAGAAGGTGCAACCGATACGATACCACCTGCTGATAAAACCACTCCGCCTGAACCGGCTTGAATAGTAGTTGTCGAAGTTGTAGTAGTCGAACCAACTGTAGTTGCGTGGGCATTAGCAGATGTACCAAAGCTAGCACCACCAGTACCACAAGCAACAGTTGTAATTGAACTACTATTTGTTGAACCCAATGTAACTGTTTTAATTGCACCACCAGTAGCTAAAGAAACTGTAGTTGCAGAAGCATCGGTAGATAAACCAAGTGCTCCTGTTCCTGAGTTACCAGTCCATGCACCACCTGTACTTGTAAGGGCAAGTGCTCCACTTCCAGACTGAACAGTAGTAGCAGAGGTTGAGTTAGTACTACCTAACGTCACTCCCTTAACGCCGCCACCTGTTCCTATAGAAACTGTAGTTGCAGTATTATCCGCAGAAATATTCATTGCAGCCGTGCCTGAAGTTAGGGCTATAATTCCATTAGCTGCTGCTAAAGATATACCACCAGTTCCAGAAGAAAGCGCTAAACCACCAGCACCATTTGAAGCCATAATTTGAACGGCATCTACTACTGCTTCGCCGCCCGTAATAACAACAGAACCTGCTGTTGAGTTTACAGTAAGATCGAATGCACCTGTAACAGTAAGATTAGAAGCTGCTGCTGCATCAAGTAATAATGCACCCGTAGTGTCTATATCAACACCAGCTGTTCCTGCATTAACATCTATACCACCACCTGCGTTAGAAGCATTAATACTAATCGCATTAGCTGCTGCTTTGCCACCAGTTAAAATAGCTGATCCAAGAGTTGTGCTTAAGGTAAGATCGGCTGCACCTGTAACGGTAAAATGAGATGCGGTTGCTGAATCTAATGCGATACCTGCTGCAGTACTAGCTGCAATTGCTCCAGCAAGAGCATTACCAACGGTAACTGTTCCAGTTGAGGTTCCTGCATTTATAGTAGTATTTGCGTTTACCGAGCTATTGACATGCGTAGTCCCGCTAAGATTAATCGCAGTAAGAGCATCAGCATTACCACAATTAACCGTTTTAGTCCCAGTACCGGTTGACATGTTAACAGTATGAGTACCAGAAGTACGATTACCTGTAGCGAGGTTGAGTAAGTTTTGACCAAGTGTAACTCCTCCTGTAGCAACATTAACTGTCTTAATTGAATCTGCATTAGTAGTTGCACCACCAACACCCAAAGACAACGTATCAGTTGTTGCTGCCGTAACTACAGTTCCGCCACTAATAGTAGTAGTGCGGGTAGCTGTAGGAGCAATATTACCAATTCCAATAGTAGATGTATCGGCATCTGTGGCGATCAAAAGACCACCTGTACCAGCACGAATTGCCAATCCACCCGCTGCATCTGAAGCATTAATTACAATAGCATTAGCATCAGCTTCGGTAGCTACAATATTGATAGAAGAACCAGTAGCTGTAATATCAATATCTTCGCCTGCTGAAGCACCCGCTGCTGTAATATCAATACCACCGATAGTTGATGATATAACGATTGAATCAGCTGCATTTTCACCTGCAGTGATTGTTACAGAACCTAATGTATTAGCTAGAGCGATATCTTTTGCTGCACCACCTGCGGCTGCAATTGAAATACCACCCGCTGTAGCACTTAAAACAACGGCTGTTGCCGAAACTTGTGATGATTCAACATTAACTTGCAAAACACCATCGATATCAACACCACCTACTGTTGATGTGAGACTAATTGCATCTGCATTAGCTAATCCTGAAACAAGTGCTATACCACCAACATCTGAATGAATATTAATAGATGTTAATGAACTGCCCTGGTCTGCATGCAATTCGATGCCTTCTGCGGTGCCCCCATCACTATGCAATAGGACTGATGGATTGCCATTAAAAGTAGAAGTTAAACTAATAAGATCAGGTGAAGAAAATGCAATATCACCAACGATTGTAGTTGTTCCATCAACTGTTAAATCCCCACCAATAGTTACATTACCCGCAGTAACATCCAAATTACCTAAGGTTATTGTAACATCGCCATCTGTCACAACTAGGTCACCTGGAGTTACTGTAACGGAAGTAAATGTACCCAGGCCTGACGCAGGTGAAGTTGACCAGGTAGAAACACCACCATGCATACTCGTTAAACACCAAACAGTATCTTCTGTGGTATTAACCCACATTGTACCCAATTGTGCTTGGTCTCTATCGCCTGGATCGCGTTGTTCAATAATAGGTTGTGGTGGGATGCGAACAGTATTACCTGCTCTGTTATAGGTAAAATATGTCTTAGTCTGATTGATTGCCATGAGAATCCTTTCATTACTTTTTTAAATCTCCTGGCATCACAATACTATGTTGTATGGTACTTGCAAGAAATGCTTGACTTTGTGATTTAAATCTAATATCATAATATTATAGTATTAATAAGAAAGAAATAATGAAAATAAAGAATAAGCCCGTAATGATACATATTCCTGAAGAATTAGTGCGCGAAGTTAAAGTAGTTATTGCACATTTAAAAATGACAATGAGCGCTTATATAAAAGAAGCAATATTAGATCGATTAGAAAGAGATGTTCCTAAAGTTGAAGCTATGAAAGAGTAATATGAAACCGGACAATAAGATTATAGCAGTGTCATTTGTAAGTGGAGTGTTTATTACGGCATTGTTATTCTTATTGCCGCCAATAGTAGGATTTGTTTTGTTGTGTTTATTGTTTTCGTTAACGTTTTTAATGTAAAGATATTCCGGGGGGAATTATGGAAAACACAAAGAATTATATTGAGTTCAAAATGAAATATACCGACGATCAAATTGATTGTAGGGTATGTGAAACTCCATTAACAAAAGAAAACTTCAAAGAAAAATATGTTTGTCCATTTGATGACGAACCATTTTGTGATAGTTGCTTCAATTGGGGTGAAGGACAAATCAACCATAAGGGAGATTGATATGTTAGGCGCGATTTTAAGTTTCTGTTACTACATGTTTATAATATCAGCGATTGCCCATTTGTGGTGGTTATTTATAGTTATTAGTAGTGATATTGGTGAAGTATTATCTTCATGGATATCACATAAATTCCAGAGTATCAAAAGAATTTTTGTCGGCTTCCTTAGATAACCATGGCATAAGTTTTACAACTTTATTCATGTTTTTCATAAATAATGATGGATTATTCGCACTAGCTGCTTCAACGGCATTAAAATAATATTTTCTTGCTGCTGGATTAGAAGCTATTCCGCGCCCAAATCTTTCCGTTTCGCGAAGTGCAATTTTAATTGGTTCTGTTAAAAGTTCAGCACCAAATTTTCCTTTAACATTTAATTTATCAAAAAACTTATCTGTTATTGTATTCATATGTTTTAATGCAGTAAGTTGATCAGCAGATTTAAGATGCTTAAAAAACGTAGGATTTTCCAGACTATGAGAAGTAAAATATTGATCAAGAGCCTCATTAAGTGGTGCTATATATCGAGCATTTACTGCATCTGGCAATTCTTTTTTAAGAGCATTGATAGATGTTCTTAAATCTACTGCCTTAGAAGGATTTAATTTTTTTCCTCGTACATTTTTATCAATAGTTCTTAAAATATTGTTTACTTTTTTTGATACTTTTTCGCTAACTTCTGTACCCAAATTTTCTTCTACTGCCAAAACTGCCTTTTGAATATTATCTGCAGAATGTGTAGATCCTTTTTTAATAAAAGATTTAGCTAGTTTATATTCTTTGGCTTGTTCTTTGGCAATCGTAGGAATTTTACCCGTATAAACACCATGACCTATTTGTGTAGCTAATTCTGCCACATCTTGAACTGCTTCAGGAGCACCAATTGCACCAAGACCACCAGCGGCCGTACTGCCGTATCCGAGACCTTTTAATGCCTGTGTTCCACCCAAAGTTGCAGCCGCAGGAGCAGATTGCGCAAATCTCTTTAAAACATGTTCACCAATATTTTGAGGTTCTAATTCTTCTTCTGATATATTTCCATATTTCTTTATAAGTTCAGAAGGAACTGGATGAGGAGGAGTAACTCCAAACCATCCTGGAACAGTAGTAAAGAGAGACTCTACGCCTTTCAATAGATTGATTCCACCTATTTTACCGGCTCGTTTTAATCTATTTCCCACACCAGAAGAAGATTTTGGCGATCCTTCCCCTACAAAAGAAAATTCATCCATTATTCACCTCACACTATAACCCAAGATTTTCCATTGCTTTTCGCAGTTAGCCCAGTTTCTTTTCCGCGTATTGTTTTTCCAGAATATTTATTTGCCGGATATTTGCTTTCTAAAAACTCAACCCATTTATTTCTAAATTCCTGTTTTTGTCCGCTACGAATTTCTTTAGCACGCTTTTCAATTTGTGGTTTATAATCTGCAGGAACTTTTTCTCCCCATTTTTGAATCAATTCTTCAGAAGCTTTCGCCTTAGAATATTCCTTCATAATTTCAGGATCGTTTTTAATTTTATAAGCAAGTCGTTTTATAGTTTCTGGATGTTGCCAAATTGCAGGTTTTCGTAATTCTTCTAAGGCTAAGCGTGTTTTATGAAGAACGCCGCCTCCAAGTTGAGCCCTAGATAAAACTAAATCTGCAAAATCAGTTATGAGTTGTTGACCCTCATTAGTTTGAATTGATTGAGGAGTAATAGCTCCCCATGGTCCCGTAATTGCTTTTCCGGTTTCAACTAAATCAATAATATTTTGTGCAGTTTTAATAGTATGCCGAGCGGGAGATCCTTTTTTTTCTATTTCTTCAATATAAGGCTTAGCATATTTATCAATCTCTGCTTGTTTTTTTATATTTTGATTTTCTTGTTTAATAGCAACTTCTTTTTCTCGAATTGCTTGTACTGGATTTTTAAAATAATCCGCTATATTAGACGCACCTTGTTGTTCTTCTGTACCTTGTTGTTGTCCACCTTGAGATCCCTGTAATACAGCACCAAGATTGGGCAATATAGCCTTCTGTGCATGTTCGGGAAATGAGGCAATAGCTTTTAATCTTTGTTCTGGGGTTGAACTAGGATTTGCGAGCATTTGAAGTGCATTTTCAAAATTAGATGTATGCATTTGATTAACTTTTGCTTGGGCTAATCCCTGAATTCCTTGGCTTAATCCTTCAGATAGTCCGGTACCAAGTATATTTCCCCATGATTTTTTTGAAGGAAGTACATTTATTGCCATCTTATCCTCCTTGAGAGCTAAGCAATTTAATTAGATTATTAAGCCATCCCTGACCGCCTGATAATGATTCTCCACCAGCACCCGTTTGTCCTTTTCTACCAGCAAGTGCAGATAACGCCATTGGTCCATATTGACCTGCAGTTTTTAATCCTTGTTGACCTAGCATTTGTCCAAATCCAGGTTCGCCTTCAAAATAATTAATCTCATCGCGTGGATTAAGCCCCAAACCAAGCATTTGTAATAATTGAGATTGATTTTGTAATCCATATTGTGAAGACAATGCTGCTAATGCTTCTTCTAGTCCCGCTCCGGCTGATCCTAATTGTGATGCAAACTGAGGTGACATTGTTGAAGATTGTCCCATTTGTGTGAATCGCTCTGCTAGTCCTGGTACGGTTTGTTGAGCAAACTGCGATCGAGCCTTATTGGCTATTGGTTCAAAACCTGCTTGAGGATTTTGAAGACCACCAATTCCCATTTGTAAAATCTGATTAAGAACATCATTTTGTTGTTCATTATATTTAGGAACACGCTCATATCTATTTTGGGTTCCACCAAAAAAACTTCCGCCAGCCATCCCATTGCCTCCTGCTGAGCCTTGCATCTGCTGAATGCTTGGCTTTTTATTTCCTGTTAAAAATCCTTTTAATCCACCAATTCCTGCACCAATTGCAGCTCCCCAAGGACCTAATGAAGCACCAGCTAATGCACCGCTGGCAGCACCCCCGGCACCCCTTCCAAATCTTCTTCCCAAGTCAGCCATCTTATTCCTAATACTCTAAAAATTCTAAAACTATATATACGGTTGTAAAATTTATAGCCGTATTATTCACCACTATAACATTGGTCGAATTTACTTGAACTGATATTGTATTACCTCCAGCATCAACATAAGGAATTGGATATGCATCAACTCCGGCAGAATTAGTTGCGGCTCCATAAATAGAAGTAAATTTAACAGGGTCTCCCGCAGGAATAGATAAGCCATGAGGCTTTGTGGAAGTTGCTCCCGCTAATATAGGTCCCATGTCTACCACAACTTGATAACCAGGTCGTCTTTTTAAGGGTGAGTTATCATCTGGATTAAACCACTGGGACCCATTATTAAATACATTTTTAAGATAATAACCCGTTTCTTTATCATTAAGTGAAAGAGCAATATTGTTAATTTGCTGATAAAGACGAACTAATAGGTCTTTAAAGTCGGGACTTGCAGGATCAATAGAATCTAAATAACCCATATCCCAAATCTGAGTTGTCTGTATAAATAAACCAATTCTGTCTTGCTGTGTTAACATTATTGAAGCCTTTCTGATGTAGGCATTACATAAAATGTCATAGCATTAAGTTCAAAGTTTTCTAATGAAACATTAGCGTCAACCATTTGCGTATCTGATAAATACAAATGCAATTGAACATATTCACCATCGGCTTGTAAATAAATTGGGTGCCAAAGAACTTCTTGTTGAGATTCAAGGGGATATAATACATAGGGTGATGTTTCTAAAACATTGTTCCCTAAAATAGCACCGGTAGCTTGTCCTTCTGTTACTAATGATAATTCAGATGAAGATGTAAAATAATCAACTGTAATAGCACCTGTAGCAGTTTTATCTACTAAGAAATCAACTTTTTGAACAGATATGTTACGTCCTTTATCGGCATAGAAATTATACTGCTTAGTTAATATATCAATCCTACTTACTCGAGTAATTGTACCGCCGCCTTGATATGCAAATAAGAATGGTCCGCCAGAAACTACAGAGAATGTATTATTATCTATGACTGTTACTTGCCAAATTTTATCATTATATGTGGTTAATCCAACACAGTTTTTAATAAGAACAAAATCACCTGTTGTTAGATTATGATTAATAACGGTAAATATAGTAGGTGTAATAAAAGGAATATCAGTAATTTGTAAGGCTTGGCAGTTTGAAGAACTTTCAGAATCAACTAGAAATACAAATCCTTCTTGGTTTCCCGCGATAACATTTCTAAATCGTGCCTGTAAAGGACCAGATACCCATTGATTAGCATTTTCTTGCCATTCCATAAGAAGATCTTCCCATCGTGTAGGATCGCCTTCGTTCTGCTCTTGGAAATAACCAAAACATGTTATAGAGTCATCATTAATAGCCCATGTTCCCGTTTTATAATTAAATACCAATACTTTATTATTGAATGGGAAATCCATACTATCTTGGTCACCATCGGGAAATGACCAATAGATCATCTCTACAAAATAATCACGTATTCCATAAACACGTTCTGGTTCATTAGTTTCATTATTAAAATCAAATATTTCATCAGGAATTTTATCATCGATACGCTCAACATTAGATCCATTACAAGCATGGATACCAACATTGCCTACTCCAATTGCTACTTTATCAAAAGGGATTACAGAAAAGGTAGATTCGGCTCCAAGTTCAGTATTAATTCTTTGCCATGTAAATGGATTAGCTTGGTTACCGGTATAAACAATTTCCCACGTAGAGCGCTCAAAATAAACGATAAGACGATCTTTTACGAATTCTGATGTAACTATAGACTCAGATGTTGGAGCGTCAATGGCAGACCCTTTTCCGGGTATATCTTGGCGCCATGAATCTACACCAACTGGTGAATCTAAAACAGTTGAATAACGAGCGCGTTGTGCATAATGGCGCTGAGTATAATTTATTCCATCGGGTGATTCGCTTTCCCATGTATTAAGCGCAATCATTCTATTTTTGAAGACAACTAACATGCGGCATGTATCTAAAAATATATCTAATACTAATGGGGGTCCTACAACGAGTGAACTTACTTTAGGTCTTAATACCGTCCATGTTGATCCATCAAAATAACGCATAAAGTTTGGATCATCTTCATCGAAATTTGTTACATAAAGAAAGTTTTGATATTCAAAAGTACCGATACCGTTTGTAGTCCAGAAAAACTGTGAATTACTTCCAACCCAAGTTGATGCACCAGCTGTTGTTTCAGTACTTAATCGTTCGAATCCCGTAAGACCATATTCATATGCAAACCTAGTATCAAATGCAATAAGTTGTTCATTATTAATATTAGGTAACTCAAATGAAGCTAAACCCATTACTGGCAATGATGGATAATAGTAAACATCTGTGAAGGCACTTGCTAGGGCAACTAAAATTCCTCCAGTAGTACCATTAAATATCATTGTACCACTTCCAGTAGATAATGTAGGAGCTGGCGGACCAGCAACTATAATCACTGTAAATATTTCATTACCAATCGAAAATAACTGACCAATGGCAGGAGTTGCAATTGGAATACCTGCAAGTAAGGGAGTCGTTCCTACAAAAGTGCCGAATCCATCAGTTGTTCCAATTTTAATTCTTAATCGTGATTGAAGTTGTTCAAAGCCAACCGCAGGAGGATTTGTTGCTTCAAGTAAAGTTCCACCAAATCGTTTACGAATTCGTCCACGAAATACATAGGCATTTTCAAGACGTGCGAATGCTTCATCGGGTATCATAAAGGGCTTTAAATTTGCCTGCAATCCACCATCGGGAGGCGATATCATAAAACGATCTAAAGGCATATTAAACTCCTATAGCAACCCACATAAAACTAATAATTGAAACTGATGAAACCGATCTTCTTACGGTGAATTGAGTAGTAGTAGTTCCCGCCGTAGAATCAAGCATAATCTGGTTATTATTACTAGCATATCCAGTATGCATCCGTGTAAATTGCATTACAGGACTTGCATTAGTAAACACAGGCAATCCAACTAATCCGGTACTGAATGTATATGTTTGAACAGGATTTAAAGTAAAATTATTTTCTCTTCCCCATACCATAAGTACACCTGAAGGAAGATAGGTCCATCCACGTGCTGCATTTGTATAGTTTTGTGTAAAAGGAATAGGAGTTCCAGCCGATCTTTGAACATAAAGCTGTTGAGTTCCCCCGGTAACTGCATTATATACATCAATATCGGTTCCTAGGGTTACTGGTGCACCACCCTGGCTTGGAAATGTAACAAACTTATGTTTACCCTGATTGGGATCACCAAAATTAAGATGGTTTACTCCCAATAAAAGAGGAATCTCCTGAAAGTTACCTAATAATTGACCCTGAGATTGATTAATTCTATCGGTTGCTTGAGGAATCGACGAGTTATATGGAGGCATCATTACTCCTAATAGTTACCATAACCATAGTAAAACGGAGAAGCCGAGTTACTTGATTGTTGATTATAAATTGTTACTACACTTTGGTTCTTCAAGATCATTAATGTTCTACGCAGAACTAACTCTTGTTGTTTTTCAAACTCGGGCATAATCAATTGAACACTATCAAGGTCCATCGTATCTTCAAAAACCTTTTTAGCGGCTCCATAAGCAATATATTGCCAATAGTCATTAAGTAATGGAAGATCTGTTGTATTTAAGATAGCGCTAGGCCTTTTATACACATCCATAGTAATAGCATATGGCTGGTCAGGTACAGGACGAAGTGTAAACTGGTTATCATAATAAAGAATCGAGGTAGGTCGTGAAGGCTTGTATGGAAATGTTTGAGCAGAAATATTGGTGTTCGCAAGAGGGGCAACAGGAAAAGTAAAACTATAATCTCCATTAACATAATTTATTGTTCCTACTGATGCGCCCGTATTTGTATCGTATAGCAAACCCAATCCATCAAATGGATTAAATGGTATATCGTGTACTGATAACCCTTGATTGTTTATATCAACAGATGCAAATGTAACATTGTTAGCTAATATTGGAACATTTGCTAGTGTTCCGAAAAAGAACGTTGTAACACTATCACCTTTTGTGGGCAAATTAACGATAAATGAATTAATTGGATATAGCCTGAACATTTCTTCACGCGATTGTGAGTAATGTGTTTCAAATCCGGCTATATAAACGGGTTGTTGTACGTCAGAATAGGTATTATCAAAGTTAAACAATGGGTTTGTTGTCGGCAACACCGACATGTCTGTTGGGTATACATCTTGGTACGGGTTACAGTACCACGTGAATGTAGTCTTATTATCAAATAGTTTAATATGATCCGGAAAATCATACACAATAAAAGTATTAATATAATCTGCAAGTTGTTGAGTTGTTAATTGTGATTCAGATGGCTTACGAGTAATCCTCCGAACCTTTTCCATAATTGTTTGCAGTGTCGTGGATGGCGGGTTAACTGCTGGCATTTTAAACTCCTATAACACATTATTAAAAGCTTGGTTGATTTGACTCGTCTGTTCACCAATCGGGACTACAATAGGGCAATATTGATCTTGTCCTATTGTAGTCCCTGGAGGAATAACAAAAGGATCGAAATTAGTAGTATCAATGGGAATGGTAAATGTTACATCCGATGTAACGGTAATATCACCAATCAAATGATCGGCTTGAACCATTCCATAAGCAAGTGGTACATATAAACGCACAGTAAGACCTGATAAGTAACCATGAGCAAATGTCGTAGTTACTTCGGCAATATCAGTCTGTGTAATATTTTGAATAATACGCATAGCCGGTTTAAATACTGTACTTTGGGATGCACCACAATTTGCCATTAATAACTTTCGACAACAACTACTTGAGGATCAAGTGTATCAATTCCCATAAAATCATTACTTTGGAAGCTGAGGCGTTTAATCTTTCCTACAACGCGCATGGGTTGTTGAAAATCAACAGCTCCATTATTATATGCGCCTACGGCATTAACAGCTGCCCTAACTCCTTGACCCATGCCTGGCAATGTAACATGTTCATACTTAGGACGATTACAATTATTATTAAGATGTTTTGCTACACCCAAAGGGATTGTATATGAATGGCCGTCATAAAAGGAATATTGTTCAATATCATCACCTGGATATTGGCGAAATACGAAATCAAATTTACCACCGGGACATTCATGAAAGTTAAAAGTTCCTGTTACAAGTTCGCGATCACGATCACGACGATATTGAAGTTCTTCTGCTTTTTTTTCAATAAAAGCAGCGCGTTCTTCTGCTGCTTTTTCTGCTTTTAAAGCACGAACTTCCCGCCATATTTCAATCTCGGTCTTTTTACGACTTGAAGTTTTCTTTGGTTGTACGGGTTCTAAATTCTTTTGTTCTGACATTTTTATTCCTCTCTAAAATCAAAAAAGGGGTGAGTTTAACTCACCCCACTTCATTACTCGTTATCTACACTAAATGATGTACCAGCAACCCAGAACATAACATCATTGACGTCACCAGCAGGTTTATCTGCTCCGCCAGCTAATGTCATACCAAGGAATCCAATATTATTAAATGCATCATTAGTTAAGTTTTGGTACGCAATTTTCGCAGTTTCACCAACTGGATGAATGATTGCAGGAGTAAATGCATAATCACCATCAAGAGGATAAGTAAACGCGGTAAACGTACTTGAATCGATATCAGTCGTAATAGTAGTAGCAGTAACCGAAACGATGTTACCTTCTATACCATTAATCTCAGTCATTCCATTAGGTAAATACGTTGAAACACGTATTTGTTGTCCTGCAGAATATCCATGATCAACGGTTGTAGCAATAACAGCATTTACAGCTTGCGAAATACTAGCGATAAATCTCCACGTTGGATAGAACAATGGATCAAATTTAACGATACGATATGAACCAGCACCACCAGCTCCGGGAGCAGTTGCCAATGGAACTGCTATTCGGAAAGATGTATTTGCCACAACAGTATCGATTACGAAATCAATACCACCCAATTGTTTAACAGCAGAAGCAGCAGGGGTGAAATAACGGATCACAGATCCTGTTATTAAACCAGCAGTACTTCCGGTACTAATTACGGGTTGAGTTGCAGCTGTTGAAGCTGTAGTTGCAACACTTACAGATAATGGATTGCCTGAAGTATCAAGCGGAGTGAATCCATCACCAGCAGCAAGAGTTGTAACAAAAAGACTATCAGTACCATTTTGTTTGTACCATCGCACACCGGTACCTGTAGTCATTCCATTTTGAAAAAAGTATTCAACACCAACATCATTAGTTGCTGCGATTTGAGTTAAGTTTTTTACTTCGATCCAATCTGCGGGAGATCGCAAAACAAGAGTTTTGTCATTGCCATCAGACGTAAATGAACCTTGAAGAATTACTGTATCTAAAGCCATGTTATTCCCCTTATACGTTCTTGGTTACGCGAAGATTGAGTAGCCAAGTGTCATTCAAGAGAACAGGTGCTTCAGCAAATTTATATGCTGTAGAACCGTTCAATGCTAAAGGTCCATCATAAAGAGGATCACGATAGATAAATTCAGCAGATGCACCATTTTGATAAATGCAGGCATAGGCTTCTCGGGCTGCAATGAAAATATTGTAGACGTTTTGACCCAATGCAGATGCATTTGGTGAAACTGACCCGATTGAAGATATCAAGAAGCGAACATTCTTAAATGAACCGATTTCTGAAGGTAAAGTTGGATTCTGATTTGGATAGTTATACTTACTAATGAAACCAGTCATATTATCTATGTCTGAGTTCAATCGTGAGTTAGCCATCGCAATATATGATTCACGTACTGGTGATGTTCCAAATTTCAAATCACCTTCAACGTTATCCAAAATCATGTACGCATTATTAGTAATAAGCGTAGTGATAATATCATCAACGTCAGGTTCAGATATATTTGTTGGATTGTCACCATTACCACCAGAAACTGCGTTAACGAATGAAGCTGTTGAAGCTAACATATCGCGTAACAATTGATCTTGTGTTTGACGTAATGATACACCCAAACGAGCTGCTGCTTCGTTTAAAGCAGGATCTTCGTTGGTTAACACAACTTGTTCGTTTAATACAACGTAGGTGCCATACCATTCAATTTTAGCGTCAATATTTATAGCAGAAAGTTGCTGAGCTGGTGGAGTTATACCTGTATTTCCGAGAGGTACCATAGCAGTTGCTAATGGATTGTATCGACGGAAACGCATAATATCACCACGATTACGAGGCATTTCTTTCTTCATCGCTGCAACACCATGAATCAATGTAGGTGTAGGTACAGCTAGAAGTTTATAAGAAAACGCGATCGCAACTGGAGCTGGCAACGAACTGGTCGTAGTAATTGCCATGTTATTTTTCCTTAAGTTACAATAGTTCGGCTTTAAACCGAATAACGTTTTACACTTAAGTTTGACGAGAACTTATTACAGTCATGGATTGGCGATTTTCCGTACAGCCGAAATGAAATGGAGTGGCGAGTTCCGTACAACCGAACAGGTTTGATGAGTACCCGAATTACATCAAGATGAAACTATCATAACTTGAGTAAAAAAATCAAACCCCTCTATGGTCGGTATGATTATAGAGGGGTGAAAGAGTAAACGAAAGAGATCTTATAGTTTCCTGATAGCACTATCCATTTGTTCTAATAATTGTTTTTTAAGTTCGGGAGTTAGTCCATTAGCGAATGCATTAGCATTAGACAACGGAGAAGAACCACCCTGAGTTGAAGCCAATGAGTTTAATGGCCTTGGTTTATTATAATTTGCTTGTGCCTTTTGTTGCTGGGCAATTTGAGCAGGATCTTGGTATATTCCATTAGCCTTAATAGCTTTATATGCCATAGAAGCTTGTGTATATGTATCTTGAATTGTGGCAATGCCCGCAGCTTCTTCAGGATCTAATTCTCTTAATTGAGTAATATTTTCTTCAGTCATAACACGATCAATATCAGGATATTTAGTTCGCAATCTCATCTCATCCTGTTGTCGTTTAAAATCTCTTTGAATCTTTTTGGTTTCTCGAATCTCTTTATTAAGTTTTGCTACATATTTAGCAGGAACATAATCATCAGGTTCTAAACCACTATCATCTTCATCTTGCTGGGGTTTTTGCTGTGATTGTAATGATTGAACATAGCGTTGTAATTCATCTCGTTCGCGCTCTGCTTTACGTTTTTCTTCGCGCATTACTCTAAAATTTCGATCTGCCACGCTTTCTTGTTGAACCTGTGGTGCGGCTGCCGAAGCTAACTCTTGTGGTTCTTCTGGGGCTTGATCTTGTAATACTTGTGCTGGTTCTTCTTGTTCATTAATTTGTTGCATGAATTATCCTCTCTTTCTTTAATCTACCGAATTCATCTTCTCCATTAAGTTCTCTGCTTTTTTTATCTAAAGTTCCATCTCTAAAATCTAATATCATATCTAACATGCAATGTTCCTCCGGGACAATCTCAAGTGCATGAAATACAAAATGATCACAAGTATCAGGATCAGGTACAGTCCATAAATATTCAAGTCGTTCTTCTTTTCTATAATATTTAAAAACAGTTTGATCGTAGGCTGGGCGTGGACAGGTCTCAAATGCATAAAATCTGCGGCGTATTACATTTCCAAGTACTTTCTCTCTGTGTAGCAAGCCTACTACAAAAAAATCGCCCTTAAAGCGTTTTTTGCCTAATTCAGCACATTCCTCAAACTGAGGCATATAATCTTTGCAATATTCATTAA
>Ga0137393_10000607_pt1 | contig 21614 bp, 23 predicted proteins | sample 15con2h34BmetaG_FD_101396 | JGI IMG/M metagenome (GOLD analysis project Ga0137393, IMG submission 101396) | Vadose zone soil microbial communities from Angelo Coast Range Reserve, California, USA - 15con2h3.4B metaG | ecosystem: Environmental > Terrestrial > Soil > Vadose zone > Saprolite...
CCCTGCTTCTCGATCGCCAGGATCTGCCCCTCGGTCAACCTGGCCAGGTGCGCACTCGCGGTCGATGCGGCCACGCCCGCCTCGAGCGCCAGCTCGGTGGCCGTCAGCGCCGTACCGCTCATGACCGCGGTCAGCATCCGCGCCCGCGCCGGGTCGCCGATCAGAGCCGCCAGTCCCGCCAGGTCCGGCGCGTCATCCCTCGCCAGTGCCTTCACGAGCGCACCCTAGGACGATGATGAATGGGAACGCTGCAGGAGTTGGCGATGAAACAGGTCTCATGCGCCCGCTCATGCAGCTTCGTAGCGCGCTCGACCTGCGCCTCCTCGGCGACCGTCACCACCGGATGCAGCACGACCTCCTCGAACCGCCCGCCACCCTTGCCATCCTCCTTCATGATCCCCGTAGCCGCATCCTCGTACGTCAGGACGCTGATGCCGTACTTCGCACAGAGCGCGAGATACGACAGCATGTGACAGGAGGAGATGGCGGCCAGGAAGAGATCCTCCGGATTGAACCTGTCCGCGTCACCCCGAAAGGCGACATCCGCTGTCCCCCGCAACTCCGGTTTGCCGTCGATGAGGACGCGATACTGGCGACCGTATCCGGCGTAGGTCGCCGTCCCATCGCCGCGATTGCCGTCCCAGATCAGGTGCGCGCTGTAGTGATGTTCGCCGTTGTTCATCGGTACATCCTACCGAGGATGAGGCGGAGATACTTCGGCGGGGAACGAAGGGACATGGCACTCCTCGGCTCGAGAGGAACGACCTACTCCATGCTTCATCTCCGCGGAAGGACGCCGAGCAAGAGCGATTGTGTCCATGTGCGGTGTTTGGGACACGTGTGTCTCATGCAAGTATCGATGGCTCAGGTGATTAAGACTCGTGCTCCCTTTCAAGTGTCCATGACTGAGGTGATTAAGACCCGCGTGTCTCTTTCGAGTGTCCATGGCTAAGGTGATTAAGACCCGCGTGTCTCTTTCGAGTGTCCATGGCTAAGGTGATTAAGACCCGTGTGTCTCTTTCGAGTGTCCATGGCCAAGGTGATTAAGACCGCGTGTCTCTTTCAAGTGTCCATGGCTAAGGTGATTAAGACCCGCGTGCCTCTTTCGAGTGTCCATGGCTAAGGTGATTAAGACTCGCGTGTCTCTTCCAAGTGTCCATGGCTCAGGTGATTAAGGTACACATGTCTCTTTCAGGTGTCCACGGCTAAGATGATTAAGGTAGCCTGCATCGACTAACCCGGCCATGCCAGCGCCGAGGCAAGATCCGGAAGCACCGCCGCTAACTCCTCCGCATTGCGCAGAGGCCACACCCTCCAGCTCCCGCGTCGGTACAGCATCGACCGAGGTCCCGTCGCGACGAGCCAGCTCGCGAAGGACGTCGCGCTGATACCGCGGCACCCGTGCCCGCAGTTCCACCAGCCGGATCGCATGCGGCATCACCGACGCCTTATCCTCGCCGAGGGCGGCTTCGATCACACCCTGATCCCACTTCTCCATCGCCAGCGCGATCAACTCCTCTTTGCTGAGCCGCATCCCGAGGGCGGTCGGAACCGCTACAATCGCCCCATCCTCAATGTCCGCTTTCAGCTCCTTCAGCGTCATCCCAAGCAGATCCGCCGCCGTCATGAGCGCGACGTTCGGGCGAGGGGTAAGGAAGATGTACCGGATGTCACGGTCGGTGGGTGGGGGCATGGTGCGTCTCCTTCAATGGTACGTGATAGCGTATCACTTGCTGTTCACGTTTACAAGCGAGACTTCGCCGTGACGATCAAGACGCAGCCGGAGGGTGTCGTGTTTGGTCAACGGCTTCGCGAGTTACGCGTTGCTCGCGAACTCTCGCAATACGCGCTTGCGGATCTCTGCGGATCGCACAAGCCATTCATCAGCGAGCTGGAACGGGGGGTGAAGGTACCGAGTTTGACGATGATTCTCAGGTTGGCTGAGGCGCTCGACTGTCGCGTGTACGACCTTGTGGAGGTTTTCGAGAAGAGCGCACGGGCTCGAAGACGCCGCAATAGCTGATCGCGACTCAACCCAAACTCCATAGTGCTACATGTGACACAATGCTCATCATCATGCGACGAGCCGGTGTACGCGAAGCACGTCAAAGTCTGACGGAATCGATCCGCTGTTTCGCCACATTGCTGCGGACCAAGAGTACGATGTGAAGATAGCTACGATATCGGAGCGAGCATTCGCAGCGTATTGTACTGCCAGGGGATACGGGTCTGTGCCAATCGCGACAAGTACGTCGGAGACGCCATCCTTTGCAGAGTCTCGCTGGATGGGTTGAATTAGCAATCCGCGGCTAATGGAGTCATGCGAAGGTGTCGTGCCGCAGTGCTTGCCTAACGCCGTCAAAATGCTCATCGCAGCCGCGTCAAGAATTCCTCGCTCTCGAGCACCCAGCAGTAGCCACCGCCCGTCCCGGGTTGCAGGTTGGGGGTCCTTCGACCGTCCTGCGCCGCGCCGCGCTCCGCGCGGTGCGGCTCCGGCGGCTCAGGATGACAAAGTATTTGCTACAGGCCCTCTACTCAGAGTAGCGAAATGCGATTGAGATCTCCTCGGAATGGAAACTTTCCGGTGATTCCGGTGGAGTTTATGCTCGGTTGATTGCTTCCGAGGGATCCTCCGGGGCATGTGGCGACAACAACAGTATTACGTCTACATGGTGAGCAACCAGGGGCACAACGTCTTGTACATCGGCGTTACGAATTCGCTGGAGCGGCGGATGTGGGAGCACAAGACCAAAGCGATTCCTGGATTCACGAAAAAGTACAACTGCGATCAACTGGTGTATTTCGAGATTTGCGAGCACATTGATCAGGCGATCGCGCGGGAGAAGCAGTTGAAGGGTTGGATTCGGGCGAAGAAGGACGCGCTGATTGCGAAGGTGAACCCGGAGCTGCGGGATCTGTCGGCGGAGTGGGATTCGCTACCCACCCCACTGTCATCCTGAGCCGCCGGAGCCGCGTCGCGCGAAGCGCGGCGCGGCGGAGGACGGTCGAAGGACCCCCATCCTGCTAACCCGGGAAGGGCGGTGGCGAACGGCCGTCCGGGGTCGTGACCATTGACGCCGGGCTTCCCGCACGTTAAGTATGTCTATCCATGTCGCCCCTTCCATCCCTTCTCAAACGCGCGCAGAAACATGAGTGGATCGGCGGCCGCTACACGTTTCCAGCCCAGATTCGCGAGGGCAAAGAGGTCTTCCGGCCGGAGTGCATCCTCTGGTTCGAAATGCCTGACTGCCTTCTGGTCAGTTCCACGGTCATCGACCCGCGCCATCCGGTGACGCTCGCGGAGACACTCAGCGAAGCAATGTTGCGGCCCGCGGTGGGACCGCCGCGTCGCCCGGCACGAATTCGCGTGCCGGATGAAGCGATGGCAAACGAATTGCGGATGGAGATCGATGGCATCCCGATCACCGTTACACCGGTGCCGGAGCTCGATACCGCGTTCGCGGAGCTCTGCGCGATGGCCGAGAGAGAGGCGAGTCCAACCTACCTGGACGGGGGCGCTACCTCGCCCGCCATCGTCGCCAGGCTCTTTGCCGCGGCGAGCCGTCTCTTTCACGCCGCACCGTGGCGTCGCCTCTCCGAGCAACAGATCATCGGTGTGGACATCCCCGCCTTCGACATCCATGGCGCATGCCTGTCCATCATCGGCGCTGGCGGCGAGAGCCTCGGGCTGCTGCTGTTCCGGTCAATCGCCGATTTCATGGCCTTCGCCATGCGAGGGGTGCGGGAAAGCGACACCGACGATGAGATTGCCTTGCGCTTACTCTCGTTCGACCGCAAGAAGGATCTGCCGCCATCGCTGATGCGCGAGATCCGGGAACATCGCTGGCCGATCGCCGGCAACCGGGCCTACCCGACGTTGATCTGCCTCGACGAAGAGATGGCACCGATCCAGGCGACAGAACATGACTTTCGGATCCTGACCGCCTGTACGCAAGCATTCCTGTCATTCTTCGAACGGCATGGTGACGTCTTCGATACCGATGAGCCGGAACCGACCGCGGAAGTGTTCACAACCGGCGACGAGATAACGGTTGTTCTCACCGCTCCCCCTCACGGGTTGGACTCACTCGTCGATGAATCGCTGCTCGACGATGAAGACGACCTCGTGTTTGATGACGAATTCTTCGAGCCTGTTCCGGCCGAAATTCTGCCTGTAGTAGGCCGGAATGATCCGTGCCCCTGCGGGAGTGGAAAGAAATACAAGAAGTGCCACCTCGATGCCGATATAGGATGACTGGAGTCACCCACCACGCCGTACGCGCAGCTTCGAATCGCTCAAGACAATAAGACATCCGCCCCACGACTCAACCTCTGAGCCAGGCATTCAGATCCGGAGCGCCAGGCCTAGCCAGATCTTCGTCCGCCGACGCTGCTTCGAAGGCGATGACCGCCCTTAGATCCTCGCTGGTCACGCCGGAAAACTGCGTTATCGGCGACGCAGCGGCCGAGGCACCTGAACGTTGATCAGTTCACCCGGCAGAACTCGCGCTACCGCAGCGCGAATGTCATCGATCGCTACCCGGATGTCGCGGAGTCGCAGACTTACCGTCAGGATGGCCACGATTCCTATGTCGAACCGCGCGACGTTCTGCTGGTGCTCCAGATTGCTGTCGCCACTCAGGAACACGTCAAAGTTCGTCTGCGCGCGGCTGAGGAGCGCACCGTTCTTGAAGCTCCCCCAACCCTCCTCCTGCACCGTTCGGACGACGCACTCGGTCAACTCGCGGCGGAGTTTCCGAGGAAGGTTCTCATCGATCAGGACGCGTCTCACGCGATCCGCGCCAGCAGCGCCCGCCCCGCCTCTTCGATAAAGGCGATTGCCTGCTCGCGGGAGACGCTTGGAAAGTCGTCAAGGAACTCCTCGATGGTCTCGCCACCTTCGAGGTAATCGAGCAGGGCTTGCGCTGGCACGCGCGTCCCTACGAAAACGGGAGTCCCGCTGACGATTTCAGGGTCGGAATGCACGATTTGATTCGGGTCCATAGTTCACCTTCAGATGGCAGGGACGCCGGGCCAAGGCAGGTCTTCCTCAGCCGACGTCGCCGCGAATGCGATGACTGCTCTCAGGTTCTCGCTGGTCATGGCCGGAAAACTGCCGAGGATGTCGCCGTCGCTGCATCCCACGGCGAGACTGGCCAGAATCGTCCGCAACAGCACGCGCGTGCCGCGGATGACCGGCTCACCGCCGCAGATCTGCGTGTCTCGAATGATGTGGTCGTGGTAGTTCACGGAAGACCTCGTTTATTAGTACGACAACTATTCCATATTATGTTGTCTTTCACACCAACAAAGTCGGACTAAAGACACTTATCAGTACCTTATGTGAGTCATGATACCGCGCCAGCGGCATGCGAGCGGAGGATCTAGGGATTCGGGTCACGGCGGCGATCAAGGCCAGCGGAAAATCGCGCGCGGAGATCATCAAGGAAACAGGGATCAACAAGTCGGATCTGAGCAAGATCGAGAACGGGCATGCCGTCAATCTCAGCCGGAAACGTCTTGCGCTCCTGGCGAAGGCCACCGGCACCACGGTCGGCTACCTTCACGGTGATCCGATGGTGCTCTCACCCGAGGCCGAGGAGGAGCTGCTCCGTCATCGGAACTGGATCGACGGCATACTGCCGAAAATCGAACCTGAGCCGAACGCGATCCTCATCGCGTCAGCCGTCGGGAGTCCGGTCAGATCGCGTGACACCGCAGACATGATCGCCGACAGCCCCCAAGTCTCACTCGAGGTACCGAACACGTTCCAACGCCGCGAAGTGCAGCACGTTCTCCGCGCCCTCGGGGATTCGATGATCAATGCGGGTATCGTTAACAAAGACACGCTTTACGCAACCGCTGCACTGAAGAAACCGCCAGTCGGAAAAATCATTGCGTGCCGGATTCGTGGAGAGATCTATGTGAAGCGGGTAGTCTCGGAACACGACCGCTTTCTCCTTCGCAGCGAGAATCCGCGATACTTGCCGATCGAGTTCGACCCCAAATCTCCTGAATTCGAGATGATCGGCGTAGTGATCGGACGGCTGGGCGCAGTGGAGTAGACGGTGGGGTCCTTCCCGATTCCGGGGCATTAGAATCCCCCTCCCATGCCCTCGCCTTCCCCCAACCTCACCGCCCGCATTCGCGAGGAGCTGGCGCGCACGAAGGCGTTCAAGACCATCGGCAGGCGGATCGCGGAGGGGCCGGTCGACGTCACCGGGGCGGCGGTCGAGGCGCGGGCGTTGGTGCTGGCGACGCTGCAGGAGACGAGCGGGCGGCGCATCGCCATCATCGTGCCGGGCGATGCGGCCATCGACGACTTCGAGGCTTCGCTGCGGCTGTTTCATCGGGAGCCGCGGTGTGTGTCGGCGTATCCGTCGCCGTCGCTGTCGCCGTATCAGGATCTGTCGCCGTCGCTGGGGGTGGTGCGGAACGAGATACGGGCGCTGGGGATGCTGATCGACAAGGCCGTCGAGGTGCTGCTCGTACCGGCGCGGGCGTTGTTCTCGCGTCTGCCGCGGCCGGAGGAGTTTGCGTCGCGCATCGTGCGGCTTGCCGAGGGCGCTGAGCTGGATATGCGCGTGCTGCTGGAGCGGTTGATCGAGAACGGGTTCGTGCGCACGGACCTGGTCGGCGAGGCGGGCGAGTTCGCCTTTCGCGGGGGAATCCTGGACCTCTTTCCGCCGAACACGCCGCGGCCGGTGCGGGTGGAGCTATTCGGCGACACCATCGACTCGCTGCGTTTCTTCGAGGTGGAGACGCAGCGGTCGGAGGACGAGACAGGGCCGGTGAACATCCTGCCGATGACGCACTTTCCGGTGACCAAAGCGGTCCGGACGGCGCTGGCGCGGCGGCTGTCGCTCGACTTCATGGATCCGCTGTTCAAGCGCGACGTCGCCGACAGGATCGACCGGCTGAACGAGAACGGGACGTTTCCGGGGATCGAGCATTACGTGCCGGTGGCGTCGGAGACGGTGTCGTTTCTGGAGTATCTCGATCCGGCCGAATGGATGTTCGCGCTCATCGAGCCGGACCAGATCACGACGAACGTGGCCAAGTTCGAGTCGCTGCTGCGGAACGAGTACGACGCGGCGGCGGAGAAGGGGCGGGCGGTGTATCCGCCGGAGAAGCTGACGACGGAAGGTTCCGAGGTGTTGGGGTTCCTTCGTGAGGCACGGCTGGCGTTTTCTGAGGTTCATGTTGGGAAGCCTGCACGCGCGGGCGAGACGCCCGCGGTCCCAGGAGAGGAGTACCGCCTTCGTGCGCCGCAGGTGGATCGGTACACGAACCGGCTGCCGGAGTTCACGACCGATGTGAAGCGGGGGCATGGGGAGGGGCGGCGGCAGATTTTCTTCGCCGCGACGAAAGGTGGGAGGGAGAAGGTCGAGCGGCTGCTGAAAGAGTTCGATGTGCCGTTCGTGGCGGAGAGTGACGCGCTGCAGGCGGAGATCGTCATCGCCTCCGGCGTGCTGCCGCGCGGGTTCGACTTCGAGGAGCTGAACCTCACCACGTACTCCGAGTGGGATCTCTTCGAGCCGCCCACTTCGACGCGCGTCGGCGGGAAGAAGCGCGCCTCCGACGCCTTCGTCACCGATCTGCGCGACCTCAAGGTCGGCGACTACATCGTCCACGTCGATCACGGCGTGGGGCGATTCCATGGCTTGCAGCGCATCCCGTTCGGACCGACCGAGCGCGAGGTGATGGAGATCGAGTACTCCGGAGGCGGCAAGCTGCTGATGCCGATGGAGAACCTCAATCTCATCCAGAAGTTCTCCGGCGGCGCGGACACGCAGCCAAAGCTCGACCGCCTGGGCGGCACGGCCTGGGCGCGCACGAAGGACTCGGTCAAGAAGGCGATGCGCGACATGGCGGACGAGCTGCTGAAGCTCTACGCCACGCGGCAGATGGTGCAGGGGCACGCCTTCTCGAAGGATTCGCCGTGGCAGTTTGAGTTCGAGGATGCCTTCGAATTCGAGGAAACCGAGGATCAGGAATCGGCCATCGACGACGTCAAGTCGGACATGGAATCGCGCAAGCCGATGGACCGGCTGCTGTGCGGCGACGTCGGATACGGGAAGACCGAAGTGGCCATGCGGGCGGCATTCAAATCGGTGATGGATGGGAAGCAGGTGGTCGTCCTGGCGCCGACCACGGTGCTCGCCTACCAGCACTACCGCACGTTCCTCCGCCGTTTCGCCTCATTCCCCGTCACCATCGAGCTGCTGACGCGCTACTACTCGGCCAAGGAGCAGAAAGCGATTCTGGCCAAGCTGGAGAGCGGTGAGATCGACGTCATCATCGGCACCCACCGCGTCCTCTCCAAAGACATCAAGCTCAAGGATGTCGGCCTGCTGGTCATCGACGAAGAGCAGCGTTTCGGGGTCGGGCAGAAGGAGAAACTCAAGCAACTCAAGAAAGCGATCGACGTGCTGTCGATGTCGGCCACGCCGATCCCGCGCACGCTGCACATGTCGCTGGTCGGCATCCGCGACATCTCCGTGATCGAGACGCCCCCGAAGGACCGGCTGGCCATTCAGACGGCGGTGGTGCCGTTCACCGACGACTTCATCCGCGAGGCCATCGAGTTCGAGACCGGCCGCGGCGGACAGACCTTCTTCGTCCACAACCGCGTCGAGTCGATCTACGCGATGAAGGAGTATCTGGAGAAGCTGGTGCCGGGCCTGAAGGTCATCGTCGGACACGGGCAGATGGAGGAGCGCGAGCTGGAGCGGGCCATGCTGGCATTCATTCAGCGCGAGTACGACGTGCTGTTGGCGACGACGATCATCGAGAACGGCATCGACATCCCGGCCTGCAACACGATCCTCATCAATCACGCCGAGCGTTTCGGCCTGTCGCAGCTCTACCAGCTACGCGGACGCGTCGGCCGCAGCGACCGGCTGGCGTTCTGCTACCTGCTTGTGCCGAGCGAAAAGATTCTGACGGCCGACGCCCGCAAGCGCCTGGCCGCCATCCAGGAGTTCTCCGACCTCGGCGCGGGCTTCCGCATCGCGGCGAAGGACCTCGAGATCCGCGGCGCCGGCAACATCCTCGGCGGCGAACAATCCGGCCAGATCGCCGCCGTCGGCTTCGAGATGTACACGCGCCTGCTCGAGGAGACCATCCGCGAGATGAAGGGCGAGCGCATCGAGGAGGAGGTCGAGACGTCGATGAACCTGGGCGTCGACATCTATATCCCCAAGAACTACATCAGCGACGAGAATCTGCGCATGACGTTCTACAAGAAGGTGGCCTCGGCATCGACCGACGACCGGCTGGAGGAGATCCGCAACGAGCTCCGCGACCGCTTCGGCGCCCTGCCGCAGAACGTCGAGAACCTCATCCGCTTCGTGCAGGTCAAACGCTTCGCACAGCAGATGGGCGTGATCTCGATCGTCCGCGAAGGCGCACGCGCCGTGGTGAAGCTGACCGCGCAGGCGAAGGTCGATCCGAACAAGCTGCTGGTGCTCATCCAGCAGGACCAGCACGTGAAGTTCTCCCCGAACGGAGTGCTGACCTTCCCGCTGAAGGTGCAGGGGCCGGAAGTGATCGACGCGATCGAGGCTACGCTACGGGGACTGGCCGCGTAGCCGCGGCGCGCTGATTGCGGCTTCGCCGCGTTGTCAATACCCGATGGTAGTGAGCTCGTCCGGGTTCAGGTCCGCTGATGCCAGAGACACCCAGCCGTCGCCGGTGATGTTGTCGGTGCTGCTGCCGTAGCCGATCCAGCTTACGAAATCCTGGCCGGCGTCGGTCACCTGAAAGACGATCTGCAGCGCGCCGTAGTCGCCGGCAGGAATGGCCTGCTGGATCATTCCGAATGGCGGCACGGTCATTGTGAGCGTCGCGGTCAGCTTCTCTCCGATGAAGGTGACCTTGTATGTGCGCTGCAGGCTGTCGACGTTGACGACGCCGAAGTTCGTGCGAAAGTCGGCGTCCTGGCGAAGCCCGAGGGAGACTGCCTCGTCCTTGAGGACGGCGGAGAACGTGTCGGGATCGACGGCATCGAACGGCTGCGACACCGTCCCGTTGGAGCCCGGCTGTTTGGTGTAGATGCGGGAGAAGCCGTCGACGGCGCTGTTTGGATCAATGCTGGTGCCGGTGTACGGGATGATGATGATCGAGCCGAGAACGTTCGACTTGCCGAGGGTGTTGACGACGAAGTCCTGGACGGTCACGAAGCTGTTCGGCTGCAACGTGATCGACTTGTAGCCCGAGGGATCGAGACTATTGGTCGTTCCGGCGGCCCATATGCCTGCCAGAACCAGTTGCGCCGTGGCGCGATAGTTGACGAGGGTGACGTCGGAACGGAAGAAGAGCGATCCACCTCCGCCGGCCACGCTGCCGGCCGCCGGGAAGACCAGGGCGCGGGCGGAAACGACATCCGAGACGGCGGCCGCACGCACGCCGTTGCGCACCGCGGTGCTGCGCGCCTTCAGTTGCGCGAGCAGTTGCGCAGGCAGCTCGGGATCGACCGCCGCGACCGTTAGCGAGGCAGGGCTAACGGCTGTCATCCGCGAGAGGCGCGACAGATTGCGGGCGTAGGCCGGGAGCGAGAGAGCGAGCAGGGCAAAAAACAAGGCTGTTTTCTTCATGGTGGCGGCTACCTCCGGAAGCGGCCATTTTGATAGCTGACCGGTCGCGGCGCAAACGCGAATCGGCTACACTTCGCCCGCCCCGTGCGCCGTCTCGTCGCCCTCGCTATCGCGCTTCTCGCGGTTGCATCCTGCCATCGCAAACCGTCGGTTCCCCCCGACGTCATCGCCCGCGTCGGCGATCGGATGGTCACGCTCGGCGATTTCAAACGCTACCTCGACCGCAATACCGGTACCGAGCTCGCCCAGATGGGCCCCGAGGTGGCCAGCGCCATGACCGACCAATACCTCGAGGAGGTGATTCTCTCCGAGTTCGCCGCGGCTCATGGCGTGGAGATCCCGGCGGAAAAGATCGCCTCCGCGGTGCGCAACGATGCCGGCGCCACCGTCATCGAGAAGCGGGACGAGATGCGCCGCCAGAAGCTGATCGGCGACCTTTCGGAGAACATCGCCATGCCTGCCGACGCCGACATCCGCGCGTACTACGAGCAGCATCCGAACGAGTTCCGCAGCGGCGAAGAGCTGCACGTCAAACAGATCCTGGTGCATGACGAGGGGGTCGCCAACGAGATCGCCCAGAAGCTGCACGCCGGAGCGTCTTTCGAGGAGCTGTCCAGCCAGTACTCCCTCGCGCCGAACGCGAAGAAGGGGGGCGAGATCGGCTACGTCAGCCGGGGCGAGCTGCCGAAGATGTTCGAAGACGAGATCTTCGCCCTCAAGCCGCACAGCATCAGCGGCATCATCCGCACGGATGCCAGCTTTCACATCTTCAAGATCGAGGACCGGCGCCCTCCCGGCGTGATTGACCTGCAGACCGCCTCGCCGGTCATCCGGGAACGGCTGAAGGACGACGCCATCCGCGAGCGCATGGCTCAGCTCGTCGGCCGCGCCCGTGCCGAGCTCCCGATCGCCGTCCTGACCAAGCGCCTCCCCTTTAAGTACACGGGCGGCTTCCTGAAGTCCGAGAACGAATAAACCGCCCTGAAACTGTCGTTGTCCGTCCGTAAAGCAACCGGGACCCCTACTTCCTCGTCAAAGAAGACACGCATGAAGAAAACGATTCTCGCACTCGCCCTTACCGCCTCGGCGGCCACCCTCACAGCCGCCCAGCTCGTGGAAGCGATCGTCATCCGCGTCGGCGACCGCGTCGTCACGCGCACGCAATACGTGAAGCGGCTCAAAGACGGCTTCACCGAAATCGAGCAGACCAACACCTTGCCGGCCGACATCGCCTCGAAGAAAGAGGAGATGCGCAAGAACCTCACAAACGACTTGATCGCCGAGCTGCTCATCAAAGACCGCGCCGATCGACTCGGACTGTCGGTCAGCGCCGATGAGATCAAAGAAGCGATGGCCCGCCTGAAGGAGCAGTACGGCATCAAGAGCGATGCTGACTTTGACGAATCGCTCCGCAAGTCGGGCATGGCCCGGGCCGACATGGAAGCGCGCCTCCGTGACACGATCCTGATGAACAAAGTGTTCGCCCGCGAGCTGCGTCAGCGCGAGGACCTGGCCGACAACGAGCTCCGCGAGCGCTACGCCCGCGAAAAAGAGCGCTTCCGCCTTCCCGAGCGCGCCCGTCTGCGCGAGATCATCGTCATCAAGCCCGACGATCCGACGAAGGTCGAGGCCGCGCGCCAGCGCGCCAACGACCTCGCTGCCCAGGCCCGCACCGGCGATTTCGCCAAGCTGGCAATGACGGCCTCCGACTCCGGCACGAAAGCGAAGGGCGGCGACCTGGGTGAAGTCGCCCGCGGCGAGCTCCTCCCCGACCTCGACAAAGCTGTCTTCAACGCCACCGCCGGCACGGTTCTCGGCCCGATCGAGTCGAAGTCCGGCTGGCACATTCTGAAGGTCGAGACACGCCTGCCGTCCGAAGTCCCGGCGTTCGAGTCGGTCAAAGACCGCCTGCGCAAAGACGCCAGCGAGGACGCCTGGCAGCGCGACTACAAGGCTTACATCGACCGGCTGCGCAAAGACGCCTTCATCCAGATCAACGAGCAGTACGTCCCGACGGCATAGGTTCTACAGGCCGTAGCGGATTGCACACGGTTTTGTGCCCTCGGGAAGACGTGTATCCCCCGATTCCGTAGAATTTGGGCCTCATAAGTGTCATTCGATCTAATCTCTTCGCATGCACGAATTGATTGCCGACCTGCCGATCGACGAGCGTCCCCGCGAGCGGATGCTCACCCACGGAGCGCAGAGTCTTTCCGACGCGGAGCTTCTGGCAATTCTGCTTGGCTCAGGCATCCCCGGAAAGAATGCCATTGCGCTCGCCCGCGAGCTTCTTCACCAGGGGTTCACTTCACTGGCGCGATGTAACGCCGAGCAACTCGCCAAGCGAAGCGGGATCGGGATGGCGAAAGCGACACGCATCCTTTCCGCCTTCGAGATCGCCCGCCGAGTCGCCAGTCACAAGCCCGAGAAGCGGCCACTCTTCGACACTGACGACTTCGGCCGAGGGTTTATCGCCCGATCGAGATCGCTTAGTCAGGAGCGGCTTGGTGCGCTACTCCTCGACTCGCGCCGCCACATCCTTCGCGAGCGTGAGATCTTTATCGGCTCGGTTGCGCGTGCTCTTGTCTCCACTCGCGAGGTCATCCGATTTGCGCTCGATGCCAACGCGGTCGGCGTGGTCCTCTATCACAACCATCCGTCAGGCGATCCAGCACCGTCCGATGAGGACTACACCTACACGAGAAAGATGTGCAATTCGCTGAAGCTGATCGATATTGAGCTCGTCGATCACGTAATCGCCGGAGCACACGGATACACGTCGATGAAACGTAAGATGGAGTTTTGATCGTTACCCGGCCACGAGAGCCGGCTTCCGCATCGTCGCGGCCCGCTCGGCGTAAACCGGCGTGAACCAGCCATAGCGATCGGGGATGACTCCGGCGATGTAGTCGAAGAACTCTTTCTGGATCCGCTCCGTGACCGGCCCGCGGCGGCCGTTGCCGACCGGCACGCGGTCGATGCTGCGAATCGGAGTGACCTCGGCGGCGGTACCGGTGAAGAAGACTTCGTCGGCGACGTACAGCAACTCGCGCGGAATGAGCGATTCGACGACTTCGAATCCGAGATCGCGGGCGATCTTGATGACGCTTGCGCGGGTGATGCCGGCGAGGATTGAGGCGCCGAGAGGCGGCGTCATGATCTTTCCGTCGCGGACGACGAAGACGTTCTCGCCGGAACCTTCGCTCACGTAACCGTTGACGTCGAGCGCAATCCCTTCCGCGTATCCATCCGCCGCCGCTTCCTGGCGGATCAGGATCGAGTTCATGTAGTTGCCCGTCGCCTTTGCCAGGGCCGGGAAGGTGTTCGGGGCCATGCGATTCCAGGACGAGACCCGAACGTCGACACCGTGCTCGATCGCCTCGGGGCCGAGGTACTTGCCCCAGACCCAGGCGGCGACGACGATATCGACCGGGCAGGCAGCGGGGAAAACGCCGAGAGAATGGAAGCCGCGGTAGACGACGGGACGGAGATAGCAGTCCTGGAAATCGTTGGCCGCGACGACGTCGACGCAGATTTTCTTGAACTCGTCAGGCGTGTACGGAATCTCCATCCGATAAATGCGGCAACTGTCGTACAACCGGCGGATGTGATCGTCGAGCCGGAAGATGGCCGGCCCCTGGTTGCGCGTGTCGTAGCAGCGGATCCCTTCGAAGAGGCCGGAACCATAGTGGAGGGCATGCGTCAGGACGTGAATCTTCGCGTCGGCGAAGTCGACGAGGAGCCCGTTCATCCAGATCTTTTTTACTTCTTCGAACGGCATCGGAGCCTCCTGATGGGTGGCAGCGGTGGACGGGCAAGCAGAGCGCGCCGGGGTGAAGTTGCCGGGAGTATAGGGTCCGGCGTTTCGGCAAGTCAATGCGACAAACCTGCCATTCGCAAAGGGGTTGCGGAAGCAAAAAACAGGTTGAAGACTATGCCAGAACCAGCAGCAACATCATGACGATGAGGTAAATGTTCGAGGCCATGAACAGCCGCCGAGCCCGGGCCGGCGTGCGCGAGGCGAGGAAGGCGAAACTGGCAAAGGTCAGGGCCGCTCCGGCGATGACGGCACCGGCCAGATAGATGAACGTCGAGAGGCCGAACAGCGGCGGAAGGACGCTGACAGCGAGAAGGGCAAAGCTGTAGAGCACCGCGTGCCGCGCCGTCGCCTGGCCGTCCCCATCGCGTACAGCGAGCATGGCGAAGCCGCCGCGGGCGTAATCATCGCGGTACATCCAACTGATGGCCATGAAATGCGGGAGCTGCCAGAAGAAGAGGATGGCGAAGATGATCCAGCCGCCGGCGCCGAGCGAGCCGGTCGCGGCCGTCCATCCCATCAGCGGCGGGATTGCTCCCGGGATCGCGCCGATGAGCGTGCAGATCGTCGAGACCCGTTTCAGCGGAGTGTAGATGAAGATGTAGCTCGTGAGCGTAAACGCTCCGAGCGAGGCGGTGAGCCAGTTCACAGCGACGCCGAGGTACACGGTTCCGATCACGGCGATGGCAACCGAGAACAGCAGTGCGGCGCGGGGAGAAATGCGGCCGTCGGGCAACGGGCGGAGCCGCGTCCGCCGCATCTTCGCGTCGTGGTCGCGCTCCACATACTGATTGAGAGCATTGGTGCCGGCCGCGACGAGCGCAGTTCCAACGAGCGTGTTGACGAGAAGCGCCCAGCCGACATGCGGCGCGGCGAAAAAGTAGCCGGCCGCGGTGGTGATCAGCACCATCATCACGATGCGCGACTTCGAAAGCTCGAGGTAGTCGCGCGAGATGCTGGCGAATCCCGCCGGCCGCGCCAGAGCCAGTACATCGCTCATGCCGGCACCTCGGTGACGAGAAGGGCCCCGGCGCCGTGCCGGCGTGTCCGCCAGCCGATCGTACGCGCCGTCAGCGCGATGAGGAGCGAGAGAGCGAGCGTCGCCGCGCCCATCATCACGTGGACGCTGGTGATCACCGGCTGCTTGCCGCTCCAGACGACGTAGCCGCCGAGCGCGATCTGAATCAGCACAACGGTCACGAGCAGGTTCGAGAGCTGCCGCAACGGATGGCTCGACTCGAACCGCCGCAGACGGATGGCGGTGTAGATGATCAGCGCCGCGACGCAAACGCCTCCGGCGCGATGGGCGAAGTTGACGGCGATCTCCAGACTGGTGAAGGGCGGCACGAGATGACCAAACGACATCGGGAAATCAGGAATTGCCAGTCCCGCGCCGAGGTGCCGCATCGTCGCCCCGATCAGGATCTGCGCGTAGGTGACCAGGACCAGCGACGACGTCAGACCGACCGGGGCGTCGCCCTTCTCCAGCGTCCGGGAGGCCCGGAACCACCTCGACGTGAAAAAGGCGATGGAGGTGTTCAGGCAGAAGAAGATCTCGGCGAGGCCGGCGTGGGCGATGGAGACGGAGTGCGGAAGCAGCAGTAGCACCGTCACACCGCCGAGAACTCCCTGCGCGATGACAGCGCCGACCGAGCACCAGCCGAGAATGCGCGCGACGCGCTTCGGTTCCCGCAGTTGCAGCCAGATCGCCTGAATCACCGTCAGCAGGCCGACGGCAGCGGCGATCATCCGGTGACCGTGCTCGTAGAAGATCCCGCCGACCATCGGCGGCATCACCATCCCGTACGAAAGCGGCCAGTCAGGAACCGCCAGGCCGGAACCGGTCGAGGTGACCATCGCGCCCGCGAAGATCAGGAAGAGCGTCGCACCGGCGACGAGCTTTGTGAACCGCCGCAGCCACACCGGGGTTTCATCGGAATGTCTCAATGCCTCGGGTGACGCTTCGAAAGAAGGTTTCATTTCCTAGGAGCCGATACTGGTCTGGGCCGGTGGCACGGTGGCCAGCCACTTCTTGAAGGTGTCTTTCGAGTGGACGAACAACTGGCCGCGCATCCGGTAGTGTCCAAGGCCGCAGAGCTGCGCGCAGGCGATCTGCCAAACGTCGCTCGGCGCATTGGTCTCGTTCGTCAGGACGGGAGTGAAGTGAATGGCGATCTCCATACCCGGGATGGCATCCGTTTCGACGCGCATCACCGGCAGCTTGAAACTATGGATGACGTCTTTCGACGTAACGTGGATGATCACCGGCCGATTGACCTCGAGATGGAGATCGTTGAGCGTGACGATGTCGTCCTTGGCGTGGGGATCGGTCAGGTCGAGCCCCAGCGGGTTCGATGACGTAACGAGCTTGATGTCGCGGCGGCCGAAGACTCCATCCGGTCCCGGGTACTGGACGTTCCAGGCGAATTGCTCGGCCACGACCCGCAACTCCAGCGGGTTCTCGGACGGAGACGGTACGTGCGTCCAGCGATACCACATCGGAATGGAGAAGCCGACCAGGAGGATGACTTCGATCACGGCCACGCCGGCCTCGGTGTACGTGGAGAAGTGGCTCTGCACGCCGTGGTAGCTCGCTTTCGGATTGCGCTTAGCATTGAAGCGCCACAAGGTGTAAACGAAAAACAATCCCCACCCGACGAACAACACCAGCATCAGCCAATGCACGTTCGCGCTGAGCCGGTCCAGTTGCGGACCGTGCTGCGAAGCGTCGATCGGCATGAACTGAGCAAGAAATTTTTCCATGACGATTCCCTTCCGGCGCCCGTTAGTGCGCCGCTCCTCCGTCGAGCAGACGGAACGACTCCCGCCGCCGGCGCAACTCTTTGGCGCGCCGCCAGAAGCTCCAGAACATGGCAACGAATCCGACCTGAACGAAACCGATGATCCCGAGCATGAAAATGATGGCGTTGTTCGAGCTCTTCGTCATCGGCGAATTCGGCGCTCCATAACAGACCGGACACGCCGACAGGACGGCCGGAACGAGCAATAGCACGGCGGCAATCACTACGAATCGAGCATGGCGTGTCATGGCAGTTCCTTCAGCTTATGAAACACGCGTTTTCCGTACCAGATGAGCGTTACGCCACCGACGACACCGAAGATGATCATGGAAACCGCGAGGGAGCTCCGCGAAACCATGAACTCGCGTACGCCCCACACCGCGACATAGAGCATCAGAACGACTGACACCGTAATGAAGACGATATGGAAGGCGCGCAGGGACATTTACGATCCGAATGGGTTGGCGTGATGACTGACAGGCAACGTCATCAGGAAGATGAAGAAGATCACGGTCAGGATGAGCACGCCGTAGATGACCTTCTTCTCCGAGAGCAAATGCATGAAGAAGCCGGCTACCAGGAAGCCCTTGATGGTCGCGATGATCAACGCGACGATGATGGCGGTGTGGACCGGAAGGTTCAAACCATAGCAGGCACCGACGGTCACGGCGGTCAGCACGGCCAGTCCGAAGAACACCGTCAGGTAGACCCGCATCTCCTTGCGGATCTGCTCCGGGCTGTGATGGTGAGCGTTGGGGTCACCCACGCCGGCGTGCTCGTGCACGTCAACGCCAGGTTCCACTGCGGCTGCGGGATCGGTCACGTCGCGCTCCTCCTACATGAGATACAGAACAGGGAAAAGGAAAATCCAGACGAGGTCGACGAAGTGCCAGTAGAGGCCAACGATCTCGATCCGGTTGGTGTAACGCTCCGGATCGTGCGCCCACATCTTCGCGCCCGGCCCGAGGAAATAGAGGAAGACGATTACCCCGCCGAGGATGTGCAATCCGTGCAAGCCGGTCAGCGTGAAGTAGATCGCCAGGAAATTGTTCGTTTTGGGGAACCGGTGCTCGCCGAACTCATGCCCGTATTCGAACCCTTTGTTCACGAGAAAGATCAGCGCGCAGAGAATGGTCGCCGAAATGTAGATGCGGCCCTTCTTGAGGTTGCCGAGCCGGAGGTGCGACCACGCCATGACCACCGTGACGCTCGACAGGATGAGGATGAACGTATTGAACGTGGCCAGCTTGACGTTCAGAAATTCATATCCGCGCGGCCACGACTCGGCGCCCGTGCGCAACAGAATCAGCGACGAGAAGAGCGCCCCGAAGAGCATGACCTCGGAGGCCAGAAACAGCCAGATCCCGAGCTTGCCGTTATAGACGCCGGTGTCCGGACGCGGATGAACGTTGTAGGGAATCTCCAGCTCTGCATGTCCGACTGAAGCGTGCGCGTCCATCAATTCTCCCTCATGGCCACTGCCGTCACCGGCAGCAGACCGCCGCGCGGCTCAGGCTCGCCGGCGTCCGGCATGTGCTGCGGAATGAATGTCTCCGCCGCGCCGGGAACGTTGTACTCATACGGACCGCGGTAGACCACCGGCAGGACCTCGAAATTGCCATGCGCCAGCGGAGGTGACGTCGTTGCCGCCCACTCCATCGTCGTCGCTTCCCACGGATTCGAGCCGAGACCCTCGTCGCGGTGACCCATCGCCGCGCGGATGGCGTTCCAGAAGAAGTTGATGATGAACGGCACCTGCGCAACCAGAAGACCGATCGCGCAGATGGACATGAATGGGTTCGTCTGGTGGGCGATCAGCTTTGCATGCGCGTATTGCTCTCCACCGTCATAAAGCCGTCGCGACACACCGGCCAAACCCTGCGCGAACATCGGGAAAAAGACGCCGTTGATGCAGACGAACGAGATCCAGAAGTGGACGCGCCCCCAAAAGTCGTTCAGCTTCCGCCCCGTTGCTTTCGGGAACCAGTAGTAGATCCCGGCGAACATGGCGAAGATCGTTCCCGGCGCGACGACATAGTGGAAGTGTCCGATGACGTAGTAGGTGTCGTGCAGATGAATGTCAGCGGCGGCGAGGCCGAGCGGCAGGCCGGTCAGCCCGCCGATGCCGAACATCGGCAGGAACGCCAATGCGAACAACATCGGAGTGGTAAATCGTATCGCGCCGCCCCATAACGAGATGAAGAGCGAGCTGAGGATGATGACCGACGGGATGGAGATGATCATCGTCGTGGTCTGGAAGAAAGCGCTGATCGTCGTTCCCATGCCCGTCAGGAACATGTGGTGCGCCCACACGACGAAGGACATGAATCCGAGGAAGACGGTGGCGAACACCATCGACTTATAGCCCCAGAGCGGCTTGCGGGTGCCGTTGGCGATGATCTCGGCCACGATTCCCATGGCCGGGAGAATCAGAACGTAGACCTCGGGGTGTGCCAGGAACCAGAACAGGTGCTGCCACAGGAGCGGATTTCCGCCGCCGGCATTGGTGAGCGCCTGGCCGCTGACCACGAGGCCGCTCGGCAGGAAGAAGCTCGTACCGGCGACGCGGTCCATGAGCTGCAGCACCGCGGCCGCCTCGAGCGGCGGGAAGGCCAGCAGCAGCAGGAACGACGTGACGAACTGCGCGTGGACGAAGAAGGGGAACCGCAAGTACGACAGCCCCTTCGCGCGCAACTGGATGATCGTCACGATGAAATTCACAGAGCCGAGGAGTGAGGAGGTGATTAGGAAGACCATCCCGATCAACCACCAGGTCTGGCCCGCGGACGCAATGACCGACAACGGCGGATACGAGGTCCAGCCGGATTGTGCGGTTCCGCCGGGGACGAAGAAACTCGCCAGCATGATCAACCCGCCCGGCAGATAGCACCAATAGCTGACCATATTCAGCTTCGGGAAGGCCATGTCGGGGGCGCCGATCTGCAGCGGGACGAGATAATTGCCGAAGGCGCCGACGGCCAGCGGCACGATCCCGAGGAAGATCATGATCGTGCCGTGCATCGCGCCCAACTGGTTATAGGCCTCGGGGAGCAGGACCCCACCCGGCGCGCGCGACTCCCCGAGCAGTTTCATCGCGCTGAACGCCGTTCCCGGCCAGCCGAGCTGCAACCGCATCAGGATCATCAGGCAAAAACCGAGCATCAGGAACAGCAACGCGGTGAAGCCGTACTGGATGCCGATCCACTTATGGTCCGTCGAGAAGACATAGCGGCGAATCCACGGCTGATGATGCCCGCCGTGCGCGCCGCCGCCCTCCTCGTCCTTCATGACGCGCAACGCTTCGCGGAGCGCCTTGTGCGCTTCGTCCGCGTACATCCATTGCGAACCTACCCGGATCTGTCGTCTCAATGCCATGTTCTTAGCTCTTAGCTGTTAGCTGTTAGCGCTTTCGATGCCCTCGCGGTTAGCGATCGCCCCTAAGAGCTGACAGCTAAGAGCTAAGAGCTGCTTCTGCTTCTCCGCCGTTATCCCTTAAACGTGAAACTCAGCGCCTTCGACTCCTTGGCACCGACCGTGACCTGCTGTTCCTGTTGTCCGTACTTCTCATGCCACGCCACAACCGTGTAGTGACCGGGCGGAAGATTGGGGATCGTGAACGTTCCGTTCGTTTCCGAGACCGCGTAGAACGGGTGCGGCATCACGGCCATATACGACTTCATCCAGCCGTGTACGTCGCACTTGATCTTGAACGGCGTCATTTCGACCTTGTCGAGTTTCTTCGTAGAGACCATCCCCTGGACCGGCTGTCCTTCGTTGAACTGCGAGTTAGCCGTGGGCAGGGCGTGGATATTGTGCAGGGTGGCGTCGTCATTCTTGATCGCCAGCGGCTGACCGACCATGACGGCGTTGACGTGCGGATGGTACTGGCAGCCCTTCTGGTCGATCGTCACGGCGGCCGACGGTGTGGGGAAATTGCCCTTGATGTCTTTGATGTAGACGAAGACATTGGCAAGCTCGCCGGCCGGACCGACGACCGCATCCTCTTCCGTCGCCGGTGCACCGCCATGCTGTGACTGGCAATACGGATCGGCCGACATCTGAATGTTGTTCATCTTCGGCGCAGCCCCCTCGAACTTCACGAGACCTGTAAGCGTTGCCGCATCCGCCGATACCGGCGCGGCAGCTGGAGCCGCCGCAGGAGTGTTAGAAGCAGTGGCCGCGGTGGTCGTGGTCTGCGTCTCGTCATCTTCTCCCTGGTCTTGCTTCGATGCCTCTTTGCCTTTGCCGCAGGCGATCGAGAAGAGAAGGGTGCTTGCGAACAACATCGTCACGAACTTTTTCATGGTCATTTAGCCTATCTCCTGATTTTTCTAACGTCCTGGTCCGTTGCCTGCCGCAGGCGCGCCGCGTTGATTGCGCGTCGATTTCGCGGCCGGC
>Ga0137393_10000610_pt1 | contig 21570 bp, 17 predicted proteins | sample 15con2h34BmetaG_FD_101396 | JGI IMG/M metagenome (GOLD analysis project Ga0137393, IMG submission 101396) | Vadose zone soil microbial communities from Angelo Coast Range Reserve, California, USA - 15con2h3.4B metaG | ecosystem: Environmental > Terrestrial > Soil > Vadose zone > Saprolite...
AATTCTGACAAACCGTATCCTCGCTCTCTGCTTAGTGTGTACGCTGCAGCCCGGCGCCAGATCTGTCATGACGTTTCACTCCGGTGGCTATCCCTCGACGCGGGAAGGACAATCGCTCGGACCGGCGTCATTCGCAGGCTTCGTGCTGCGTCGGTTTGACGGCCTTATTGGTGTGAATGCAGAGATCATGGGCTTCTTTGACAAGATGGGAGTCTCGCCGGAGCGCGCGCGGCTTATCTCTCCATACGCTTTCCCGGAAGCTGAGCAATCGTCTTCTGTACTTCCGGAACCGCTGGCCGCTTTCTTCGCTGCGCACAATCCAGTTCTGATTTCTGTTGGTTTACTCGAGCCCGAGTATGATCTTCCTCTCCAAATCGCGGCAATGCCCCAGCTTTTGCGGCAGTTCCCTGATGCGGGCTTGGTCTTGATTGGATCCGGGAGTCTCGAGAACGACTTGCGGGCAAGAATCCAGGCGCACCCTTGTGCTCAACACTTACTTCTTGCCGGCGACGTCCCCCATGCCGCCACCCTGGAGGCAATCTCGCGATCCCGCCTCCTGTTGCGAACCACGCTCTACGATGGTGACGCCCTCTCAGTCCGGGAAGCCTTGCAGCTAGGTACACCCGTGATCGCCACGGATAATGGGATGCGCCCTGCTGGAGTCAACTTGATGCCGAGGTCAGACCTAGCGGCGCTTCTCCAAGTCATCGAGCAGAAACTGCAACAGCCAGCACCGGACAAGCAGCGATCTGGCGGTGACGAAAGCAACTTGCAGGCAGTGCTAAATTTCTATACGGACTTAATCGCCCAGAATAAAGGCCGCAAGGATGGGGCGTCGGACCTTTCCACTGGTTCGCCTAAGTTATGAAAAGTGCTTCACTGTCAAATCCAGGATAAATCGCGGGTCACTAGCAATTTCCCCAGTGGTGTCTTCGCTTTAAAATACAGCTTGGTATCGAAGTAAGTCCGGTACATGGCACGCTTAAGCCTAAGGTCTGCCTTATTCAGCGCATTGCGATCCGTGGTCGCGAGCTCATATCCGGTCTCTTCCAAGGTCCGGCCCACGAGCCCCTCGAACATCACGAGTTCCTCGGTGGAATAGCCGCTCCGCCACCGGCCGGTAGGGTTGAAATTTTCTGCAGATTGGGCTTCGAAGGATGTATTGGGCGCGCTTACCGAACCGATTCCCGTCCGTCGGATCCGATCATAGTCCAGCTCTTGTCCGATGAACTGGCCCAGTCTCGCCAGTGTCTCTCGTGGGTGGTTAATTAGTTCCTCGAAATGCAATTCCGTGTAGTCGGCGCCTAAGTCGCGACCGTCCCTGCGTCCCTTGTTTACCATCCATTCCCAGTAGAGTCCGGCCACCATCTTCGATGGCATGCGGTCCAACGGAAGGGGGCGTATGTAACCCAACTTTTCGGTCGAGAGCGACACATCCCTGCCATCGCGAATAATGTGGATGATGAGCGCATCGGGAATTGTTTCTTTGATCCGGTGGAGGTGCAACAAGTGCTCCGGTGTGGTGTCTGCCCATCGCTCCACTCCCTGTTTCAAGGCGATTTCAGACATCACGATGCGCAAGAAATCGCCTCCGTTTCGGCACTCGCTCATCACTTTTGCTGCGATTGCTTCCTTGTCCAGACCCGAAACTGTGTAGAGCCGGCTGTCAGACCACGCCTGTAGCAGCTTCTGTTTGTTTCGTGCGACAGAAAGGTCCCCGAATCGCGGCTCCAGCAGATTGATCACATTGGACTCCACCCTGTAAACCGCAAAATTCCCTGCTGAGAGCAACATGTGATAAAGCAGAGTCGTGCCCGAACGTCCACAACCCAGCACGAAAACGGGCGCTCGGCTTCGCGCATGGCCTTGCGTGTCGTTTTTTGACGCAGTGCTAGTTGGCATGTTCTGAATCATCGGAAATGCTTCTGTGCACTTTCAGTTCAGGCTAATTCCCGGCTGTGCTGACGTCACCTCAGCCGGACGTGGAAGCGGGCTGAATTCGCTGGCGAAGACATCAGGAGCCCGGCGCTCGGCAGTCCAGTTGGATCGAGCTTCCATGAAGTTCCTATGCCAAAGTTCCAATACCAACAGGCGCCACAACAGGCCCGAGCGATTCCGGCGTCCGCGCATATGTTCATCGACCAGCGAGCGGATAGCCGCAGGATTGAAGTATCCACGCTGTAGCGTACGAGGCTCCAGCAGCACGCCCCAAATCTGGGTTTTAACTTGGTTCCTCATCCATTCCACAAGTGGCATTTGGAAGCCCTGTTTTTTCCGATGCAGCAACGCAGCCGGAATTCCCAGCCGCTCCGCGAGTTTCTTCAGAATACGTTTACGGGTTCCTTCTCGAAACTTCAATTCCACCGGCAGAGCCGTTACCCACTCCACAAATTCATGATCCAGCATTGGCACACGCACCTCCAGAGACGCAGCCATGCTCATCCGGTCCACCTTCGCGAGGATATCCGCATTTAGGTAGGTCTTGGTGTCGAGATACAACAGCCGGCTCAGGCGATCCCGGGCAGGTGCGTCATCGTAGAGCCGCCGATACTCCAGTAGCGGATCAGACAGTTTCTCCACACTTTTTACAAACTCTCTAGTAAACAGCTCTCGTTCGCGATGCAACACCGGAAAGAATGAAAGTCCATCCAAGTAACGATCACGGTCGTTTAGGGAAGCGTTCCACGCCATGTTCTTCCCATACATCGCAGCGGGAATGAGACCATGAATCCAGCGCCGATAGATCGGTCCCCAGAAGCGCTGCAACGCATCGAGTTTTGACCGCTCCACCGGTGCCGGGTAGCGATCATATCCAGCGAACAACTCATCGCCCCCATCGCCCGAGAGCGCAACCGTAACTTGCCGTCTTGCCATCCGGCACACGTAGTAGGTTGGAAGCATGGATGAATCGCCGAATGGCTCTTCCATCATTGTTGAGAGGTAGTTCAGCGTCTCCTCAATATCCGGCTCGAGCACCAACTCGTGATGATCCGTACCAAACCGTTCCGCAACCATGCGCGCGTATTCTGATTCGTTGAACTTCTCTGCTCGAAAACCAATAGAAAACGTCTTGACCGGTCTCGCGCTTGCTCGCGCCATCAAAGCGACGATGATCGAAGAGTCCACGCCTCCGCTCAGCAAGGCCCCCAAGGGCACGTCGCTGATCATCCGCAGCCGGACGGCCTCCGCTAAACGACGTTCCATTTCCCCAAGACATTCGTCTTCGCTCATGGGCGAATGCGTGCTGTACTCCGGCAAATCCCAATACTGGCGGATATTCAAGTCGCCGTTGCGATACTCGATTAAGTGACCTGCCGGCAATTTGCGGATACGCCCGAATACGGTGTGCGGATCGGGTATGTATCCAAAATAGAAGTACTGCAGCAGACCTTCTCGATCAACCACCGCCCACTCCGGACGCAGAGCGAGGATTGTCTTAATCTCCGAACCAAACAGTAGCTCCCCTCCGTACCAGGCATAGTGCAAAGGCTTTTTGCCCAGTCGGTCGCGAGCCAGGAGCAGCGAATGTTGCCGCTCGTCGTACAAGGCAATCGCGAACATTCCTCTAAGCTTTTTGACGCAGTCCGCACCCATCTCCTCATAAAGGTGGACGATGACTTCAGTGTCCGTATGGGTGTAAAACCGATGCCCGCGACCCTCCAGATCTTTCCTCAGTTCGCGAAAGTTGTAGATCTCTCCGTTGAAAACTACGGCGACGCTGCGATCCTCGTTGTAGATCGGCTGACTTCCCCCTGACAGATCGATAATGCTAAGCCGCCGCATTCCCAGACCTACATTGCCCTGCGCGAAGATACCCTCATCGTCTGGCCCGCGATGGATGATGGTATTCGTCATGCGCCGGACCTGTTCGTCCGTGATCGTCTTCCCTTCCGGGGCAATCATTCCAGCTATTCCGCACATGATTGTGGCTCCAAGTTTCGGTCCTCCCGGATCAAGACTGCCGGAACCATCATCGGCTTGCGCCCGGAGACCGAAACCGGTTGCAGGATCACCCGCAGATCTTCAAGCCCGCAGTCCTCCAACCAGCGGAACACTTCCTCATAAGTGTGCTTGGACTGGTACCACGGCGAGTACCAGTCGAAAGTGTCCAACACCCGCCATCTTGGATCCTTGTGGAACGCCATCGGAATCGCGTAGGCCAGCGCTGCGCTCGCCGGGCGTCCGATTAGCGGAATCTTCCGCAAAACTTGATGAACCCTGTAGAGCGGGATGACGCGGTAACACAGCGTGTGCAGCATCTTGGGCGACATCCGGCGCGTCACCTTCCGGTAGACGTCGCTCATCTTGTACCAGTTGTTGTATTTGCTGTAGAGCCAGATGGCGATCCGGCCCCCAGGCCTGAGCAACCGCGGCAGACTTTTGAAAGCCTGCTCGCAGTTCGGCGTGTGGTGAAGTACCCCAATGCTGTAGATGTAGTCGAAACTCTCCGGGGCAAATGGAAGCTTGAAAACATCAGCCTGAAAAAATGCAGCCTCACGATCCGCCAGATTCTCAGCGGCGACTTCGGCCGCCAGACTCAGGTCAATCCCGACGACATGGGCACCCCACCGCGTTGCCACTTCCGCAAATCGGCCCATGCCGCATCCCACATCGAGTATCAGCTTCCCGCGAAGTTCCTCCGGATGGAAACCGGTGCGGCGCTCAAAGTCCTGCTCCGAGCGGCGGCTCTCTTCATTGTCCAGTTGAGTCTTGCGGAAAATATGCCACTGAAAACCGAAGCTGCCGGCATAGTGCTCGGCATCCACAAAGCGAAAGACCCCTTTCACATTCGGATACTTTCGGCCGCACTCCGGACACATGACACCGCCTTCCTCCTGCCTCAGAGCGCTCTGGCATGAAAGACAACGGAGGTTGGCGAGGATCTCGTCAGCGAGTCCGGGCCAGTTCTGCTTGTCTCTTTCCATAACTCCTCTGACCGCGGATCCCCGTTTCGAGGGCATCGTCCCCTTCTGTCAGCCGAGATTGCGCGCGCGTGATCTGGTATAGCGCCGTGGTGTACGCGACCAGGAAATACGGGTACATGCTGTATTCCGTGGAGGCGAAAAATGCGCTCACCAGGTATGCCACGACGGCGACCCAGAGACCTCCCGTAAAGATTCGGATTTCGGAGTCCAGTTTATAAACATTTGACTTCCGCACCTGCCGTAAATTGAAAAATGTTCTGTAAATTACAAACAAGAACAGCATCAGTGCGGGAAAACCACCTTCGGCGGCAATCTCCGTGTAAGTATTGTGCGCGACGTGCCAATTTCCGCTCAGGACCTCAAAATTGCCCGCCCCTACGCCGAACACAGGGTTGTGCACGGCCATCCTCACACTCTCGAGAAACAACTGCTTCCGTGCCTCGCGCGAGCCGCGGTCCATCGTGTCTTCCTGCTGCCCTGTCACAATGCTGGCGATCCGCTGGGCGTAGTGACCTGGGGCAACGATCAGGAGGGCAACCCCCAGAAATACACCCAGAAAGATCAGGTAGAAGCGGCGGCCATGGACGGCAAATTCCCACAATACGAGTACGCCCGCCAGGGCGATCGCCAGAAACCCGCTGCGCGAATAGGTCAACTCCACACCGATCAGCATGATCAAAATCCCACCCGCCCAGAGCGCTTTCTTGAAGCCCCGGGCCAGAAAGAAAAAGGCGACGCAAAGCGGCCAATTCAAGGCAATATTGATCGCCAGATCGTTGGGATTCTCGAACACGCCGCCCAAAACTCCGGTCAGACGGCCGCCCTTGGTATGGTGCAACCCCACTGAGAGCACGGTCATCGCGGCAACGGCACCCGCTTGAACCCAAACCAGGCGCCGCAGTTGCCACAAATGCTCCACCAGGACCGCAACCAGCAGGCCTGCGATAATGTCCTTCGAAAGCCGGGTCATGACCGTGTTGAAGGCGCCGCCACGCCAGTATGCAAACGGAATCGTGATGCAGTACCAGACAAAAAACCCTAGAAGGCATTTTACTTCCGGCGCGAGCTTCTGCTTGCTCCGTCCGCTCATCAGGGTGAGAATCAGCGCCACCAGAGCGATGCCCCCGGCGATTTTGGCCAGGGGGATTACGTTGAGCCCCGGAATCACATCCTCGGGGCGCGCAAAATACAACGCCGACAAAATCAGCAGCGCAAGATAAGCGCCCTTTGCCTTCTGCCGCTTCTTGTTTTCTGCCGTTGCCGCGGCGGGCACCATCCCCGATTTGCCTCTTTCGATTTCCATCTGGCCTTTCATAAGCGCAACCACACTGCTTTGCGCTCGGACACAAAATTGGCGAACGCCAGCAAGGCTGCTGTATTGAGCATGATAAATGTGAACGCAGCGCCTGTCATCCGCATCAATTCTTCAAAGACATCATTCCCAGGACTGTGCCTCGTCACAATGCAAAACGTTCCGGGAACGTGCGGATTCAAGAGAGGCCGCCGCTCGCAGGAGCAGCCATGGATATGGGCCAGACTGCAGCTGCCGCGTCGTCTTCGCGCACGTAACTCACAGGCCGCACGGTGAGTTCCAGCGAAAAACCGTAGCTAGTCGGGTTTCTGCAAGCATACAACAACCGACGTGGCGTAGCGATTAACCATTGGACAGTGGCGAATGAGCCATCTATCGACTCTCCAAAGCGAGGCTCGCGCATTAATACGCAGCAGCAGAGGGACAAATGGCAACCTGAAATAGCGCACCCCTTCGGGCTTGAAGGGCGTGCAGGCGTTGGCAAATTCAGTACGGGTCAAAGGATGCTCGTATTCAGAGATGTCGCCATGAGCCGGCAAGAAGTTGCGAAGGCGAGCATAGCTAGCGGAGAATCGTATTGGCTCTTTCAGGATGGCCCTTCCTCCCTTCGCTAGAATACGCAGCATCTCTTGCGTCACTTGGGCAATGTCCAGATGGTGGATCAACGAAATGCTAAAGATCACGTCCACCGACTCGTCAGGCAAACCTGTCGCGTAAGCTGACGCCACCCGTAAGTCAGCATTTAGACCAGCCCCATCGAGACGTTGCCGTGCCAAGCCCACCAATTCGGGCGAAACATCGAGACCAATAACATGAGCACCACGTAAGACGAGCGGAACAATATTCTCCCCGGTACCGCAACCAAAATCCAGCACGGTCCTCCCCCTGACATCTCCTAAGAGGTAAAAAGCATATTCCAATGGATAGGGGGTGTCAGATGGAGGATTCACGTAACGTTCAATCTCCACAAGATTGACGGGTTCAACTACAAGTTTTCTGGCTTCTTCTGCGCTGCGTAGTACTTCGGCGCGATCACGTTCCGATAGGCGCGTATCCATAGGTATTAAACAGGCTCCGGATGGCCCATAGCGCCCAAGTATACCGTAAACGTTCAACAAACTTTTAGATCTAAAGGACGGTTGTCTACGCGGTTTCACCGGTAGTTCCTCTTCCACTGACAGTCCCCCCACCGGCACTAACGAGCTTCGGAGGAAGCAGTAAGGATGGCGTCAACATTTACGCCAAGATCAACGGGACACACGATGTACCTTTGCGAATGGATCTACACAGCAAACCTGCGATCAGGCCAAAGTCATATAGTGGCGGGGGACCGTCCTCAAACACTTGGAGATTCGGAACTGCCCGTGAAGAACTTTCAAAGTATTTGCTCGCTCCAGAATCATAATTTCTGAGTTTGTAACAACAGGCTCGTCTGCATGAGGAGATTTACGATTTCGGCAATGCCGGACGTCCCGGATCCGTTCGTCTTTGCTTGACATCTGCCCTTCGAAAGCCGGGTCATGACCGTGTTGAAGGCGTCGCCACGCCAGTAAGCAAACGGAATCGTGATTGCAGTGCCAGACAAAGAACCCCAGAAGATATTTTACTTCGGGCGCAACCTTCTCCTTGGTCCTTCCGCTCATCAGGGTGAGAATTAACGCCACCAATGCGATGCCCCGAGCGATTTTGGCGAGGGGGATTACGTGGATACCGGAATCACATCCTCGGGCGCGCAAAATACAGCGCCGACAAAACCAGCAGCGCACGATAAGCGCCCTTTGCCTTCTGCCGCTTCTTGTTTTCCGCCGTTGCCGCGGTGGGCACCGTTTCCGATTTGCCTCTTTCGATTTCCATTTGGCCTTTCATCAGCGTAACCACACTGCTTTGCGCCCGGTTACAAAATTGGCGAACGCCAGCAAGGCTGCTGTATTGAGCATGACGAATGTGAACGCCGCATCCGTCATTCGCGTCAGCGGGCCTTTCTTCAGAGGCACCATTCCCAGGACGCCCAAGGCATAGAAGGCAAGCTGGCAGACCAATGCGAGCTTATAAACTGGTCCTCTCAGAAAAAACGCCGTCAGCAGGGCAATCAGCAGAGCAAAAGGCACGAATAACCGCAGCACCTTGTGGCTCACAAACTGGAAGAGAATGGGGTTCGCCATCGTCAAAAGCCAGGGCGCAAGCTGCACCAATTGATAGTTTCCCGTCAGGGTCCGCACTTTCCTGTCAAACTCGCGTTTTGGGCCCAGGTCGGGAATGTCCCATGCGTGCGCCCGCTCGTCAAACACCACTCGCACTTTCTGCCGGACGACGTTCATCGGAATGTAAACATCGTCGAGAATGGTTCCGGAAGGCACGGGCACAGCAAGATTGCGACGTACGGCATAAAGCGCCCCAGTTGCACCCACGACTGATCCCGTGGCCGATTCGAGCTCGCGAATCTTCTTCTCGATTTTCCAATACAGACCCGTTCCCTGGACGACCTCCTGCCCTCGATTAGGGTCACCCAACATCAATTCGCCGCTGGCGCACCCCACCTCTGGATCCGCGAAATTCTCCACCAGCAATCGCACCGCGCCGGGCTCGATCTTCTGGCGGGCATCGGTAAATAAAATAATCTCTCCTTGAGCCAGCCTGATGGCGTCGTTCAAACCGGCGGCTTTGCCTTGCGACAACTGATTCATGATTGCCTGCACTCGGGGGTTAGTCGCGTGATCGCGAAGAATTTCTTCGGTCCGATCCGTCGATCCGTCAGAAACCGCAATAATCTCCCACTGATCGCAGGGATAATCCAGCCCCAGCAGGTTGCCCAACTTATCTTCCAAAACCTGCTCCTCGTTGCGCACGACCATCACCACGGACACGGAAGGCTGGTACACGCCGCGTTTCACGGGGCGCGATCCCCAGAGAGCGCGCAAGCGCAATAGGCAGGCATATCCCAAATATGTGTAGGCGATGAGACCCGTCGCTGCCCAGAAGACCCACTTCATTTCTCCGCTCTCTTTTTCTCTCTCCAAGCCACACCGAGGAAGTTCTCCGAACCCGCGTCTGCTTGCCACGACAAGGTAAAGGTTGTCATTGCGCGCCTCGCCCCAGCAGGACGATCTTGATGGTCTGAAACATGATCAACATGTCCAGGCCGATGGAGGCATTCTTGATATAGAAAAGATCGTATTGCAGTTTTTCGCGGGCGTCCTGAAGTGTGTTGCCGTACTTGTATTGCACCTGAGCCCATCCCGTAATTCCAGGACGCACTGCGTGACGTACGCCGTAGTAAGGAATTTCCTTGCTCAACCACTCCACGAATTCGGGCCGCTCTGGGCGAGGCCCCACGAAAGCCATGTCCCCTTTCAACACGCACCACAACTGCGGAATCTCATCGAGCCGGGAGGTTCGCAGGAACGCTCCCACCCGCGTGATGCGCGGATCGTCGTCCGTGGCCCAGGTCGCGCCGGTATCCGCTTCCGCGTTGTCCCGCATAGTGCGGAATTTGTAGCAGTAAAATTGGGAGCCTCCCAGCCCTACCCGCTTTTGCCGGTAGAACACATCTCCCTTGGAGTCCAGCTTGACCGCCAGCATCACGAACGGGAGTAAAGGAAGCGCCAGCAGAAGGCCGGCTGCAGCCACCAGGGTTGAGAACATTCGCCGCAGGATGATGAACCCGCTGCTGAAACGGAAGCCGTCGGCAAAGATGAGCCAACTCGGATACAACTGCTCGACTTCAATCCTCCCCGAAATCTTCTCCAGCCATGAGGTCGCTTCTTCCACCTTCACGCCTGCGAGCCGCAAATCCAGCAATTGTTCAACTGGCAGCGTCTTACGCCGGTCCGGCATGGCGACGATGACCCGGTGCACTCCATTCTGCTGGGCTAAGCCAAGCAGGTGAGCGGCCACCGTCTCCCGCGTAAGTTCGCCCTCGATGTTTCCCGTCCATCCCACAACCTCGATGCCCAGTTCGGAGCGCTGGCGCAATCCATTCAACAGACGTTGAGCCCGCTCGCCCGTGCCCAACACATACACTCGCTCGCGAAGATAAGGCTGCTTCACCAGCCAGCCATACGCGGCCCGCCAGCAGAAGAGAGTGAATGTCAAAATGATTAATCCGGCCAGCGCCGAACCGTTTCCGGGCATGAAACGCGGGAAGATGAAACCGACAGCAGAGAGCGACAGCGCGACCAGACCCAGAACCAGAAGCAGGCGGAAGGTTTGCTCCCATTTGGCGCTGAGGCTCGAGGAGTCATACAGATCGAACCAGTGGGACAGCAGCAACACGATTCCGGTGACCATCAGAATCTTGATGTAACCGCCTTCGACGTTGAGCAGAAGCCAACTATCGTCCTGATTCCGCAGCAACGTACCCACCACAAACGACAGCCAAATAATCAAGGCCTCACCCGCCAGAAGGACGAGCGTGCGCAGCGGGTAGTACACTTTGAAGAGCCTGATCACGGTTCCGCTTCCCTAGCCCTTGTTCGTGGTCCCCTTCTTCTCGTACGGCGCGTAGTAATAGCGTGAGTAAGGCAGCGCCTCACCGCGAGTCCCGTTCAACACGACTCCGACCAGCGCTTCCGCCGGAAATTCCTGACGAGCTTTCTTAGCCATGTCGAACGGCGTCGAATTGGACCGCACCACCATCACCACCCCGTCGCACGCTTTGGCCAGAACGCTCGAATCGGATACGGGTATCACCGGTGGCGAATCGATAATGATCCAGTCGAACAGAGGCTCCACCCGCTGCAACAACGCCTTCAGGCGGCCATTGCCCACTAACTCCGCTGCATTTCCAATCTCGCGGCCGCTGGGGATGAAAAACAAATTCTCGAAAGGCCCCCGCTGCATGATGGAGAATTCATCGTTTTCTCCCTGCAAATATTCGGAGAGGCCGGGGCTCGACGTCGTGCCCAGCATCATGTGCAAACGGGGCCCACGAAGGTCGGCATCGACCAGCAGCACCCGGCGTCCGTGCTGCCGCACCAACACTTGCGCCAGGTTCGCGCAGGTGAACGACTTGCCTTCCTTGGGCAATGCGCTGGTTACGAGAATTTTCTTCAGCGTCATCTTTTCGCGGGCGTGGTACAGACGGGAGCGCAGAGTACGAAACTCTTCCGCTCCCCGCGCGCTGTCGTCGCCGTTCAAAAACAGCATGGTTGCCGGATCGGGCGTCCATTGCGACGATGCACTGCCGGCCAGCAAAGCGTCCAGGCTGAAGGGACTGGCGAAAGCCGGCATCCCGGGGCCACTTGCGGTCGCCCCTAGGAACGATTCTGTAGGCGTGTTGTCCATAACCGGCTGATGGGCGAATGGATGCTCGGCCACCGGAGTCGCCGCGAAGCCGGGCAAGGTTCCACCTCCCTGGGTAGTCGCCCGCTCCTGTTCGGCTTTCTTAAGTGCTTCGTGAATTCTGCTCATAATTTCCTTTCCTCGGGGAGGTTCTTTTCTTGCTCTTCCGTCTGCCGTAAACGATCCGCTAAGACAGCTAACGAGCGCAGCGCGTCCACCAGGTCGAACTTCCCCGGCCCGGCGCTGGCTGCAGGGGCCGCCGTCATGGCCGCTGACGCATTGTTGTCGCTAAGGTCGAAATCCCGAGCCACCCCATCCACGACTGCCGGCCCGATCACCTTCTCCTGGTCCACAAACGCGCTCACCAGGCAGTGTTCGCAGAGCAGGTTGATCACGCGGGGAATCCCGTTGGCATAACGGTGAATGTTGGCGATCGCTTCCGGCTCGAAAATCTGCTGCCCGTTGGACCCCGCAATCCGCAACCGCTGATGCACGTAGGCCTTGGTCTCTTCCAGAATCAGCGGGTGAGTCTTGGCCCGCAAAGTAAGCCGCTGACGCAATTGCCGCAGTTGTGGCCGCTTCAACTTCTGCTCCAATTCCGGCTGACCGACCAGGACAATCTGCAGAAGTTTCTCGGTAAAGGTCTCCAGATTTGTGAGCATGCGGATCTCTTCCAGCACTTCATCGGAAAGGCTTTGAGCCTCGTCGACGATGAGCACCGCCGTCTCCCCGGCCCGGTAGCGGTCCAGCAGCCAGTTGTAAAGCCGCAACAGGATTTGACTCTTGGCCGTGGAATCGCAGGGAATTCCAAAGTCCGCCATCATGTAGTCCAGAAACTGCGGCACATCCAGGCGTGAGTTGAAAATGAAGGCCGTGGCCACTTGCTGCAGACGCAACCATTCCAGCAGCTTGTTAATCAGTGTGGTCTTGCCCGTACCCACTTCGCCGGTGAGCAACACAAATCCCTTGCGGCTCTGAATGCCATAGGTCAGGCAAGCCAGCGCCTCCTCCGTGTGCCGCGTCAGGAACAGATAGCGCGGATCAGGATTCACGTTGAAGGGATTCGCCCGCAGCCCGTAGAACTCTTTGTACATAGTCTCGGCCTAGACTCCGACGCTTTCCGCCTGTTCGTCCGGCTTCTTCCTCGTCCAGAACTTGCCCTTGCCATTCTTAGTTCCTTCGCTGGTCTCGCCCACCCACGGAATCGCCACCAGCATGGGTAATTCCAGCGCTGCCTCCGCATCCGCTTCCGTACGAATCGACTTGTCGCTCATCTCCATCAACAATGCGATTCCCAGACCGAGGCCCAAGCCTGCGCCCAGCCCCCCGCCGGCAAACAGCAGACGGTTCGGGAAGGTTGGAGTATCGGGCAGGTTCGCCGGGTTCAGCAGGCGCATCTGTTCACCCTGTTGCTGCTGTTCCATTGTGAGGGCAAAATCGGACTTGCTTTTGTTGGCCAGCAGGTCCTGATAATTCTTCTGGGCGTTGTCGTAGTCGCGCGCCATCTGCTTGTACTGTTCCTCGACAGCGGGACTCAGCGATACGCGTCCCTGGTATAGCTGGATTTCCTGTTGCAGTCTTTTCTGGTCGCGCGTGGCCGCCGTAATCAGATCGCCGTACTGGTGCACCTGCAGCCGCAACTGCCGGACCTCAGGCGGCTCCGACGACGAAGCTTTCTCGGCCGGGTCGCTGACTTGCGGGGACGCGCTATTCACCTCCGCCAGCTTTTTCTTCACTCCGGCAATATCCGCTTTAGCTTTGATTACGTCCGGATGATCCTCGGTATAGCGCGCCTCCAACTGTACGAGTTGTGATTGCAAGTCGGCCAGTTGCTTCTGCAGCGTCTCCGGATTATTCGAGGTCTGCGCCGATCGCCACGCCGACAACTGCTGCGCCAGAAGCGACTCAGTATAGGCTTTGTCCTGCGTCGCGCGGTTGAGAGTTTGGGTATTCGCTTCCAGCTGCGAGTTCAATCCCATCAGGATCTTGAAATTGTTCTCCTCGTCTCCGGGGAGCTGTCCCACATACTGCTTCTTAAACGCAGCCAGCTTGGAATCCATCGCGTCCAGGGTATGCTTGGCATCCTCCAAGCCTTTGCTCAACAGGTCGGTTGTGCCCCTAGCGACGTCCTGACGGGATTTCAAGTTCTCTTCCAGCAGGAGCGAGGTCAATTCGTTGCACAGCTGCTGTGCTTCCCGCGGGTTTCGCGCCGTGTAATTTACGTAGAATGCGGGCACCGGGGTACCCTGACCTTTTTTCTTCGCACCGCCGGCAGCCTGGGAGAGGTCGGTCACCACAGGTTCGACTGCCATGTTCATCCGGATGCCGTCGACCATGTCGTCCACATTTTGGCCGCTCCGCACCATGCCCAGCCGCTCCAGCATGGGCTGCAAGCGGCTCTGGCTCAGCACCTGTTGCTGCAGCGTGGCGATACGCGCCGTCAGGTCCTCGGTTACAACCGGCTGCACCATACTCTCCGGTATTTTTTGGCCTTCCACCAGCACCAGCGCCTGCGAAGTATATTTGGGGACGAAGGCATAGGAAATCAGCCATCCCGCCAGGGGCGCCAGCAGCGCGGGGATCAGGATCACCTTCGCTCGCCGGCGCAACATCGCCAGGTAGTCATCCATCGTTAATTCGCGATTTTCAATCATCCTCGTATCCGTTCCGCCGCTGCTCATCTTTCGTCAGCGGCCTTGAGATCAGTCAATTCGGATGGGCCGGGGCATCCAGTCCAATCCAAAAGTAGCTACGTGCCTCTGAGAAGTCCGCGCGCAAGGGGAGAGCCCGGTGCAGAATGAACTATCAAAATAGAGCTCGTTAAAGTGATAGCTGCCGAACACAGCAAAGTTGCGCCCCAGCGACCGGCGCGCGCCCAATCCGGCAAAACCGTAGCCATAATTTTTTGCATTGACACTAGAGCCGGCAGGCTGCAGCCGACTGTTGTGCGAATACCCCACGTCTGCGAAACCACTCCAGACCCTGGTTATTGGGCGGCTTGCTCGAAACCGCACAGTGTTGCTCTGTGCCCCCGCAAAGAGGCCGGACCCGCTTGTGGTGTAGCGCTCGAACGCCAGGTCCAGGCTGGTCTTAGGAAAGGCGTAACGCAGCGACGCCCGTCCTGCCACCGACAGTCGATTGGTTCTTAGCGGGCCTAAAAACGTAAAGTTCGTGATTGAAGTGATCTGCGGCCCGGCGCCGACCAGAAAGTCCATGCGCCCGGAGATCCGGTGTCCATACATTCCTTGCACGACGTTCGTGTGGAATGCAGTTCCGGCTCCGGCGGTCGGGGAAAATCTGAACCCCTGGTAGCCGTATACCAGCGCAATCTGGTCGTGCCGCGAGATGGTGCGGTTGTAGCCCGCCTGAAGCGACACTTGAGAGCTGCCCAGGAATGAGATACCCTGCGGGTCTTTTCCGGTGAAGTGTAGGATGCCGTACCCGCCGGTCAGCGTAATCGCAGACTTCGGCGAAAGGCTCTGCGAAATCTCCGCCGCACTCAGGTTCATAATGCGCGGAACTTGTCCCAACGCCCCGAATGCCCCGCCTCCCAGAAATCCACCGCCCAGCAAGTTCTCCTGCGGACCCAGGGAACCGTAAGCAAATCCGAAGTTCCCCTCGGGCAGATAACTGAAGTTGTCCCGCAAAGTTAATTGACCACGCTTCCACTTGATCTTCTGGTTCAGATTAAGCGCCTGCACTAGTTTGGCGCCCTCTCCCCGCGCATCGTAGTAACCCACACCCCCAACGTAATCCAGAGCTAGATCATAATTACTCCACAATCGTTGCAGAGTAAGGCTTCCGGAGGCGCGCGTGATCGAGCGCACCGCTGAACCTCCCAGGGCACCGCTCACGTTGGAATCCACCGACTCCGCGACGTGCACCCCCGCCTGCAGGTAACTCAACGGCGCGCCATGAGATTCCAGGCCGGGAAGATCCAATCCTGAGATCGGTGGATTCTCGGTTATAGGCGGTGGAGTATTTTCCTGGCCGTAGGCGGGCGTTGGCGGAGTGGCGGGCTCTTGCGGGTTGGTATCGGCACTGCCTCCCGTGGCCGGCGGAGTTGCAGCAGGTGTAGACGTGTCCTGGCCCCGGGCAGCGCTCAACGAAACCGCCAGCACCACCAGCATCATCCCAATGTTATGGAGTTTGCTCATCGCAGTTCCCTAGGGGACCACCACCGTATCGCCGGGCTTCAACATGATGTTTTGCTCGGGATGGTTGCCCTTGACCACTTCCTTGTAGTTGAACGGCAGCTTCACCTGCTTGCCATTCTCGGTGCGCAGCAGGTAAATGTTCTTTACATTGGCGAACTGAGTAAACCCCGCGCTCGAAAGCACCTGCAGCATGGTCATGTTCGGCAGCAGAGGCATCGCTCCGGTGTGCGCCACTTCGCCGGTTACGAAGATACGCCGGCTGTTCATCGCCGTCACCACCACGGTTACGTGCGGATCGGCAATGTATTTCTTCAGCTTCTCCGTGATCGAGGCGCCCAATTGGAGGGGCGTTAAGCCGGCAGCCGGAACATCGTTGAGCAAGGGCAAAGAGATCTTGCCATCCGGACGCACCGGCAACGTAGCGGTGAGGTCGGGCTCTTTCCAAACCGAAATGTGAAGCGTGTCATCGGCGCCGATCACATAGTCGGCACTGGACGCCGCCGCAGCTCCCGTCTGCACAGCTTCAGGCTTGTCTTTATCGGCCGAGCCATTGGCCTGCGCCAGCATTCCTGAGGCCAGGACCGCGGCCAATAACAGTTGCACTGCGAGCTTGGTCACTTTCTTCATACTTTCTCCGGGGAGCTAGGACGCTCCATATTCGGTGCACCCAATCTGTTTCATCTTGTACAACAGGGCCTTATAGCTGATCTGCAACTCTTCGGCTGCCCGGCGGCGGTTCCACCGCGTCCGCGTCAGTACCTTCAGGATCAATTCCTTTTCCACGGCTCGCGAGGCAGCCCTCGCGGCCTGCTTCAGCGAAACGCGGCCTCCATTGCCACCACGGTCCGGCTTAGGCGAAAGCGCACGCAGGCCGGCCATGGCGATAGTCTCGTCTCCCAGCGCTACCAGCGCTTTCGCAGCATCCTCAAGCTCGCGCAAGTTTCCCGGCCATGAATACTCCTGGAACAACTGTTGCGTCTCCGGCCTCAGACAAGGGACCGAGCGCCGGAATTCTCGCGCGTACTTTCGCAAGAAGTGGTCCATCAGGAGAGGAATATCCTCCTTGCGTTGACGCAACGGAGGCACACGCAGGCAAACACTGCTGATACGGTAATAGAAATCCTCGCGCAGACGACCCGCTTTCACTTCCAGTTCAAGATCTCTCACGCTGCCGCAGACCAGCCGTGCCCGTTCCGTAGGCATCGGACCGCTGTGCTCTATCCGGGGCAAAGCTCGAAGCAGATGTGTCTGACAATCCAAACTCAAGTCGGCCAGCTCTTCAAGAAAAACCGTTCCCCCGTTCCACCAGGTTTCGCCCTTCCCGTTAGATAGATCTTCAGGCATCAGTGTGCCGCAAGTAAGAGCTCGGAAGGGCTGCGCCTTCCGCCGGGACATCTCGTGAATGCGTTGAGCCGTAGCCTTCTTGCCGGCGCCACGCTCCGCCAGAACCAGAACGGGTACGTCGCTTAGCGCCAGCTCTCGAATAATCTCGTCGACGGCCCGCATGGTCGGGCCAACACCCTCCACGAAAGTGGGTGCTCCCTGCTGCGCAGGCAAAACTGTGGTATTCGCCTTCTCAAGATCAGGCAAAATATTGCCCATTTTTCCCTCTACGGGCTCAAAGAAATGCTGCGCTGGTCCAACGCCCGGGGATGATTCCTGCACGGCTGCTGCCACACAGATTCGCTCCTGGACGAGGCGTAAGTGTCACAGACCATTTAGTTTCAATAGCTTAAAGGCAAAAATCAGAGCATCGGGGGAACAGACTCGATATTAGTGGCATAGTATCACGGAAAAGTGGGAAAAGTTTTTCTCAGTCTGGACATGTCATTACCTCCACCCGTCATTACCTCCACCCACCTTCCCTGTACCCGCAATTCACGGCCTGACAGCAGCAACGCAGACCCGGCTGTTGCTGAGTCATGGCCACATTACCCTCCATCACCTTAGTTTGCATTGCAGAATACCGGCAGTTTCGCTTATCCTCAAGATCTCCCCCAGGGCAAATAAGAGCCTCTCCTTTGAGCCAACTGGTGCAGACCGAGTTCCCGCCCTCACGACCGGCCTCTACTCTGTTCAGGACAACTCCTTTTTGGCAGATAGCCGTTCTCGCGGCGCTATCGTTATGGCTCTACGCCCGAACCATTATTCATCTGGTGGGCCAGTGGTGGCACGATCCAAACTTCTCTCACGGATTCTTTGTCCCGGTATTTGCCGCATTCGTGATCTGGCAGGAGCGCGAGCGGCTGGCCCGCCTGAAGCCGCAGCCTTCCTGGTCCGGCCTGCTGCTGTTGGCCGTCGCGTTGTGCGTCCTGATCGTCGGTCAGATGGGAGCCGAGCTTTTTCTGGCTCGCTTTTCGCTCTTGCTGTTACTGGCCGCCATCATTGTTCTCTTTTGGGGATGGCGCTTATTTCAGGCGATGCTGTTCCCCCTGGCTTTTCTATTGCTGATGATTCCCATCCCCAGCATCGTTTTTAACCAGATTACGTTCCCGCTGCAAATATTAGCTTCGAAAGTGGCGGCCAGCGTTCTCCCTATTTTGAACGTCCCCATTTTGCGCGAAGGCAATGTCATCAACTTGCCGGTCATGGCACTGGAAGTAGCCGAGGCCTGCAGTGGCATCCGTTCGCTGATGTCGCTGGTGACGCTTGCCATTATCTACGGCTATCTGATGGAAAAACGGGTAGCAATGCGCTGGGTGCTGGTGCTGTCCGCGATTCCGATCTCTGTCGCCGCCAATAGCGTGCGCATCATTGGCACGGGATTGCTGGTGCAGTACTGGGACCCCGACAAGGCACAGGGCTTCTTCCACACCTTCTCGGGCTGGCTGATTTTCGTCGTGTCGCTCCTCATGCTCTATCTTCTTCACGCATTGTTGCGGACGATCTGGCGTGATCGGGAGGCGAACTCACAATGACTTCGACCCTGCGCTTCACCCTTGCCGTAATTCTGATCGCTCCCACAGCCATCTTTTTGCAGGCGCGCGGGCGTAACGAGGTCTTTCCCTCTCGCCTTCCTCTGAAGTCTTTTCCCTTGCAGCTCGATACGTGGACCGGCACCGACGTTCCCATCGAGAAAGAAGTCCTCGATGTGCTCGGGCCGGGCGACTTTCTTTTGCGGATTTATCAGGAACAGGCAAAACAGGAGCCCTACGTGGATCTCTTCATCGCCTATTTCCGCAGCCAGCGCGCCGGCGACACTATCCACTCGCCCAAGAACTGCTTGCCTGGAGCCGGATGGACGCCGGTAGAGTCCAGTCACATCATGCTTTCGTTGCCGGGGCACGGACCATTTCCGGTCAGCCGCTATATCATTGCCAAGGGAGACGCGCGACAGCTGGTCCTCTACTGGTATTGGGCTCATGACCGCGGCGTCGCCAGCGAATATTGGGCAAAGTTCTACCTTGTAGCGGACTCCATGCGCATGAACCGCAGCGATGGCGCCTTGGTGCGCATTACCACCGCCATGTATCCCGGCGAATCCACCGACGCGGCCCAACAACGCCTCCTCCCATTTGCCGGCAATGTCGTGCCGTTGCTGAACGCCTACATTCCACGCTGATTCGAAGTAAGGATTGAGAGGCAGGATGAGATTCACTCTCAGACAGTGACGCCGGTAACTTATGTCCTCAGGTCCCCATGCCGTATCATGAGATGATCCACGGGCTGAAGATCCGTCAGCGCTCCCCGAACTTGCAATTGGAGAACTCACCATGAGTCGTACCTCTGCCCTCCGGCTATCACTTGTCTGTTCACTGCTGGCGACGATCGCGATGCTATTCACCGGCTGCTCGCGCGATCCGAACGTGCGCAAACAGAAATATTTCGAGAGCGGCACGCGTTACTTCGACAAGGGCAAATATCGCGAGGCTGCCATTCAGTATTCCAATGCGCTGCAGGTGGATTCCCGGTTTGCGCAAGCCCACTACCAGCTGGGCGAAACCTATCTCAAGCTGCACGATTGGAATCGCGCATTTCAGGAGCTGTCGCGCTCTGTCGAACTGGCTCCAGACAATTACGCGGCTCAAGTGGATCTGGCCAACCTGCTGATCTCTACGCGGAATTGGAAGCAGGCCCAGCCCTACCTCGACGTCCTGCGGAACAAACAGCCGAATAATCCACAAACCTTTGAAGCCTGGGCTAATTCTTACTCCGCTCAGGACAACCTCGCCGCAGCCATGCAAGAGATGCAAAAGGGGATCGCAGCCGATCCCAGCCGTTCCGAGTCGTACCTGAACCTGGCTCTGCTCCAACTCCGCTCAAACCTGCCCACTCAGGCTGAAGTCAATTTCAAGAAAGCTGCGGATCTCGGACCGAAGGCGATGAACGCTCAGTTAGCCCTGGGCGGCTTCTACCAGTCGCAAAACCGTTTCGGAGAAGCTGAACAACAGTTCAAGCATGCCATCGAGGTAGAACCAAAGGATCCCGCGCCCCGCGCCGCTCTGGTTCGCCTCATGATGGCGGATGGCAAGAAAGCGGAGATCGAGAATTTTCTGAAGCAGACCAAGAACGATCTCGGGGACGACTCCGAAGGCTACCGGATGCTGGGTGACTTCTACTTCGCGGGCGGAGACTTGGATAAGGCTACCGCGGAATACGGATCGCTTTACAGCGCACATCCCCGCGACATGCAGGTCAAAAAGAATTATGTTCAACTTCTGATTCTGAAAAATCGCCTGGACGAAGCGGCCAAGCTCAACGGTGAAATCCTCAAGGCGAATCCGCGCGACGTCGAGGCTCTGGTTTATCAAGGGCAGGTTCAACTCCGCCGCGGCGATGCCAATGGAGCCGCCGACTCGCTCCAGAACGCTCTCAAGAACGATCCCGATAACGCAGTCGCCCATTACCAGTTAGGCGTTGCCTTCGACCAGCAGCACAATGAGGCGCGTGCCGAGTCCGAATGGCGCGAGGCCATTCGTTTGCGGCCCGACCTGACCGATGCCCAGCGCGCCTTGGCCAGCGTCGAGTTGCAACGCGGAGACCTGGACGCTCTGACGCAGACCGCCCAACAGATCATCACCGCGCAGCCGTACTCCGCAGATGGCTTCCTGCTGCGCGCTGTCGCAGAGATCAACGGCCGGAAATACAATGACGCCGAGCAGGATCTGCACAAGGCCATGGAAGTGGCCCCGGCAAGTCCAGCACCCCACATCCAGATGGGCAACCTGCATCTGGTGCAGAAGCAATTCAGCCAGGCGGAAAAGTCCTACCAGCAGGCTCTCGATAAAGATCCCTCGTCGAGTGACGCCCTTAGCGGCCTGCTGAATACATACTTTGCGGAAAAGCAGCCAGACAAGGCCGTCGCTGCCGCGAACGCGCAGCTCGCCAAATCGCCAAACAGCAGCGCTTTCTACGATCTGCTGGGAACCGCGCTCTTCAATGGGAAAAAAGATTTAAAAGCCGCCGAGGCTGCCTTGCACAAAGCGGTGGAGATCGACAAGAACAACTCTGACGCGCTGGTGAAGCTGGGCAAGGTCCAGATCGCCGAGGGCGAGGCCGATCAAGCCCTCGCCACCTATAAGCAGTCGATCAGGGACAATCCGCGCGAGATTTCGTTCTACATTCTGGCCGGCGAGCTCTACGAATCGCAGAACAAATGGGACGACGCCAAGACCATGTACCAGCAGGCCCTGAACATTGAACCGACCCATCCCCTTGCCTCGAACAATATGGCCTACGTGATCCTGCAGCAGGGGGGCAACGTCGACGTCGCCCTGGCCATGGCACAAACCGCGCGCCGCGGAATGCCCGACTCGCCAAATGCGGCGGATACTTTGGGCTGGGCCTATTTCCACAAAGGCGTCTACCACTCCGCCATCGACCTGTTCCAGGAAGCACTCCGCCTGAACGAGAAACAAGGCGGCGCTGAGGACGCTACCATCCACTACCACCTGGG
>Ga0137393_10000611_pt1 | contig 21558 bp, 14 predicted proteins | sample 15con2h34BmetaG_FD_101396 | JGI IMG/M metagenome (GOLD analysis project Ga0137393, IMG submission 101396) | Vadose zone soil microbial communities from Angelo Coast Range Reserve, California, USA - 15con2h3.4B metaG | ecosystem: Environmental > Terrestrial > Soil > Vadose zone > Saprolite...
ATATAGTGAAGGGTATTCATAGGGTTCTCCGAGTGAGCTTTCTGAGCCGGCGCTTTCTTCGCCGGTCTCAGCATCGTAGCCGCTCGCAGAACCCTTCTTCATTTCACTTATGCATTCATACAGGTGTGCCTATCCCGTTACAAACCTTTGCTTTCCTTTACCGACTCTTTACTTCGGACAGATTTCCAGAGGGCTATCATCTATACGGAACTCCCAACATGAATCGATTGATATGGCTGGTCTGTGGGATTGCCCTGCTGATGAACCCGCACACCCTGGTGGCGCAGCGTCGCGGAGGCCGTGGCGCGGGCACGGCGCGCACTGCGGGTGGGGTATCCACCCCTGACGATTTGAAGGACTTCAAGCGCGCAGTTGCCCTCCAAGCCACGCCAGATCAGGCGTTGCAGTTCCGGCGCTTGACCGAGAGCACTCAGGCTGCCCGGAAAAGCGCGCAAGATCTTTCGCAGCTTGCCGAAAAGGCAAGCAAGACTGATTTACTGCGCTCCACGAATCCCTTAGCCAGCGCGCTGGAGGAAGTCCAGACTGACAACCAGATTTTTTTGCGGAGCCTTTCCGCCGCGCAGAAGTCAGGACTAAAGGACGTCACCAGGAAGCTGGGCAAAGCGAATTCCGATGTCACGAAGCGGAACAAGGGTCTTACCCGCGACCTGGAACGCTCACCGATCGCCGGTCGACAGATTTCTGGCGTCGCAGAAAGCCTTGATAAAGCACTCAGCAGTCTCCAGGCCCGGCAACTCGCGATTGGAAATGAGATGGGGATTCAGGGCGAAAGAGCCTCTCAATAACCAGCGTTTTGACCGGCACGGAATCTGGGGACAAAAACGGATTCGTATCAGGGCATCGCTTCACAGGGTGCGGAAAAACTCGCTTTTGAGTCGATAGCGTACCCCAGCGGCTAAACAAGCTGCGAAGAAACTGGTTGTTAAGTCGAGAGCGAAACCGCAGCGGCTGAACAGGCTGCTGAAAAACTCATTTTGGCAGCTGAAGGCGAACCTCGGGCGCTCAAGCGCGGCTGGTATAAAAGGACTTGGCGGCACGAGTGAACTCGTGCCCTTCCCAAAATCGGCCCAAGCCAGGGTTTTTCGGCAGCCTGTGAAGCCGACATTGATGTTGGGGGACTTATGGCACCCTTCGGCGCGCTTCGCTTGCTCAGGGCGGGCTTAAGGACTGAACGTCGTGGCCTTCCCGGTTTGGAAACGAAAGCATTCTGGGTGCGGTGCATGCAAAAGGGGCACATCGTTAGATGTGCCCCTCCTTGTTTGTTCTCTTTGCTTGTTCTCTAGCAGATTATCCGGTTAGCGGCGTTTCCTCATTGATAAGTGAAGGTCAACTGATCCAGATAGGCGGTATAAGGCGTTTGCGCATTGTTCCCGTCCATCTGATAGTTGATCGTTATGCCCCACCAATTGCTGGGTGCGGATCCGTGATTGTAGTACTGGTTCAGAGTGTGTGTTACCCCGTTCAGAGTAATGGACTGGTAGAGCAATTGGTTGCTGGAAGTGCGCTGTACCTGAATTGTCAGATGGTTCCACGCATTTGCTTTCGGATAGCATGAGACTCCGGTGTGTACCCAGTGGCTGTTAACATTGTCCCAGACGTCCCACTCGTTGCCCCCGGCTATGCGACATTCGTGTCCCCAGATAAACCCCATACTATTGAAGAATTGATTGATATCGAACTCCAACGCCTGAGACGCCCCGGGGTTGCTCATCCAAAAATTAACGTCGTACGTGAAGGTATGATACGCAGGCACCAGCGTGTGATTGGAGTCGGGTACTCCCTGCGAGGAAAGATCGCCGATCAGGTGGTTATTCCACAAGGTATCACCGTAAGCTTGGCTTCCAGCAAGATAGTACGCAGCCGAATTCCCACTCATGGAAGGGGACTTAACTCCCTCCGTCATCGTAAAAACGACGTTTTCGCAAGGAGAAGGAGAGCAGTCAACGAAATTTGGAGATCTTTGGCCGTATCCTGACCACCCGCCGCTGTGCTGGAGATTGGTGAATGATTTTCCGTTTGAAGTAACCGTAATCTTGATGGGAGTGGTCGATGCGCCACCGCAATAGTCCCACTCTTCGACCGTTGTATAGTAGGTTCCGGAGCTCAAGGTAAGACTGGTTTTAAGAGTCGATCCATTTGACACGTAGGCCAGCACCCCAGGAGCGGTATAAATTCCCATTGTCGCGACACCCTTCGAGCAGGACGAGGTAGCTGAGGCCGCGTAAGCCACTGTACCTGATACGCTTGCGCCGTTGGCAGGGGAGGTAACGGTTACGCCGGCGAAAGCAGCCGGGGCACAGATAGCAAGCAAGCACACGATCAGTAATAGGGATTTTGGCATGAAAAACTTCTCCAATGTAGTTTGATTTAGCTTCCGAGCAGCAGAACTGCAGGTGGGAAGCTGTCCCTGCGCGGAAACTCGCGCGCGAGGATTGAAAAGTGGCTAAGTTGTGGCGCTGGGTGTTGCGGCCAGTTCAGATATATGAGGACTCTTTATCGTCGCGGAAGTCCTGAACCTGAAATCAATCAGTGAAACAGTGTACTCAGGCTATCTGAAACACTGTATCCAGTAAAGGCGAAAATGGCGACTTTTTACTCGGAAGTTCGCAGCCCCACCGCTGGATTCGACGGATTCCGCAGTTCAAACCGTCCAGGCAACCGACTCGTGCCAACCCTTTTCAATCTTGTTGAATCAAAAGCAACAACCTCGGCCTACCCCGATGCCATTTAGGCGACTGGATGATAAAATCCGCGAACTGTGCGCCTGGGCCGTGGCCAGCGAGGATCCTGACGAATTACAGGAAATTTGCAAACAACTTAGGGCCGCGTTGGAGGAACATACCAATCGCGTGCGTACTTTCCCCCTCGTGCCTAATGCTCCATCGCAGCGCCGGGCAGGTTAGGCTCTGAATATCCAGCAGTGTCATATCAGGTTTTTCCTGTATTCCATCCGGGTTAACACCGTATAAAAAACTCAAGACTTCCTTTCAGGGCCCGTCCCGGGGACTAGACCACCCAGCCCCAACCGCTCAAAACCTCTCCACCCAATCTCCTGTCGAAATTGCTTGGAGAATCTCGACGGATAGGTTATTTTGGCGGACATTGGAATTTGGGATCAGGGCCAGGAATCACAAGCCCAGGGCATGTGGCACTCCTCGATCTCGCGGATGAATGACCATCCCTGCTCTCCGCGACATGCTCCGGTTGCGTGATGTCTCGCGGGCTCCAAGAGGAACCAGCCGTGAAATCTCCTCTGTGCTTCTCCATCCTTGTTGTTGCTTCGATCTTCTCTTGCGGTTGCTTGTACGCCAACGCTGGCGACTCTGCCAACCCTAACGTACCGGCAGTGGCTACGTCGGAATTCATGATTCCGGGGCCGCTGCGTTCTTTTCTCCGCATGGCGGGGATCAGTCAAAAGGTTGCGCCCGACGAAGTATTGCCTTTGCTAAGCCGGAATGTGTTCATGCAAGGCTACGAGGGCTCCAACCGGCAGACTGAATTTCTGATCCTTGTGCGGCGGTACGTGGTTCAGGCCAGAGAACTGTCATCCCTGGCGGCAACTCAGGGCATGGTGATCCGCGTTTCGAATTGTGATGATGCAATACCACTTCTGCGCATTCTCGGTTACCGGACTCGGCCAAACTGCGGACAGCCTGACACATCTTTGCAGACAGCCGATGCTGAACGGGCTTTCCTGACGATCGATTCCGGCTTTCCTCTGCCGGAACTCGAGCGGACGTTGCAGGGAGGCAAAGCTTTCGAATATCCGTTCTCCCCCTCTCCCGTGCCCGTCTTGTTCGCTCACAGCGACTGGACCCTTGCGAGCAAGAAGAACTACAAGGAGGCCAGCAGGGATCTGGTCGACACGATCTTGAACGACCCGGCGGTCGCGCGCCTTTACTGGGCGCTTTCCAAACTCGATCCCGAGACCAATAGTGTTTTGCAGCAGTCCATTGGAATTAAGAAACTGCTTCCTTACGCCGCGGTTCTTGATTTTTACGGGAGCCAGATTTGCGTCCGAGGAGCGCGGATCATCGTTCCGGGAGGCCCGGAGGCGGAATCTGCATGGAACGATCTGGTTGGGGCCAGACCGGACTCGCCTGCGGCCTTCGTGCAGAGACTGCTGGCCCGGGATCGGGGTTGGCTGGCCGCTTATTTTGACGTGCTTTCACGCTTGAATAGAAGGCAGCAAACGTATTTCACCGAACCTCATCGCCTAGTGCGTTTTTACGACGCTGTGCGAACTGCGGATCCTTCGGCGAGTGCCACCACAGGTTTGTTCAGACCGGTCCCCGCACTTTTACTCTTCGCCACCCGGCTTCAGAGAGCGCCTGACGGAGAGCCGGTCGTTCCCGGGAACCTCGATGTGTGGAAAGACATCCTCCGCCAGAAAAGCGATTCACATCTCGTGCGCGAATGGGGCAGGCACACCAATCGCCTGACCAGTCCAGATCGTCTGGTTGAAGCGATGTTCGCGCTGTCGCGGGCGACCACGCAGGCTGGGCCGCTTCAGATTTTTATGGCGATCAGTGAAGTTGAAAACGGACGAGCTCCCGAACATCGACTTGCCCCTGAGACTGTGCGCTTGTTGGCGCGCAAGTTCGAGGAGTTTAGCGATCAGTATCGGATTTTTTCAGAATTTCCCGAGCTAAGTGACGCATCCATTGTCCTGTTCCTCGAAACCGCTGAAGGGCTAAACAACTCTCCGCATCCCATGCGTGGCAACGCGCTCGGCACTTTTCAGGCAACCGTTGGAATCTGGCAAATCCTGGCCCGTCAGGGGCAGATCTCGAAGCCGCAACTGGATGAGTCGTGGCAGCAGGCAATCAAGCCATTCGCTAAAATTCATTCGGCAGCCCAGGTGTACGACGCCGGTCGAGCTTCTCTCGGCGAGTTATTTCGGTTTGCCACGGGCACCAGCAAGGCCTCTCAGGATGAAATTATCGGATTGCTCGCCGGACCTCGCCAGACAACTCCCGAAGGGAAGAAGATGCATCAGGAGTTGGCCAACAGAATCCGTTCAGTAATGAACGACCAGCGGCTGGTCTCTCTGGACACATTGTTTGCTCTGGGCAACGCGTTGATCGAAAAATCTCAAGGGAAGTCGCCGAACGATTTTGTAATCCGTCTGGCTGGGGAATTACGGGAATTCGAGATGCCGCGGCCGATTTTTACCAGCGGTGAGAGATCGGAGTGGGCCGCAAGAGTCTACAACACCCATCACACCGATGTTGAGATGCGGACCGACGTAGCAAAAATCCTCAGATCTGGCGCGCCTTCACCTGCACAACTCGGAGATGCTCGCGGCCAACTCGCCTCGTTCATGAGAGACACTCTTGTGGGATTGAATTACGCCTATTACGAGCCACCGGGCGCCCAGGCTCTGCACAACAATCCGCTCTTCGTCCGCTCCCACGATTTTGCCGTAGAAACGGTCAGCGGCGTGAAGACGGTGTGGCAGGCCCCGGAACTCTTTGGCCAAGGTTCGCCTGCTGGCGGAGGTGCGCGTTTCGTGGGCTCTCTTGCCGATCTCCCGTATGTTCTGGCCGAGCTCGAGCAGGATTTTATTCAGCCGGAAAATGTTCAGGCCCTGATCTGGAAGGAAGTGACGCCGGGTCTGTTGACGAGTGCGGTCTTGCCGCGCTGGTGGGATGTCAGCCAGGCCGAACTGCATGCAGTTGCGCTCTATCAGCGAACCGGGGAAGAACTCCTGGCCGCTTCCGCAAAGGACGACGAATTGCGCGACAAGGTAATGGCCATCCTTTCGGATCGTATGACTCCGCGGCGGACGGACCGAGTCGAGCAGGATCTACGCGCCGGGCACGTATTGGAGGTACTCCCTCGAGTGATGCCGGCTGATACGTTCTATTTGACAGCGGAGTTTCAGCGCAGATACCCCGGAGAAATCGGCGATTGGGGAACGGCGACGCACGAACTGCAAGCCCTTTCTCGCCAACATCCCGAACAGGTAAATTGGAGCCGCATATCCCGTGATTTTGGCGTACCGCACCCCATCCTGGCTCAAACGTATGGCCGCGAACTACTGAACGTCGGGCCCATGCCCGCGTTTTCGGGATACTCCAGCCGGCTTCTCGCGGAATCTTGGGACTCTTCCAATTTGTACTGGGCGCGCCTGGCGGATGAAACCGGGCAGTCCGCTGTGACGCTAAACCATCTGGTGCCGGATCTGACGCGGCACATGGTGGAGAAGATATTCGCGACCGACTTTGAAGACTGGCCGGCGCTGCTTCGCGCTATGCACGAAACGGCTGAAGATTTTCGGAAGGGAAACATAGGCGCGCTCACGAGTGCAGAAGCATCCAGGCCATGAAAGAGCCTGTTGATTTCCAGGGGGCAATGCAGCGATCCCAGATAGAAGGGCTCGCAGACTAGGATCGCAAGACTATGGTGAAGAATTTCGCTCTACGTTTTGTTCTTTGTTTCTTCGCTGTTTTATTCGTCGGTTATGCAAGTGAAGTCCAAGCGCAGCAGGGACCCGATCTTCACGTGGTCGTCAATATGGTCCAGCTGAACGTCGCCGTGACCGACAAGAATGGAGAGTACATCACCGGCCTTCACCCCAAGGATTTCGTCATCGTTGAGGATGGGATTACGGAGAAGGTCGCCACGTTTGCGGAGGGCAATGAAGCGGCCCGCAGTCTAACTGAGTCTGAAGAACCTGAGCGGGCTGCCGCCCCGCCCGACTTGACTAAGCGCTCTTCTCCCGGCGATTCGCCGCCCACTCTCGATTCTTTGATCGCTGGCGCCGATGTGTTCGTTCTGTTTGATACCAGCAACTACATGTACCGCGATTTTGTCTTCGCCCAGGACGCGATCGCAGAATTTATTCGTTCGCTCGAGAGCGCCGACAAGATCGCGTTCTATTCCTACAGCCGAGACCTCTCCCGAGCCGCCATTCTTACTGCGGATCGCTCAGAAGTTCTGCGAGCTGTGCGCTCGCGGGTGGCCGGAGACGAAGCGGCACTCTACAACACCCTATTGCTGACGCTGAAGGACGCCGCCCAATATACGGGCAGGAAAGTCGTAGTAGTTTTTTCCAACGGACCCGATAATTCGAGCGTAGTACCGCCCGAGGATGTTGCCGAATTCGCCCAGTCGGCTGGAGTCTCCATATACATGATCAGCACTCGAGAAGCCAGGGTGGAGCCCGTGTCCACCGCGGTGTTTGAGCGCATGACTGCGGCGACGGGCGGCAAGGCGTATTTCGCCAAGAACTGGAGAGACGAAAAGCGAGCGTTCGCTTCCGTCCGCGACGATTTGGCGCATCTTTATTCGCTAAGCTACTACCCCAAGGCCAATCCCAACTCTGGCTGGCGCGCGATCAAAGTAAAACTGGTTGGAGATCATCTCAAGCGATACAAGATTCGCACGCGCAACGGCTACCGCCCACAGCCGTCTCGGTTTACCACCGACATCAAAACTGGCGGGCCCGAGTTTAGTTCCAGGTAACCGTTGCGCTTTCTTGAGTGCGAAACGAAAACGGAAAAGTTTATTGCAGTGTGACTAAGACCTGAATCACACCCTCTCCGTGGCTCAACGGCTCTTGGGACTACAACGCAGTTCAACGCACCACGCAGTGTCGGTGGGTCGTTTGCTGAAAACTATTGAAAAAAGACGTTTTTGAGGGCTGACCTTAAAGCTTCCTCAACATCCATCACGCCGCCAATGCTGCCAAGGGATTGCGCTCGGCGAATTGCCGTTGATGCCAGTAGGGATATATCGGACTCACTTCACTCGCGGCATTCAATCGTGCAATCTGTGTGTCGGTTAAGTTCCAGCCCACAGCGCCCAGATTCTGCCGCAACTGTTCTTCATTGCGGGCTCCAATAATGATGTTGGCGACCGTCGGTCGCTGCAGCAGCCAATTCAATGCGACTTGAGGGACGGTCTTACCCGTTTCTCGTGCGACCTCTTCCACCGCGTCGATAACGGTATAGAGGTACTCATCCGCGACAGGAGGACCTTGTTCGGCGGTCTTGTGTAGTCTGCTGACTTTTGGCAGAGGATGGTTGCGCCCGATCTTACCGGTCAGCCGCCCCCAGCCCAGGGGACTCCATACGATGGTCCCGATGTTCTGATCGATCGCCAGGGGCATCAGTTCCCATTCATACTCTCGACCAATCAACGAATAGTACGCCTGATGCGCGACATAGCGACTCCAACCATATCTCTCCGAAATAGAAAGCGACTTCATCAAATGCCAGCCGGAAAAATTCGAACACGCGATGTAGCGTACTTTGCCGCCCTGGATCAGGGTGTCCAGGGTCTTCAGCGTTTCTTCGATCGGAGTGAGCTGATCAAAGCCGTGCAGGTGGTAAACGTCGATGTAATCGGTTTGCAGGCGGCGAAGACTCGCTTCGCAGGCTTGAATCAGATGATGACGCGAAGAACCTAGATCATTGGGTCCGTCGCCCATGCGGAACGTGGCTTTGGTGGAAATCAGAACGGAGCTGCGACGGCCTGCAACTGCCTTGCCCAGGATTTCTTCGGAGGCGCCTTGAGAGTAGACGTCAGCGGTGTCGAAGAAATTAACTCCAGCTTCAAGACAAATATCTACCAGACGAGTAGCCTCGGCAACGTCGCTGTTACCCCACGCCGAGAAGAATTCACCTCGCCCGCCAAACGTTCCAGTGCCGAAGCTGAGAACGGGAACTTTTAATCCAGAATGACCAAGCTGTCGAAATTCCATACCGCATAGATGCAATCGCTCGGGCGGCGGATGCAACATGCCTAGCGCACTTCTCAATTACTGCTGCAACGCTTGCTTTAGACTTGGCTTAATGCCGACGGCGGCGATACTGGAAGCGTCCCAACCCCCACCGAGCGCTTTAACCAGCAATACCGAAGTTACCAGCCGTTGTCCCTGAATCTGCGTGGCGAGCCGTTCGTTGTTCAGGACAAGTTCCTGCGCCGTGATCACATCCAGATACGTGACTAATCCTCCGGTATAGCGAGCGTTAGCCAACGTCAGCGACTGACCGGCATCGGTAACCGCACGCTGTTGCGAGTCTGACGCGGTGGCCAGCGCGTTGAGTCCCGATAGCGCGTCTTCAACCTGCTGAAACGCGACGAGCACGGTTTCGCGGTAGTTGGCAACATCTTCGTCATAGACAGCTTTTGTACTCTCAAGCCGCGCGTGATTGCGGCCACCGGCGATGATCGGCTCCAATGCTGACAATCCCAGGGACCAGATCGCGCTCGGACCGTCGAGCAGTTTCGAGATGTCACTGCTTTGCACTCCCCCCGTGCCACCGAGAGAGATGACGGGATAAAACGCGGACCGCGCAACGCCAATCTGCGCGTTCGCCGCAGCTACCTGCCTTTCCGCGGTCGCAATGTCCGGACGCCGCTGCAGCAACTCCGAAGGCAACGCCACCGGAATAGCCGGAGGTGGCGAATCCAAGGGACGGACAGACGCTTTGAATTCGGCCGCTGGTAGGCCCTGCAGCACGGCTACTGCATGTTCGAACTGCGCACGCTGCTGTTGAAGCAGTGAGAGTTGCGTGTAAGAGGAATCCAGAACGGTGCGTTGCTGTGCAACATCTAACCCGGAGACTGCACCGCCTCCGTGTCTCTTCTCGACGAGCTGAAGTCCTTGTTGCTGAAATGCTACCGCCTTCTGCACCACCGCCATTTCGGCATCAAGCTCGCGCAGTTGAAAATAATCGGCGGCCAGTTCCGAGCTCACCAGCAGGCGAATGTTTTCCAGATCGGCGGCTGATGCCTGCAGCGATGCGTTGGCGGCCTCCACGCTGTGCCGCACACGGCCAAACAAATCAATCTCATAATTCAGTGTGAAGGGAATGGCGAAAGTGTTCTGCGTGATGGCTGTTCGGGGGATGAGACCACCGTTGGTGGCGCGGTTGGCAGACAGCCGTTGCCTCTGGGCCGATGCCCCTGCGTCGAGTTCGGGATACAAACCCGACGCCGTGACTCTCGCAAATGCCCGTGCTTCCGCCAGTCGGGACGCCGCGGCTTTCAATGTCTGGTTGTTGCCCATCGCCCGATCTTCGTATTGATCGAGTTCGTTATCGCCAAAAACTTTCCACCACGCGTTCTTAGCAAGGGAGTCGAGCGGAGTTGCCTGTTGCCAAGGCACAGGCGACTGCCAATTCTGCGGAACCGCAACGTCCGGCTTCTTATACTTCGGTCCGCCAGCGTACGCGGCAACACTGCACAGCACAATGGTGATCCATAGAGAAAGAGAGTGAAATCTCATGAGTGATCACCTTCTTTCCTCACGTGCACCGTTTGTCCTTCCTCCAATGAATCGCTGGGATTCAGAACGATCGACTCGGACGGTTCGAGTCCGCCCAGAATCTCGACGTCGGTGCCGTAGTCGCGGCCAATGATTACTGGCTTGAGATGCACTTTGCCATCTGCTCCTACGACGGCTGCCCGTGGACCCTCCGCCCGGAACAACAATGCATTGACGGGAACGAGCATGCGGACTGCGGCGACGTTCACCCCGAAATGTACTTGTGCATAGGAGCCGGGGAAGAGCCGGCCATCGCGGTTGGGCACATCTATCTCGGTGCGAAGAGTGCGTGTAGCCAGGTCGATGGAGTCAGAGGTGCGAACGATATTGCCGGAAAAATGTTGTCCCGGAAAGGCCGGCAATTCGATGCTCGCTTTAAGACCGGGATGGATCGATGGCGCGTAGTTCTCCGGCACGTCGACGTAAACTCGAATAGGATCAATTTGCGCGACCACAAATAGTTCCTGGTTCGTCCCGCTGTTGCCGGCATTGATCAGGGCCCCGATATCCGTATTCCTCTTGGTAATGATTCCTGCAAATGGAGCGTAAACGTGCTTAAAGGATTCTAGCTGTTCGAGCCGGCGCACATTGGCAGTGGCGGAAGCAAGCGCTGCTTGCCCTTGGGTATAGCCGCTCGACCGCTCATCCGTTTCCTGTTGAGCAACTGCGTCCATCTTGCGAAGTGTTTCCCAGCGTTCGGCGGAACTTTTAGCGAGACTCAACTGTGCTTCGGCCTGGGTGCGGGCCGCGCGGGCCTGCATGAGTTCCTGATCAATCTCAGGCGTTTCGATGTCGGCCAGCAACTCGCCTTTTTGCACGCGGCTGCCCATGTCTTTGCGCCAGCGCGCGAGATAGCCGTTTGTACGCGCGTAGATCGGAGACTCGGTATAGGCCTGCAGAGTAGATGGAAGAATCAGCTCCTGCTGCGACGTTTCCGGCTTGGGCTGAATCACGATTACGCTAGGCACCGCGAGGACTTCGGTTTCCTTGGCCAGAGCGCGGCGCTCCCCCAGGCGGATGAAGAACGCAATCGCGGCGCCGGCAACCAGGAGTATGGCGATGATCACCACCATCACGTAACTGGGCTTCTTCTGCCTGGGGGACGGGCTCGAAGATTCGATTTCAGTCTGTGCTGCCGTTACCGTTTCATGAGCCATAAATGCCCCTCAGAAAAAATCAATGCGTTTCCGGCAATGTCGATGCGGCATGTTTCGCATGCCGGCCGTGAAAGATGCTGAATACAACGGGAACAAAGAAGAGTGTGGCCGCAGTGGCCACCGTGAGTCCCCCAATCACCGCCCGGCCCAAGGGAGCATTCTGCTCGCCACCTTCACCGAAGCCAAGGGCCATGGGCAGCATCCCGATGATCATGGCAAGAGCGGTCATGATCACGGGACGCATGCGGGTATAACCTGCTTCGATTGCGGCGCGAACCGCATCTGAGCCTTCCTCCATCCGCTCGCGCGCAAACGAAATCATAAGAATGCTGTTCGCCGTCGCCACCCCCATGCACATCACTGCGCCGGTAAGTGCAGGGACGCTCAATGTAGTATGCGTCAGAAACAGAATCCAGAGAATGCCGGCCAGCGCACCCGGCAACGCGGTAATGATAATGAACGGATCAAGCCAGGATTGGAAATTGACCACAATGAGCAAATACACGAGCACGATAGACATCACCAGCCCAATTAACAAACCTGTATATGACGACGCCATGGTTTCCACCTGGCCGCGCACGTGCATCTGCGTCCCTCGCGGGAGTTGTTGCTGAAAGGACTTCAAGAAATCTGACATATCGCTTGCAACGCCGCCCAGATCGCGCCCGTCCACGCTTGCAAACACATCCACCGCGGGGGCCACATTGTAATGGCTCACGACCGCCGGGCTGGTCATGGGTGTGGCGGTGGCCAGGTTTGCCAGCACCTGCGGGGTAGCTGAATTTGCACCGTTGATGGGCGTGTTCATCAGTGCCTGAAGCGAATCCACGCGGTATCGCGGAGACATTACCGCCAGGTTATAGCTGACTCCATTCTTCGGATTGAGCCAGAAAGTCGGTGCAGTCTGAAAACTGGAACTGAGCGATACCAGCAGGTTCTGCGCCACGTCACGCTGGGTTAGGCCGACCTCCTGAGCGCGCACTCGATCCACATCCAGATGAAGCGTAGGACTGTCCATCAATTGCTGAACGTGGACGTCGACGGCTCCGGGCACATGGCGCAACCGGTTCGCTATCTGCTGAGCGATGACATAGTTCCGCGCATAGCTTTGACCTGTCAGCTGGATGTCAATTGGCGCGGGCTGCCCGAAGTTAAGGATTTGACTCACAATGTCGGCGGGCTGAAAAAAGAATTCGACGCCCGGAAAAGCTTTCGGCAACTCGCCTCTCAAGCGATGAACATATTCTTCAGTGGGACGATGGCCAGGATTCAAAGACACCAGAATCTCGGCGTCCGACGTTCCGATGGTTCCAGCATTGCTGTAGGAGAGGTTGATGCCGCTGTAGGGCAATCCGATGTTGTCCAGGATCGTGTTGACCTCTTTCCGCGGAATTTCTCGCCGAAGCTGTTGCTCCACTTGATCGATAAGCCGCGCCGTTTCTTCGATTCTCAAACCTGCGCGGCCGCGAACATGAAGCCGGAATTGTCCCGCGTCCACGTTAGGGAAAAAGTCGCGGCCCAGGAAAAATACTAACCCAGCCGATAGCAAGCAGAAGGCCAGAAAGCCCACAACAAAAACACGCCTGTGATCCATCACCGATTCCAGACTGTTGCGGTACGATTCGCGGAATCGGCCGAACCAGTTTTCAAAGCGCGCCTGAAGGCGGCCGAAGATATTCGAAGGAGGGCGGTGCGAATCTTCTTCGTGCCCCCGCAACAGATACATGACGAGAGTCGGCACCAGCGTCCGTGAAAGCAGATAAGAGGCCAGCATGGCGAATACCACTGCCTCCGCCATGGGCACGAACAGGTAGCGTGCAACCCCAGTCAGAAAGAACATAGGAACGAAAACAATGCAGATCGCCAGGGTAGAGACGAACGCAGGCACGGCAATCTGTTGCGCGCCATCAAGAATGGCCTGCTTCAGTTCCTTCTTCATAGCGAGGTTGCGCTCGATATTCTCGAGTTCGACCGTGGCATCGTCGACCAGCACTCCGACCGCCAGGGCCAGTCCGCCCAAAGTCATGATGTTGAATGTCTGTCCCAGCGCACTCAGGAGGATCACCGAAGTAAGAATAGAAAGCGGAATGGAAATCGCGATAATGAGCGTGCTGCGCCAGTTCCCCAGGAAGAGCAGAATCATCGCCGCGGTAAGGCAGGCCGCCGTCAACGCTTCGTTAAGCACTCCTTGAATGGCCGCCCGCACAAATAAAGATTGATCAAACAATGGCGTAAGCTGCACATCCGGAGGCAAGGTCTGCGCCACATCCGGGAGCATAGCCCGAATGTTCTTCACAATATCGATAGTGGAGGCGCCTCCATTCTTCAGCACGCTCAGAAGCGTTCCACGCACTCCGTCCTGCCGGACGATGTTGGTTTGCGGCGAGAAGCCATCGCGCACGTACGCCACATCGTGCACGTAGATGGTTGTGCCGTTGACGGTTCGGATCGGTAGATCGTTCAGTTCAGCAATCGTTTGTGGACTGGCATTCAGCTCAATCTGATGCTCGAGCGCGCCCAGTTTCGCAGTGCCCGAAGGCAGAATGAGATTCTGTGCGCTGATTGCATTGACCACGTCCACCGGGGTCAAATGCTTCGCCTGCATCGCCGTAGTGTCGAGGTCGACCGAAACCAGCCTCGATTTTCCACCGTAGGGGTAGGGAACCGCAGCTCCTTCGACAGTGATGAGTTGAGTGCGCACAAAGTTAAGGGCAAGGTCGTTGAGTTGCTGCTCAGGAAGCGTTTTGCTGCTTAATCCGATCTGGAGTATGGGGACACTGGAAGCTGAATACTGAATGATCAAAGGCGGCGTTGTACCCGGCGGCAAAAAGCGGATTCCGGTTTGCGAGATGGCCGTCACCTGCGCCAGGGCCGTCTGGATATTTGCCGATGGACGAAAGTAGAGTTTTACTACGGCGACACCGTTGAGGGATTGCGATTCGAGATGCTCGATATCGTTGACCAGCGTAGTGAGTGCGCGTTCCGTGGGCGAGACGATGCGGTCGGACATCTCTTTCGGAGAGAGCCCTTGATAATTCCAGACGATGCTGACGACCGGAATATTAATGTCCGGGAAAATATCTGTCGGGGTGCGCAGGACGACGACTGGAGTGAGGATCAGAATCAGCAGCGCCATCACGACGAACGTGTATGGCCTGCGCAACGCTAAAGCGACAATCCACATCGACTATTCCCTCGGTCGTCCTGGGGAGACTCATCCTGAGGAGACTCTGCCACTCCAACCCCCGCGTTGGGCGGCAGCACCAGCAGAAGCTAGTATAAAAGCAAATAGATGCGAGACGGTGCGTATCGGATTTATTTTTGATAAGGTGGGTGTGCATGCCCAGAGTCGCGACAGTCGCCAACGCTTCACGTAGACCCGGCCGTCCACGCAGCGAGAAGGCGCGCAAGGCCGTAATCCGCAGCACTCTGGCATTGCTCAAGCGGGTAGGATTCAATGAACTTACCATTGAGTCGGTTGCCGCCCGTGCCGGCGTCGGCAAAGCCACGGTCTATCGCTGGTGGCCCAACAAGGCGGAACTGGTGATCGCCTCCTTTGTGTCGGCCGTCGGGGAGGAATTGCGCTTTCCATCAGCTGGTCCCGTGCTGGAATCGATTCATGAACAAATGAAGCGATGGGCCCCGATATTCCGCAGCCCACTCGGCCAAATTGTCGTCACGGTGATTGGCGCGGGACAATCGGAACCAGAAATACTGGAAGCCTTCCAAGCCCATTGGGTCGAACCACGGCGGATCGAGGCGCGCAGATTGTTACGGCAGGCGATGAAGAGGGGTGAGATTCGCGCGGACCTCGACCCAGACACCATCCTCGATCTGCTTTATGGTCCCCTCTATCTTCGCCTGATGCTCAAGCATGCTCCGTTGGACGAAAAGTTTGTGAATACAGTCTTTGAGGTCGTGAGTCCCGTTCTGTCCGCGGCAAACACCGTCCGGCATCTTCCCTTTCGGAGCGTTACAAGGGCGGCAGGACTTCCAGACAAGTCATCCGCAGTCTAGGTGGGAACTCTTGCAAAAGTCCGCTAGGTGGTGAAGTGTCGCGGTGAAGTTGAATGCGGATAATATTGAAGCCGGAATTTGCGCCACAAAAACGAATGGCCCGCTTAAGAACGTGAGCCGCCACGTCTGGCTGCTCCTCCACGCTTAAACGGGCCATTCCAAATCAACCTAACGAATATCACTTGCTTAGACATTCGCAGAATCGGGGAAAGACAGTAGGCGAACTTCCTTGATACTGTATCGATCTTGCACACACAACGATTTCAGCATGCGCTGTAAATAGCCATTTTGTGTAAAACTTAGTTTTGCGAAGATAACGGCTGAAATGAAAAAAGAAACGGTGCAAATCTTGGCGGGGAAGTTGCTCGTCCTGCTGCTGCTGCCATCTGCCAGTTGGGCACAAACCACCCAACTCATCGCCGGAGAAGTGATTGTCGTGAATGCATCCGCTCCGGCTCATCCATTTCCTCATTTCTGGGAGCAAATGTTCGGCTCAGGGCGCGCCATTCTCTCGCTTCGTGAGAGTTACCGGGAAGACCTCCGCCAGGTAAAGCGGATCACCGCGTTCAAGTATGTCCGCTTTCACGCCATCTTCCACGACGAAGCCGGAATCTATGACGAGAACGATACGGGCCAGCCGGTTTACAACTTTTCCTACCTCGATCAGATTTACGATGGCATCCTCGCCAACGGAGTCCGTCCCTTCGTCGAACTCAGTTTCATGCCTAAGAAACTCGCGTCCAAAGAAATCATTCAGGCGTTCTGGTACAAGCCGAACGTGGCGCCGCCCAAGGATTGGGCTAAGTGGGATGACTTGATTTCACAGTTCACCAAACATCTCATCGATCGCTATGGCATCGACGAAGTCAGCCAGTGGTACTTCGAAGTATGGAACGAATCCAATCTGGATTTTTGGGGAGGCGTTCCCAGCCAGGCGACGTACTGGGAACTCTACGACCACACCGCCCGTGACATAAAGGGAGTGAACGAGAAGCTGCGCGTCGGTGGCCCGGCGACCGCACAAGCCGCGTGGGCTGATGCCTTCATTCAACACTGTGCAGAAAAGCATGTCCCGATCGACTTCGTCTCGTCCCACGTATATGGCAACGACAAGGTGCAGGATGTTTTTGGTACTAACGAAAATAATTCGCGGGATGGAATGGTCTGCCGTGCGGTGAAGAAAGTACACGACCAGATCAAGGCTTCCACCATGCCCGCGCTGCCTTTGATATGGAGCGAATTCAACGCCAGCTACTTCAACGAACCTGCTGTTACAGACGCCTCGTACATGGGTCCGTGGATGGCCGACACCATCCGGCAGTGCGATGGTCTTGTGGACATGATGTCTTACTGGACATTTTCCGACGTGTTCGAAGAGCAGGGTGTGGTGAAGACGCCGTTTTATGGCGGCTTCGGATTGATTGCAGAGGATGGCATCCCGAAACCGGCGTTCAACGCATTTAAGCTCCTGCACAATCTCGGCGACCAGCGAATCGAACTCGACTCCGCCTCAGCTCTGGCTACACGAAGAAGCGATGGTTCGCTCGTGATCGCGATCTGGAACTATGCCCCGCCCGAGCATGCGGGTCCGCCCAGGGTTATCACCTTGCGTTTTCAAGGCACCCGCCCTAAACATGCGCGTATCTCCGTGGTCGATCCCGCGCATGGAGATATTCATGCGGCTTACCAGAAAATGGGTTCGCCCCGTTATCCTACGCAGGCACAGATTGAACAATTGAAGAAGGCCGCGGAACTGTCCGCACCAGAAGCTCGGGACCTGAAGAACGGCGAGCTAACTCTGACTTTGCCCTCCTACGGATTGGCGCTCGTAGAAGTGAAAGTGAAATAGAGAAGTGAAATAGCGCTGCGGACTTTGTGCCACGCTCGCTCTCCCAATACAACTGTCAGGCTCGTATCCTTACAGTAACCGTGGTATTGGCTCCTTCGTTCAGACGACTGAAACTTAGGCAATAAAGTCGCTGAACTCAAAGGAGGCTTAATCCATGCCTGAACGCGAGACCGTTGAACGAGCTCAAGAAGACGCCCGTGAGGGCAAATCCCCTTCCACCCAAGCCGGAGAATTTGTTCGCGAAGAGATGCACCACATTAGGGAGGGAAAGCACGGCGCGGCATCCACGAAGCAGGCGATTGCCATCGGCCTTTCCAAGGCGCGCCGCTCGGGTGTGAAACTTCCCGCTAAAGGTTCGGCCAGTACGCGGAAAAAAGCGCAGCAGGATACTCAGGCATCGCGCTCGAAACGTAAGCCGTCGGCCACGCGTTCGCGGGCAACCACCAAAGCCCTGAAGCGCGAACCGCGTTCCGCCGCCAGCCGCAGCGCGTTGTCTCGACAGGCGAAAACCACAGCTAAGAAACGAAGCGCAAGCGCACGCAGCCAGTCGGCAAAAAAAGCCGCCAATACAAGATCGCGCAAAGCGGCATGAACCACGTAGGGACAGCCGCCTCGGCTGTCCGCCTGGCCAAAGGCCCGGTTTGATTTCATGGATATAGACGCCAACGCCACAAGCAGGTCGAGCTGCACTCGACCGGACAGCCGAGGCGGCCGTCCCTACGTGGCCATTGCCAGCCCCGGGAGATCCTACTCCTCCTTCTTCTCCGGTTCACTCGGCAGAGGCGCCTCGATGGGCTTTCGTGGCAGCATCTTGTCGCGCATGGCAGCGTCGTAGACAAAGCTCGCTACGATGACTGCCGCCTGCTTCAGATCGTCGGGCTGAAGGCGGTCGTAGACGTCCATGTTTGAGTGGTGCGTACGCGTCTCGTACTCAATTGGATCCTGGATGAACTGGAACCCGGGAATTCCGACCGCGTCGAAAGAAAGATGATCCGTTCCTCCCGTGTTGCGCATGGTGAGAGCCGTCATCCCGAGATCCTTGAAAGGCCGCATCCAGGCTTCGAATACTGGCGAGACCGCGGCGTTTTCCTGCAGGTACACACCGCGAATCTTTCCCGTTCCGTTGTCGACATTGAAATAGGCGGACACCTTTGCTTGTTCCGGCTTCACCGTAACCGGGCCAGCTTCGCGCCGCAGCAATGTGGGCATGCCCTTCATCAGAGGATCATCCATCGCCGGACGGGATCCGAAGTGTTGCTGCACGTAGCCTTGGGAGCCAAGCAGTCCCTCTTCCTCGCCGCTCCACAGCCCGATACGGATGGTGCGCAGGGGCTTAATATCGAGTGCCTTTAGGATGCGCACTGCTTCCATCATGACGATTGTGCCCGCGCCATTGTCCGTCGCGCCGGTGCCGGCGTGCCAGGAGTCAAGGTGGGCGCCGAGCATCACTACTTCGTCCTTCTTATCGGTGCCGGGAATCTCGGCGATAGTGTCGTACTGCATAGGATCGTTATCGTAAAAGTTGCTGGCCACGTTCAAGTCCAGCGTCACATCTTTTTTCTGCTGCAACAGCCGCGCAATGCGAGTCCAGTGCTCTGAAGCCATGGTCAATTGCGGGATCGTCGTTGTCTCTCCCACCTTGTACGATCCGCCAGACTGGACAAACACGGTACCACCGCCGGCCGTTCCGCGGCTGTGGTCAATCACCGCCAAAACTTTCTCGTCGGCGAAGAACTGGTTCAGCTCTTTTACGAATTGCTGGCGCTTCACGAACTCGGCGAAGCGGAAAGGCTGGTGCTCGCTGGGAATCTGGTACTCGGCGATCTTGGCCAGGTCGTCGTCAACAAGGCGTTTAAAGGGAGCCTCGGTGATAGGCTTCACTTCGGCGTCGGACCCAAAGATTACAATCATCCCCGCCAGCTTGCCTTTGTACTTGTCGAAATCCTTCTTGTCTTCGATGATGACGCGCATGCACTTGCCCTGAATCGCGCCGTTCGTGCCCGGCGTCCAGGCTTTCGCGTAAACCAGCAGCGGCACGATGTCGGGTGATGTCATGCGGGCGTTGACATACTGGTTGGCCCATCCGCGGCCGAACGGCCCCCAGGATTCAAGATGTGCGCTGCTGAGGCCGATCGCGGTGAGCTGGTCGCGAGTCCACTCATTCGCGCGCTTCATATTGGGTGATCCGGTCAGTCGCTCTCCGATCGAGTCCATCAGGCCGGTGGCGAATTCCATCACCTTCGAGTTGTGGAAGCCTTCATAGCGGATCCGCGAGATCGTTTCGAGATCCACCTTTTCCTGGGATCGTGCCGGTGTGACGACAGACGAAATCACAACCAGAAAGCAGACCAGTCGAACCAGTTTGTTCATGCGGAAGGCTCCCTGAAGATGGAGAAAGTTCAGACCGGGGATTATACAGTCTTGGGAAACGCTAAGCGGCAGGGGCAATTGTAAAGTTATTTCAAGTGGAAGAAGGAAACACTACTCTTTACTCTTTCTTCGTAGGATCGTTTTTGGCAGGATTGTTCTTCTCGGGTTGGCCTGCCGGACCCGTAGCGCTCTTTTCGCCGGCTTTCTCCTCGCCGGCCGTCGAGGCCTTCGCATCATCGTCGCCATTTTTCGGCGTGTATTGCACGATCAGTGACACGCGCCGGTTCGACGGATCGAGCGGCTCCTTCGAGTTTCGCAAACGCTGATCGGCAAATCCGCGGACTTGCGTAACCTGGTTCGCCTTGATACCACTGGCTTGCATCAGACGCCGAGCGGCGTTGGCGCGATCGCTGGAGAGTTCCCAGTTGCCGAAGTTTGCCGACCGGACGTAAGGCTTGGAATCGGTGTGGCCTTCAATGGAAAGCGTGTTCGGGAGTTGACCGAGTTCTTGCGCCAGTTTCACCAGCAACTCCCGGCCGTCGTCATTCAGCCGCGGGCTGCCGCTGTCAAAAAATGTGCCGGTAGCTCCTTCCATCAGTTCAATCCGAAGTCCTTCGGCGGTGATGGTCATCTCAATATGGCTCTTGAGTTTGTCGAAGTCATTCATCTCATGGATGGCACGTTGCAGTTGGTCCTTGAGCTTGGGCATGTTGTCTTTGGTCAGCACGAAGTTCTCGCCTGCGCCCTGCAGGTTCGAGCCTACTTGTTTTGCGGTTCCGGTTGGATCCTTAAAATACCCGCCAACCGCCTCCTGCACTGCCTTGCTGGTGTTCAGCAGCCAAAGCACAATGAATAACGCCATCATGGCGGTGACAAAGTCGGCGTACGCTACTTTCCATGCGCCACCGTGATGGCCGGCGTGACCGCCCTTTTTCTTGATGATGATGGGACGAGTTTTGTCCATAGCCTTTAGGCGTCAATGCTTCACTGGGCCGCTGCGACAGCTGCAGCGGGAGCCTCTTCTGCCGCGCGGTTACGGCACGCTTGCTCCAGTTCTTTGAACGAGGGGCGAACGTGCCCGGGCACTGCACGCCGTGCAACTTCCACCGCCATAATGGGCGCTGTACCTTTCAGGAATGAAACCATCAGAACGCGCAAGACATAGAGAAAGGCATGCTCATCTTCGGCGATCTTGGTCATGCTTGCCGCCACCGGCCCCACCAATCCGTAGCACAGCAGGATGCCCAGGAATGTGCCTACCAACGCAGCTGCGACTTTGTGACCGATTTCCTCCGGAGGGCCGCCCAGCGCACCCATGGTGATGACCACGCCGAGCACGGCAGCGACAATCCCCAGGCCGGGCAGAGAGTCGGCCATACTGCTGAGCGCGGCCGTGGGCTGGCTCGCGTCATGGTGATGTACTTCCATATCCAGATCCAGCATCTGATCCAGTTCAAAAGCGTCGACGCCGGTAATCGCCATGCGCAGGGAGTCGCAAACAAAGTCCCGAATGTGATGGCTCTTCAAGAACTCCGGCCGGGTCGACAGAATCGGACTCTTGTCAGGCTCTTCCACGTCGCCCTCAAGGGCCATCAATCCCTCCTTGCGCGCTTTGTTCAGCAGATCGAACATCATCTTCAGCGTCTCAAGGTAGCGCTGCTTACCGAATTTGGAAGCGCCAAACACACCACCGATTCCGGCAGCAATGCTCTTCAAAATGTGGAGCGGGTTTGCGATCAGCACGGTACCGATGGCGGCGCCGCCAATGATGATGAGTTCGGCGGGCTGCATCAACACACGCAGGTTCCCATGCTCCATGAGATAACCCGCCACCACGCAGCCGAAGACGACGACGATGCCGATGA
>Ga0137393_10000612_pt1 | contig 21551 bp, 28 predicted proteins | sample 15con2h34BmetaG_FD_101396 | JGI IMG/M metagenome (GOLD analysis project Ga0137393, IMG submission 101396) | Vadose zone soil microbial communities from Angelo Coast Range Reserve, California, USA - 15con2h3.4B metaG | ecosystem: Environmental > Terrestrial > Soil > Vadose zone > Saprolite...
CCGCGTCGGTGATCGTGTCGCGCTGCTGCTTGGCGATCACGAGGGCGTAGTTGCCGGCCCAGATCGAGTACGTGAGCATGTTGGCGCGGATGGCGGCCGCGTAGGTGTCGAGGATCTCTCGGGGATCGCGCGTCCACTCGTTCATGACCTGATGCGGCGACTCCGCGGCGAGCACGGTCACCGCCGAGGCGCCCGCCGGCACGCCCCGCTCGGCCGCGAGCGACGCCCACGGACTGTCCTCCTCATCCTCGGCCACGCAGAAGGTGAACTTGCCGGGATGCCCGAGCGTCGACCGATCGAGCCCCCCGGGGATCCCGCCCAGCACGTTGATGATGAGCAGCCGGAGCGCCCGGCCGATCGTGGCATTGGCGCGGCTGCCGTTGGCGAGCGCGTTGTGGGTGGCGTTCATCCCGATCTCCCGGCGAATCGGGCCGTTCACCACCACGAACGGGGCGCTCCCGCCGGTGCTCGCGGTGCAGCCGTGCAGCCCGTACGCCGGCTCGCACACCGCCCTCACGAGCGCCACCACGACCGGCATGTACTCGGGCCGGCAGCCGGCCATCACCGCCGCGATGGCCGTCTTTTCCGCGGTGATACGGCGCCGGCGCACCGGCTCGACACCGACGGCATCCCCCGCGCCGAGCGCGGCCGCGCCGAGGAAGCGCCGTACCAGCTCCTCGGTGGGCGGGACGATCGGCAACCCGTCCGTCCAGCCATTGCGCTGGAACAGCTCGTTCGCCTCGTAGGGGTCGGCAACGTCGTAGGCCGCCGACCGCAGCGGCTGCTCGGTCATGGCCGAAACAATCTTGGTCGCGGCTTGCCCGTTTCCATCAGCTCCCTCACCGCGGTGTATACAGGAACACCCCCCGCCTTAGCAATGCTAGCCCGCGGGGGCGGAGGCCGCGATGGCCTCATGCTCGTGAGCTTCTACCCCAGCGGAGCGGCCTGACCCACTTCCTCTTGAATTGCGCCGCGCCCCCGCATACCCTCTCTTCAACTGCCGGACGCGGGGCCGGCGACACTCCGTTCTCCCTGCCGGACACAAGGGCCGGCGAAAGACGCCTTCCACGAGAACCTCGGCCAGCGTGGCGTCGGGCGTGCTCCGCGAGTTCACCATGAACCGGGTGAGGTCCGCGAAGACGATGAGCACCGCCTGCTCGACCCGGGAGGACGAAACAGAAGCAGACTTGGACATCGCAACCTCCGTCACTTCGACGTGATCGGGAACGAGGTCAATGTGGCGGCGACCCTTCCGGCGCGGACGGTGTCGCTGTCCGCGGAGGCGTTCCGGTGCCTCGAGAACGGAAAGCGCAAGGCGTTCAGGAAGCACACGGCGCCGGTGGTGTACATTCCGGCGGACGATCCGCGGCCTTGACCGGGGGCATGACGTCGCGCCCGAATACGAACAAATACGAAGTGTTAGCGATCACATCGCTAGCCCTTCCGTGTCTTCTGGGCCGGATCATAGTGGGACTTTGGTCCACTATCCAGGTTGGCGCGTGCCTCTCTACACTCGGCCTTGTACTTACATATTCTCCGGAGGGCCAGGAGGCATCTCATGCAAGCGCTGCGCGCATCGCTCAAGCCAGGGATCTGGGGTGTGGTAATCGGCAGCATTCTCACCATGATCGTGGGTTTCAGCTGGGGAGGCTGGACGACGAGTAGCACGGCACGCCAACAGGCGATGATGCAGGCCGATACCGCGGTCACCACGGCGCTGGTCCCGATCTGTCTCGCCGGGAAGAGGGCGGATGTGGTCTACGCCAAGAAGCTCGGCGAGCTCACCGCCATCACGTCGTCCTACGAACAGACCGAATTCGTAATGAAGACCGGATGGGCGACGTTCCCAGGGCAACCGGACCCCAATCGGGCGGTGGCCGAGGCGTGTGCCGCCGCGCTCCTCAAGACCGCGGCTGCCAAGTAGCGCGCTCCGCCGTCTTCGCTCACTCGCGATGGCACAGCATCGCGGCGTAGCGCTGTCGCGGATGGGGACGAGACCAAGGTCCAATAGGCGCGTTCCGCCATCGCGCTTACCGTCAAGGGCAGGGATGCGGTAGGGATCGCGTCCCCGGTCCACTCCAATGCGGCGCTTTGCTCAGCTCCCCCAGGCCCCTTGCGCGGTGGCCGTCCACGCTGAGTCAGACAGGAGAAGGACGCGATGAAGGTATGGCGGGAGACGTCAGAGGAAGTCGTGATCGAGGACAAGGTCTATCCGGTGACCCCCCCGTCCATGACGGTGAAGACCGGGATGATCACGGGCGAGGTCATCGAGCTGAAGGTCACCGAGCGCGTCGAGAAGGGCTCCGAGCGCGTCGTCTCGCCCGCGAGACTCACCGGGAAGCTGCGGCTGGAGAATACATCCGCGAATCGGACGGTGCGCCTGGTCGAGGGCAAGGTCGTCTTCATGGATGCCCAGGGGCAGCGCATCAAGCTCGACGCGGCCCGGGCCGATTCGATCGTCAAGTTCACCACGTACGGTAACGAGCGGCTCGACCCCGGGCAGGATGCGTCCCAGACCCTGGACGTGGAATTTCCCGTCGAGGCGCTGAAGGCGAATCGGCTCAAGGAGATCCGCCTGGAGCTCGCCTACATCTCGTCACCGTTCCGGGAGGAGACGGTCAACTTCGTGGTCTCGATCGGCGCGGGCAAGTAGTGGTCGAGGAAGGCGTCTTCGCTCGGCGGTTCCGAAATCACGAAGGGCCCTTCCATCTGTACGACTCGGGAGACCGGCCCTTGATCCGGGCGGAGACCGGTGCGCACGTCCTGGGCGCCCTGCTCGACGGGCGGACCCGGCTCGTCTTCGTGGACGATCCGGGGTGTGCGGAGGGCTCGGTGCTGAGGATGACGTATCCGACCGGCGAGTGGTCGGCCGAACCCGTCGAGCCGAAGGCGTGCTCCTGCGGCGACGTGAGATGTCAGGGCCGCCTGGTGATCACGCTGCACGAGTCGCACGCGGGCCCCAACTGGAAGCTGACGTTCAGGGGTTAGGCGTGAGGCAGGCGGGCGACCTGACCCTGGCGGGCGCGATGGATGATCTGGCCAAGTCCGGATTCATCGAGCACTTCGGGGTGAGGGGTGATGAGCTGCGGTCATTCGATAGCGGGCGGGCGTTCCGCGCGGGCGAGGTCGTGGTCCGAGGATTTTATCGTTTCGAAGGGGTCTCGGATCCCGACGACATGGCGATCGTCTACGCGATCGAAGGTCAAGGCGGCGTTCGCGGGACCTTGGTCGATGCCTTCGGTGCCTACTCGGACCCGGCGGTGAGCGCCTTCCTTTCTGGCGTGCCGATTCGCGGAGCCTCCCGGTTCGGGGGAGGGACGACGGGGCGATCGTGGGTACGTGAGCCGTCGCGTTTCGGATCCTACCACTATGGGTTTCCCGCGCCGGTCCCGTCGTTGCACGACGAAGGGGGCGAGAGCGGGCCGGTCACGTAGTCGCGGCGAGGGGCCCGCTCCGGTGGGCGAGGGCTTCGTAGAGCCAATCCTGTGAGCGGAGGGCGGGCTCGCCGTCCGCCCGGGTCCGGACCGAGCGGCCGCTGGCGAGGATGCGTCGCGCCTTCACGGTATCGTCGAGCTGGACTTCGAGGATCTCGCGGATCTGGGCCTGCAGGCGTGGATCCAGCACGGGGAAGGCGATCTCCACCCGCCGGTCCAGGTTGCGCGGCATCCAGTCGGCCGAGGCCAGCAGATATTCCGGGTCGCCGCCATTCTCGAAGTGGAAGATGCGGGCGTGCTCGAGATAGCGATCGACGATCGAGACGACGTGGATGTTCTCCGACAGCCCCTCCACTTCCGGGCGCAGGCAGCAGATGCCCCGGACGATCAGATCGATCTTGACGTCGGCGGTGCTGGCCGCGTACAGCTCCTCGATCAGGCGGCGGTCCACGAGGCCGTTCATCTTCGCGATGATCCGTCCGGGACGCCCGGCCCGGGCATGGTCGGCCTCGCGCCGAATGCGCTCGACGAGCCCGTCGCGCAGGCCACCGGGGGCGAGCAGGAGATGGTGGAAGCCGTCGGGACGCGTGTAGCCGGTGAGGAGATTGAAGAGCTGGCTGAGGTCCTCGCCGAAGGACTCCCGGCTCGTGAACAGCCCGAGATCGCTGTAGACCCCGGCCGTCCGGACATTGTAATTGCCCGTCGCGACGTGGCAGTAACGCCGGATCCCGTCGCTCTCCTGCCGGACCACCAGGCACGCCTTGCAGTGGGTCTTGAAGCCCGGGAGGCCGTAGACCACGTGGGCTCCGACCTCCTCGAGCGCGCGGGCCCAGCGGATGTTCGCCTCCTCGTCGAAGCGCGCCTGCAGCTCCACCAGAACCGCGACCTCCTTGCCGTTCTCGACGGCGGCGTGCAGCGCGTGCGCGATCGGAGAGGCCGGGCTCACCCGGTAGAGGGTCATCTTGATGGCGAGCACCTTCGGATCGACGGATGCCTCGCGGAGGAAGCGGGTGACGGCGTCGAAGGCGTGGTAGGGGTGATGCACGAGGACGTCCTGGGCTCGGAGGGCGCTCCAGATATCCGGCGCGGCCGCGAATGCGGTGACCGGATGGGGCGGCAGCGGCCGATCCTTGAGGCGGGGGATGTCGAGGGCCGCGTAGAGCTGGAGGAGATCCGAGAACGCGGCGAAGCCTTCGCCTTCGTAAAGATCCTCGAGCTGGATCTCCAGCTCCTCGAGCAGCGTGGCCAGGATGTCGGGCGGCAGATCGCCGTCGTACTGCAGCCGCACCGCCGTTCCCAGACGACGCTCGCGCAGGCTCTCCTCGATGCTCGTGAGGAGGTCCTCGGGCCGGCCCGGGGGTTGGAGATCGGCGTCGCGCGTGATGCGGATGGCGTGGCTGGAGAGGATGTCGTAGCCGGTTTAGATCGCCGGTAGATGCAGGCGGATCACGTCCTCGAGCAGCATGAAGACGTGCCGCCCGTCAGGATCGGGCAGCGCGATGAATCGTGGGAGCGGTAGCCCCGGGAGGTGGATCACGGAGAGGCGGGTGTCCGGGAGGGTCGAGGGCGCCCCCGCCCGGATCGCGGCCACCAGACAAAGGGACCGGTTCCCGAGGTAGGGGAAGGGATGGGCCGGGTCGACGGCGAGCGGTGTCAGGACGGGTAGCACGGTGCGGCGGAAGTAGTGCTCGAGGAATTGCCGCTGCTCTTCGCTCAGCTCCTTGGGGCGGAGCAGGAGGATGCCCTCGGCGGCCAGGAGCGGCTGGATGTCGTCGAGGAAGCAGCGATGCTGCGTCTCCACCAGCTCGTGCACGCGCACGGCCACCGCGGCCAGCGTCGCGGCGGGCGTGAGCCCGTCGGGACTCGCGGTCTGATCACCGGCCTGGATCTGCCGCTTCAGCATCGCCACGCGCACCATGAAGAACTCGTCCAGATTCGAGCTGAAGATGGCGAGGAACTTGAGGCGCTCGAGCAGGGGCACGGTGGGATCCTGGGCCTCCTCGAGCACACGCCGGTTGAACTCGAGCCAGGAGAGCTCCCGGTTCACGAACGCTTCGGCGGGCAGCTCAGGGGCGACCATCGGGTCAGGATATCAGGGGCGCCGAGGGCTACCCAGTGGACCTTGGTCCCATGCCGGGGCACTGCTCGCGCCGCTCTGCGTTGCCCCCGGGACGAAGGTCCACTATCGCTTCCTTCGCTGTCCTGTAACGATCACGTTGAGACCCATGCACAAGCCCACTCCGATGATCTCCATCGTGGACGACGACGTTTCGCTGGCCCGAGCACTCCGGAGGCTTGTCGGATCAGCGGGTTACGTCGTCGAGACGTTCGCGTCGGCGCCAGAATTTCTCAGCTCGACGCCGTCCACCCGCACCGCGTGCCTGATCCTGGACATCTATCTGGTGGGGATGAATGGGTTCGAGCTCCAGGAGCAGCTGGCGGCGGATCGGCTCGCGATCCCGATCATCTTCATGACCGCGCATGACGATCTCACGACCCGCGAACGTGTCAAACGGTCTGGCCCGGCCGGGTACCTGGTGAAGCCCTTCGATGGCCAGGCCTTGCTCGATGCCATTGTCCGGGTGGCTGGACCGGGGGTGGCGGGATCATGACACCGGGCCGAAGCACATGAGGCGCCTTGCCTGGCTCGGGATCGTGCTGGTGCTGGTCCTCGTTCCTCTGGCCCTTGTAGGTTTCGGGGCTCGCGTCTTCGGGGCTCGGGCGGTGGCGCCGGCGGCGGTGGCGGCGGTGGCGCCGGCAGCGCCGGATGAGACCGCAACCGTCTACTTCGCGGCGGGAACGACCCAGATCCGGCCACGTGATATGGGGGTCCTCGATGCGCACGCGGTGTGGCTGCACGGGGAGCGGAAGCGCGTCCTCGTGATCGAAGGGCATACCGACGGGCCCGGAGACAGCGCGTTGAGCCTGGAGATCGGTGAACAGCGGGCAAGGTCCGCCAAGGCCTATCTGGTGACCAAGGGAGTGATCGCGGATCGCATCATGACCGAGTCTCGCGGTGGAGGGCAGCCCACTTGCCAGGACAAGACGCCGACCTGTCGGGCCCTCAACCGTCGTGTGACCGTCTCGAGGGGAGTACTGCCGTAAGCGCTTTGGGTCGCCGACCGTGTACTCCTCCTGTCACTTACTCCTCCCGTCGTTGGACCAAGGTCCAATAGGGCCGATGCACGTACGGCTGATACCGTGGGCGCCGGAACACAGGGTACGGGGGCCCACGAAAGCAGCGAACGGAGGCGGGGATGACGGGGATCGAAGAGCGTCTGCGCGGAGAGCTGAGCGATGTGCTGGGCCTGATCCGTCAGGCGGGTGGAGGGGTGGTGTTCGAGGAGTTCCCCGGTGCACTGGAGATTGATCCGATGGACGACAACAGCTCGGCGGTCCGGCTGGCGCTCATCGACGAGGCGAACAAGCTCGCCGAAACGCTGGAGCGGATCCGGCGCGGCGAAGAAGGCTCGGCCCGACCCTGGAGTGGTTGCTCGTAGCATCTGCCATATCCAGCCCGGCAACCAACAAATACGAGGGGTTAGCGATCCGTCGCTAACCCGTTCGTGTTCCTTGGTCCCCCGGTTGCTCCCGCTCGGCGGTCAAACAGACTAAAGTGCCACTGTTGACCACTGGCCGGTCATGTAGCCGGTCATGTAGAGTGTGGTCAACGAGAAGGGAGTGCGATGGCTCAAAAAAGGCCGGGCATGTATCGCGGCGACCGCCGCCGCAAGGAAGACCAGCGCAAAGCCAAGCAGGACGCCAAGCGCGCGCGGAAGGCGGAGCGTCGCGAGAGCGGGACCAGTGGTCCCGAGATCGAGTCGGCCGGGACGAATGGCCAGGGCTCGAAGGAGTTCGTCTGGTTCTCGCCGAGCAAAGGGCGGACACTGACGACGACCACGGCCTCGACCCCGACCATCGAGGGCGTCGACGACTGGGCGCTCGTGAGTGATCCGCGGCTGAACCCGGGCGGTTGAGCCGGGGCTGTACCCCTTCGCGCCGCCCGGCTTCTGAAGCATCCGCGCGGCGGCAGCACCCAGCCGAGCATCCGGCGCACCCTCGTGCCCCTCGGCGATCCAGGACATGACGGGCGTCTCCTATGCGTGAAGGGATGGCGAACGTCTAGGCCGGTGACAGGCGCCTCGCCCGCACCAGGGCGTCGATCGCCTCGCGAGCGGCGCCCGGTTCCTCGACGGTCCGGCGCACGCGCTGGGCCTTCTCGACCCGGAGGTCGCCGATCTCCGCGACCACGTCATCCGGGGTGAACAGGACGTCCGGCTGCGTCGGGCCGCCCCAGCCCTCGGTGAGGTTCAGCAAGTCGTGGCCCACGATCAGGAGCGTGCCTCCCGCCCGTAGCGCGGCCGCCGCGCGCGCCAGCGCGGTGCCGCGCTCGAGCGCCGGAAGCTGCAGATAGAGGACGCACACGAGGTCGTATGCGCGCGCGGGCGGCGCCCAGGTCACCACGTCCGCCTCGATCCAGTCGACCTCGACCCTGCGCTGCGCCGCGAGGCTTCGGGCCATCCCGAGCGCGACGCCGGAGAAATCCACCGCGGTGACCCGCCACCCGTGCTCGGCGAGCCAGACCGCGTTCCGGCCCGCGCCGCACGCGAGGTCGAGCGCCGTGCCCGGGCGCAGGTCGGCGACCTCCGCGGCCAGGAACCGGCTGGGGGCCGTGCTCGCATGGGCGCGCTCGCCGGCCCAGCGATGGTTCCAACGCTCGCGCGAGGCCTCCGATGTTGTCGTCACTCGCATCGCTTCAGGTTGTGGTCACTCGCATCGCTTCAGCAGGATGGACCAGAACTTGGCCGGGCGCTTGCTCTCGTTGCGGGCCAGGTGAGCGGAGGCCTCCGGGAGCCAGTGGGCGCTGGGCGGCCGGAGCGCCTCCCGCTTTCCCTTCGCATACAGCGCGAGCTCGCCTTCCTGGACGATGGTGATCTCGGGCCCCACATTCAGGTGGAGATCCGAGTCGGCGCCGGGGGGGTAGGTCAGGAGAACGATCCGCACCGAGTCGTTGTTCAGCAGCTCCTGCTCAACGACCTGGCCCTGGGGGGAATGAGCCATCGTGGCCCGTCCGATGAACACGCCCAGCACGACCAGCACACCGCAGAGCATCAGCCTCGCCGTCATCCCACCTCTCCTTTTCCAGGGTCAAGGCTGCCGGGCGAGCGGGCCCGTGTACCTCGGCCGGTGGCCGAGCCGCTCGGTGTCCACCGTGGTGCGCACGAAGGCGATGCACATCTCGTCCGCGGTACCCTCGCCCCAGCCGACGTCGCGCGGCGGCACGGTAGGGTTGCGGCGGTTGCGGGGGGAGTTGTCGTAGACCGCCTCGACGTCGATGCGCGAGCCGCCCGGCAGCGGCACCGGCGTCCGGAACGTGTACGAGCCCTGCCAGTGGAAGTCCCAGTCGTCGACGTAGATCAGGGGCCGGCTGCTCCCGTCGGGGTAGGTGACGGTCACGCGCATCTCGCGCCCCAGCAGGTGCATGTGGGGCGAGATCCCGATGGCGTGCATGTGCCAGGTGGGCGGCAGCGTGTAGCTCGCGCGCACCACGTGCCGCTCGGCGCCGGCGGGGATGAGGAACTCGCGATTCAGCACCGGAATCACGCGCACGCGCTTGTCCACGGTGGCGCGGGCGAAGCGCAGGCCCACGCGCGTGAGGTCGCGCACGGCGCCACCGGTGCGGTTGTGGTAGTGCACCTGCACCACCACGGTCGCGCCGGCCGGCAGGAGCATGCCCACGCCGTCCGGCATCGCGGTGGGCGGGGCGCCGGGCGCCCACCCACCGAGCCCACCGCGCGGGACGAAACCGGGTCCACCGAAGCAGGTGTAGCCGGGCCCGGGCTCGGCACGGTCGAGCGCCTCGGCCTGCCCCGAGGTGTCGACGTAGCCCAGCACGTGGTGGACGATGCGGCGGTCCCCGGGCAGGTACTCCGCCACGCTCACGAACCGGTCCTCGGCGAAGGCGGTGGGCACGACGAAGCAGCGGTAGAGATCGCGGTCGGCGCTGGGCACGTCGAACGCGCTGCCGGGTTCGAGCACCACGTCGGGCTCGCCCGCCGACCAGAGCGCCGGGAAGGCGCGGGGCGGCGGCAGGTCGCGCGGGTCGCCTTCGGGCGCGCCGGCCTGCAGCCAGGCGCGCAGGCGCGCGATGTCGGCATCCGCGAGCCGGCGCTCGCCCACGAAGTCACCGTGCCCGGGCACGGGTGGCCAGGGCGGCATCTTCCGGCGCTCGACGGTGCGCAGGAGCTTCTGGCGCCGGCGGTAGGCGTCGTCGTAGCTCGTCAGCGGAAACGGGGCGATCTCGCCGTCGCGATGGCAGGCTTGGCAGTTCGCGGCGAGGAGGGGCGCGATGTCGCGGCTATAGGTGATGCCGTCGGGCCCGGCCGCCGCGGGGAGCGCGAGCACGCCCGCCAGCGCCAGCCCGAGCCGCCATCCGGCCCACCGGTGTCGCCAGCGGTCGGGCTGCGCCATGCGCCGATCCTACCAGAAGATCAGGAGCACGGAGGCGGCGAGGAGCGCTCCCATGGCCGCATTGAAGGTCCGCCGGGCGCGCTCGGAGCGCAGGAAGCGGTGCAGGACGGCGCCGAAGGCGAGCCAGGGGAAGCAGCTCGGCAGGGACGCGAGCATGAACGTGAGCCCGAAGGCGGCGGACTGGGTGAGCGCGCTGTTCGCCCCGTCCTCGAGAAAGGTCGCGGCCGCGCTGGCGCAAACGAGCCATGACTTCGGGTTGATCCATTGAAAGGCCGCCGCCTCGAAGAAGCCGACCGGTGGGCCGCTCACGGCGACGCTGGCGCGCCCGGCCGTCGCGACCCTCCAGGCGAGCCAGCCCAGCACCGCCGCCCCGCACCACTTGACGGCCTCCAGGACGGCCGGATTGCGGAGGATCACGCTGCCGAGACCGAAGGCCACGACGAACATCATCAGGCCCATGCCGATGGTAACCCCGAGCAGGCAGGGAAGGCCGCGCCGCACGCCCACGTTCGCCCCGGTGGCGGTCAGCAGCGCGTTGCTGGGCCCCGGCGTGCCGGCGGCGGCGACCGAGAAGATGAAGAGGGCGATGGCCTGCTCGAGTGTCATTTGCGCCAGCCGCCGCCCAGCGGGTAGATTCGTCGCATGGCACGTAGGCTAGGCCGATCGGCCCGCGCGGGTCTTGAACGTTCGTGCGGCGCGCGCGACTGGGTGCTTGGTCGCGGGCCGGTGGGGGGCGTCGAGCTGCTGCGGGCCTGGTTCCGCGGGCGCGCCTTCGCCAGGCATCGCCACGACACCTACGCGATCGGCCTCACCGAGGCCGGGGTCCAGATGTTCGACTACCGCGGGCGGGTCGAATGCAGCACGCCGGGCCAGGTCGTCGTGCTCCACCCCGACGAAGCGCACGACGGGCGCGCCGGGGATGAGGACGGATTCGGCTACCGGATCGTCTACGTCGAGCCGGCGCGCATCGCCGCGGCGGTGCGCGCGATCCGGGGACGCCCAGGGCCACTGCCGTTCGTGCGCGAGCCCGTGTCGCAGAACCCGACGCTGGCGCGCGCGGTTACCGCCGCGTTCCGGTCGGCCCCCGAGCCGCTGGCGCTCGATGCCGTCGTGCTCCGTCTGGCGGAAGGCCTGATCGCAGGAGACCCCGACGGCCAGCCGGCCGGTCCGCCCCGTCGTCTCGACCACGCCGCGCTCGACCGAGCCCGCGCGGTCCTGGATAGTCAGTGCGCCATCGTGCGCTCGAGCGAGCTCGAGGCGGTCACGGGCCTGAGCCGCTACGAACTCGCTCGCCAGTTCAGGGCCCGGTACGGAACGAGCCCCTACCGCTACTCGCTCATGCGACGACTCGATTTCGCGCGGGGCCGGCTGCGCGGGGGAGCGCCATTGGCGGACCTGGCATTGGCGGCGGGCTTTGCCGACCAGGCGCACTTCACGCGCATGTTCAGGTCGGCCTACGGCGTGACGCCGGGCCGGTACGCCCGCCTGCTTTCGATGACGGCCAGGCCTCTATCCGAGCGTCGCTAGGGTGTTCCTCTCGGGTCCGCGGCGCGAGTGTGGTCGGTGGGCTGCGGCGTCGCGCTCAGCACCGTGACCCCGCCCGGCGCCTCGAACCGGTGCCAGTGCCCTTGCGGGACGACGATGAGCATTCCCGCGGTCAGCGCGAACGACCGGGGCCCATCGTCCGTCATGATCGTCAGCGTCGCGGCGCCGTCCAGGACGTGCACGAGCTCGTCGCCCTTCTGATGCCGTTCCCAGGGCGTCTCCCCGGAGAAGCGGCCCGCGAAGATGCTGCCGTCTCGGAACGGAGCCAGCACGGCAAACGCGGCCTTGACCTCGTCGGCGGGGGTATTCGCGCTGCGCTCGCGCAGTACCGGGAGCCCGGCCAGCTCCGCCTTGATATCGACCGCCTTGATCATCGTCAGGTCTGCAGATCCCCCACCGCGGCGGCCAGGGCCTCCAGCTCTCCGCGCCACGACTTGGGTGTGACCAACGGCCGCACCACGAACTTCGAGAAGCCCACCGCGATGAACTGCTCGAGGAGCTTGCGCAACGCGGGGAGCCCCACCGGCGTCAGCTCGACCGAGCGGGGCCGCCTCGCGACCATCGTGCGGGCGGTGGCCGGATCGATCGGCGCGGTGGCGTAACCGATGCTCATGCCAAAGTGCTCCCCGCTGATCGAGCGCCCGGCCCGCGCCGCCGCGTCCTCGATCACCACGCGACCCGCCACCGCCTCTTCGGGCGTGCAGAGCGAGGGCAGCCAGCCATCCGACAGCCGGCCGCAGCGCTCGAGCGCGGCCGGCACCGTCCCGCCGAGCCACACCTCGAGCGGCTGCTGTGTTGGCAACGGTGATAACTGCACGTTCCGGAGGGTGCCGGCGGGTCCGTCGTGGCTCACCGTCTCGCCCGTCCACAGGCGGCGCAGCAGCGGGAGCGCCTCGTCGATGAAGGCGCCGCGCTGCTTGGGCTCGACGCCGATGGCCTCGCGCTCTGGCGCGTAGGTGAGCCCGGGCACCAGCGTCACCAGGAGCCGCCCCCTGGACAGCCGGTCCAGGCTCGCGAGCTGCTTGGCGAGTCGCAGGACATTGCGTCCCGGCAGGAGCATGGTGGTTCCGACCTTCAGGCGCGGATTGCTGGCGGCGGCCCAGGCGAGGCCCACCACGGGATCGAGCACGGGCCCGGTCAGCACCTCCGAGAGCCAGAGCGAGTCGAACCCGAACTCGTCCAGGCCCGTGACCAGCTCGGCCAGCGCCTCCATGGACGAGGTCGCGCCTCCGGAGCCCACCCCGATGCGGATCTTCATGGCGGGGTCGATTCTACCGCGTCCGGCCACGTCGCTGGCGTATCGTTCTGCCCGTGCATGTCCACCTGATCGACGGCACGTACGAGCTCTTCCGCTACTTCCTCTCGCCCGCGGCCGTGTTCGATCGGAGCGCGCCCCCCGAGCTGCGGGCGGTGCGCGGCGTCGTCGCGTCGATCCTGGGCATGCTCGAGGGCGGCAGCACGCACCTGGGCGTGGCCACGGACCACGTCATCGAGTCGTTCCGCAACCAGCTCTGGCCGGGCTACAAGACGGGTGAGGGCATGGACCCGCTCCTCCACGCGCAGTTCGAGCCGCTGGAAGAGGCGCTGAGCGCGCTGGGCGTGGTCGTCTGGCCCATGGTCGAGTTCGAGGCCGACGACGCCCTGGCCGCGGCGGCGACGGTCGCGGCGGCCGATGCGCGGGTCGACCAGGTCGTCATCTGCACGCCGGACAAGGACCTGGCGCAGTGCGTGCGAGGCACCCGGGTCGTCCAGCTCGATCGGCGTCGGGCCGAGCTGCGCGACGAGTCGGGGGTGCGGCAGAAGTTCGGCGTTCTGCCCGGGTCGATTCCCGACTGGCTGGCGCTGGCGGGGGACAGTGCGGACGGCTACCCCGGTCTGCCCGGCTGGGGGGCCAAGTCCGCGGCGACCGTGCTCGCCCGCTACGACCATCTCGAGCACATTCCCCGGCTGGCCGCGGAGTGGGACGTGTCGGTGCGCGGCGCCGCGCGACTGGCCGCGACGCTCGCCGAGCAGGGCGAGCGCGCGCTGCTGTTCAGGACCCTGGCCACGCTGCGCGCGGATGCGCCGATCGGCGCCGACGTGGATGCGCTCCGGTGGATCGGGCCGCGCCCGGGCTTCGCGATCTGGTCGGAGCGCCTCGGCCCGCCGTCGCTCCAGGATCGCGCCACGAAGCTCGCGGAGGCGCGCGCGCTCAGTCAGGCACGCAGGCGGTGACCGTGATCTCGACCAGGAGCTCGGGCGAGTTCAGCGAGGCGACGGTGACGGTGGTCCGCGCCGGCTTGTCGACCGGGAAGTACTTCGCGTACTCCTCGTTATAGGCCGCCAGGTCCTCTCGCCGCGTCAGGTGCGTCATCGCGCTGAGCACGTTGTCCAGCGAGGTTCCCGCCGCGGCGAGGACGACCTTGATGCGCTCGAGCGTATGGCGGGTCTGCTCGCGGATGTCTCGGCCGAGCTCGCCCGTGACCGGATGCCGCCCGGTCTGGCCGGCCACGAAGACGAGGTTGCCGAACCTGGTCGCCGGAGACAGATTCGGATTCGCGTGCGCCAGAGCGACCTGGACGACCTCTTTCTTCATCAGCGCTCGGGGCCGATGACGCCGCCGGCCCGGAGGGTGTCGATCTCGGCGGCCCCGAGTCCCAGGACCTCGCGCAGCACGAGGTCGGTATGCTCGCCGAGCATCGGGGCCGGCGTGCGCACGGAGCCCGGCGTCTCCGAGAGCCGCACCGGCACGCCGACCATGCGCACCTTGCCGGCGCGGGGATGGGCCATCTCCACCAGGGCCCCGCGGGCGGTCACCTGCGGGTGCTCCACCACCTGGGGAATACTGTTGATGGCGCCCATGGGGATGCCCTGCGCGAGTAGCAGCGGCTCCCATTCCTCGTACGTCCGCGTGAGGAACGCCTCCTGCAGCGTCGGGATGAGGGTGTCGCGGTTCCGGGCCCGGTCGGCGTTGGTGCGATAGCGCGGATCGTCGGTCAGCTCGGGACAGCCGATCGCGGGGCAGAATACCTTCCAGAGCTTCTCGCTGCCCACCGCCAGGGCCAGGTCCCGCGTCCTGGTGCGGAAGGTCTGGTAGGGCAGCAGCGCCTTGTACGCGGTCCCCATCGGCCGCGGGAGCTCGCCGTCGGCGAAGTAGGCGCCGATCATGCTGCCGAGCAGCGAGAGCTGGCCCTCCAGCATGGAGACGTCGATGGCCTGGCCCCGGCCGGTCCGCTCCTTCACGCGCAGGGCGAGCATGATGCCGAAGGCCGCGTACATCCCCGCGGTCATGTCGGCGATGGAGACGCCGCAGCGCACCCCGTGCCCGCCCGCCTCGCCGGTGGTGCTGATCATCCCGCTCTCGGATTGAACTATGAGGTCGAGCGCGGCGCGGTCGCGGTAGGGGCCGTCCTGGCCGAAGCCGGAGACCGAGCAGTAGATGATGCCGGGGTTCCGCTCGCGCGCGGCCTCGTAACCCAGACCGAGCCGGGCGAGGGCGCCCACCCGGTAGTTCTCCAGTACGACGTCGCACTTCTCGACGAGGCGGAAGAACAGCGCCTTACCTTCTGATCGCTTCAGGTCGATCTCGATGCCCTTCTTGTTGCGATGCAGGCTCACGAAGTACGAGGTCTCGCCGCCGGGCAGGGGCGGCCCCCAGGCGCGGGCGATGTCGCCGGCGCCGCGCGGCTCGAGCTTGATGACCTCCGCCCCGAAGTCGGCCAGCATGGTGGAGCAGAAGGGCCCTGCCAAGGCGTGGCTCAGGTCGAGCACCTTCACATCTTCGAGCGGCATGCGCATCGAGCGGCCTCCGGGGACGGCGAGAGTGAGGCGATCCTGCCAGATCACCCGGGGGCAGGTCAAACCGCGGGCCGCGCCTCAGTCCGGCAGCTCCGCCAGCCGTCGCTCGAGGAAGCGCCGCTGCGGCTCCTGCCGGGTCAGGCCGAGCGCGCGCTCGTAGGACGCGCGGGCGTCGCCCGTTTTCCCGAGCCGGCGGCACAGCTCGGCCCGCGCCGAGTGGGCCAGGGGGTAGTCGGCCAGGTCGCCGCGCGCCAGGATCGCGTCGATGAGCGCCAGCCCCGCGGCGGGCCCGTCGCGCATCGCCACCGCGGCGGCGCGGTTCAGCTCGACCACCGGCGACGGCTCGGCCCGCACCAGCACGTCGTACAGCCCGACGATCTGGGCCCAGTCGGTCGCGGCAGCGGCGGGCGCCTCCGCGTGCACCGCCGCGATCGCGGCCTGGAGCGTGTACGGGCCGATGCGGCGCGAGGCGAGCGCCCGCTCCACCAGGGCGGTGCCCTCCAGGATCTGCTCGCGATTCCAGAGCGAGCGGTCCTGGTCGTCCAGCAGGATCAGCTCGCCGGAGGACGAGGCGCGCGCGGGGCGCCGCGATTCGTGCAGCAGCATGAGCGCCAGCAGGCCCATAGCCTCGGGCTCCGGCAGCAGCTCGACCAGCAGCCGCCCCAGGCGGATGGCCTCACCCGAGAGATCGGCCCGCGTCAGCGACTCGCCCGAGGAGGCCGAGTAGCCCTCGTTGAACACCAGGTAGATCACGTGGAGGACCGTGTCCAGGCGATCCGGCAGCTCGGCCCGGGCCGGGACCTCGTAGGGGATGCGCGCGTCGCGGATCTTTGCTTTGGCGCGGACGATGCGCTGGGCGAGCGTGGGCGGGGCGGTGAGGAAGGCGCGCGCGATCTCTTCGGTCGTGAGGCCGCAGACCTCGCGCAGCGTCAACGCGACCTGGGCGTCCGGCGGCAGGGCCGGATGGCAGCAGGTGAAGATCAAGCGGAGCCGGTCGTCCACGATGTCCTCGGCCTCCCCGGGCCGGGGGCCGGCGGTCTCCGCCGCGAGCCGCTCGGCGAGCTCCGCCTGGGAGGCGTCGAACCGGGCGCGCCGGCGCATGGCGTCGATGGCCTTGAAGCGGCCGGTGGAGACGAGCCAGGCCCGCGGATTGGCGGGCGTGCCCTCACGCGGCCACTGCTCGACCGCAGCCGCGAAGGCCTCGTGCAGCGCCTCCTCCGCCAGGTCGAAGTCGCCGAGCAGGCGGATGAGGGTGGCGAGGACGCGGCGCGAGTCCGAGCGATAGACCGCCTCCACCGCCTCGCGCGCGCGGTCGTCGCCCGTGGGCTCGCTCATGGCGCGTCGGGGCCGCGGCTAGGAGTGCCGCAGCTCCTGGACCGGACGCACCTCGATGGTGCCGATACGGGCCGGCGGGAATCGCGAGGCCACCTCGCACGCCTCGTCGATGTCCTTGGCCTCGATGAGGAAGAAACCGCCGAGCTGCTCCTTGGTCTCGGCGAAGGGGCCGTCGGTGGTGGTCACCTTGCCGCCGCGCACCCGGATGGTCCGGGCGGTCCGCCCGCGCTGCAGCGCATTCGACACGATGAAGTGGCCGCTCTGCCGCAGCTCCTCCATGTAGCCGAGCGCCGCGTCCACGAGGCGCTGCATCTCGCCGTCGGGCAGGGTGTCCAGCGTCTTCTCGTCGTGATAGATCAGGAACATGAACTTCATCGCTTGAGCTCCTTGATTGGCCGCACCTCGATGCTCCCCCGGCGCCCCATGGGGATCTTGGCGGCCACCTGGATGGCGTCGTTCAGGTCGCGGGCCTCGATCAGGATGAACCCGCCGAGCTGCTCCTTCGTCTCCGCGAAGGGCCCGTCGGTCGTGGACAGCTTGCCGTTCCGGACCCGGATGGTGGTGGCGGTCTCGACCGGCTGGAGGGCCTGGGCGGCGATCAGGTGACCGCTTCTCCGGAGGGCCTCGTCGTAGGACAGGCTCTCTTCGGTGCAGGTGTCGGCCTCCCGCTTGGACAGGGCGTTCATGTCCTTCTCCACAAGATAGACCAGGCACACGTACTTCATAGCCCCTCCCTCGAGATCGGATGGCTGCCGACACCAAATGGTCGCTCGGGGGCCTCGGAAATCGACAGCGGTGGTCCCATCTTGCCCAGCATGCCGTCCTTCTCCAGCCCTGTCGATCCCCGGCCGGCCCGTTCGACCATGGCGTGAGAGGATGCAACATCACCGCCGAGGGGCCGCGCCCCACAGGAGACCATGATGATCAACGGGTTGAGGGCCGTGTCCGTTTGGAGCGCCGATCTGAACAATCTGCTGCCGTTCTACCGTGAGGTGCTGGGTCTCAAGGTGGCCATCCAGTCACCGCGCTTCGTCGTCCTGGGCGAGCCGGGGGCGCCGACGATCGGGCTGGGCACGCACAGTGAAGTCCGCGGCCGCAACGCCGACCCGGCACGCCATCTGGTCGGCCTGGCGACCGACGATCTCGTGGCGGACTGGAAACGGTTGAAGGCCGCCGGCGTGGAGTTCGTCGAGGATCCCACGGACTACGACACCGTGTCGATCGCGACGCTGAAGGATCCCGAAGGCAACCTGGTCCAGCTTCTGCAGCCGCGCGCGACCCGGGGACCATCATGAGCGCCTGTGTTAGGCTGCCGGGTGCGCGATGAAGCTCTTCTACGGCTGGACCATCGTCGGCGTGGGGATCGTCGTGACCTGCATCGGGCTCGGCTCGATGCTCTCGTTGAGCGTCTTCCTCCAGCCCATGTCGGAAGCGATGGGCTGGTCGCGGACGGGTATCTCGACCGCCTCGCTCATCACCTGGCTCTCCATGGGGGCCGGATCGTTCCTCTGGGGCGCGCTCTCCGACCGGTTCGGTACCCGGGCGGTCCTGCTCCTCGGGGGCGGCCTGCTCGGCCTCGGGCTGGTGACCGCGAGCCAGGCGGCCACGCTCGGCCAGTTCCAGCTCCTGTTCGGGGTGCTGGTCGGCCTGGCGTCGGGCAGCTTCTACGCGCCGCTGACCGCGACGACCACCCGCTGGTTCACCGAGCATCGCAGCCTGGCCGTCGCGCTCGTCTCCGCGGGGATCGGCCTCGGCGCCTCCACGGTCGGCCCGCTGGCCCGCTGGATCATCACCAACTACGACTGGCGTGTCGCCATGCTCGTGATCGGCAATCTCGCGTGGCTGGTCATCATTCCGGCCGCGCTGCTCGTGCGCGAGCCACCGGAGGTGTCGCCCGCGGTGGGCGCGTCGCCGGCGGCCGGGGCGGGTGGCGGGGAGCTCACGGCGGCGCAGGCGCTGCGCACGCCGCAGTTCGCGGTCATCGCGCTCACGTACTTCGCGTGCTGCGCGGCGCATTCGGGCCCGATCTTCCACATGGTGACCCACGCGATCGACCGCGGCGTGTCCGCGATGGCCGCCGTCACCGTGCTCAGCGTGGCCGGACTGGCCTCCCTGGGCGGCAAGATCATCTGCGGGCTCGTGGCCGACCGCGTCGGCGCGAAGCGCACGCTGCTCGTGGGCCTCGCCATCCAGGCGGTGGCGGTGAGCCTCTACGTCTTCACCCGGGACCTCGGCAGCTTCTACGCGCTCGCGGTGATGTTCGGTTTCGCCTATGGCGGCGTGATGCCCCTCTACGCGCTCGTCGTGCGTGCGTACTTCGGCGCCCGGATCATGGGGACCGTCTTCGGCGCGGTCGCGCTCGTGTCCACCCTGGGCATGGCGATCGGGCCATGGGCCGGGGGCTGGCTCTACGACACGTTCGGCAGCTACTTCTGGCTCTTCATGGGCTCGTTCGGCATCGGCTTGGGTGCGGTGGCCATCGCGGTGGCGTTCCGCCCGCCCGGCCGGGTTCCCGTCGCGGTGCCGAGTCCGACCCCGGCTCATTGAGAGCACTCCAAGAGGACACCCCGATATGCGCTACATGCTGCTGATGTACCGGGACGAGAAGTGGTGGGACGCGAAGTCGGAGGAAGAGCGGGGGGCGATCCGCCAGCAGGCCGTCGACGTCGCCGAGGCCCTGCGCAAGCGCGGCATCTTCCTGGCCGGGGACCCGCTGCTCCCCACCAGCACCGCCACCACGGTGCGGATGAGGAACGGCAAGGCGGTCACGACGGATGGGCCGTTCGCCGAGACCAAGGAGCAGCTCGGCGGCTACTCCATCCTGGAGGTCGAGAACCTCGACGAGGCGCTCGCCATCGCGGCCGACTACCCGTTGCTGCGGGTGGGCGGCCACTCGATCGAGGTGCGGCCCATCCGGGAGCTGCCGCCGCGGAAGATCGAGTAAACTGCGAAGGAGTCGACGCATGGCATCGATCACGCACCCCCTGGACCCGCTGACCGCGGCGGAGATCGAGCGCGCGTGGGAGATCGTGCGGACGGAGCGCCCGCTGGGGCCGCGGGTCCGGGTCATCTTCGTCATGCTGCACGAGCCCGCCAAGAAGGTCGTGCTCGCGCACCGGCCGGGTGACGTGGTGGAGCGGGCCGCGTTCGTGGTGCTCGTCGACTCCGTGGCGGGGAAGACCTACGAGGCGGTCGTCTCGGTCTCGGGCGGTCGCGTGCTGTCGTGGGAGCACGTGCCCGGCGTCCAGCCCGCCATCGTGCTGGACGAGTTCGTGGATTGCGAGGCGGCGGTTCGCGCCGACCCGCGCTGGCAGGAGGCCATGCGCAAGCGCGGGGTGACCGACCTGAGCCTCGCCATGGTGGACTGCTGGTCGGCAGGCAACTTCGGTTTCCCGGAGGACGAGGGGCGGCGCCTGGTCCGCGCGCTCACGTGGGTGCGCCGGCACGCCCAGGACAATGGCTACGCCCGACCGGTGGCCAACCTGCTGACCGTCGTGGACCTGAACGCCATGCAGGTGCTCGCGGTGGAAGACGGCGGCGTGGTCCCGTTGCCTCCCGAGGACGCCAACTACTCGCCGGAGGCGGCGGGGACGCGGCCCGGGCTCAAGCCGGTCGAGATCCGCCAGCCGGAGGGGCCGAGCTTCGAGCTCGCGGGCCACGAGGTCCGCTGGCAGAAGTGGCGCATGCGGATCGGGTTCACGCCCCGAGAGGGGCTCGTGCTCCACACGGTCAGCTACGAGGACCAGGGGCGCGAGCGGCCGGTCCTCTACCGCGCCTCGGTCGCCGACATGGTGGTGCCCTACGGCGATCCGCGCCCGACCTACTTTCACCGCAACGCCTTCGACGTGGGCGAGTACGGCATCGGCACGCTGGCCAACGCGCTCCAGAACGGCTGCGACTGCCTGGGCGAGATCCGCTACCTCGACGCCGTCGTCAACGACGGGCAGGGCCGCCCCGTGACCTTGTCGAACGCCATCTGTCTCCACGAGGAGGACGCGGGCATCCTCTGGAAGCACGTCGACTGGCGTCTGGGGACGACCGAGGTTCGCCGCTCTCGCCGCCTGGTGGTGTCGTCCATCTCGACGGTGGGCAACTACGAGTACGGGTTCTACTGGTACTTCTACCAGGACGGGACCATCCAGCTCGAGGTCAAGCTCACCGGCGTCATCTCGAACGGCGCCGAGCGGCCGGGGGACAAGCCGCGATGGGGCGAGATGGTCGCGCCCGGCGTCTACGGCCCCATTCACCAGCACTTCTTCAATGCCCGCCTCGACATGATGGTGGACGGGCCCGACAACTCGGTCTACGAGGTCAACACCGTCGCGGACCCTCCCGGGCCCGAGAACCCGCATCACAATGCCTTCCACGCCGAGGCGACCCTGCTGGCCTCGGAGGCCCAGGCCCAGCGGCTCCTCGATCCCCTCGCCGGCCGCTTCTGGAAGGTCGTGAACCCGTCGGCGCGGAACCGCCTCGGCGAGCCGGTGGCCTACAAGCTGGTGCCGGGCGAGAACGTGCGGCCCTTCGCGGGGCCGGAAGCGTCCGTCATCAAGCGGGCCGGTTTCATGACCCGGCACCTCTGGGTCACCCGCCACGATCCGCGCGAGCGCTATGCCGCCGGCGAGTACCCGAACCAGCATCCCGGCGGCGCGGGCCTGCCGACCTACGTGCAGGACGACGCGCCGCTCGAGAACACCGACGTCGTCCTCTGGTACACCTTCGGCGCCCACCACGTCGTCCGCCCCGAGGATTGGCCGGTGATGCCGGTGGTCACGATCGGGTTCATGCTCAAGCCCGCCGGCTTTTTCGACCGCAACCCGGCGCTCGACGTGCCCCGCCCGATGCATTGTCACTCGGAGGGGGGCTCTGCCCCCCTTCCGAACCTCCCCCCGAAAGCGGGTTGCGCGGGCTGAGCCCGCGCTCGAAGCGGCCCTGCTCCCCTAGAGGACGGCCTCGATCAGGTAGGGCCCGGGTGCGGTGAGGCCGGCCGCG
>Ga0137393_10000634_pt1 | contig 21228 bp, 20 predicted proteins | sample 15con2h34BmetaG_FD_101396 | JGI IMG/M metagenome (GOLD analysis project Ga0137393, IMG submission 101396) | Vadose zone soil microbial communities from Angelo Coast Range Reserve, California, USA - 15con2h3.4B metaG | ecosystem: Environmental > Terrestrial > Soil > Vadose zone > Saprolite...
TCGCCCGCGGCGTCTTTCGCTTCCTCGTATTTGCGGAGCAAGCGCGTGTATTGTTCGCCAGTGGTGTCGTTGTAGGCGAGGGCTAGCTCGCGCATCGACAGGCCGCCGACGAACAACGCGGGCAGCCCCTGCGCCACGAACCATTTGCGGACCAGCCCGCGGTTTTCGGCGGTGACGACGATTTTGCCGCGCGCCCCGATCGCGGCTTCCGCCTCGGCGACTGTCATGGATGGAGTTCTAGCCATATCAGGCCTTGCCCTTGTGACGACGGATCAGCCGGGTATCGAACACGTACACGTCGGCAGTGAGGATCGAGCCGCGCCGTGCCGGATCGCCGTGAAATCTGTTCCGGCGCTTGGGCACCAACCTGGGGCCGCGCTTGACCATCAAACCATCCAACGATCCGACCATCGCGCGCAGTTCGCGTTTGGACGGTTGCATGAGGTAATGGGGCTTGGTGAACTCGATCGCGGCAGCTTCACGAGCTTGAGTGCGAGCACGCCGAAGTTTTGCGGTCATGGCATGATTTGCCACGGTTACCTCCCGAGGTAAGGGGCGAGCACCTAACGCGGTTGAGACCCTTTCCTGCAGGTTGGGACATGGCGCTGCAGTTCATTTGGTCTAGCCGTGATCCCGCCATTGGTTGCGGTGCTCGCGAGCCGAAAATGATCTAATGCGCCTCGGCCGCTTCCTTGCCTTACGGCCGCAAGCCGGAGCGCAATTCCCGTCTTTTATGGGTTGAAAGGTATCCGCGACGCTCTATGTGCGGGGCTTGAGCCTTCCCGATCAGACCCGCGTTGGCACGCGGCGCCATCATGATCGGCTGCTCGTATCTCTTCATCGCGCGCTGGTGAGGCGTTTGCCCCGCACGTAACCGCGTGCTTTGCGAGGCCGCGAGGAGATCGCGCCGGCTTTTCGATAAGTCCGCCCGGTCCGGAGGGCGCGCTCGTCATGCAGGAGCCAGCTATTCTCCACCACGACCTCGGAGGGTCGCGTGCCCAGGGTTCCGCGTTTGAAACGTACCCGTGCCCTTGTCCGACACTGTGCCTGAGTTCGGCTTCCACGCCCGCGGGTCTAGTGACCCCGTACCCGCTTGCGCGGGAGGCGCTCGGACCAGGAAACTGTTTGGTCCTCAGCCTAGGTACGGGGATCGGGTAGCCACACCCCTATCTGGACAGGCCTGCCCCGGGTGGGCGACCCCCTTTTAGGGTGGTCAGGAAATATAGAGCCCAGAAAACCCGTCGGTTACACGAACGTTAAAGACCAGTTGTTGGTTATTGATTGGATCACGTGAAATCAGTGCGCATGGTTGTAGTGGCTCTAAATGCTTTACAATGTCGTTGGCCACTGGAACTGCAGCATCATGGGCACGTAGAACTTTTTGTATAGGTAATCCAGGTCCTCATCCCACTCCCCGATGGCCCGTTCCTCGGTGAGATAAGCGTTCGTGCTGCCATCCTCGATGCGGCATACGCTTCGCGAATCGCTGCGGAACGATTTCAGGTCCGACTTTCGCATGGCGTACATTTGACCGCCGAGCGCGATCGATCCCGTGGCCCCGGTAATGTGCGATGTCGGGGAGCTGGGCGGGATCGATGTCGGTGGAGCGCATGGAGGATGCTCGCGGCTAGCAATCCCTAAGAGCCCGTCTCGAAAGGAATCGCCGGTACCTTGCGCCTCATTCAATTACCTCGTCGGCGTTGGCGAGCAGCGCGGTCGGAAGTTCAAGCCCGAGTGCCTTTGCGGTTTTCAGATTGATCATCAGCTCGAACTTGGTCGGCTGCTCGACCGGAAGCTCGCCCGGCTTCTCGCCCTTGAGGGTCGGTCGACATATGCGGCCGCCTCACTCGCCGTAATTCTTGACCAAATATTCGGTGATGATTTTCGCATCCGCCTCGTCGATCGGTGCGCCGAAAGCGTTGATCATCTTGTTGACTTCGGCCTGCCAGGACGCCGCATTCAGGAAGGGGGAATTCATCGGCACGTAATCGAGACTGTGGCAGGCGCCGCAATTGGCTTCCACTCGTTCGACCCCGGGCGCGCGCTTGAGCTCGATCGTCTGCTCGGCGGCGGCTACGGGAGCGATGCTGGCGCAGGCAAGAAAGTGGAGGATGGCGCAACGCATGTCCGGCCTCACGTGGCCACGATCGTGAGGGATTGGATCAGATTATGATGGTAACCGGCGGCATTGAGGATCAGCTCCGTGGTCTGGCTTTGGCCGATCCGGTTGGTGGCGCGAGCCATGATGACGTGCTCGCCGCGGGTTTTCGGCACGAACCCATAGCTCCAGCCTCGGAAGGCAAAGCGGCCGGCATCTTCGCCAAGCAACGCCCCGACCCAGGTCCTGCCGCCATCGGTGGAGATCTCGACCACGCGGATGCCGTAGCCGCCATCCCATGCGACCCCGCTGACGGTCATTGGTCTTCCGGCCTTGACCGAAGCGCCCTCGGCCGGACTGGTGATGAGCGAATTGACCACCATCTCGGTGATCGGTGTGTTCGTCGCGGTCTCTTGCGAGATGAAACGCGCCACCACGGGAAACTTGCCGACCGGAATCCGGTAGGCGGATTTCATCCAGAAGCCGTCGAACGGCTTCGTCGCGACCTCGATCGAGGTGAGATGTTTGACCCAATACGTCCCGGTCCAGCCCGCAACCACGAGACGGACCGGAAAGCCATTCCAGTGCGGCAGCGGCGCGCCGTTCATCTCGTAGGCAACCAGCGTCGTCTCCTCGAGCGCCTTGCCGACCGGCAGGCTTTTGAGGAAATCCGGGGTTTTTTCCACCACCGGCCCGTCGGCGCCGTCGAACACGATCTCGACGGCTTCTTTTTTCACTCCGACCCGGTCGAGGACGTCCTTGAGACGCGCGCCTTTCCAGCGCGCGCAGCCCATGGCGCCATAGCCCCATTCCACTCCGGGGACGTGCGGCTGAAACAGACCGCGGCGATTGCCGGAACATTGACAGACGGCAACGACCTCGTAAGCAGGCAATCGCCGCAAATCATCGAGTCCGATCTCGACGGTGTTGTTGGCGCCATCGCCGCCGACCTTGAGCTTCCAACTGGCGGCATCGACTTCGGGAATATCGGTGAGATGATAACGCACGAAGAACGCGTCATTGGGGGTGATTATCGAGCGGAAATATTCGACCGGCGTCTCGTAATTGGGCGGGCGGTAGCTCAGCTTGATGAGTGGCGTCTTGCCGGGCAGGGCATCGAAGATCGCTTCAGAGCGGGTGCCCTCGGGCAACAGCGGCGAGAGCCGGGGCCTCGCTTGCGCGAAAGCCGCGGCACCGAGATAGGGTAGCGCGGATCGAGTGAGCACCGCGCCGGCGCCTACCTCGAATAGGCCGCGTCGCGTGATCATGGTGCCCTCCCATTGGCCGGGATTTCCCCGATCACTCCCGAATTTTAGCGCTTCTGCGGCTTTCCTGGAAGACAGACGCGAGGTGCGGAGGCGGGTCGTATGGCTCTCGCCCAAGGATCTTAGGTCCCCTACGGGCGGCTGCGAGTCCTCCCGGGCTGCGCGAGCTCTTGGGCGAACGCTGCTCGACTTCACCCGCGGTGTATTGACCGGACGTGCCATTGGCGGACATCGTCAGCCGGCACCGCCATTCGACCGCGCGCAGTCCACCGTTGGGAGGTTTGTATCTCGCTTAATGCTCCTTCCTGCCCGGGCCGGGTGCGGATCCACGAACCGAGGGTGCGGCGCCACCGTGCGCACCCGCCGATGGCGTCATGGCGTGGCCAACCGCCGGCGCATGACGCGTCACGGTAGGAGGCGAGGCCCGCCCTGCACTCGAGAGCGACGGCCGCTGCATGGCAGGCGGTTCGGCGTGGCGCTGGACCATGGCCGACGGCGACGGCCGATTCACGGCAGGCGGTCTGGCGGCGTGCCGCTGACTCGGCACCGCGGCGTGGCGCCGCGTCACGGAAGCCCCCGACGGCGGATGGCGCGCAATGGTCTTGTGGGGCGGCGCCCGGTGTTCGGCGACACGACCGCGCTGCGTCTTGCTCCCGCGCTCGGTGGTTTGCGCAGCAACTGTGCGTTTTTCCGAAGCGGCCTTTTGCGGCTTGGCGGTAGCCGCTGCGCTCGGCTGAACCGCTTGGCTCTTGGTCGTCGAAATCTGTCCGCCGCGCTTCAGCACGTTCGGCGTATCCGGTCCCGCGGCGGCTGCTTGGCCTGGACGGAAGCGGGTCGCGCGCGGAACCGAGGCCGCCGGTTGAATGAGTTTCGCCTCAGGCCGAATGATTTCGCGCGTGGCGGTTCGGCCTCGGGCACCCACCTTTGCAACGATCGCGCCCGCGACGCCCTGGGTGCCCGGCACGACCTTCGGACGGACGGTGACCGGCTGAACCGGATGCTTGAGCACCGCCGCAACGATCGACGGAGGCACGCCGGGGTTGGCCGCTACCGCGACATTCTTGTTTCGTACAATGAGGGTCTGGTTCACGATCACGGTCTGGCGAATGAAGACCGCGGTTTGTGCAAAGGCGAGCACGACGACATCGATCTCCGGCACCACCAGGTCCTGCGCTTCCACAAAGATCCAGAGGTCCGGATCGGTGTCCGTCTCCGCTACGATGTCGTCGGGCGGCAATGGACACCAGCCGATGTGCGTTCCTCCCCGGCGCCAACGCACCCACGCTGGGCCCCATTCGTCTCCGGGCACCCAGATCCAGCCGAACTCGCGATCGAAAGCCCAGCGTCCATAGTGATAGGTGACCCAACCCCACTCCTCGTCAGCAGCCCAGTACCATCCCCACTCGTCGGTATAGAGCCACTTGCCCGTCTCATAAGGCCGCCAATTCTGCGGAATATGCTCCGGCACCCATGCTTCGCCCCAGCGCCGATGGGTGGTCCAGTGTCCGTGACGATCAAGGGTGCGGTGGAATTCGCCGGATAACGAAGCGTGGGACGTAGGATCACCAGAAACATCAGACGTAGCATGAGAAGCCGCCGGTTTGGCCCGGGCGGCGAGAGCAGATCCGTCGATCGTCAGCCCGAGCGCGGCGAATGCTGCGAGTACGGCGCCGGCAATCAGCCGACCGAGCAAGCTAGTCGGAAAACGCAACCGCATGGCGCCCTCCATCTGCCGGGAGGACGCGGGGGAGAGCGCCCCCCATGTGTGGGACCTGATAATGTTCGAAACGCGGAAAAAGTTCCCATTTTCCGAGTTTCGAGATTCCTGAACCTTGTTCATCTAATTGTTCATATTCGTTCGTCTCGAAAATCGGTCGGTGTTCTGGTGCGGTGAGGAAGGCACTTCTCACCGCGATCGCGGCTGCGGCATCGCAAAAGGACCCGAGATGCATTCAGACCGCCTTGGTTCCAAGCCAAAACCGCGCGATTTACGCCGAAACGGCAGGTCAACTTGGTCCGACCGCAGAGAAGAGAGATGGCAACAGAACAGAGATGAACGAGTTGGTCAGGAGGCCTTCAGAATTCTCGTGGCAATCTCGGATGCAGAAGCAAAGCGGAGGAAAGCGAATGCGAACGATCTTGATTGCGATGTTTGTGGCCGCGGGTATCGGCTTCGTCGGCACCTCGGGCGCTTCGGCCGCGCCGGCCATCGGCGCAGTGATCCATGATGCTGCCGCCGTAACCGATCCTGTGGATCAGGTGCAACACTGGCGCTGGGGCAGTGACGGGCACTGGCGCTGGGGCAGCCGCGGCGGACACTGGCGCTGGGGTAGCCGCGGCGGACACTGGCGCTGGGGCAGCCACGGGCACTGGCGCTGGGGCAGCCACGGGCACTGGCGCTGGGGCAGCCACGGGCACTGGCGCTGGGGTAGCCACGGGCACTGGCGCTGGGGTAGCCGGTGGTAATGCCGGGCTGCAAATTGGTCCGTTGAGAGACGAGCCGGACCGCAGAGGGCGCGAGCCCATCTTTTTGCGTCGTTGCGAAGCACCGCACTCGGGTGACGGCGCTCGGGGCCGACGCGCGAGCACACTTAGTGGCGTTTTGTCCACCTCTTCTTCGACGCCGCCGCCGGCGCGTCGGCAACACGCTTGGCGACGTACTCCGCGACGAAGCAATTGTAATACGCCGCCGCCGGGTTCTTCTTGCTGGTCGCGCACTTATCGAAGGCGTCGAGTTCGTCCTCCGTTCGATACGGGAGGTAGGGAGCGATCATGTAGCGCACCGCGCCGTCTGGTGAACCTCCGAAGCGGTCGATCTGGCCTCTTAGGCGCGGCTCGATCTCGAGAAGGATGTCGCGTAGAGCTTCGCCTTCGATGAAGTTGTCGGGCAGCTGGTCGAAGGGCCCATCAAAGTAATTGTTCGCCCGGGCATTGCCTTCGAATACGCCGATCAGGATCTTACGGTCGAGCCGGTGGTCCAGGTAGAAGGCGAAATCGGTGCGCTTGCCGATAATAATGCGATCGGTGCGACGGCTCGGGACGAATTCGTCGGTGACCTTCACCGTCTCGTCAAGGATGTAGTGGAAGATTTTCAGCTTCGAATTGTAGACGAGGAAGAAGCGGATGGCCGACTCGTCGAAGATCGGGCCGATGAACTTTTCGTCTGGGCCGATGGCGTTCGCCGGCGGCTTCACCTGCGACAGATCGTTGAGCGCGAAAACGACGCTCTTTTGGCCGTAGGATACCCGATAGACCAGGCGTTCGACCTTCTCCACCATGACCCCATGCGAGGTGTCGAGAATGACGTGGATGACAGGACTTTCGTCTCGCCATTCCGACAGCTCCTCGTAATAGGCGAATATGACCTTGCCTTCGTCGCGGTTGCTCGCGTCGAGCCTGATATTACCGGCGTAACGCTTGCCATTGTGAATGAAGCTGAAGTAGTAATAGTTCTCTGTCGGATAGACCTTCACCTGATCGGGAAGGCTGTTGAGAACGAAGGCGAATGTGGCGATCGGATCACTGATCGAAAGCGTCGTCGTCCGCGTAACCTCCTCCACATAGGCTTGGTTGGTCTCTAGGCGCGGCAGCCCGGGGTTCTGCGCCGCCCCGGCCCCGACCGTGGCGGCGAGAGCCGCAACCACGACGAGGAGGCCGCCCGCACACGCGCTCATCGGGCGAGCATTCCCAACAAGTGCAATTATCGCTCGGCTGTTGATCATCGGCCTTCCCTGTGTCGGCAAATTCGGTTGGCTGCCAGAGGACGCGGGCGCCGTTTAAGGAAGAATCCTGGTTTATTTGGCTCCATTTGGAAAGAACGATCCTGCGTTCCTGGCCTCGACCGTTCGCGCAGATAACGGCTGCATCCGGGGTGGCAATCGTGAGCGAAGGATCTCCTTGGCTCCGAGCGGTCCATCCGCAAGTTCGTCGCCTCGCGCCGTCCGCGGGTAAGGGACGATGACCGATACGCCGAGGCTGCGGCAGCGCGCCGCTTGCTCGTGGATGAGCCGCCAATTGCCGCTGCCGCGCTGAAGGTCCTGCTCGCCCTCGTTGGGGTAATCGAGCGAAAATTCGACGTCGGCGAGGCGGCGAGATTCTGGACAGAGCCGGAGCTTTTCGAACCATTTTCCGGCTGGGTGAGGCGAGTTTCCATTCAGGTCCCCGCGGTGTCGGATCAGTAGTCAACGCAGCCAAAGCGCTCGACGAAACACCACTTTCGCTTCTAGGGAACGCGAAGGGCAAGTGCCTAGTGTGGTGTGACGAAAAGGGGAGTTGACATGCACGGCGATACGCTCGGAGCAACCCGGACTTAGCAAACTGATCCGGCGGGTTAAAGGCCCATATGCTCGCTGCGACCAGACCTGCTGATAGTGCAAATTAGAATAATCCTAATCTCTCTTGCCATGAATCCAAGAATTTTATTGAATTAGAAATGTTCTAACATTTGTTTGTTTTCTTGACACCGATGTTCGCGCACGTCATATCCGATGCTCCGGCGTCGACTGGCGCTGTCCTTGGTTGTGGGGCCTTGAACCCTGCCAATCGAGAGGGCTCGATGCGAATTCATTGCCTCGCGCGGGATGCCGCGCGCTTATCTCTCGTCGTGGCGTTTGCCTCAGCGCTCCACGTAGCGAGCGCTCGACATGCGCATGCGTACGACGACAGCGCGTTTGGCGAGATCGAGACCAAATACATCTTCGGCTTCACCGAAGGCTCCAGCATCGGCCTGCAGGGCGAGAAGGAGTTCTCCGCGGAAACGGTCGCGGCGCTCGGCAAGCGCGACGGGCGTTTCTTCGCCACGCAGACCAAGCTCGAATTCGAGCACACGCCGACGCAGTTCGTTCAGGTCGAGTTCGGAGCCCTGGTGGCGTCCCACGATATTGCGAACGTCACGGGTCTCGGCGATCGCCAGGCCGTGAACTTGAGCGGATTGTTCGCTGAGTTCCGCCATCTGCTGCTCGAACGCGGCGCCTCATCTCCGATCGCAGTGACCGTTTCGGCCGAGCCGGTGTGGCGCCGCATCGACGAGACGAGTGGCGAGCGCGTCACGAATTTCGAATTCGAGACTCGCCTGCATGCCGACGCCGAGCTCGTACCCGATCGAGTGTTTGCCGGATTCAACGCCATGTACGAGCCCGAGACCACGCGCACCAGCGAGGGCGTGTGGGAAAAGGAATCGACCCTCGGTTTTTCGGGCGCAATCACCTTCCGGCCGATCCCGCCGCTGCTGGTGGGCGCCGAGCTCTGGTACCTGCGCCACTACGACGGGATCGCGTTCAACAGCTTTACCGGCGACGCGGTCTATCTAGGTCCGACGCTCTACCTGCAGCTGACCCGGAAAGCGTTCGTGACCGCGGCGTGGAACGTGCAGGTCGCAGGCCGGGAAGCAGGCCAGGCCGGTGCGCTCGATCTTGCGGATTTTTCCCGCCACCGCGCCAAGCTCAAGCTCGCGGTGGAATTTTGAGCCCTCCGGCCGAGTCCCCAGACCGGACACTGTGAGGATCACGATGTATGTGCAAGAGTTTGCGCGGATCGGAGCCGTTGCATGGATCGCGGCTGCGGTGCTGCTGCCCCCGGGCGGTGCGTTGGCCCAGGAGACGGTCTCGCTGCAGCTTGCGGTGAAGAATCACCGCTTCGAGCCGGCCGAGATTCACGCCCCGGCGACCCGGCCGGTCGTGCTCACCATCCGCAACCTCGATGCCGCGGCCATCGAATTCGAGAGCGTCAGCCTGCGCGTCGAGAAGGTGATCGCCGCGAACGGTCAGGGCGTCATCAATCTGCGGCCGCTGCAGCCCGGCCAGTACAAATTTTTCGATGATTTCCATCCGGAAACTCAGGGCACTCTCGTCGTGCCATAACGAGGCCGAACGTGCTTGCAGCCTTGATCATCGTGTTTCGAGAAGTGTTCGAAGCCGGCATCGTCGTCGGCATCGTCATGGCCGTGACCAGGACGGTAACCGGCCGCGGCTGGTGGGTGGCAAGCGGGGTCCTCGCCGGCGCGCTCGGAGCTTCCGTCGTTGCCGTATTCACCGGCACGCTATCCGCGGCGTTCGGGGGCGCCGGACAAGAGCTCTTCAACGCCGCCGTCCTCGGGATCGCGGCCGCGATGCTGGCGTGGCACAACGTATGGATGGCTCGCCACGGCCGCGAGCTTGCAACGGAGGTACGGACCGTGGGCGAGGCGGTGGCCGCCGGCGCACGATTCGCCATCGTGGTCGGAATGGCGGTGCTGCGCGAGGGCGTCGAGGTGGTGCTGTTCCTCTATGGGATCGCCGCCGCCGACGGCGGCTCGAACCTCGGCCTGCTGGCAGGAGGCGTTGCCGGCCTGATGCTCGGCATCCTGGTGTGCCTTCTCACCTACCTGGGCCTGCTCAGCATCCCGGGCCGCTACCTGTTCGGCGCCACCAGCCTGCTGCTGGCATTCCTTGCCGCCGGCATGGCCGCGCAAGCGATCGTCTTTCTCGAACAGGCGAATGCCGTCACCGCGCTCGACGATATCGTCTGGGACAGTTCGTGGATCCTGTCGGACCGCAATCTCATCGGCCGGTCGCTGCATACTTTGATCGGATATACCGACCGGCCAACTGCCATGCAGATCGTGGTTTATGCCGCGACGCTCGCGACGATCTTCTTCCTGATGCGATGGTTCGGGGATTGGAAACCCAACCGGCCACGGACAGTCCCAGCACTGAACGAAGGCGACAAATTGTGATTGCGGAAGAAAGGTGCCGGCGGTGACAGAAAGAGTACGGTCCCTATGTTGGGATCGAGATTGACAATCCCCGCCATAGCGGAACAGGTCGATATCTGCTAGGGCAAGCGAGCCAGCTTTGTATAGCGGGGTTGTCGGGTTATGGCACTGAAGGGACCTTCCACCTAACTGAGCAATGTAATGCAACTAACGATTGGCGTCAGCTTTTTACTTGTGACATCGATCGTTGGGATTGCGCTCGCGCAGAACCACCATCACGGCGACGCGAAAGCCGGAAAAGCCGATCCGACGGCCTCAGCGTTTACGACGCAGATGATGCAGGCCATGGATCGTATGGACGCCGGGATGATGGCTGCCAAGCCGACGGCCGATCCCGATCGCGATTTCGCGGCGATGATGATTCCCCATCATCAGGGCGCCGTCGATATGGCAAAGCTCCAATTGATTTATGGTCGTGATCCCGTATTGCGCCGCCTTGCTCAGGCGATCATCGTCGAACAGCAGCAAGAGATCGAACTGATGGAGCGCAGTCTGCGTGAGCGATCTGATTCTCGACCCTGATCGAGACACCTTTCTCGTGCAGTTCAAGTCGAAGGAGTTTGAACAATGAATCTCCGCCTCGTGTCGGCATTGTTGCTCTCCAGTGTCATTTCCGCGTTTGCCGGACAAGCGCCAGGAGCTGCAACTGCGCCAGATGTCGCGATCAGCCACAAAGACCGGTTCTATACGTCCGATCAGTTCTCGAACACGGTGTCTGTCATTGATCCGATGGACAACAAATTGCTCGGCGCCCTTCGCCTGGGTGATACAACGCCTGCCAATCTCAGCCCGCTCTACAAGGGGCAACTGCTGGTGCACGGCATGGGCTTCTCTCCCGACCATCGCACGCTCGCGGTAGTCTCCATCGGCTCCAACTCCGTGACATTCATCGATACCGCAACGAACGCGATCACGCATGTCGCCTATGTCGGCCGTTCACCGCATGAAGCGTTCTTTACGCCGGACGGCAACGAGGTCTGGGTCAGCATTCGCGGCGAGAACTATATCGCTGTCCTCGATGGCAAGACGTTCAAGGAAAAGACCCGAATCACGGTGCCGAACGGCCCGGGCATGACGATCTTTTCGCCTGATGGCCAATACGGATATGTGTGCTCCAGCTTCAGCCCCGAAACTGTCGTCATTGCCACCGCTGGGCATAACGTCGTCGGGCATGTGACGCAGGAAAGTCCATTCTGTCCTGATATAGCCGCGACTCCCGATGGCAAACAGGTCTGGCTGACGCTCAAGGATGTCGGCAAGACGATGGTGTTCAACGCACGGCCGCCGTTCGACGTGGTTAAAGTGATCGATACCGGCCCCATCACCAATCACGTCAACTTCGCCCGAAACGCGCGTGGCCAATTCGCGTCTGTGACGATCGGCGGATTGAATGCGGTGAAGGTGTTCAAGACCGACACCTTCGAACAAGTGGCCGTGATTCCGACTGGTGCTCTGCCGCATGGCATCTGGCCATCGGGCGATGGTACGCGCATGTATGTCGGCCTCGAAAATGCGGATGCGGCTGCTGCCATCGACACGCTGGAGAACAAGGTCATCGCAACGATTGCGCTCGGGCAAGCGCCACAAGGCGTCGCTTATGTTTCGAACGCCGTGCCGCAGGGCGATGGAATGCAAAGTCTGCAGCCGCTCGGCGCCGCCGCAAAATCAGTTCAGCTGACGCTGGCCGGTCAGGACGCAAAGCATGCCACGCAAGTCACGCTATTTGACCAAGGCATCGTGCAAATTCTGCAAGCCGCCGTCACCGGATTGCCGCCCAAACAGCCTTTCGTCCTGGCCCTCTCCGACGATCCCAAGGGGACCGGCCGTCTTGAGACGCTTGCCGGGTTCATGACCAATCCCGCCGGTGCGGCCATCGTTAATACGGTCGGACCGATCCGTCAGGTGATGCAAGGCGACGGAGCCGCGCCCAAGCGCTATCTCGTCATCGCCACCGGAACGCCGGCGCAACCTGGTGAACTGGTGCAGGTACAGACGCAGCCCTGAAGCGATTGAATAAGCCAAAGGGATGCGCCGCGATGTCTGCACCTAGCACGAGGCCGAAGTGCTGACAGGTCGGCTCTCACGGCCGCTTTCTGAGGATGAGCGGACCGGTCGCGGACATGGCAAAACCAGTGCTATTGTTCTTGTGGACGATCCCGGACCGCCTTTATAGGGTCGGCTACCCGGCTGCGCATGCCAGCATCGCGGGTAGAGGCAATTCATGAGGAGACAGCAGTTGATTATCGGCGAAGTAGATATCGAGCGTTTTCGCTACCGTGCTCAGCATTGTCGGGCAGAAGCTGAAATGACGACGCAGCCGAAACTGCGACATGATCTTTTGGAAACAGTCGTTGCCTACGAGCGCATGGCCATTCGTGCCCAGCGCCTGCTTCGATCGGAAGGGTAACTGCGGCATCCGCTTCGGCGTTGAACCCGGAAGCAATTTCTTTCGGGAACAGCATGCGTGCAGACAGCCGAATCCGATCCTCAGCGGTTGACTTCGAAATTCAAAAGGCATCGAATACGGTCCGGTAGGTCGTTAGGGGGCACCCAACCAGCGAATTTAACAAAGCATCGAGAGCAGCACAGGGAGGCAGGTCATGTGCTTCGTCGAAGCTGATTGGCATCTGCATGGACATCATCTACATGGGCATAATGTTTCCCGACGCGACATCCTCAGTGCCGGGCTCATGGCGGGGGCTGCCAGTGCGGCTTCGTTCTTCCTGCCAGGTATGGCCTATGGCGCCGAGACGACCGACAAGAACGGTGGTCCCGGCACAGCTGGCGTGAATTTCAAGTGGTTCGGCACCGACGGGTGGGAAATCAGCTTCGGCAACCGGACCATCCTCATCGATCCATACTTTCAGCGGATCCCGACCGGCTTCTTCACCGGCAAATTCGATCCGAAGACCCCGATCCAGGCGAATGAAGCGGTGGTCGACCAGCACATCAAGAAGGTGGACCACATTCTGATCGGCCATGGCCACTGGGATCACATCATCGACATTCCCTATATCGCCAAGAAAACCGGGGCCATGGTCATCGGTTCGGAGACCCACGCCAATATCATGCGCGCTTACGGTGTTGCGGAGGGCCAGATCGTCCAGGTCAAGGGCGGCGAGAATATGCAGTTCGACGGCTATACGATCGAGGTGTTCCCGGGGCTCCACTCGATGGGCCCCACAAAGAAGTTCGCGGTGCCGGGTCACCGCATCTCGGTCCCGGAGATGCCAAAGACCGTCGGCGAGCTGCCCGAGGGCGACACCCTGGTCTACCTGATCACCATCGGTGGGAAGTTCCGAGTTTTCCTTATGAGCAGCGCCAACTATGTCGAACGAGCGCTCAGTGGCCTCAAGCCGGACGTGGCGCTGGTCGCGTCGATCTTTTCCAATCAGATTCACGACTTCACCCCACGACTGATTGACGCCCTCAACCATCCGCCGCTGATCCTGCCCACACACTGGGACAATTTCGAGCGGCCGTTCTCGGACGGAGCCCATGATCTGCGCGACGTTTTCGGCGACGCGGGCAACCTCGATCTGTGGGTCAAGGACGTCAAGCAGCACTCTTCCAACACCAAGGTCGTGGTTCTGGACTTTTTCCAATCCTATGCCGCCTAGTCGGGCGCATCAGGCGGACAGCCGGAGAGACCCTGCAACGGAGCGGCCAGAAGGCCGCTCCTTCAACGCGGGTAACTTCTCCTCCAGACGAGAGGCAATTGATGCTGGATCGATGGTGTCACCGCTCGGGCAGTGGGATGGCTGCTCTTGGCACATCCTGGAAGTGCCGTCTGCCACGAGCTACGGCCGCTTACAGCTCTAAAGGGGACTCTAGCTAGCAGCTCCAAGGCGTGTTTATGAGTTCACGCCCGTAGGATGGCGCCGGACCAGACGCCGGAGAACCGCGAACGGCGATTACAGCACAGTCGACCCTTAGAGAAGCACGTCCGGGCTTTTTGCGTTCGGCAAACTCAGCTTGCAACTGATTCGGCACCGACGGCAACAACTATGTCTGGGGCGACGGCGGGCGCTGTCTCACGATCGTGTGCTGCTCGGATCCTATAAAGCGGTTGGTTCGAAGTGCGAAGCACCCGGACACGGCGATCATTTAACAGCCAATAGGGGCCATCCGCAACAGCGCCCATTTCGGACATGGATCAGCTCCCGCCGTCTCATTCGATCACCTCGTCGGCGCGGGCGAGCAGCGAAGGCGGTACGGTGAGGCCGAGCGCTTTGGCGGTCTTGAGGTTGATGACCAATTCGAACTTGGTCGGCTGCTGCACCGATAGGTCAACCGGCTTTTCGCTCACCGGACTCCGCACAATCCAGGCGCTTGAATTTCTGCGCCCTGCGCCCGAAGCCGACCTCGGCGGTGTAGAGGTTACCTTTGGAATCGATGCCGATGTTGTGCACCCACTTGAACTGCCCGGCCATGCGTCCGCCGCGCCCCCACGAGGTCAGCACGTCGCCGGTCCCCCGCTTGAGCGTGACAATCTGATTGTTGGCTCCGTCGGCGATGAAGATGAAATCTTGCGCGGCATCTTCCGACAGCACCAGGTCCCAAACCGAGCCGTTGGCGAGCGTCTGCGCCTCGACTCGAAATTCCTTCACGAAAGTGCCGTCCTTGCGAAACACCTGGATGCGGTCGTTGACGCGGTCGCAAACATAGACGAGCCCGTCGTTGCTCAGCCGCACACAGTGCACTGGGTTGGCGAACTGCTGGGACAGCGACGCCCTGGGATCATAAGGTAGCTGCTTGTCGTCATTCGGGCGATGGCCGTAGGCTCCCCAGTGCCGCTTATAACCGCCGGTCCTGCTGTCAAGGACGAGGACGCGCCGGTTGAGATAGCCGTCGGCGACATAGAGCTCGTTCGCCGCTTCGTCGATCTGCATGTGCGCCGGCCGGCCCAGCTGGGTCTCGCTGTTCGATCCGCCGGTCGAGCCGGCCTTGCCGATCTGCTGCAGGAATTTGCCGTCCGGCGAGAATTTCAGGATCTGATGGTCGCTCGGATCGTTGCCGGCGAGCCAGACGTTGCCGTCCTTGTCGACGAAAATGCCGTGCTCCATCTTGGGCCAATCGTAGCCTTCGCCCGGGCCGCCCCACGCGCGCAGCAGATTCCCGTCCGCATCGAACTCGAGGACCGCCGGCGCCGGCGTGCAGCATTTAGTCGTGGGCGGGTCCTGCATCGCACCCTTTTCGTCATCGACCAACGTCGCGGGCCGGTGCGTGATCCAGATGCGATCGTCCTTGTCCACTGCGATGCCCGCGACCTGGCCGAGAATCCAGTTTTTCGGCAGCGGCTTCGGCCAGAACGGCTCGACTTGGAATTTCGGCATATCACCGGCGCGCGTCTGCCCCGGCAGAACGGCAGCGAGAGCCGCCGCTGTGATGATGCATGACAACATTCTGAGAATGCCCACGATATCCTCCCATGTGTGTTCTTGATCGCGAACCGGTCGCGCGTTGAATTCGTAGCCCTGGACACCACCGTCTTCTGAGTCCCTGCACTTCGATCGGCGGAGCAGCCCCGGTTCTGCGTTGGACCGGGGCCGTTACCTGCCCGCGCCGGCTCAGCCCATCAGCAGCTTGCCAGTGACTTCGCGGCCCATCGTGACCACTTCGTCCTTGCCGATGCCGGCCTTCACGAGGTCGGTGACGAAGAGCTGCAGCCCGTCCGGCGGGCTCGGGTTGCCGGTCTGGCCCAGATCCGTCGCCAGCACGAAATTCTGCGGTCCTACCTCCTTGATGGCGGCTGCGGTTTCCTCGACCTTTACCTGCCGCCAGAAGCGCATCCAAGCGAGATGCGCGGCCGGTCCCATGATCGTGCCCATCGCGCAGAGCTCGAGCTTCGCTCCCATCGACGCCGCCTTCTTCATCTGCTCGAAGCTCATGTTGACGACTTCGAACTGGGCATGGGTGACGACGAGGCGGTCAACCCCCATGTCGCGCCCGGCCTCGACGACGGCAAGCGCCTCGGTCGGCGAGAGGTGGCCGGTATGCACGACGAGCTTCTGCTCGGCGGCGATTTTGAGAACGTCGCGCACCGCCGGAAGCACCTTGCCGTCGGCGCCCAGGACCTTGATGCCCTCGGGCGCATCCTTGAAATGCTTGACGTGGTTGTCTGCATCGAACGTCGGGAACCAGACGACGCGGCCGTAGCCGCCCTGCATGCGCCACATCCAGTTGACCGCGTCCGGATTGATGCCGCCGACCGCGGAATTGAGCACGATGCCGCCGAACACTTTCAGGCCCTCGAGGTGCTTGCGCACGAACCAGGCGCGGTCGGCGGTGGTCGTGACGTGGTTCTTGAGCACGAGCCCCTCGATCCCGCGCGACTTGTAGAGCGCCGCCATCTCCTCGTCGTCGAGCGAGCGGCCGAAGACGTCGGGCGCGGAGTGCACGTGCGTGTCGAACAGGCCGGCGATCGGGCTCACCGCGGGCGGTGGCGGCGGGAACACGCGGACCTGCGAGAATACCTCGCGCGGATCGAGGATCGTCGCGAGGCCGGCGGCGCCGGCGATCGCAACCCCGGCCTTGAGGAGATCGCGCCGCGTCGTGCGCGCATGCGCCGTATGCGCGCAGCCAAGGTGGATTGTGCCGGCCGCTTGTGGATGACCGCAGCTGTCAGTGAACTTCCATCGCGGAAGATAGGACCGAATCATCGAACCACCTCCTTGGTTTCAGAATGGACTCGGCCGCCGGTGTCGCCGGTTTAAGCCCGAGCCCATGCTGCTTCGTACTTTCCTCCCCCCGAGTTACGCAATCAGTGTACCACCAATGCGCCTAAAGCATCAGGCCGCGCGCTCCTGCCGCATCGCTTGGTGCCGTAGCACGGCCGGGTGGGCGCCTGTCGAAGCGGGCGTGCCTCAGCAAGCCGTAGCCACTTCGTAGGCTGCGGAAGGCAACCCCATGTCTAAGCGAGCCGCTCTACGAGACCGGCTCCGGATCTGGGTCGATTGTCCGGCAGCAAGATGCCTCTTGCGCCTGTGCGGAGACTCCAAGGACGGCGATCGTGCGGGCCTGGGCTGTGTGTCAGGGTGCCCTGAACTGAGAACGCCACCAGCGGACTCGCCAGGGGGGCCTGTCGGCCCATCTGGCGTCACAATCCGCGGTCACCTTTTTAATGACCGGCTACCCATTCCCTCCCTCGGCGTGTGGTTGGCCATTCTTCTATCTTCAACTGGGGCCCGGTCAGGCCCCTGTCTTTTGCGCCTGCCCGTATCTGGGGTCGATTGTCCGCGGCAGAATGCCGTTTCCACGCTGCGATGACTCACCGGCGGCCGTTTGGATCCGGTCGGTAGCGAATAGCCCCCGTCGCCGGACGCGGCGTGTCACCTTGAGGAAGATCCTTGGCACTTCGCAGGATCTACGATTGGACGCTACAGAAGGCAGCAGCCCCCGCAGCCGAGGTGTGGCTCGCCACCATTGCCTTCATCGAAAGCTCCGTTTTCCTTATTCCCGCCGATGTCCTATTTGTGCCGATGGCACTCGCAAGACCGGCGAGGGCCTACCGGTACGCGCTGACGGCCACCCTTGCTTCGACCTTCGGCGGCATCGCGGGCTATTACCTCGGCCATTATGCCTATGAGGAGATCGCAAAGCCGATCCTCGCCTTTTACGGCAAGCTCCACATTTTTGAGCAGCTCCGGTCGCTGCGAGCAGGGATGCCGTATTGCTGGTGTTGATAACCTCGGGTTTCGCGCATATGCCGCCGATTAAGGTGGTGACCATCCGTTCCGGTGCAGTTGGGACCAATCTGTGGCTATTCATTGCCTCCTGTGTCGCCGCACGAGGTGCTCGCTTTTTCGCAGTGGCCTGGGCACTGGCGCGCTATGGTGAGCTGATCCGCGATTTCATTGAGCGCCGCCTGGGTGTACTCGCCGGCGCAGCGGCCGCGCTGGTGTTGGTGTTTCACTTTGCCGCCCGTTACGCATTCTGAGTCCACTGCCATTGCGAAGCGGGATTACAGCGCGGGGGGCCAGTCCGGCCATCATTAAGGCAGCATGGCCCTTTCTTCGAGCGTGATCACTGCAACCTTTTCCTCAGGCTTACGAACGCCCGAGCACATGAAGCGACGGGGTGGAGTGGATTTCGTGATGTAGTGGTATGATGATGCGATGCCTGTCCCAGGACCGCCATAGCCCAGTGAACGACAGGTAAGCCGCTCACGATGACGGCGTTCCGAGCCGCCATGATGACGCCACGTTGATCAGAACAATTTCGGCCGCACCCATACCTACAGGGAGACTTACTACATGCTCAATCGCCGCGCCCTATTAAGCCTCGTCGTTACTTTTGGCCTTGCGGTAGTCGGGGGAGTTGCTTTTGCCAAGAACCAACACCACAACAACGGCCACAATCTGCTCGGGGCGAAGCTGAATCAAAACGGGAAGCACGAGATCGGCAAGGCAGGGAACGCCACGGTGACAGCGGAAGTGAGCAACAAAAAAGTTGTGAATATGAGCGCTGAGAGCCTGCCCGTCCAAAAAGTGAAATCCAAGAAGAAGATGGCTGAGTTTGGGAACATTCAACTTGCTGCCAACGACGAAGTTCAGTTCGCACAGGTGGTCGAAACTTATTATTACGGCTACTGCTTCGATACCGGTTTGGACGTGTACTGCTATTGGTATCCAGCCGCGGACGTGATCGTGACCGATACCTGGGTCGAATATATCCCGCTGTAATCCGCGCGGCGTGACGTTATCGGTGGTCTGCCCTGTTGAAAGTTGAATTTTAGCCGACCAGCTGGGTTACCTCGCGAGGTAACCCAGCTTGGCGACGGGGCAGGGCAAAGCACCACCACCCCTAAACCCTACGGACGCCCGGAGCACATGAAGTGAACCAGGATGCAATGGTTTGGTGTTGTTATGGTGCTCAGGTCGGCAGCCTGACATGTTCTCGGAGTGCTATGGTCTGGTGGTGCAATGTGCGGGCGAATTACGCAAAATCACGGCGGCGCTCGGATTAGTCGCAAACCTGGACGCGCGACCGAACCCAACGATAGCCGTCCCAGGCCGGCTCTCCCCAAGTCCAGTAGCAGGAAGGCGCGGCATAAACTGGCTCGGGCGCAACATAGACTGGAGCCGGCACGTAGTAATAGCGCGGTGCCATCGCCGCTCCAATAATGGTTCCGGCAGCGAGACCGCCAAGCACACCAGCGGTGATCCTTCCGCCGTCGGCTCGAGCGTGGGTTGGCACAACCGACGCGCTGACGATGATCGCACACATCGACAATACCGCCGCTCTATTCATGTTCGCCTCCGTCGGAGATTGCCGGGTCAACGTATGCATGTGGGTGTTTAAGGATTAGTGAAGAAAGAATTCACTTACTTGAAAAGCGGCCCTTGAACTAAAAACCGGATCGTGTCCGAGCGCACGCCAGCTGTTATGCAGACCTTCGGCAACGGCCTTTGTGATGTCGCCAGTCCGACCGACGGCTTTCGTAGACTTGGCAAGTCGGTTTAATGGGGGATGGCCCCGATTGAAACGGGGTTACAAACGGGTGGATGGGTCACATCCACGCCATCTCGATTCGCGAGAAGTCGTTACGCAGCGAGCTACTGCTGCCGTTCGCCCGCGCCAGGACCATGCGATTGTACGGCGCCGCCGCGCGGCTCGCCACGTTGCTGCGACGGTTCGGCGCCTGGTCCCCTCGTCGCGCCGCGGCCGGGCTCCTGCGCCATGCCGGGTCCGCGGCGATCCTCGCCGCGACTCTGCGTGCTAGACGTCGGCCGTTGCTCGCGCATGGCGCCGCCTTGCTCGCGCATAGCGCCACTACGTTGTTCCGCGGCGGGCCCGCGGCCGCCACGCTGCTGCTCGGCCGCACTCGGACCCCGGCGCTCCTCAGCGCGACCACCGCGCTCTTGCGGGCTTGGACCTCCGCGTTGCTCGGCCTGAGGCGGCGGCCCGCGACGCTCCTCGGCGCGACCACCGCGCTCTTGCGAGCTTGGAGCACGGCGTTGCTCGACCTGAGGCGGCAGACCGGGGCGCTCCTTAGCGGGGCCGCCGCGCTCCTCAGGCGGGCTCGGGGGTCGCCGCTGCTCGGCGCGGCCTCCATGCTCTGGCGAAGCACCGCGCTCCTCCGGCCGCCCCTGCGAAGTCGTGGGTGCCTGCTGGCCGCGCGACTCGCGACCCCGCTGAGCCTGACCTCGCTGTTCCGGCGCTTCACCGGGCCCGCGTTCCGCGCTCGGCCGTCGCTGTTCCGGACCACTTGGCGGCTTACGCTCTTGTGCGGTGCTCGGCGTACCGGGCTGATGCGGCTGCTGCGCGGTGCTTGGCGCACCCGGCCGTGGTGGCTGCTGCGCCGTGCTCGGTGTGCCGGGCGGTTGCGGTCGTTGCGCTGCGCCCGGTGCACTTGGCTGCTCACGCCGCGTCTCGGCAGGCTCGCCGGGTCGCTGCGGTTGCTGCGCGGTGCTTGGCGCACCCGGCCGCGGTGGCTGCTGCGCCGTGCTCGGTGTGCCGGGCGGTTGAGCTCGTTCCGCTGCACCTGGTGCACCCGGCTGCTCACGCCGCGTGTCGGCAGGCGCGCCGGGTCGCTGCGGTTGCTGCGCGGTGCCGGGTGCCACCGTGCCCGGCTGCCGCGCCTCGCGGGCGGCAGTCGGCGGATGCTCCCCAAGCCGGCCCTTCTCGCCGGCGGGCAGCGGCGTCGGCGGTGGAATGTTTTGCGCGGGCTGAATGGATGCTTGCCGCTTCTCGGTGACCGAGACCTGCACGCGCTGCCGCTCCGTCGCGCGCACCTCGACGGCGTTTGACACGCCGACCGTGCCTACGAGCACAGGCGGCCGAACCTCAACCGGCACCAGCGGACGGCCGACCGCCGCCGCAATGAACTCCGGCTCGATCCCGGGATTGATTGCAATGCGCTCGCGCTCCCCCACGATAGTCCGGTTCACGACCACGGTTTCGCGGATGAACACGTCGTATTCGCGCGGCGGCAAGATCACATCGACGACCCGCGGCGCTATGAAATCGCGATCACGAACGAAGATCCACACCTGCGGCCGCAGCTCGACGTCGACCAGGATCTCGTCGGGCGGCAGCGGGGCCCAGCCGACACGCTGCCCGCCGCGACGCCAATCGACCCAGCCGGGACCCCATTCGTTCCGCGGGATCCA
>Ga0137393_10000635_pt1 | contig 21227 bp, 31 predicted proteins | sample 15con2h34BmetaG_FD_101396 | JGI IMG/M metagenome (GOLD analysis project Ga0137393, IMG submission 101396) | Vadose zone soil microbial communities from Angelo Coast Range Reserve, California, USA - 15con2h3.4B metaG | ecosystem: Environmental > Terrestrial > Soil > Vadose zone > Saprolite...
GCGGAAAGCGTCCAGGTCCAGGAAGTACCCCCGGCGTGCCCACTGTCAACAATCAGATACCAGATGCTCGTTTCAATCGTGGCATTGGTACCGGCGGGTTGATTGATGGTGACTTGCGTCCAACCGGACGGTCCGGTAATCGTCGTAGCGTTGTTTCCCGTCGCGACCGATGCAATGAGCAAGTTACCCTGCGCGACGCCAGAGCCGAGCGTACCCGCTTGCGAGGTCACAATTCCCGTTGAATTAACTTGATTGCCCTGGACGCGCGTAATACTCATAGATTATTAATCGCTAAATTATTTCTAATTGCCCCAACGACGTGGGGCATCAAAATACGTGCCAGCTGATAGCCATCGATCTGCAAGATGATCGGTTGCATGGTCGATGGCGACGATGATGCGCCTGCACGGGTTGAGCCGGAAGGGGTGAAGCTCGCATGAGGGGTAAGCATCAGGTTGAGGCTCGGTTGCAGTTTGGGTATGCCGCTCATGATGCCCTGTGCAATCTGCTCAGGAATGAGTGAGCCTTGCTTGGCAAGATCGCGTAGTGGCCCCATCTTGGCCGGCGAATGTGGCAGGTGATCGTGAATGAAGTTGCCTATCGCGCTCATTGCGTTGCCAAGCGATGACCAGATGCCGTTGATAATGCCACCTGCCAGATTGCTGATAATATTCAAGCCCCAGGTCAGTGCATTACGTGCCAGGCCGCCAAAGAAGCTGACCAGGTTCCCGGCCAGACTTCCAATGGCATTCAGCGCCTTCCCTGGCAGCGACAGGAACCAGCCGACGATGGCATTTATCATGTCAGGGATGATGGAGTGCCCAACGAGCGTGGCTGCGAGATGGGTAAAGAAGCCGATGATGCCAGTCACCATGCCGCCAACAAAGCCGGAGATGGCATTCCAGGCCCCCTGGAATATGCCCTCAATCATTTTCCAGGCGCCCCCAAATATGTTGATAATTCCATTCCATATAGAATGTAGATCGTTTCCTAAATTCTTGAAATTGCCTGTTGCGAGATCGACAAAAAACTTGATGATGCCAGATATCACCTGCACAAAGCCGGTAAACGCCTGCACCATGCCAGCAATCACCGTAGCGACTCCCTGAAGTAAGCCTGCCAGCGCCTTGAGTACACCCCCGAGCACCCCTACAAAGATGCCAAGTGCGACGACGACCACGCCCAGGATAATGCCGCCGATGGCTGCAAATACAGGCAGGAGTGGCTGTAACGCGCCCCACAACTGCTTGAGCGACGGCAAAAGCGAGTTATTCCACACGTTCACCAGCTGCGTCCAGAGCGGGACGAAGGTTGCGGCCAGGAATGAGCCGATGGTTTGCAAGATCGGCCAGATGTGCGCCTGGAAGAAGCCCGCCGTATCCCGCACAGCGAGGCTTACTGCCTGAAAAACGGTAACCGTGATACGGATAGCGGTTGCAACACCCTGAAAAATGGCAACAAATGGATTGAAGGCTTGATGGGCTGTGGTCGCATGCGTTGCCACATCCTTCAACACGCTGCTTGCGCGATCAAAGGTATCAGTGAGCGGCTTCAAGACCGTATGGACCCCCATTACAGCGCCCTTTGTGCGATCAAGCGTATCGGTAACTGGCCCCAATTGTTGCCATACCTTATGGAAAATGTCGGTTGCCCGATCGAAGGTATCCGTGAGAGGTTTGACGGCCTGCTGCACTTTCTGTACCGGGTCAAAGACCTGCTGGAATGCCTGCCCCACCTGATTCAAGATACTCCGCAAGCCGTTCGTTGACGTAATCCAGTTCGCAAACCCTGCGATTAATGGGGTAATGAGCGTCAGCAAGTTAGTGAGGAACGGGAGCAGCCTCTGCCCGATGCTGATACCCAGCACTTCAAATGAGGCTTTGGCCCGATCCATCTGCAAGTTGAAATTGCCCTGCACGGTAGACCAGCCCAGGACGGCGTTGCCCCCCGTTTTCATGGCAGCGGTGATTCTGTTTGAATTTGCGACGAAATCCGCCATGTGCGTACCGGTCAGCGCCATAAACGCGGAGAGGCCGCGTATGCCACCGACCATATCACCGACCGCCCGGTTAAATGGCACGCTGCCCTCCGGTCCGACCTTGAGCGCCGCCTGTACGATCATCTCTAAGGCACCGGGAAGTGATACCTTCATCTCATTAGCGACGGCAACACTGTTTAAGCCCAGTGCGGTCATTTCCGCTGTGGCCTTATGTGTCGGGTTTTCGAGCGCCGACATCATGAAACGCAAGCCAGTTGCAGCGCGGGCAGCGGGTATCATAGCGTTGGTCTGTGTCGTCATGGCGGCGGCTACATCTGCCATAGAGATGCCCAGATGTTGCGCTATCGGGTCGATTGGTCCCATTGCGGTGGAGAGGTCTTGCAGGGTAATTTTCCCATTTTGGACTGCCGTAATCAGGCCGTTCATGTATTGCGTGGCGCCGAATACTTTCGTGCCATAGTTAGTCATGAGGCCAGAAAGCACGTTCGCCACATCCCCCACCTTCGCCTGTTCAATCTGCGCCCCCTCTGCGGCAACGGCAAGCGTATTGTATGCCTGTGCTCCCCTTTGGCCGGATGACATAATCAAATACATCGCGGAAAGTAGCGGCCCGGTGGCAACGCCGGAGTCTATCGCTGTTTGCTTGATGTGGTCGCTTATCGCAGTGAAGCTATCCTGCACATCGCCTGCGCCCGTGCGCAGTCTGACCACGCTTTGCTGGAAGTTGCCGGCCATTTCCGAGGCTTTGGCCCCGATGAGGACGAATGCCGCGCCCACCAGGACAGCCGCGCCAGCAGCAAAGCCCGCAAGCTTGAGGCCCGCGCTATCTGAAGCCTGGCCCACGCCCGCAAGCTTTGCCATGCCGCTCTCAGCGCCCTCTATGGAAACTCTTCCTATCAACTGGCTTGCTAAAATCATTGGCTACTTCCTGCTGTTATGCGCGTTAATGGTCTCTTCTGCCTCGGCCTCCGCGCTCATGTAGTCCAGCGCCTTGAGTTTGTACACAAGCGGCTGCTCTGCCAATTCCCAGGGCGGGACATGCATCCACTGCGCCGCCTTGTAGGTCAGATAATCCTCCGAGGCTTCCCCCATCTTGCCATTGGTGGCTAACCACCGCCTCAACTGTGTCCGTTCAGTTGAGGCGCCAGCGCTTCCGGGCTGATCCCCTCCACAATCGCGACGAGCAACTGCCCGCGAAAATCAAGCGAGAGTTCTTCAAGGCGTTTGGAATCGAGTGGGAACATGGTCACCCCGTCGTTTTCCATCACATCCCACCACTTGATTAGCCGTACCATCTCATCGTTGTACGCCTTAAATCCGGCCAGCACATCGTCAAGTGCATCGCCCACCTTGAACTGATTGGCAAGGGCCATCGTGCGTTCGGTGACACGACCCGGATAATACTTGAGGTTGACCTGCTCCTGGTACGTGTGCTCTTCGCCCGTCTCCTCATCTTCTTGTGTGATGGTGACAGTAAATTGTGCTTTGGCGATATTGCTGGTAATCTGACCAACAGTAACTGGCATGAATCAACAACTCCTTATAATGCAGTCAATAATGTGGTGATTAAGAACTTTTGTGCAGCGCCCCAGGTCGCATCCTCAACAATCGTGAACTCCCACTCCTCAGCGAACACGCCGTCTTTGTCGCTGAACGGGTTGGGCTTCGCTACTTTCACCGCCATGTCATGCTGGAAGATGTTATAGGCTTGTGCCACGCTGGCAACGGTCGGCGTACCGCCTGTCAGGGCAACGTTCGTCACACCGACCGGCGACATATCCGATGCCAGTGCCCCGGAGAAGGTGAAGATGTATGGCCCGCCTGCGGAGCCTGTTACCGTGCAGTTGGTGAGGACCGTGGAGAGCAACTGGAAGGCGGTGTTGACCGTCGCTGCGGTGAGGGCGGCGCTATAGGTAATCAGCGCCGTGGTCTGCCCCTTATACGAGAGCGTAAATGTCCCGCCTGTGGCGCCGCCCGCAATCGTGACGGTCTGCAAATTGTCGATAATCGACCCCTGGCCTTGCACGCGCAAGAACTGTGTTGTACCCGCTTGCAGGTAGGTGAGTGGCGTCATGCCAATAGCATCAGCCTCCAGGAGCATCTTGATTGTGCAGGTCGGGTTGAGATCAACGTGTGCGGCCCATCCCAGATTCGCCCTATTGAACGGGAAGAACATGCCGTAGAGGTTGCCGAAGGTGTAATCGATATTGAGCACCTTTAGCAGTTGCGTCGTGCCAAGCGCTGCGCTTGTCGGATCAAGGAAGTAATTAAAGTGCTTGCCTGCCGTTGGTGCCAGCACGACCGCCGCTGGCGTAGCCGTCATCGTGATAGCCCGCTGCAACGCCTGTGCCAGTACCTTGCCCCCTACCGTGAAACCCGTCTTCCGATCACCCTTGTAGCTCAGTTCAGAGATCAGGCCATAGTTCACCTTGTGGTTATAGATGGCGTTGCCCCCGGCGTTATTCTCACCTTGCTCAATCGTGTACGTCTGAGGCTGCACACTTCCGGTCAGTGGCGGGACGAATGTCCAGTCTTTTGCCGTGGCTGATGCGCCATGTGCAGCGATGGAAGTGGCTGCGCCGCAGACGCCAGAGAGCGCGTAGACGATGCCGTTATAGTCAAGTACGCCGGTCAGCGTGCCCTCCACCCACTCACTATTCTCAATCACGATGGTGGGGTATTTGCGACCGGTCGCCTCGAATTGGGCGACATCGGCCATTGGCGCAAAGACGATACCGTAGCATTGTATGAGCTTGTTTGCAGCTACGTTCACGCCCGGCGTGGTTTCAAGCCCGAATTGCAGAGTTTGGTTGATGGAGCTGCGCTCAGGTGTCCAGGGCATATTCTTTCTCCTATCATCCCCTGCCTTGCCAACAAACGTGTACGATAGCGACGCCGGCTGAACAGCCCATCAACCGCATTCATTGGCAAGGCACGAGATACAAAAGTTAACTTCCTTGTAGTTCTATGTGATACAGGCCACCCAAATACGTGAATGGCTGACCGTTCACTTCGTTGTTGTAGACAAGTTCGCTTTCTCTGTAGCAGGCCAGTATGCCGCCACTGGAAAGCCCTACATTGCGCACGTTCTTAAAGAGCGCGTCGATCCTGTCCGCAATCGTCACCAGCGCCGCGAAGTTGCCGCCTGGCCCGGAGGGTCCGATGGCCTGTATTCGCAGCAGGATATGCACGAACAGGCGTATCTCATTCACCGTGTTGACATCAGATCCACTTTGCCGTGCAATCAATGCGAACGGCGGAACTGTGTCCATCGGGGCAAAGCCTTGATAGACACCGCCCGTGGCTGCTGCCATTAAGGGCGCATCCCCCTGCATGGTAGTGGCAACCCACTGATAGGCTTGCGCTGTCTCACTCATATCCGCGCCTTGATCCTGGCTTCCATCGTCGCCACTTTCGTGTCAAACTCTGGCCGCACGCGCTCCACGCCAGGCTCAAAGAACGGGCGGGCGGGCAGAAAGCGTGTTCCATAATTCTGAAAGATGCCATAGTTCGCTGCAACGGCAAAGTAGGCTTCCTGGTCATTTGCTGGTGCCTCTACTTCTGGCAACAGGTATGAGTCACCCGGCGGCGTCCCTGTCTGCCCATAGGTGCTGCCATCAGCCGTTCGATTGTAGACGCTGCTATACATGAATCCGGTGTCAATTTGCCCGTTCGCGTTGATTTGCGCGGCGATCGCATCCTGACAATCGAGCGCCGTTTCTTTGACCACTTCAGCGCAGGCAGGCTTGAGCGCCGCCGCTAGTTTGGCCCAATTATTGAAGCTCCCGAGTGCCATTACTTCACCTCACAGTGCCCGACGGTTGCCATTCCTCAAGATAGAGGATGATGTCCGTATTCGCCTCATCGTAATTGCTCACGCCCTTTATGCGGTAGGTGTGGCTCCCGTACACCATGTGCATGTTCTCTCGAATGTTGACACCTCGCCGCCAACGCATGTATGCCCTGCTGCTCACGCCTGGATAGAGTTGCTGTGCCATCACGCGCTCGTATGGATTCCAAGTCTTGAACGTCACTGGCACATTCGTGAGTCCTGGGACATCTGTCGGGGTGCCACCGTCTGCAAAGCCTGGCCCGGTTGTGACGCCGGTGAGCTGCTGAAACTTGACGATCGCCTTGCGACCCGATGCGGAGCTTGTGACTATCCTTCTACTGGCGATGCCCGGCATGATTAACTTTCTTCCTTTCCGTATACATAGCCACTGACCGTGGCCGTTGCCGTTACATCCAGGAAGAGCGCGTTGTTTACGAGTAAAGACAGATAGCCGTCCGTACCTAAATTCACCGGGACTTGCGCAGTAGGTACAGCGGCTGTGAGTGGAAAACGCAGAAACTCATTGGTCCCGCCTGTGGCGTCTTCAAACAAGATACTTGCGGCAACGGTGGGCACGACGCAAAACCCAAGCAATCTGAACCGCTTTCCAGCGGCGGGCGTCCAGACAGCAGTGGGCGTGCCTGCTGTAATCGCTACCGCCTTGATCGGTTTGAAGACGAACGGGTTCGCGTCGGCTGCTATCATTGGATTTGGCATGAGTTACGCTTTCTTTGCTTTTTTCCATGCTCGACGCTGTGCCCGATTTGGTCCCGCGTGTACATTCCTGACAGCGACGATAGTTGGAAACATCGGCTTCAAGTGTGCTTTGAAAGCCTGTCGAGCTTCCTCTGCCTTCCTGTCGTCTAGCTTATCCATCTCTTACGCCCTTTCCGGCTCAACAGGCGTGAACACCACATCGAACTCTACGCCGAGCGGCATATGCAGGAAACCCTCGACAATTGCTGGATTAGCAATCACCATCATGCATTCGCCGCTTGGTGTTGCGCTTCCGAATGGCTCTCCTTGCACCGGATAGAGTTTGACTTGAGCACCCTCAACTAGCTCCCACTTCTCGCCGCTCGGTAATGGCTCTTTGGCAGGCGCATATAACTTCTTGCGCGTTACTTCATCTAAGCGAAATCGTGCATGTATTCTCATAACACCCAACTCTTTCTGCCCAGGAAGATGTTTCTGAGTTCATCAGATTTGTCCTCACCGAGCCGGTTTTCATACTTCCAGGCGATATATTGCAGCAACATCAATTTCAGTTCAGGCGGCAACGTCGTATATCCACACGTGAATGTCAATCGGTACTGATAAGCCGGTGGCGGATATTGCAGGTAGACCACGCCCGGCAAGGGAAGCGTATCCACCACATAATTAGCTACTCCGCTCACCGATTGCGGCCACGTCTGCCAGGCTGCAAACGCTGTAATCCTGTACTCGAACAAGCTCACAGCCACGAGCGGCGGCAATGGCATGGTCAAGATGAATGGCGCAGGGCTGTATGGGTTAGCGCCCAAGCTCTCGTTGTACTGGTAAAAATCCTGATCGTAGAGCAGCTTGTCCGCGCTCAAGCTGTTGCCGCTCAACTGAGGCATGGTCCACTCCGCTTGAATGGTTTGGGGCGCAAACGCTTTGCCGGTCATGCGCTCCGCGTCCGCTCTGCACTGCGAGATCAGCAGAGACAGCACCGTGTCATCGTCGGTGAAATCCACTCTTAGATAGCTCCCTGTGCTCGTCGATCTGAGATCAGCCAACACCACAGGCTCTATCGTTGGCGGTACGGTGACTTGCCAATCAAGCTTTAAACTATCGGTCATAGAGGCTCCCAGGCGCAATTGGTAAACGGGCTTCTGTCCTGTCAACCGAAACAGTTGGATGATCAGGAGCAAGCCCACCGGGTAAGCCCAAGAACCGAAATGGCTTTCCACATTCACGGCAGGTAATGCACACATCGGCCGCGAACTGCTTTACATCCTCAAGCCGGTTGACTGTTACCGATGCATCAAACTCTTTGTGCTCACACTCGCTCATGCTCTCACCATGCCTCAGTTCAGACAGCTATGCAGCCGGCAAGACCATCGGCGCGAACAGGTGACCCAGCAGCGCGTAGGCCAGGCCGGTTGTGCCTGTCTCTGTCGAAACGACCTGCACGTAGCGCTTGCGGCCTATGTAGTCGATGCGCTGCACGACGGTAGATGCTGCATTGACGGCGACGAAGGTTGACGCGGTGCCATACACGCCCACTTCAGGGTTGGGCATCACGTCAGCCGCCACAACCAGCGTGAAGGTGGAGTTGTCATCCGACTCGTTAATCACCCAGCTATGGTTGCCATCAGTCCAGGCACCAGGGCAGAGTTCAAGTGTCAAAGACCCGTAGCCGCCGTTACGATAGCGGTCGAAAGAGGCGGTGGTTTGTGTGGTCTTGTAGACAGCCGCTACAAGACCCTGGATGGTCCAGAAGTACCTGGACGGGTTTTTTCCGGTTGGGCCGATAAAAGACATGCTCTTTTTCTCCTTCCTCTTTACTACTCAGGCAGTGCATGCTCAGGCGGTAAGCCGTACACTTCCAGGTGTTCAAGCCCGACATGCACGATAGCGCCGCAAGTCGTGCATCGATATTCGTGGTACGTGGTTCCTTCCACATCGGGCAGTATGGCGAGTTCGCCTCTGCAATTGCCAACGTCTGCGGGAACCGCTTCCTCTACCAGCGAGGGCGCTTGCTGTAAATCTTCTGCCATGTTGTGTATCTATCCTCCTTAGATCATCTTCAGTACAGAGATCGCCTCGGGGAGTACGACCTTGCCGCCTACGCGAACACGCGCCAGGAAGGCTATCTGGTTCTGAATGGCGAACAGTTCCTTGAGCGTCTGGAACGTCAGCCCCACGCGGTCAACGATCTGATAGCCCTGCCCGATGTCACCAAAGATGACGGGAAACTGACCGGCGGTGAATGCGGGAAAAGTACCTGCTTGGTTGGGCATATCTGGCATTTCTACGATGGGGCGACCGAACAGCGTCTCGCGGAACTCATCGCCAAACACCGTCCACAAAGGCCTGGTCGTGGTATCAGCGAACAGCCGGCATATGCCAATCGTGGAGTTGCTCATCAGCCAGGTAGCAGTAGGCCGGTAGCCTGATTTGCCGACGTGCATGAGTGAGATCAGGTCGGATGGCAGGAGAAGATGCGAGGCGCTGGTACCGAGCAGTCCATTCATGCCGCCGTAGTTAGCAAGCCCCGCTATGGTGAGCAACCCTTCAGGACGCGCCACGCCGTTGCCACTGATGAAGGCCGTGCCTTCTTTTTGCGCGAATTGACGGGTCAGACGCTTGAGAATGTAGCTCTCCACATCGAACACGCTATCCTCAAGGTTCTGTTTGGAGAGCTTGAGGTAGCCATTCAGTTCTCTTGCGTAAATCTCAAGCATGCCGAGGTTCGGATCCGGTGATGCCTGGAAGCCGGTTTGCTCATCTGACCAGAAGATGTTGGTGTCCGTTGCGCCCTCACTCGGGATCAGCAACTTCTCGCCGCCGATGGTCTGTGTATCGGCATAGGCACGCAAGGGCGAGATCAGGAAGAGCTTCTGAATGAACTTATCCGAGAGGTCGGTACCAGCGAAGAAGCCGCCCAGGTCGGCCGCTGAACTGACCATCACCTTTTGTTCTACCGTGAACTGGTCCATGTTCATATGGTTAAAGTCGATGTAGCTGCGCTCTTCCATCGTCAGCGCCTGCACATCGCCGCCCTTGCGCATCCATTTTTCTAGTGCGCGGGTTGCAAGGGGCTTATAGGCGCCAGCAGCGGAGCCACGATAGCCATTCGTGGGAGGCGGGCGTTGCATGGCCAGCATCGCTTCTTTTTGCTCTAGTACGAGCTTGCGGTATTCCTTGATCTCGTTGCTGATCGCGTCGTTGATCTTGTTGAGTTCAGCGCGTGCCTCAGCGGCAACGGGCCCACCTTGCGAAATCTTCGTCTCGGTCTTGGATTGCCGCTCTTCAATGGTTTTGACACGTTCGTCGAGGTGCTTGTTCAGCTTGTGGATTTCCTCTACAAGCCCTTTCACTTCCTCGTTCATAAAAAAATCTACCTCCGTTCATGGTTGAAATTTCGTTCATCCACGCTCGAAGGTAGACTGTGTCAGCGCTTCACAGCGTTATTCAGTTGTTATGCTACGCGGGGCGGATAGTCCGCGCCCATCGGGGTACTCGTTATTTTGATGGGGCAGCTATGCCGCGCCCATACTTGGCAGTCAACTCAGGGTGAAAACGTTCGCACCAGGCCTTAAAGTTCACCTCAAAGATACTTGATGTCTCTTCATGGCAACTCAGGCATTCAGGATTGATTATAGGTTGACCTAAGAATGTATCACGGTAGAACACAAAGTAGTCATGCTTACACACATCACAGAGTAAGGCATGGTCAAGTTCGTGCAGTATCTCCCTCTCATTCATGTGTGTATTCCTTTCATGGTAACAGGGCGGCCGGGCCGCGCCCGTCGGTGTCTAGTGGTAGTATAACATAAAGCTATTCAACTTGCTTTGGTAAGAACAGCCCAATGCCCGCAAGATCGCTATAATCCACACGCAATCCGCGCTTCTCAAAGTAAGCATTGATCGCTTTGCATAGGTCGTCTGCCTGTCGTAAATGTGCGCCATACCCCATCGCAATATGATCGGGATCACCAAGGAAGGCGTAGAGGCGTAGCAGCAAAGCAATATGTTCAATATCATTCATGCCGCTAGTATACCACAACTACACGCCTCTATTCGCATTGTCAGCAGACAACAACATTGTGAGATCATGCAAAAGCGTGTGTACATCCACAAGCTGCTCTTCTTTCATCTGAGGCGGATCGTCTTCCTCGTCTTTCTGCTCAGGTGTCGGGTCATCCTCTCCATACACCTGATAGCCTGAAAGCCTGTTCTGCCCTGGTGCAGGCGATGCTGAGTTCAGTACACTTTTGATTTGCATGATGTGCTCGTCGATGCCGGAAGTCTTGCTCTTGATTTGCATGATATGCTCTGTGATGCCATCAGCCGCCTTCTTGAGTTTGGCATGATTGGCTGCACTGAGCACACGGCCAGCCTTCGCCTCTTTGGTTTCAGGGTTGTCGTCAGCACTCATGTATGCAGGATTAGGCGAACTGTTATTGTCGTCGGGTTGCAGGAACTCGGTCATGTTTAGCTCGACACCACGCTGCATATAGGCAACCGTGGCTGCATCGAATTGTTTTAAGGCCGCCTGCACGTCTTCAACAGGTGTATCGCCCGTCTGGAATGCAGTGAGAATTTCATCGACCAATGGATACCACAGGTTAAACAGGCCAGAACGCCAGGATTGTTGTGTGGTTTCCATGTAGCTTGCAGCGTAGTCTTTGCTCCAGATGTCCATCGTATTCCCTTTCTCCCACGGCGGGGTCATCTTCATTTTGCTGTAGTAGCTGGCTATTTTGCGCTTGACCCCATCCACATCATCGATATTCGCGCCGCCCATTGCGCCCTGGACAACACCAGCGGCGGAAATGACGCCTTGCGGGATCGCTTTCATTTCGCCGCCCGACTTGGCGACAAACGGCAGCTTGCAATCGCCCAGGATCTCCGGCGGGGACTTCGACACCCAGAAGAAGCACTGCGCCATTTTGCCCTTGTCATCGCCAGCCCAGGCTTGAATATCTTTCTTGGCCTGCCCAGCATCCCAGGCGGTACCTCGATCGGCAAGCGGCCACGAGGTCTTGCCGGACGCTGAACCTTTGGTATCCATAAAGAAATAGCTCCTATTCTTCACGTGATCTATCTGAGCCATATCATTCATCGGAAATGTTACGCAACTTCCCTCCATTACCGCTACTTCCAACAGATTACGAATGGTCCGGCCTGTAGACTCATCTTTCACATATTCCACCTGGATTGCTTTGTAGCCCATTGACTGTTTTTTGGCAGTGCCCATTTTGAACGAGGCATACAGCTCCCGCCCCAGTTGGATATCCAGGTTCAACTGCGTCTTGGTATAGAGTCCCTTCTTATCCTCATCAGCATCGAAAATCCCGCCTGGGGACAAGATGGTGTAGTCGTGGTTCCATAAGTACGGCCACAAGAAATCCAAGTCCTGTTGAGATTTCCTGCTATAGCTATCTTGCAGCGTCTTGCGGAAAGCCCCCTTCATGGTACGATCGTCACCAAAATCTATGTTCCCTATATAGTTCAAATATCCTTCAACTATACCTTGAGCATCATTAGTAGCTTTTATTTCGCCACTCATGCAAGGGAAGTACTCGACCTTCCTCTCAATTTTCGGTACCCTGGTCATGTTCATTGCTCCTTCTTCCTATACCTCATTCCCGTACGAGTTGCTGATCGTTTTGCAATAGTTTCAGGCGACATTTTTCTACCAAGACTGGCCTGTCTTTTTCTCTCCCGTAGTTCAGGAGAAGCTTGGGACTGTCTCATTCTCTCAATAGCTTCAGGTGTATGTTTATAACCAAGATGAGATCGTCCCATATTTGCACGAGCTTCAGTGGTATGCTTTCTTCCAAGATTGACTTGACTAAATTTCTCGTTGGATTCAGGAGAGCGGTTAAGTTGAGCCTGTCTATTTTTCTCGATTTGCTCAGGAGTGTGCTTTCTGCCAAGATTGGCTTGCCTTGATGCTTCGATGGCTTTTGCCCTGGCCTCAGGTGAGCGGTTAAGATTGCCTTGCCTTATTCTCTCGCGCGTTTCAAGCGAGCGTTTACTTCCAAGATGAGCCTGTCCTATTTTCGCTCTATGTTCAGGCGAGAGCTTCTTCCCAAGATTGGCTTGCCTTACTTTCTCATTATGTTCAAGCGTGTTTTTCTTCCCAAGATGACCCTGTCTTATTTTCTCTCTCGTTTCAGGAGTCTGAGGGTGACTATGGCCAAGAGCATGTTTATTGCCAAGATTTTTACCAATCCCATGTTTGTTGCCAAGCATCGCTTGTCTTTTTCTCTCACTAGATTCAGGAGTATGTTTATAGCCAAGATTAGCCTGACTTATTTTCGCCCTGGTTTCAGGAGACATCTCCACACCCAAAGTCGAGCCAGCTTCACGAGCGATATTGAAACCTTTCCTATCAAATGGTTTCAGCTTGTTCAGCCAGTATTGTTCTCTGGCCGTCAAAGCTATTGGTAAGACTTGCTCCAACACTTCAAAAGTAAAAGCTTGCTCTCCATACTTATTCCAGGCACGTTGTAAATGTTGATTCCCGTGCCTGTTGTGTCGGAGAGCACTGAAATGTGCCCTTTTGCGTTCACGTAGATTGACCGCACTTCCAATATAAATCCGCTTGTTCGCAGTACACGTGATCTTATAAATGCCTGATGTAGCAGGTATGAGGTTGCCATCGGGGACATGAGGTGGTAGTGTAGTCATTGGTACATTTCTCCATGAGTGTATCCGGCCAGGGGCGTTCGTAGCGCCGCCTGGCACAACAATATGTGTAGCCTCATTATAGCATAAATCCGCTTGAGAAGCGAGCCTAGCTACTCTCATGGCTCACCTTTTTCTTCTCATACTGCCGGAAGCCGTCCTGTGCAGTCGTCGCTTCCTGGCAGAGCGTGATAATAGCTTCCAGTCCAACACGGGCCGAACCCTCACCCGTCAAGTCGCCGATGTACACGGCCGTGTGCTTCTCTTGCTCCAATGCCCTTTGCGCGATGTCAAGTATCTTCTGTGCGAGTTCTTGTGTGGTCATGGCTTCACTGGCTCCTTTAGTTGCTCCTCGCATAGCCTTTCGATACCATCAATCACGAGGGTATAATGAAAGTGCCAGAAAGAGTCGGGGTCGCTCTCTGCAAAACGCTTATCTGCCTCTTTGATGCGATCGAGTATCTGTTGTGCTAATTCTTGCGCTGTCATCACTTATCCCTCAATTGTTCCTGCTCTTGTTTACCATCTGAATGATTGCCAATTCCTGCTGCCCGACTGCCACCGTCCCCATAATCAGCTTTTGCAGGAGTTCAGGATGCGCCTCGAGATACTTACTCACCAATTGCCCCATCGTCTCGTTGTCAACGGCGAGGTTGACGGTGACGGGAAACGACAGCACCACGCCTTGTGGCGAGAGCTGCATCTGCAAGTTGGGTTGTGGCTGTGGCCCTGCTGGTTGCTCTGGTTGCTGCCCATTGTCTTCTTCTGACATTATTTCACCGGTTCCTTTTCAGATGCCCATTTGACGAGACACGCCTTTGAGCAGAAATGGTGCTCTTCTTCCGCGCCATAGTAACTCGTGTGCTGAATGGTGCGTATCCATTCAGGCGGCAACACGTACTCTGCATCATGCTTTTTCTCGCAGACATCACATTGGATATATTCAACTCTCATTTCACCAGGTCCTTTAGAGCATTCAAGATCAACACAACGTGAGAGCCATTAGCTCCACAATGACCTTGATAATATTCAGGCACATTCACATCCCAGGTTTTGATGACCTGCCAGATAGCTTCGAAGGCTGGATCACTCAATTGTTCGAAGGTTGGGTTTGGCATCGGTGGAAGTGCTGGCAATGCATCTGGCCCTGGCACTCTACCCTCATCTTCCATCGTCATCTTATCTTCTTCGATAGCCTGCATGATTTCATCGCCAATGCGCTTTGCGTTAGTGCTATCAAATACGCCTTTGGGGGTCTCACTCCAACACATGCTAGCCTCGCCTAAGCCCTGGAATACTACTTCTTTTAGCTTGTCCATTATCTCTTAGCCCTCAACAATTCTCTCGTTGTGCTTGCAACTGTGCCTCAAGTGCGGCAATTTCCTTGATCGCTTCCTTTTTGACGAGCTTGCACATCTTGCCAAAAAGGACATCACTAAACCATGACCACTGAGCCATATGTGGCTGAAACAACATCAGAAATCTTTCTGGCTTTTCCTGCAAATCCTTGAGTAGATCACGCATCACCTCCATCTGTTCAACCTCTTCAGGTGATAGCTCAATGTGGCAATGTGTCATCGTCCAGGTCATCGTTTTGCCCTCAACAATTCTCGGTACTGTTCTCTGGTCACTGCCAACTGAGGCAGCGTCTTGACATACTTCATCAGCGCGGCCCCCACGTCTGAATCGTCGGCTTCCATGTCCTCTTCCGGGCTGCACGACGGCATGCCCTCCGCACTCTGAGTCTCCAAATGCCCAGTATCAGCAGGAATGGTAAGAGATTTGACAGGAGGCTGATCGCTGCTATCATCGCTATCTGTTGTATCATCGGGGGGAACCTCCGTCACGGTTGTTTTCGGTGGTGGTAGTTGTGGAGGCGTCGCAGGCGGATTAATCGCCTTGCCTGACATCGCTGCAATGTAGTCGTCGAGGTCTTCCACATGCACCGGTACCTGGTTGATGATCACAAAGTCCTTCACCGGCAGCTTTGGCCTGCCTTGTATTTCCCTGGCCTCTAAGAACGTGGTGGTACTCGCTGTAAATTCTGCTGATGCTCTCTCGCTGGCTTGCGCTTTCGCTTCCTGCAAGCGGTGCTGAATGGCTTCCACGTCCTCTTGATCGTAGCCAAGATAGCCACCGTAGCGCGGTGTGAGCCACATGTTGAGCGAGTCTTGGAACATGTCCAGGAGCGGGAATTCAATCTCGGTGTAGAGCGCGTAGCGGGCTTCAGCCTGGTTGTTGTACGTTGAGTCAGTCAATCCGAGCAAGAACAAAGGGAAGTTGAAGAAAATACCGGCAATGTCCCTATCCCCTTTCGTGTCTGACTCCAACCAGTCCAGCTCGTACGGACTCATGCTCATGCTTTGCCACTTGACGCCGCCATGCAGGATAGCGGTTTCGCCGGCGTTGCGCGGGCCTGCAAACTTCTTGCGTATCTCTTCTTTCAGGCTCTTGTATTCCTGATCTCCAAGCAGCGCATCCGTCACCCATGCACCGCCGGGCCGGGCCATATTGGACATTAAGCCCAGGTTCCACTTTTGCCCGGCTTTCTGAATGTCCACGAGCATTGCAGCCACTTCGATAGGTGACATGCCGTACACATCGTCGTTGCCTGCAAAGAGCTTGTTGTGCATGACAAAGGGATCCGCGTAACGCCTGGGAGGTGAGAAGTTGCCAAATTCGTAGTAGAGCGGCCCATTGTCATCAACCTTGATCTTGGTGAGATCGGGTCGCAAGTTGTACAGCTCATCGAACTTGCCTGTAGGGTTCTGCTTTACATTGATGCCGAGCACATAGCTATTTCCGGTCATGCAGTAGTAGGCAATCATGGCTTCTCTAAAGGTTGTACCGGCTGTCTTTGGAGCAGGTCTATTCCACAGCGTCATCAGTTCAGAGTTAGGCACTTCGCGCTTCTTGGTTTCATCGGTGTAGTGCTTCCACTTGATGCCAGCTCCGGCGCGTGCAATGTGACCGATCACGCGGAATACCGTCTTGTTGCCTCTGTAGCCCTCCTGAATGTACGCACGAGTGTTGCGCGGCATCGTGGCAGGTGCAGCTACGCCTTGCTGAGCGACCACTACCTGCACGTTCGGATCAGCTTTGTATTGTTCGCTGTACTGGCGGGTGCGTCTTTGTTTTCTGCTCATCGCACCCCCTGTGTGTTACAATTACCCTGTCGTCTGTCAGTCAAGCTGTAGTAGTAGGCAGGCCGTCCGCCTAACGGCATGGATACATTCAGCAAGGCCCATTGCTGGCGGATTAATCCGGAGTTCGAGTCCCGGCGGGCGGCTTTTTCGGTGTATTGCCTTTGCGGGCGGTTGCGTTTTCGGCTCATGGCTTGCTCACCTTCACATACTTCTCTAGCTCATCTACCACGTATGACTCAGGTATCCAGTCAGCAAGTAAGTCCTGATTGAACTGAACAATATGTTTCTCACCGTCCACTATCGTGAGGAATGTTGTATCAAATGAGCGGTTAAGCGAGCGAAAGTAGATATCCAGGTGACTCTCTTGGACGGTGAAGCCTCGTTCTTGTGCTAATTGCTCTAATCGCGCTCGTGTGATGCCAGTATATCTCTGTTTCCTGCTCATGGTGACACCTTCTGCTTCCATCCACACCAGCAGGTACGCGGTACAACTTGCGTGAACGCATGTCCGTTGCTACAGCGATACGCAACAGTGGTGGTATTCATGTCGTGAAAATGCCGCATCCCCTCGCGGTCATAGAATGGCTCGCAGTACATGAGCGTAGATTGACCTGCGCCCTCGATAATGCGCTCTGGCGTGATACCTTGTTCAGCACAGGTAGGGCAATGCGGTATAGCGGCAATCATCCCCAATCACCTCCCTCATGCTCAGCAGCCCACTCAAACGGGTTGACTTGCGGGCCACGCTTGAATAGCTCTTGTGTAACTTTCTCGGCTTCTTCCTCAGCTATGCGCTTCTGCTCTTCCGTGATGGCTTCCGCTTGCTTCAAGTGCTCAATCGAGAGCGTCGTATCAAGTTCAGGCCCTTCATTGTCCAGGTCGAGCAGCCCTGGTCTGCCGTAGGTTGAGATGACCAGCGCCATCATTGCGTGGCAATCGGGGTATTCATCGTGCGGCGCTTTGGGGAAGCTAAACAGTTCTTTCTCCGCCTCTTCGATGCCTTCCATGTCTTTGTTGTGGTAGACCTTGCCATTGCTGTAGAGGATAGAGCCGGTGGTGGAGCGCATGACCTTATCCGTTTTAGGCACAAAAGGTTTAATGGGAAGCCCCAGCGAGATGAGATACTGGATCATGGCGAGCTGATACCCAACCTTCTCAACTGCAATGATCGAGTGCATGAAGCGCTGAAAGATGAGCGGTATTTGTTGTTGCTGCTCTGGAAAGTCCAGGTGCTCATGCAGCGCGTGGAGCAGCAGCGCGTCTTTGTACGGCGTGATTGCCCAGGTTTCCATGAGAAAGAAGTCGGCTGTGCTTTTCGTGGATACTGCCAAGTCGATGACTGCCAGGTTCCAGCACTCATCGATAGGCACAGTCACTCTCCCTCGCGGTGTTTCCAGCAGGTAGGATTGCGTTTGCTGATCGACAGTGAACCAGCGCCTGTCACGCGCCTTGTAGATAAATCCGCCATAGGGTATCGGGCTTTGCTGGTATTGTGCTGAGTAGTGGAGCGGGCCTAGCGCGCGCTTGAGCTTGTCTAATACTTCGCGCGGGAACTTCTCCGGCCACAATAGCTCATCTTCTTGTGTACGCACATCGTAGGGACCAAGCGAGGTGGTTTGCGCACGTGCAGGCTCATATTCCTCTGGCAAGTCTACATGCTCCCAGCCTTGCTTGAGAATATGGCCGATCAAATCGTCCTCATCCAACCGTTGGCCAACGACAATCATCGGCCCATTTTCCTGATCATTCAAGCGTGACATCCAGGTTTTGCCGAACCAGTCTTTTGTGGCTTCGATGTCAGCGCGTCCAGCCATCGCATTATTCGGGTCATCAACCAGCAGGTGTGAGGCACGTTTGCCGGTGGCCGATGAGCGCACGGCCACGGCCATGCAATAGCCCCGCCGGTTGTTCTGGAAGAAGACCTTGACGTTCTGGCTCGTGGAGAGTTTGAAGAGCGAACCGTAGCGCTCCTGGAACCATTCAGATTCAATCAGGTCGCGCCGGTACTTGTTGTCTCTGACCGCCAGGTCCAGCGAGTGCGAGGCGCACAACCACCGGCTATAGGGATCGTTGACCCAGCACCAGACAGGGAACAGCACCGAAATAAACGAGGATTTGGCATGGCCAGGGGCAAGCGTGATGGCCAGGCGTTTGATACGTCGCTCAAAGACAGCTTGCAGGTGATCGCAAATCACATCGAGGTGCCAGTTCCACAGGAGCGGCGTGCCAGGTTCAATCACAGGCCAGGCGGCCTTTGCGAAGAGCTTGAAGGTGAGTGCATAGCGCAGGGCTTGTTTCTTTTCGTCATCGGTGAGTGGAGCAGAGAGAAATGTTGTTGCCATCAGCTCACCTGCTCCTGTTCATCCTCAGCTAAGAGTTGCTGAATAGCCATCCGCGTGCGAGGCGATATCTTCGTAAGCGGGATGCTGAGCACATCTTGTACTTCCGTCTCACGTGGCGCAATGACCAGAACTTTGACGTACTGCGCTAAGGCATCGCTCAAACTCTTGTGGGAGGCAATCGGCAAAATATCGTCAGCTTGCAGGTGCTGGGCTAATTGATGTAAGCCGATACGAGCAATGCTTACAGCGTCATCAGAAACAGGAAATGGGACGGGTTTAGGGGAACGTCCCACTGTCCCATGTCCCAACATCTTGGTAATGGCCCCTTTGATCGTGTCATTCGTACGAGAGGGTTCTATCCACTGCTCTTCATGCTTACGACGGGCAATGGTCGATTTACTAGCGCCATACTTCACAGCCAAGACGCGCAAGGAAGCCCCTTGTTCATACTCTTGCCGAATGACGCTCCAATCAATCATGGTCTCACCGCCGGGAGCTGCTGAGTGGATTGTTTCGGGATGGGCTTCATAAACTTCCTATCGAGATAGCGCATGTGTAGGATATGACCAACAACGACGCAGAAGAGCGCAAAACCGCCTCCAAATCCGATGAGGACGATGGCTGTAAGTGCGCTAATCATGCTTTCTCTTTCCGTCCAGTGGAACCCGATATATCGTCAACCCGCCTGTAAAGCCCGTTCTACCGCTATTGGTAGCTAAACGCGGGTAAGTAAACGTAGCTTTTCTTACCCTGGCACTCACCGCTTGCTTGCTTGTGTAACAGGCATGCATTCCTCGTGCGCTCTGCGAAACGCTTCACCCGCCACTGTCTTGTTCGGTACTTTGTTCAGGTCGAGTTGCGCGCCACAATCACACGAGAGGAACGCAGCAGAGTAGCCGAGCTTGAACGCGGCATGGATAGGCGAGATCGGCATTCTTGTGTAATGTGCTCGTTTATTTTCGGGTGCGCCTGGGATCACGGTTTGCCTCCAAGACAACAAAAAAACGCTTAGAGCTTTTCAACTCTAAGCGCCTGCATGGGCCAAAGGCCCGCGTTATCAGCACTTATGCTGCGTTTGTTGCCTCGGTTTCTTTCACCCGTAGCGCGACCGTGTACAACCGGTAGCAGCCCGCGCCATTATGCTGTTCTCTTCCTCTTCTTGCCGGGGATATCAGGTGTTGGCTCATAGCCGGTAATGTTGCCACCAAATATCTTGAGCAGGAGCCGCCCATTGCCACCTGCTAGTTCTTGGAACCAACCGATCAACTGGCTAATCATCCCGACATCTTCCACATGCACATGCTCGTAGTGCTTCAGATGTTCCACACAGATAGCCGGTAGTTCGTTCGTGTCACAGGCATACATGGTCGCACTCCCCACAAGTTCTAAGGAGAGTATACCATATTTGTTGAATTATGCTATACTGCCCACTAGCGGACGTGGGACTAGTGCCAGGACCGTGGGTGCTCAGGCTGGTGAATGAAGAGGTAACAGACTTCAGAGTGCCAAGTGAGTAGAACCGGCAATGAAGCGTAACGAGAACATTGCAAGCAGGCTAGTCCCAGAAGCAAGCTACCAGCCCGGTCGGCCGGGAGGCTGTACTCCTTTGGAGCTAAGCGGAATATGTACGCAGTCTGGCGGGTCCAGTAGTCGCTTTGAACTACTGGACTTTTGCTTTTCCCCAACAAAAAACCCCTCGTTTAGCGTCGGAGGGGGCGACGTGGGAAAAATCGATGTGCTCTTGTAGCATGGAATGCACAGGGCCAGTATAACATGATTGCTCGTATGCTACAATATCACCAGCCCGCATTGTACATTTACGTTCTATTGACGAAACCATCAATGGTGAACCTACCTGCTCTCTTGCGGGCCGAGAGCAGGTCACATGCTACTTACCAGCTCCCGCGCTGGCTTTCTTCACTTCTGGCTCAGCATAGATGCGCTTTGCCATTTCTCCCATCTCAGCAATGGTCATATCCCAGGCGGTTTTACTCTGCGGCCTGGCAGAAATGGAACTGGCCCAGGCGTAGAATTTATCAGGACTGGTGCGACTCCAAAGTCCCTTCTCCTCGCCGCGTGTGTAAAGATCACCCCGCGTAACCGCTACAGTAGACTTGTCAGCATCCTGATGGCCGTTAGCTTGCGCCTCGTGCTGCTCGTAGGAGCCAGGTTTCGCCAGATCGTGCAAGGCTTGCCCGTTGGTAGCTGGCACAGGACTATCGACGAGGCGCTCAACGCCTTCGCTCAGTTCATCGCCGGTAAATTGCGTGCCATATCCGAGAGCGGCCAGCGCCCGCCCGATTGCGCCCGTCTCCGCCTTCTCAATGAAATCGGCAAAGTTGACGGCGCTCTCGCTCTTCGTGCCTGTCGCCCGCGCTCCCTTGCCGTCAGTCACTACCGCCTTATACCTGGCATAGCCTTTCGCCATCTTGACGACCTTCTCGCTGCGCCTGGTTTCGTTGTTCCACGCGGAAACCTCCATCGAGACTTCACGATCGAGATCAACTGCCAACTCCTCAGTA
>Ga0137393_10000696_pt1 | contig 20549 bp, 13 predicted proteins | sample 15con2h34BmetaG_FD_101396 | JGI IMG/M metagenome (GOLD analysis project Ga0137393, IMG submission 101396) | Vadose zone soil microbial communities from Angelo Coast Range Reserve, California, USA - 15con2h3.4B metaG | ecosystem: Environmental > Terrestrial > Soil > Vadose zone > Saprolite...
CCGAACGCCTAGCTGTACGAAAGTAGTATTGACACCCTGCCCCTAGTTGCTTTCTATTAGTATGTTTGCATTACCTCTCCGTACGGTCGTTGCGGAAGCGAGTGCAGGCAAATCCGACCGCGACTAGGAAATGTGCTTCCCGTGAGCGGTCTGGACATCCGAGGGTCTCAACTCCGGCTGAAAAGATAAAACAGTTGATACGGTACGCGATTCTGGAGGCAGAGCGAGAGGGGTAGTGTTTTATAAAACGCTACCAACAGGACAGTTCTTGACAACGATTGACCTTGCATGCTGCAATCCGCGCGCACGGTGATTTTGGCAGCAGGTCCTTTAAAAAACCGATTTTCCATTTGCGTACGGTGGATGTTCTGATGGGTCTTCTGCGGCTGAAGCGTTGACACGGTAAGCAGTTCTGGAGGCAGTTCCATGACGAACTTGCAGCGGTGGGTCCTGCCCCTCCTTCTGATCTTTGGAAGCGGGGCATGCTTTGGGCAGAGCATAAACGCCGGCGACATTCGCGGCACGGTAACTGACAGTACGGGAGCCCTGATTCCCGGGGTTACCGTCACGGTGGTGAATGTCGATACGGGCGTGTCGAAGACCTTCACTACCAATCAGTCGGGGCTGTATGACACGGACTCCATTGTAACCGGCAGCTACACTGTCACGTTCGCCAAGGACGGCTTCCAGAAGTTGGTCCGCGGCCCCATCACGCTGCAGCTCGGGTTTACCACGGTCAATGGCGAATTGAAGGTTGGCGCGATGACGGAAGAGGTGACGGTCACCTCCGATGTGGCCCTGCTGCAAACCGAGACGAGCGAACAGAGCACGACGTTGACGGCAAAGTCGATGGTCGAGTTGCCTCAAGTTACGCAGGACTGGCAGAACTTCACGATCCTGCTGCCAGGAGCTAGCGGTTGTAGTAACAACAACGATGGCGCCTGCTCGCAAGGAACTAACAATCCCGGTCAGGTAGTCGCGGTCAACGGCAACCTGCCTTACAGCAACATCCTTGCCGATGGAGCATCCACGACGCTCTCGCACAGCCAGAATGCGAATCCGTCCACTTTCGAGAACGTCGCCGAACTGCAGGTCAATACGTCGTCTTTCTCCGCGCAATACGGGATCGGCGGAATCATCTTCAACCAGGTCACCAAGAGCGGGACGAGCAGGTTCCACGGGACGGCCTACGATTTCTTCCAGAACGACACGTTGACGGCATATCCCTACGAATTCGGCCTGACGAAAAAACAGGCTGGGCCGATCCCATTCTTGCGCTACAACAACTTCGGCGGATCGATCGGCGGCCCGATCCTGAAGAACAAAAAGATGTTCTTCTACTTCAACTACGATCAGGTCGTGAACCATGGCAACAGCCACGGCTACAACACGCTTCCGACAGACGCCAATATTAATGGTGACTTCACCGGCATCAATGCGCTGTTCGATCCGACCACGCAGACTGTCGCGTTTGACGCCCAAGGCAACCCCTATCCGGTGCGGCAGAGTTTCGCCAGCGAATATGGAAACGGCAACAAGATCCCAGCGGCGCTGATCGACAAGGTCGCCGCGGCCTTCCAGCAAAAATTCTTCCCGACGACGGCCACCCATCCTTCCTTCCTGACCGCAATTCCCGGCGGGCAATTCATTGGAGGGGAAGGGGAACCGCACAACAACTGGCACTACAACCAGTTGGTTTCATATCCCGCGAAGCGGTATTTTGGTCGGTTGGACTGGGATGTGACTTCGAAGAACCGCATCACGGTGTCCGATACGCAGGCCGACTACACCTACCCGGGCCTTAGCTCTATTGCCAATTGCCCCGTGGGTTGTCAGAACGGCAACGTGGACAACAATAACGCGCAGATCACCGATGTGTGGAACATCAGTTCCACTACCGTGAACGAGTTCAGAGTCGGCTACACCAACCAGATGAACTACTTCACGGATAGCTCACTGTCCAAAGGATACGCCGCTCAACTGGGTTGGCAGTTCGCGAAGGTGGATGATTTTCCTGGGTTTGAGACCACTGGCACCTATCCCTATTCGTGGCTTACGCCAGGTAGCAACTCGGTCTACAAGGAACACGTGTTCGACTATTCCGATGTCCTCACCATGATACGCGGCAAGCACATTCTTCATTTCGGCGGAGAGTTGTTAGCGTATCGGGACAACTCCACTGCATGGGGGAACAAAACCGCTGGCAATATGCAGTACTCGGGTCAATATACCAAGCAGTGGACTACGGATCCAGCCGTTTGCGGTGCAAGTGCGAAGGGCGCGGCCTGCACGGTGCCTGGAACCGGTTTCGAGTACGCTGATTTCCTGCTGGGGTACATCAACAACTGGCAGGCCAATCAGAGTCCCGCATACGGAGCACGCCTGAAGAGCCCGCAGATGTTCGTTCAGGACGATTTCAAGATCCGTCCGAACCTTACCATCAATCTTGGTTTGCGGTACCAGATCAACCATGGTTGGAACGAGGTCCACGGGAACATAGCGTCCTTCGACCCGACTGTAATAAATCCTGCCACCAACACACCGGGGGCTTACTGGTTTGCCAGCACCCATGCCAACGGACGGACCGCCCTGGAGGCGAATGCTTATAACATCGTCTTGCCGCGAGTGGGATTTTCCTGGGCCATGCGGCCGAACACCACGATCCGTGGTGGCTTCGGCCTTTATGCCTACAATTGGAGCCTGGATACCTACGGCCACGGCATGGGCAGTTCGTTTGGTTCGTCGGGCAACTATACCGATCCGACCAACGGAATTTACCCAGGCGCGATTCTGTCGGGAAACGGTGATAGCATCCGGGCTAGCTCCTTCTACAACGGGCCGCCGCAGGATTCGGGTTCCGCACTGCCGTATACAGCGGGTTCCCAAGATCCGACACGTTTCAATGGCTCGGGTGTCGACTATCAGCTCTACCATGCCAAGGTTCCCAAGATTTACCAGTGGAACTTCGGAGTGGAACGTCAATTGGGGACAGACTTCATGGCTCAACTCGCCTATGTGGCCAGCCATGGATTCAACCTCGCTTTCCCGGTTGACCTCAACCAGGTGCCACAAAGCAAATGGGCGCCGAACGATTCGCAATTCCGTCCGTATCCGAACTATCAAAGCATCTCTGGTGGCGGAAATGCCGGGACCATGAATGCGATCTCCAACTATCACTCCCTGCAGGCGTCCATCACCAAACGCATGACACGCGGCTTGAGCCTCAGCTTCAACTACGTGTGGTCGCACTTCCTCGACGATTTGGATTCCTCTGGGTGGGGCAGCCGCGGGGGGACGCAGCCTTATCAGAATGCCTATAATCCCGCGGCCAACTACAGCAACTCCAACTTCGATGTCCGGCAAGCTTTCAAGGGCTACGTGGTTTATCAACTGCCGTTCGGCAGAGGCAAGCAGTTCCTGAGCGGCAGCCGGTGGCTGGACGAGGCCGTTGGCGGCTGGCAGGTTTCCGGAACGGTTGTCCGTCAAAGCGGTCAACCCTTCAGTGTCTATGGGGATCAGGCCAACTACTCCCTGGCCGGTTCAACATTTCCAAACTGGAACCCGGGCGTGAGTTGGAAGCCGGCTCACCAAGGCATCAACCAATGGTTTAACTCGTCGGCATTCATAAAGGCGCCGGACGGGACGTGGGGCAACGTGAGGAGAAACAGCCTCTACGGGCCTCACCTGAACGTCTTCAACATGTCCGCGGCCAAATCGTTCGGGCTGCCATGGGAGGACGTCAAGATTGAATTTCGTGCCGATGCGTCAAACGTGTTTAATCACCCCAGCTTCAGTAATCCGGGTGGTGTCAACCTTGGTGGTTCTTCTGGCCCTGGTACGCCGTACACGAGCGCGGACAGCATCAGCTCGGTCAACGTCGGCGGACGCAACCTGCAGCTTGGGCTGCGCGTGAGCTTCTGACGCTGGGCAAGTGCTTCCCCTGAAAGAGACGGCGATTCGTCGCCGTCTCTTCCTTTTTTGCGTCATACTGATGCTTTACCCCACTCTTAGGTGTCTGGACGGTTCTGCATGATTGCAAAGCGTGGAATGGCATCTACTGCGCTGGTCCTACTGCTGTGCGCTGCGTTGTGTTTTTCTCAGACGATAGGAGACAAGCAGCAGGAGTTTGCGGCGCACATGCAAAAGGCACGTGCCTACCTCGATGAAAAGAAGCCCGCCCTGGCGATTCCGGAGTTCCAGGCCGCGGTGGCCATCGATCCTGCAAATGTGGATGCACAGGCAAACCTGGGCGTTCTCCTGTTCTTTCAGGGAAAGGCAGCCGATTCCATTCCCCACTTTCGCGCCGCGCTGGCTGCGCCCAAAGAAGAGCGGCAGCCCGGCCTGGCGAAGATTCAAGGGCTGCTCGGAATGGCCGAGAGCCGCACCCTGGATTTTGCCGACGCCCGTAAGAATATGGAGGCCGCCTTCCCTTCGCTCGAGGACCGGCGCTTTCAGACGCAACTTGGTCTGGAGCTTGTCGGCCTCTATACGCAAAGTGGCGACCTGGAGAAGGCCGCAGCCGTCATCGCGCAGTTGCGGCAGGCAGCCCCCGATAGCACGGAGGTGCTCTACGCCGCCTACCGCACGTATTCCGATCTTGCGGGTGAGTCGATGCTCGCCCTTTCATTGGCTGCGCCGGACTCTGCGCAAATGCATCAGTTGTTGGCCCACGAAGACACCAGGCAGGGAAATACCGACGGCGCCATCGCGCAGTATCGTAAGGCAATTGCCATCGATCCGCATCTTCCGGGCGTTCATTTCGAATTGGCAGAGCTGCTTCATACCTCAACGGACGACAAAGTAAAGAAAGAGGCCGAACAGGAATACCACGCTGCGCTGCTGGAAAATACTCAGGATGAGAAAGCGATCCTCAGGCTCGCGGAGATCGACACGCAAAAAGGAAATATCGAGCAGTCTTACAAGGAATACACGAAAGCCGTCGAGCTGCAGCCCACCGATGCGGACGCCAAGCTTGGATTGGCTAAGACGTTGATTGCGATGAATCAAACGGACAAGGCGCTGGCGCTGCTCGAAGACACCGTGAAACTGGAGCCCACCAACGCCACCGCGCACTACCGCCTGGCAACGCTCTACCGGAAGATGGGGCGAACGGACGATGCGAAGCGCGAGGTGGAACTCTACCAAACGTTTAAGGAGATGAAAGAGAAGCTGCGCGCGCTGTATAAAGAATTGCAGGTTCAGCCCAAGGAAATTCGTGCCGACGAGAAGGATGAACAGTAGGATCGGAGCGCGAAGCATCGTTGGAGCGTCGAAGGCGCCGGCGGCATTTCTCCGATGGTGCATGGCGCTCTTCATCCTCTGCTTGAATCTGCTCTGCTGGAGTGCGGTGGCCTTGGGACAAATGGGAACGCCGACTCCGCTGCCCCCCGCCGAACGTCAAAAGGCTGAGGCCGAGAGCAAGGCAACCGGCGCACTGGCCAACTATCCGCATTTGGTCGACATCACGGATTCCACCGGCATTCATTTCGAACACCTGTCGAGTCCTGAGGCAAAATTCATTGCGGAGTCGATGAGCGGGGGAGTCGCGCTGATCGATTACGACGGCGATGGCTGGCTGGACATCTATTTTACGAATGCGCAGAGCGTGGAAATGGCCCTGCATGGCATCAAAGCGCGGAGCGCCTTGTTTCATAACAACCACGACGGGACTTTCACCGATGTCACCGACAAGGCCGGGGTAGGCTATCCCTGCTGGGCAATGGGCGCTGTGGTTGGCGACTATAACAACGACGGCTGGCCCGATCTGCTGGTGACCTGCATGGGCGGCGTCGTGCTCTATCGCAACAATGGCGACGGAACCTTTACCGATGTGACCAAGGCAAGTGGACTCGCTGGCGATTCCGGCTGGGCGACAGGAGCAGCGTTTGGCGATTATGACGACGATGGCTGGGCCGATCTTTTCATATCGCACTATGTGGATTTTCACCTGGACGATCTGCCTGCATTCGGTTCGGGCAAATCCTGCAAGTACCTGGGACTTGATGTTCAGTGCGGCCCGCGCGGGCTGAAGGGATCTCCCGACAATCTCTACCACAATAACGGTGACGGAACTTTCACCGACGTATCGAAGAAATCAGGAGTCGACGATCCCGAGCACCGCTACGGCCTTACCGCCGTCTGGTCGGATTTCGACAATGACGGCAAGCTCGATCTCTTTGTTACCAACGACGGCCAGGCGAACTACCTCTACCGCGGCGATGGCGCGGGAAAATTCGAGGATGTCGCGCTAACCTCCGGTGTAGCTGCAAACGAGGACGGACTGGAACAGGCCAATATGGGCGTCGCCCTCGGCGACTATCTGCATACCGGCCGTATGTCTCTGGTGCTTTCGCATTTTGACAACGAGTACGCCGCCCTCTATCGCAACGATGCAGTCATAAACAATGGAGGAATGAACTTCGCCGACACGTCGATCACCTCCGGCATTGCCAGGGGCACGCAAGGCTATGTCGGCTGGGGTGACGCTTTCGTCGACTTCGACAATGATGGCTGGGAGGATTTTTTCCTGGTCAACGGACATGTGTATCCGCAGGTGGACCGCGCTCACACTGCAGCCAGATACCTTGAGCCGAAGTGCCTCTTTATCAATCAACGAGACGGAACTTTCAAAAACGCCAGCCGGCTGGCTGGAGACGCAATTCAGGTCGCGCAGGTAAGCCGTGGACTGGCTGTGGGCGATCTCTTCAACGACGGAAGGATGGAGGCGGTGATTGAAAATCTGGTGGGCCCACCTATGATTTTGCGTCCTGAAGGAGGCCCGCAGAATCACTGGATCAGTTTTCAACTCGAAGGTGCAGGAGGAAAGAGCAATCGTCTGGCTTTGAATGCGCGCGTACGAGCCATAGCCGGAGATCTGATACAGACGGGCGACGTCCTCAGTGGCGGAAGTTACCTATCGCAGCACGATCTGCGCCTACACTTCGGGTTGGGCAGCCGTGAGCGTCTTGATAGCGCTGAAATCTCGTGGCCGGATGGCAAAAAGGAAACGCTCACCAATCTCGCTGTCGATCGGTTTTATCTCGTGCATGAAGGGCAGGGAGTGGTCTCGAGCAAACTGCCAGAACATCATGTCAAGCTTCCTTAGTATGGCCATCAGCGCAACCGCAACTCGTTTCCGTGCACTCCTGCTTCTGGCTGGGTTGTATGCCGGAGGAGCCGCTGTTCGAGCCCAGAACGCTCCCCATCCCGCCGAGTCTCCTCTGATGCGGCAAGTCCACCAGGCGCTTAGTCTAGCCGAGCACGGCAACAACCAGGAAGCAATGAATCTTGTCCTCCGCTTGCTTGAGCAGAAACCCGATTTTGTGCCGGCGCTCAAGCTGAAAGGCATGCTGCTCGAAGAGGCAGGCCGCACCTCCGAGTCAGCGGCCGTCTATGAACAGGCTCTGAAGCTCGCGCCGAACGACGGAGATCTCCTGCTGAAAGCAGGTATCTACAAACTGACTGCGGGCCAAAAAGAAGAAGCCATCAAGCTGCTGCAGCACTGCATTCGTGTTCTCCCCGGCGACGGAGACGCGCAGTTCTATCTTGCCCAGGCCTATCACCTGAATGGACAGGATGACCTGGCGCTGCGAGCCATCCGACAGAGCGCGAAGGCGGAGCCCGATAATCCCTCGGTCCTGCAGAAGTATGGAGAACTGCTTTGCAGCACGAAGGACGCTCAGGCAGGACTTGAGTGGCTGCTCAAGGCGCAGCGCCTCGACGCAACCCTGCCGCGGCTCGATTATGACATGGCGCGGGCGCATTACACCCTGATGGATCTCTCCAATGCCGAAAAGTTCGCCGCTCGAGCCGCGGCGGCTTCTCCCGGCGATGTGAATACGCTGCGTCTGCTCGCCGAAGTGCAGCTGAAGCTCTCGAAGTGGCAGGAAGCCGAAGATGCCTTCCAGCGCGTCCGCACGCTCAAGGCGGACGATGCCGAGCTGCTGTTGGGATTAGGACACTGCCAAGTGGAGTTGAAGAACTATCCGGCCGCTGTTGAGACGCTACAATCCGTTTTGCGACTGGAGCCCACGCAACTACTGGCGCATTTCTATCTGTCGCGGGCCTATGCCGGCATGGGCAGAACAACGGATGCCGAGCACGAGGCTGCCCTCCATCACCTCATGATGGACCGGGCAACCTTCGTTCGCGCCGTCTCGGAAGGTGAACGGGAAAATGGCATCAGAGCGCAGGTGCGCCAATGCCTGAAAGAGCATCGTGAGCAGGATGCGCTGCGGCTTTACTCGGACTACCTCAAGGGGTCTTCCGCCACGCCCGCGGACGCACATGTTTTCATCGGGATGATGTATCTGTTCATGGAAAACACCGAAGATGGTCTACGCAATCTTCATCAAGCACTGAAACTCGATCCCCACGTTCGAGGAGCTCACACCTACGAGGGAATTCTTGCACTGAAAAACAATGACCTGAACAAAGCCGAGAGCGAATTCAATGCCGAGCTGGCGAATGATCCTAATTACCAGACCGCAATCGCTGAGCTTGGCGAAGTCCGCTACCATCAGGGGCGCTGGGCGGAGGCGGCGGATCAGATTGCCAAGTCGCACTCCATGACCCCGGAATTGCTTTATCAACTCTGCGACTCGTACTTCCACTTGGGAAAAACCCAAGATGCCGACCTGACTGCCGAACTGGTAGCGGCGTACGGAAGGAATAATCCGGAGCTGATGAAGGAATTGGCGACGCTGCTCAAGAGCAATGGGCAAACAGAGGTGGCGCAGAGGCTGGGGTTGTGAGCGCTATGCCCAGACAACGTGAATCACTCTACGGACCGCCGCCGGTTTATGGCCCACTTTCAATCACCGTAAGAACCTGATCTGCCTTTACGTTCTTCAGCACCTGCTTGATGCCGCTCGGCCATGTCAGCTCAATTGAATCGATCGCGGCCGCAGACCCCAGGCCAAAGTGCACTCGCTTATCGCTGGAGGAGTTGTAGCCCACCGTCGTTGTCGCCTCGTTGTATTGCGATCCGAGGCCGGTGGTGATTTTGACTCTCGTGCCCAGGCCGTCGCGGTTCGATTTCACTCCCACCAGCTTGAGAATGATCCAACGATTATCATTCTTCGTGCGATTCATCAGAATCTTGGGTGGACCGTTCAGAACCGTCACAACAATGTCAATCTTGCCGTCGTTGTTGAGATCGCCAAATGCCGCGCCGCGATGAGGCGCCGGGACCGAGAAACTGGGGCCGGCCTTTGAGCTCAGGTCCTCAAACGTAAGATTGCCCTTGTTGCGATACAGTCCGTTGGGGAGCGCGAACGGCCTGTGTGCTACTTCCATGGCGTTATCGAGAATGTCGGCATTGGCGGTGAAGACATCCTTGTAACCGTCGTTGTCAAAATCATACTCGCCAGCTCCCCAGGCGGTTAAGCGGCCAGTCATGGCCGCCATTCCTGACGCGGCGGTGACGTCCTGAAACTGGCCGTTCCCTAGATTCTTGTAAATGGGAAAGCCTTCGCCGAACATTGCAGTCTGGAATATGTCGGGCTTGCCGTCGTTGTCGAGATCGCGGAAATCCGTGCCCATGCCGGCTACGACGTTGCCGAATGCGTTGTACGCAACTCCTGCCGTGATGCCGACCTCGGTAAATGTGCCGTTGCCGTTGTTGTGGAACAGGTAATTCTGGAAGGTATCGTTGGAAACGAAGATGTCGGTAAATCCATCGTTGTCATAGTGGGCAAACGACAGTCCCATTGCTTTGCCGACGTACTGGGAAATGTGAGACGGCTCGGATACGTCAGTAAAGGTTCCATCGCCGTTGTTGCGATAGAGAATGTTCGGCGTTCCCAGAAAACCAATCGGCGAGCAGTAAGACGGAATTCCGGCTTGCATGCAGTGAGTCGCAGTTTTCATATCGTAGTTCAGATAGTTGGCAACAAACAGATCGAGCAGCCCGTCGTTGTTGTAATCAAACCATCCGGCATTTGCCCCCCAGGCTTTCCCATACTTGGGGATCACTCCGGTCACGCCTGCTTTTTCCGTTACGTCGGTGAAAGTGCCGTCGCCGTTGTTATGGAAAAGCTGATTCCGGTTCACGCCGGTGATGTAGAGATCGACGAATCCGTCGTTGTCATAGTCGCCTGCCGCCACTCCCATCGCATAACCGATGCCCTGCAGGCCCGCTTTCTCAGTTACATCCGTAAAGGTGCTGTCCCCGTTGTTGCGGAAGAGCCGGTTCGAATAACTGGGATCGCCTTTTTCCAGGGACGGGATGGCCGCGCCATTGGTAAAGAAGATGTCCAGCAAACCGTCGTTGTTGTAGTCGAAGAGCGCGACTCCGCCGGCCATGGTCTCAAACGTGTACCGTTGGGGACTGACGCTGTTCTTGAGCTTGAACTTGATCTTCGATGGTTCGACAACGTTCTCGAATTGAATCGCCGATGCCGCCGGCACCACCGTATTCGCGGACTTTTTGCCGGGAGCGGCCCGGCGAGGCTCGTCGGCCTGGTGGAGCGCGGGTTCTGGGAGGGCGGCCGCCGGTGGGTTCTGGGCAGGCAGGCTGGAAACGCTCCACATCAGGCAAAGGGTTAGTTGAGCAGCGAGGACGATTTCGGTGGCGGGTCTTCTCGAATTGGCCTTGACGTTACGCGGGTGGTCTCCCGGTTGGGATGTGGCCGATGCTTGCGCGGATTTAGCTTCATCGCGATACAAATTAAACGCCTGGAATCCACAGGGAGTTTGCAGTGGGGGCCGGTTCTCAGCCCTTTGCCTTCTGTGAGGAATTAAGGTCAGGGGCTGGCGAACACGTACCGTCTAACTAAGGATACAAGCTCAGCAGCCGTGGTGCAAAGAGCGGATTCTCCGCAAAGCGGGCAGCGAATCTTTGTGGCGTCGAACAGCGACATCGCAGTTACAATCCCTTGCAGAGGGCAATTCATGACAAATCTAAAGGGACTGGCGTCCAGAGTCTCGGAGTTGAGGGTAGAGAGAACGAATTTGGTAACTCAGGTGAAAAGGAGTCGTAGCAATGTGAGTCTTCGGCGGAGAGTATTCGCGTTCACAACGTTGATCCTGATGCTTTCTGTGCAGGCGTATTCCGAACAGAAGAACTCTGCGGACACAACTGCGTCGGTCCAGTCTTTTCTGGGACGTTGGGATTTGACCCTGAAGACTCTGCTTCGCGACTATCCCTCGTGGTTGGAGCTAACCCAGGAAGGTGGGCAGCTCAAGGCTCGAATGGTCAGCCGTTGGGGACACGCGCGGCCGCTCCCGAAATGTGAGCTCTCGAATGGCCGCATCACGTTCGTTTCTCCCAAGGAGGAGGAAGACAGGAAAGATGACATGGTCTTTGAGGGTAAGCTCTCTGGGAAGACGCTGGTGGGGACAACGACCGGGCCCGATGGAACTCCGTGGCAGTGGACCGGCGAAAGAGCGCCATCCCTGAAGAGAAAGAGCGATCCCAGGTGGGGGAAGCCGACACATCTGTTCAACGGCAAGGACTTGGGCGGGTGGAAGGCGAGCAATCCGAACGAAACGCCAACCTGGAAGGTCGAAAACGGAACGCTGGTGAGTCACGGGCATGGTCCTGAACTTATCAGCGATGCCAAGTTCGAAGATTTCAAGTTGCACGTCGAATTCAATTGCGCACGAGGATCGAACAGCGGCGTCTACCTACGCGGTCGGTACGAGCTCCAGATCGAAGACGATCCGGAACCGGAAGGACCGACTATGCGCACCGGAGGCGTGTATGGCTTCTTAGCCCCCTCACCCGAACAGCCGCGCAGGCCGGGAGAATGGCAGACCTATGACATCATGCTGGTCGGACGAATGGTCACCGTCGTGCAAAATGGTCAGACCATTATTGACAAACGGGGAATTCCGGGCATCACAGGCGGGGCTTTGGATAGTCACGAGGCACTACCCGGACCGATCTATCTGCAGGGTAGTGAGGCCGGCCACGTCGCCTTTCGGAATATCACGATTACCCCAGCGAGGTGACCGGCCTGGAGAAAGTGTCCCCCTGAGCGCCGTAGGCGCTTTTCGCGCCTTTTTCTCCGAAGGGCAAACGCGCAGTTCGGTTTCAACGTTTTATTTTGCTCTTTATCGCAGCGATCGGGGGTCGCGGTCTAGTGCACGTTGCATTTATATCCCACGCTGGCAGGATTCTCGTAACGCCTTAAACGGAATACACGGGCCCGTTTGAAATCGCTGGTAGAATCCTCGACGAGGTGTGTTGCTCGAACGCTTACCTTCGACACTCCTACTTCCCGCGCCACGTCCTCCGCCTTCCGCCCCGCTTCCAGTTGCTTCAGCGCCCCGATCATCTGCGCCTCCGTGTGATTGCTCTTCGACATGCACCCTTCCCCTTTCCTTCGTCGAAATCATACTCAGGTTCGTTCCGAAAGAGGGGAGCAGGTCAGTCCTGACGGCTGAATTCCTGGAAATCGAGATTCCGATTCATCAGGCATGTGCTGAACTGCACATTCTGGGCGAATAATATCCCCACATTAATAGGGCTAGGAATAAGGGCAACACGCGGATAAAGGGTCGGAGAATCGTTATAGGATTGCGTGCTCATAGTTTAGCCCGATAGCCAACCGCCTTCGGCTGCACCGTGAGGTCGCCGGTGATCCGAAAGAGTTGCGACTGTTGATTCGCACGTGTGCCACAACTGTGACCAAATCTGCCAGTGCCCATAGTTGCTTTCCTCTCTTTAAGCCAACATCATCTGGCGATATAGTCCATCGCGTCTGTTCTCGCAGATCAGGTAGGACAAAACAATCTTGTACGGCGTCATTTGCCATGTTCAATCGTGCTATCAGGCTGACATACCGTCTTTCCTGCAATACCGGGTTGAGGGACCACCTGCACGCACCGTCTCGATTTCTGAATGATGGACAAACGTACACGGATACTATTGAGCGGTTAGGAAGCCGAAGTCGGGGTCGCCAGTGTCCATCCGGCTGAACGATAGAAATCTTCCGTCGAGACGCACCGACAAGTTCGGCTATGAGTTGGTCTCGAACAGTTCGCTGCCTCCGTCGTGCTTCCAATGCTTTGAGTCGAGCTTTGCAGTAGCCAGCTAGAGCGAATGCCTGTGACATGCTGCCGAACCGACTCCGATAAGCTCCCTGCGATGGTAGATCTACCGCCTCCATCACTAGCCTCTCCGAGAGCGTTCCCTTCGCCCGTAGCAGGGTAGCCAGTTCGTCGATTAGTTGCTCGTTCGATTTGAAGACAGTCTGGCTCGCAAATTGCGCCTGTGCAGCTTCGAAGGTGCTCTGATCAACGAGCGCAGGCCACGCACCGGGAACCACAGTCCACGTTGGTTTCGGCATTTTGATTCGTGGCATATGCAGCCGCTGAGATGAGCGCCCGTAGACATTCCACCCCATGTATTTAGGGTTGTGCAGGACTCGATTCACGGCCTCCGCATACCATTCTTGGCGTCTGATGCCCCTATACTTCACACCCTGTAGATTCAGTTCTCTGGCGATTTCGGTTGGCTGCTTATGCTTTTCAGTGAACAGTCGGAAGATTTCCTTTATCCAACGCACTTCATAGTCAGGGCCTGGAACGAGCACGACTCGGTCCTCCTGTATGTTCTTGTGTTCTCCAGGCAGGAGTTCGGTTTTTGGTTGGCCGGTGGGGGAAATTAACAAACGACGGTACCCATATCCCGCTAATCCACCCTGCTTCAGCCCCAACTGCGCCAGCCGTTTCGAGCCTTCGTAGACCTTCACAGATAGTTCGCGACTGTATTCTCCGGCCATCATTCTCTTGAGTGCCTTCATGATCATGCTGGCGAAGGTGCCATCGTTTGAGAACGGCTCGGCACAGTAATGCACCGGGACACCCGCTGATCGGCAGATAAATTCGTGATATGCAGCCTCGTCCGCGTCTTGAAATCGTCCCCAACGGCTGACATCGTAGACTAGCACAGCCTTATAGGGGGCCGTGCCGCTAATAACGTCCTTAAGCAACTGACAAAGGCCGTGCCGACAATTCAAGACCACTCCGCTCTTGCCGGCATCGGTATATGTGTGTGTGACCACGAATCCGTGCTCCCTCGCATACCTTGTGATTGCCGCAGTCTGGTTCTGAAGGGAGTATTGCTGATGCTCCGTGGACATTCGAAGATACTGTGCAACTGGAATACTCGGGACTGATTCCATGCTTCCTCCGTCGGCCGCGAACACGATTTTGCCGGAAATTGGTCGTACTAGTGCAAGTTATGCTATAGAACAATTGTGTGAGCGGACATGGAGACGGCATCAAAATATGGCCTAGCGTTCTTTGACTAGAAGTGATCTGGACCATAGTTTCGAGGCTGTGTTGGAATCTCCCTAGACCCACAAACGCAGCAACGACGCAATGGGAGGCTGAGCCGAGAACAATCGAGATGTCCGCCTATCCTGGATTGCTCAATCTCTCGACAGTTTTGCAGAAATCGCCAAGTTCTGTCAGTCGTATCGCTTCTTGCAGCCGCCGATCCCTGTCTTTAACGTAAACCGCAGCACACCTGCCGATTGGAGGAATTACAAACATATCCTTGAAGGCATCACACTCCAAATTGAGTCTTGCGACCAGAGTTATCAGATGACATTCATCGGGCCGGGGTGTTAAAAGCCAACGAATCGCATCCTTGTAACACCGAAGAGATCGAGAAGCCATCACTGAGATCAAACCCCCGCCTTGTATCCGAAGGCGAGTGCGATAAGATCCTCCACGGTTCTCAATCGAAACTTGCGTTGGATTAAGCTCAACGATTTTCCGCATCAGGTCACTACGTAGTATCTGAATTCGTCGGCGCGTTTCAATCCAGCCGCCGCGCCAAAAGCCCGCGTAACCTATCAGTTCGTAAGCGTGACTGACGTTTCCAAAGCGAGTGTTATATGTTTGCGCGGATGGCGTTTTCGGAGTGTCCTTGATTAAGTCGATGGTGATTCTACCCTTCTTTGCAAGAATGGCACGAAGAGCATCAAGGAGTTCGTTGTCTGATCTATTCCGGGGGAAACCTTTGGTGGCGCCTTCTATGATGCGCTGGGCCTTCGCATAAGTTGCGAGATCAATCAACGGCTCAAAAGCGGACGGCACAACAGTCCACTCAGATTGCGGTTTCCGTTTCGGAGGCGTGTATAGCCTTTGGGTGTAGCGTCCGTAGACATTGCAGCCGACGTATTTTGGGTGCGTGAGAACCGTCTGGACTGCGCGAAGACTCCATTCTGAGCCTTCAATATATTTCGTTTGCCTGCCATTCAGGTTGCGTGCGATGTCAGAGAACGTCATACGTTTCTGAGTGAACATCCGATATATCTGGCGCACGCAGCGCAGTTCATCGGAAGGGCCGGGAACGAGAATGACCCGATCGGTGGCGATGCTCTTCCGTTCGCCCTGCGCCAACAATTGCTTTGGCAATCTCTCTGCTGAAACGAGCAATCGTCTCAGTCCGTAACCCGGTTGTGCTCCTTGTCTAAACCCGAGAGCTGCTCCTCGTCTCTGTCCCGCAAGAACTTTAACCCCCAATTCGCGACTGTATTCGCCCGCCATCACTCTCTTCAGAGACTTCATGATCATGCTTGGCATGGCGTCATCATTCGAAAAGATTTCGGCACAATAATGCACACGTACACCTGCGGATTTGCACAAAAACTCGTAGTGTGCTGATTCGTCAGTGTCCTGAAAACGTCCCCAACGACTTACGTCGTAAACCAGAATCGCCTTGTAAGACGCTTCGCCTTGTACTACGTCCTGAATTAATTTCTGGAGGCCCTTACGCCTTCGCAGAAGGACTCCGGAGATGGCCGGGTCCGAGTACGTCTGAACAACAGAGAACCCGTGGTGTTCAGCGTATTTCGCAACAGCTTGAGATTGGTTCTCTACCGAGTATTCCTGGCGCTCAGTAGACATCCTGAGGTACTGCGCGGCGGGGATAAGGCGCGTAAGAGACATTGGACGCCTCTTTTGACTTTGAGTGCTGAATCTTACGCCTTGGGGGTCTAGTCAGTAACAATTGTTTTGCAATGGGGGAACAGAGTCTTCCTCTTGCACTGGCGGCGAACCACTAAATAGTCTCAATAGCTGGAGAGCCGTCCGACTCCGTCCCACCGTAAAGTCGTCCAGTGCCGTTGCAAAGAGGACAGTCCCTGCGGACCCATGTCTTTGTACCGACGGGACCGTCATGTGAAAATGCTTCGATAAAAACGTATTCCCTCCCGTCGCAATAAGGACACACTCTTCCCTCGCCAGGATGGATCTGCAAAAGCGACCGACGTATCAGAGCTATCTGTCCGATGATCTCGCCTCGCCTGCTCTGCCGGGCTTGAAAGGCTTTGGTCTCGTATACATCAGGGTGGCGATTCCGCCAGTACGCAATATTCCAGTGCTCAATTGCCCTGAGTTCGGCTAATAGACGTTCTGCCAGATTGAGAAGGTCCTGTTCGGGAACTAGTCTCATTCCCTATAGCTTGGCAGTTACAGTACCCAAAGTATCGCTGTGTGTTTTCAACAAGTTATGAATCCATCTGGCGATGCTCTTGCCGGCCAGTCGGCACCGTGCCGAAATATCGGCAGCATCGACCTAAAGTCTCTCGGGAATCAGCCGATAGATATGTCAGAAGGAGATCAATATGCCTAAAGACGCTTCTCTTCCGGCTGCTCAATACATTCGTATGTCCACTGAACATCAGCAGTTTTCGCTCGATAACCAACGGTTCACAATTCAAAAGTACGCCGATTCCTGTGGTCTCTCTGTGGTCCAAACCTACGAAGACGGGGGCAGAAGCGGTGTCGTCCTGAAGCACCGAGGCGGTCTCCGCCAACTATTGCAAGATGTGGTGGGTGGCCATGCCTGTTACAAAGCTATTCTGGTTTACGACGTCAGCCGATGGGGGCGTTTTCAGGATGCTGACGAATCCGCTCACTATGAGTTCCTCTGTAAGTCTGCGGGAATTCCTGTTCACTACTGTGCGGAGCCGTTTGTAAATGATGGCACACTGCCGAACATGCTGTTGAAAGCCCTGAAGCGTTCCATGGCAGGAGAGTACAGCCGAGAATTGGGAGTGAAGATCTTCGCCGGACAACGGAACGTCTACTTGCGAGGCTTTCGCGGCTCGGGTGGGCGACCCGGTTATGGTCTCCGAAGGATGCTTGTTTGTCCCGAAGGGAATGCCAAGCAATTGCTCTCGATGGGTGAGCGTAAGGGAATAATGAGTGATCGTGTGATCTTAGTGTTCGGGCCGGAAGAGGAGGTGGAATTGGTGCGAGAGATTTATCGCATGTTTCTCGAAGAGGAGTACGGCTTCAGCAGGATCGCACGGGAACTAAACGGTCGTTGTATCCCCTATCACGATGGACTGCCATGGTCGATTGACGCGGTTCGCACAATCTTGACCCATTCCAAGTACAACGGCTGGTTAACGTATGGTAAAACGTCAAGAAAGCTGCATTCGAAAGAAGTGAAAATTCCCGAGTCAAATTGGGTGCGAGTACCTCATCCCAGCGCTAAAATCATCGACGATGCAACCTTCACGTCCGTACAGAATCGTCTTGCGACATTCACGATCAACAAATCCAATGATCAGCTCCTCGATGAATTAAAGTCAATCCTAGCGATACATGGACGACTGACCGCGACAACGATTCGCCGTACTCCGGGCGCTACCTCTCCAGCCTCCTATCGCCAGCGATTTGGTTCCCTGATGGAGGCCTATCGCTTGATAGGCTACGACGTTCCTGTGGCAAGGCTCGTCGAAACACGCCGAAGGATTCAGCACATGCGGTTGCATCTGATGCTGAACTTGCAGCAGATGTTCCCGGACGAACTAACCATACGCAGCCGTGGAGGCCGTACCCGCGGCTGGCTGCGTCTCAGGAACGGAAGGAAGATATCGGTCAGGATCGCCCTCCAACCTGGAAATATTCTCACTCGCTCTGCGTGGTATCTCCGGCGTGCTAAAGGCGAAGGGCGCTGGACTGCGTTTGTAGTGCTTATGAACAAAAACAATACTCAATTTGAACACTTCTTTGTATTCCCTTCGCTACGAGACCGGGAAGTTTATGTTCCCGCCGACTCCCCCTTGCTTAAAAAGGGGACACGCCTTGAAAGTCTTTCCCTGTTTTGTCAACTAGTTAAAGGGGTCCGATCTGCGCGGAAACGGTGATGCCTCCGCAAGCGGTTCAAAACGGTGCGCGCAGACGCCTACGTTTATGCGGCCTTTCGCATGCAGACAGCCGATGATTTGTTTGGAGGGCAAACCGACCGCGACGTTCTAGAGGCGGTGATCGACTTAACCCACGAGGCGCGGTCACTGCCGATAGGACTTAGAGTCACTGTACAGTTCTTATCTAGTCGGGTTCCGAAACGCTAACCACGGTAGCCGCAAGGAACCGCGAAAACCTAGGTTGCCACATGTGCGGGTCGCCCGTGTTATTCCCTGACTCTAAAAGCTCGATGGGTCTAATTCTTCGGCCGCCGCTCTGCTACACTCTTGAACTACGCGGAGATTCATTATGCATTCAGTAGAGAAGCCCTCTCTCTACGACAGACTTGGTGGCGTCTACAGCATCGCAACGGTGGTGGACGACTTTATCGACCGAGTTATGTCAGACCCAAGACTGAACGCCAATCCCCTGGTGGACGAAGCGCACCATCGCGTCCCACCAGCGGGATTCAAGTACCTGGTGACCGAAATGGTCTGCTGGGCTACGGGCGGCCCACAAAAATACAGCGGCAAGTCGATGGCGGAATCTCATGCCCATCTGAAGATTACCGCCGGGGAGTGGGAGGCGTTTCTGGACGACTTTCAGCAGACCCTGGATAAGTTCGCGGTTCCCGCCAAGGAACAAGCGGAACTGAAAGCAATTGTCAACAGCACCAGATCGGATATCGTCGTCGCCCCCGACGCGGCAGTCGCCTGAGGCTCAACTTCGATGAAGCGGAGGTTCGCCGATGACGCAGGTTCTTGGTTCGATCGTTTCTCTGTGGCGGTATCCAGTCAAGTCCATGATGGGAGAAGAGCTGAATGCTGCCGAAGTCAGCGACCGCGGGTTGCTAGGAGACCGCGCCTACGCTCTGGTCGACAGCTCCGACGGGAAGGTTGCAAGCGCAAAGAACCCGCGAAAGTGGCCGCAGTTGTTCGACTGCCGGGCTGCGCTGGCCGACGTTCCAAGAGCCGGTGTGAAGGCGCCGCCGGTCCGTATCACCCTTCCGGATGGCAACATCGTCGATAGTGAGCAACCCGGCCTCAACCAGATATTCTCGAAAGTGCTTAACCGGGAGGTGAAGCTGTCGGCAGTGCACGATGTGCGGACCGCCACGGCTGAGGAGTACTGGCCGGATATCGAGGGCCTCGATCATTGGGACACCGTCACCGACTTCGGTCTGCCGGAGGCAACTTTTTTCGACTGTGCGCTCGTGCATTTGCTGACCACGGCCACGCTCGATCGGCTGCGGGAGCTGTATCCGCAGGGGCGGTTCGAGGTCCGACGGTTTCGCCCCAACATCGTGGTGGAGACCACGAACGACGACAAGGATTTTGTGGAGAATGCCTGGATCGGTCAAATACTCGCGCTCGGGGATGCCGTTCGCCTGAGCATCACTGGTCCCTGCCCGCGCTGCGTGATGACGACACTCCCTCAGGGCGACCTCCCGAGGGATACGGGCATCCTCCGTACAGCAGCCCAGCACAACCGGGCTAACGTTGGGGTTTACGCCTCTGTGGTGCAAGGTGGCAAGGTCCGCCGTGGTGATTCCGTCAGATTAGCGTAGCCCACGCCCCTTGGTGTCGCGGTCACCGTTGAACGGTGCGGCACTTCTATTTTCAATTAGCTTTCTAGTCGCCTCCACGTAGCAATGCCCTTGTTCGCCATCCATCATTGAACGCCTCTCGCGATTGTGCCCGGATCACGTAAGTGTTTTATCGGAGGCGACGCGTTCATTAATTAGGACATGGGAAGTAAGGTCAGTGACGAGGCGTCGCGTTCGATAAAACCGTTAGAAGGAAGCCGCTCGCGGGTGTGGCGGACGCGGTCTATGGAAATTCAATCGATTTTCGCCTGAAAAGCACTGCCAGAAGCCGTTATTCAAGATGATAGTTCAAAGATGATAGTTCAAAGCCTTTCACACCGCTACGTCCTACACACGCGATAGCGTCCGCCGCAGAGCGGCTTCGTTCTGACGGGCAACCCTGAAATAATCCCAAGGTAAGGGTTGCCGACTATCTGGGAGCTACCAGAAAAGCATCAAGCCCTTCGTCGATTCACGTCGAACTGGGAATTATTAATCTTGACAGCAGTGAGCTAAATTTCCTGTCGTAAGGTGCTAAGTATAGCCAAGCTTGCACCAATCACCATACTTACCGAGCCAATTGGCAGTATCCTAAGACTCGCTGAACGTATCGAGAGGGGCGACTGTTCCGCGTAGCAACCGGATGGAGTCAAATGGCTGCTGTGAACTTGATTGGCTCGTACAACTACGCGCTCGTGGCGCTTTCGGTGTTGATTGCCATGTTTGCGTCGTACGCTGCTCTTGATCTCGCAGGTCGCGTAACGGCCGCGGGCGGTTGGACTCGCGCGGTTTGGCTGCTGGGCGG
>Ga0137393_10000706_pt1 | contig 20458 bp, 22 predicted proteins | sample 15con2h34BmetaG_FD_101396 | JGI IMG/M metagenome (GOLD analysis project Ga0137393, IMG submission 101396) | Vadose zone soil microbial communities from Angelo Coast Range Reserve, California, USA - 15con2h3.4B metaG | ecosystem: Environmental > Terrestrial > Soil > Vadose zone > Saprolite...
GGGCCGCTGACCGGTGCGGCGGCGGGTGATGCCGCGGAAGCGGCGGATTCGGAGTCCGGAGTGGGAAGTGCCGGATGGTTCGGGGGGACAACCGCGGGCGGCGGGTTCTTCGCCTGCTCCTTCATCCTGGCCAGCACTGCTTCGAGGCGAGCCTGCTGGTCAGGATGGCGGCGGGAGGCATCGGCGATCAATCCCTCGGCTTCGCCGATCTTGCCGCGCTGCACATCGTCCCAGGCCAGAGCGACGTAGGCGTCGGTGAGCTGCGGGTCGGACTTGATGGCGCGCTGCAGCATCTCCGCGGCGCCGTCGCGTTGTCCCATCGACATGCGGACCAGCGCCTGGTAGGTCAGCGCCTGGGCGTCGTTGGGACTGCGTTGGAGGATGTACTGGGTCTGCTCGAAGACGCCCATCAGATTCTCGCGCTCGAGGTAGGCCTTAGCCAGTTGATTGCGCATCTCCAGATCGTCGGGCTTGCTCGCCACTGCTGCTTGAATCTGCTGCAACGCAGCATCAGCCTGCTGTGGTGACGGCTGCGGCGCCGACGTCATCGGCGTGCCACCGGTCGTTCCTTCCGTCTTTGGGGTGGCGTTCTTCGTCACAAACCAGGCGATGCCACCGATGACGGCGACCGAGGCTACGCCCCAGAGGAAGCCCCGGATCGATGCCGCACGCGCGTTGGCGGCGACGTTGACTACGGGAGAGGTCTGATCTCCAACAGACGGTCGGACTGGAGAGTCCGACCTACGTTTGGCTGGCTTGTGTTGGTCCAGCTTGCGGAGCACGTCCGCCGTTTCGCGCTCGAGCCTGCGTTGTTCGTCGACGCTTCCGCCGGTCTCTTTCAGCTCACGCAATTGCTGCAGGAGCACGTCGCGCTTCGCTTCGAGGTCGAGACGTTCCAAGTCGGGCTTGGCCGCGCGGCCTTTCATCCCGTACCAGAACATGAATCCGACGATGCCGCCGGAGAGGATCATTGCGGTGGCGCTGAGCCAATCGGTCATTGTTTGTCCACCATCTCACGAACGCGGGCGAGGTATGGGTCGTCGGTAGGTTCTTCCGGGGCCGCGGGTTTCACCGGCGCCGTCTCCAGCTTCTTGGCCTTCGATACGACGAGCAGGAAGCCGGCGGCGAGGGCGAGGATTGGCAGAATCCAGACCAGCGCGTTCACTCCCTGAAACTTCGGCTTGAGCAGAACGAACCCGCCATAGGACTTTTCGAAGTAGCTGAGGATCTGCTGTTCGGTATAGCCGCGTTCGAGAAGCTCTCGGACTTGGGCCTTCATGTTTGCCGCCATGATCGAAGGCGAGTCGCCGATGGCCAGGCCCTGGCAGACCGGGCAACGCAGCTCGGAGGAGATCTCCATCGTGCGGCGCTCCAATTGCGGGCCGGTGAGCGGCGTTCCCTGCGGCTGCCCGACGATCTGTGCCGCGTCCGGAACCTTGATCTGGAGAAAGGCCAGGAGAAAGAACGTTGCGATCATCGGAGCGCCTTTGCCAGATTGGCCTGCAGCTCTTCGGTCGACAAGGGGCCGGCATACTTGGCTACGATTGTCCCGGCCGGATTGATGAAGTATGTCTCCGGCACGCCGCCGACACCGTATGCGATGGCTGTTTTGCCATTGGCATCGAGCAGAGTCGGATAGGCAGTTCCGCGCTCGGCAAGGAAGCGCATGATCTTGTTTTCCTCGTCGTTGAAGACGACGCCGACGAACTGCACGTTCGGCAGCGCTCGCGCATTGGCGACGAGCGTCGGATGTTCTTCGTAACAAGGGCCGCACCACGTCGCCCAGAAGTTGAGGATGACCGGCTTGCCGCGCAACGACTGGAGATCGATCGTCTCGCCGCTGCCGACGGCCTTCAGCGCGAACGGCGGTGCTGGCTTTCCGATGAGCGGCGAGTCGATGATCGCAGGGTCCTTGCCGAGGCCGGCGAAAAGGACGAAGACGATCACCGCCACGATGACGACGCCGATGATCAGAACCGTTTTGTTCACGCCACGACCTCAGAGTCGATTTCCGGAGCTCTCTCGGGGACGACGACGTACGTGCGGCGCCGCATCGGAATCAGTGCGATCAATCCGCCCAATCCCATCATCAGCACCGCGAACCAGATCCAGCCGACCATCGGCATGTTGATGATCAGCACGCCGGCCTGGTCCCCTTGCAGATTCATGATGGAGATGTAGTAGTCGCGCGTGATCGTCGAGTAGACGGCGGGTGTTCCGATCGGCTCGCGCATCGTGGCGTACTGATTCATCCGCGGCTCCATCGTCGTGATGATATTGCCGCCTCCGCCTGGAGTGCCGCCGCCCCCGCCCGGTCCTCCGCCCTTGGAGATGTTGAAGTGGGCGATCGTCGATTGGCGATGCGGCTCGGCGCGCTCCTCGGTGCCGGTGAACGTGACGGTGTATCCGGCGAAGGTCGTGCTCTGACCTCGGGTCAGCGTTACTTCCTGCTGCGTGCGCATCGTGCTGCTGACGGCGATAGCGACGAAGACGATGACCGCGCCGGCGTGAACGACGTATCCACCGAAACGGCGACGTCCGCGGCGAAGCTGTGTATCGATGAGCGCCGGGCCGAAGGAGTCGCCGCGTTTCATTCGCTGCCGGAGCGGCAGCCACATCTGCGCGAGTGTTACATGCGCCGCGTAGCCGCCGAAGAGGAGCGTGATGAGGGTCCAGGGGTTGCGCACGCCGAGGGCGTAGCCGGCGATCAGAACGACCGCGCCGGTGATGAATGGCGGCAGAAGCGCCCGTTGCATCTCCTTCCTCGAGGCTTTTCCCCACGGGAGCGCGGGACCGACGCCGAGGAGGAACAGCAACGCGGTGCCGATCGGTACGACCATGGCGTCGAAGTACGGCCGTCCGACGCTCATCTGCTTCCCTTTAATTGCCTCGACGATAAGCGGGAAGCAGGTGCCGATGAGCACCGTGAAGGTGAGGACGACGAAGAAGAGGTTGTTGACGAGGAACATCCCTTCGCGGCTGACGGCGCTATCAAACTGTCCCTCGGCTTCGAGCGAGTCGATGCGGAAGGAGAGCAGCGCCACCGAGAAGAGCAGCACCGCGGCCAGGAAGACCAGGATCGTCGGTCCGATGGAGCTCTGCGTGAAGGAGTGGACCGAGTTGAAGACCCCGGAGCGCGTCATGAACGTGCCGAGGATCGTCAGGAGGAAGCTGGCCTGAATGAGCGTGACCGTCCAGCCCTTGAGGACGCCGCGGCGTTCCATGACGATGGCGGAGTGCAGCGCCGCGGTGGCGGTGAGCCAGGGCAGCAGCGAGGCGTTTTCGACCGGATCCCATGCCCAGTAGCCGCCCCAGCCGAGGACTTCATATGCCCACCAGCCGCCGAGCATGATGGCGATGGTCAGGAAGACCCAGGGCAGTAACAGCGAAGCACGGAGAGGGCGAAGGAACGATTGCCCGAGCCGGCCGCGCAGCAGCGCCGCGATGGCGAAGCCGAAGGGGATGGTCATGCCGACGTAGCCGAGGTAGAGCATCGGCGGGTGGATGATCATCAACAAATGGTTCTGCAGCAGTGGATTCGGACCGGGTCCGTCGAGCGGTGGGTTGGCGACGGTCAGGAACGGATTGGCCGGCCCAGCGATGAGAAAGCTGAAGAACGCGCCGCACGACAGCCAGGTGCCGATGGCGAACGGCATGTACTCCCGATGGTCATTGCGGTTGATCCACGTCGTCACCGCGATGTAGATGCCGAGGATGAATCCCCAGAAGAGGATCGACCCTTCCAGCGACGACCAGAGGCTGACGATCGTTACCCACAACGGAACCTGCGTCGAGCCGACGTGCGCGACATACTGCACGCTGAAGTCGTGCGTGATGAGCGCGTACTCCATCACGCCGGTGGCGGCGACCATCAGCGCCGCGAAGGCATAGGCGAACCGTTGCGACCAGCGCAGCCCCTCGGGGGAGCGCTTGGCGCCCGCGGCATAGGCGATGAAGGCGCCGGTCGTCGCGACCAGTACCGAGGCGAGGATGATGAAGCGTCCGAGTATGGGAGTCATTGTCGATCCTTGGTGGTGTGGATCAGTCGATTAGTGGATTAGTAGATTAGTAGATTAGTAGATTACAAACAGGAAGCTTACTGATCCACTAATCCACTGATCGACTAATCTACTGACCTGCCATCCACTAGTCTTTCAACCCTTCGGTCGTGCGCATCAGCTTCTGCAACTCGTCTTTGCTCATCTTGTGGCCGCCCTTCGGGGCCCGGTACTCGTTGCTGTGCGAGACCATGAGACGGTTGCACTGAAAGTAGCCGGAGCGGGTCATCGTCCCTTCGACGACGACGCCGATGTTCTCGCGGAACATCTGCGGCGGTACGCCGGACGATTTGACGTGAACGATACCGGTGGCGTCCTTCACGTCGAACTCGAGTCCCGAGGTGCCGGTGCGGCCTCGGACCGACTTCGGCGCAACCATCCCGCCGAGGCGGATCGTCGCGCCGTAAGCCTTGTCGCCGGCCGCGTGCAGATCGGTCGGCGTCCAGTAATAGACGAGATTCTTGTTGATGCCGCCCGCGGAGATGACGACGAAGGCAGCCGCGGCGACTAGGAATGCCCCGATCATGAAGAGGCGTGTTTTGCGCCGCGATTGGGCGCTGGCAGTCGGTTTCGTGTCCATGGCCTTCATCATCCTCATCGCTCTTTCGCGGCGCGGGAGATTTCATCACGCAATCGCGTGATTATCGTCACACCGTAGATCAGCAGCACCAGCCCCGTCACCGAGTAGGCGGCGACAACGAAGTTCCAGCCGCCTGTGACCACTCCGTTCATACCGCCTCCCCCAATTCCGCCTCGTCGAGCGCCGGAGGCGGTGCGAGCTCATGTTTGAGCCGAAGCGCCGTGATCCGCGAGCGCAGCATGATGAACGCCATCATCAGCAGGAGAATGCCGAAGGCGTTCGCGCGCAACGGAATCCAGAACGGCTTCGAGACCGTGTTCGGGTTCGACTGCTGCTGGTGCAGCGAGTTCCACCATTTCACCGAGAAGTAGACGATGGGGACGTCGACGTAGGCAATGATCGTTGCCACCGCCGACCACATGGCGCGCCGGTGAGGGTCGTCGACGAACTTCCGCAGCGCCAGGATGCCGAGAAAGGCGAAGAGCAGCACGGCCGTGGTCGTCAGCCGCGGGTCCCAATCCCACCACACACCCCAGGTCGGTTTGGCCCAGATCGCCCCCTGACAGCAGAGAAGAAACGCCAGGACGACGCCGACCTCGATCGACGCTTCCATCCGCGCGTCCCATTCGTGGTCGCCGCCGAAGAGGAAGACCACCGCGGCAGCGAAGGCGAGCGTCATCGCCACGAGCGCGAACCAGGCCGTCGGCACATGGACGTACATGATTCGCTGCGTCTCGCCCATGAACTGCTCGGGCGGGGCGACGAAAAGGCCGAAATAGGAGCCGATCAGGAGAAAAACGACGCCGGCGATACCGAGAGCTTTCGGACGCGAGAGGTTGCTGAAATCGTCAGCGATGAGGAGGATCACCACCGCCGCCAGGCCGCCGAGAAAGGCGATCAGCGTTCGCGCCACGACCGGCAGGCCGAGCGACAGATCCGCGTGGAGATACTGGTCGCCGATCGTTACCAGCAGGCCGAAGTAGACCGCGGCCGCGAGCAGGGCAATCGCCAACCAGAACAGGTTCCGTTTCATAAGGGAGACCTCACTCTTCGACGACTCGACCGAAAAGAAGTCCGCAGAGGGACCAATAAATTGCATCAAAGGCGACCAGCAGAATGATCCATGCGCTGGACTGATTCATCGGATCACCGAGGATGATCAAGGATGTGGCTTTTACGGACGCAAGTAAAGCGGGGACGATCAGCGGAAAGAGTAGCAGAGGCAGCAAGGTCTGCTTGGACCGCACTTGCGCCGTCATGGCCGCGTAGAGGGTCCCGGGCGCCGAGAGTCCGGCTGTCCCGAGGGCGATGACGACGATGAGCGCCCCGACGCGCGTCGTTCCGGCGTCGTAGAGGACGACCATCACCGGCACGAGGGCGATGCCGAGCAGGATGAGCTGCAGCCAGTTGGCGATGGCCTTGCCGTAGTAGAGCGCCCGTGGATTGGCCGGCAGGAGCAGCAGCCCTTCCAGCGCCCGGTTCTCCATCTCGGCGTGGAAACTTTCGGCGAGGGTGAGTGTCGAGGAGAGGAGCAATCCCAGCCAGAGGAACCCGGCCGAGAACTGCCGGAGCATTTCCGCTACCGGCCCAACGGCGAAGCTGAAGAGCAGCAACGCCGCCGCACCGAAGACGAACACCGCCATGAACTGCGCGCGGCTGCGCCATTGGAGGAGCAGCTCCTTGCGGAGGGCGGCGATCAGCATGGCACCTCGGACGCCTTCCCCCGCCACGCCACGCGCCCTGCTTCCAGCAGCATCGCTTCATCGGCGATCGCGGAGGCGCGGGCGAGCTGGTGCGTAGCGATGATGACGGTCGTCCCGCCTGCTTTCAGTTCCCGTACGACGTCTTCGACAAGAACGAAGCCCTCCGGGTCGAGCTGACCGTACGGTTCGTCGAGCATCGCCACGCGAGGCTCCTGCAATAGCACCCGCGCGAACGAAAGCCGCTTGCGCATGCCGGCCGAGAAGGTTGCCACGGTGTCGTCAGCGCGGCGACCGAGGGCGACGCGGTCGAGCAGAGCGTCGATGTTGGAACGCGAACGGCCGAGGTGATCGGCGACGACGGCGAGATTCTGCCTTGCGGTGAGGGAATCGTAGAGATAGGAGGCATGGCTGAGCAGGGCCACGAGCTTCCGGACGTCTTCGCGCTCACGCGCGACGTCGAAGCCCCCCACACGCGCCGAGCCGCCGTCGGGCCGGACCGCGGTCGACAGCGTCCGCAGCAGCGTCGATTTCCCCGAGCCGTTCGGCCCGGCCACCATCAGCACCGCGCCTCCCGCAAGCGTGAACGACACATCCGCCAGCGCCCACCGCCTTCCATAGCGGCGGGCCAGATTCTTTGCGTCGACGTCGGAGGTGGCCATGCAGCGGGCAGTGTCGTTCAGGTGAGGGCATGTAGCAAGAGGATAGACAACGCCGACACCTGTGCGTTGTGTCACAGCAAAAGTCCATCCTTCGGCGAAGCCCGCAGGATCTCCGGTGGCGCCGCGCAAGTCTGAAACCAAGGGTGGAGTGGAGCTCTCGGCGGCGAGACCCTTCGGCTCCGCTCAGGGCAGGCTCTGCCGAGCCAGCCGGCGAGACGCCAGCGCTCCGTACAACAGCTATCATCCTCACCCGATGCGCAACGTCGTCCTCGCTTCGCTCCTCCTCGCAGTGGCCTGCACGACCGCTGTGCCGCCGCCACCCCCTCCGCCGCCGCCCGCGCCTCGCGTGTCCTACGGGTTCAAGGTGGAAGAGGAAGTGCGCATCCTGCAGGTGGAAGACCGGCGTGAGTACGATGCGGCGCTCGTCGATTGGGGCATTCATCATCCGAATGCATTGCACCGCGCGCGTATGGCGCTGGCCCTCGGGCGCATCGGGCCGCATACGTTCGTCGATGCCAATGGCAACGGTGTACGCGATGAGGGGGAGCGGCAGGCGGGGGTGGCCCAGCTTGTGACGCTGGTGAGCGATCCGGACGCCAATGTTCGCGCTACGGCGGCATTCGCGCTGGGGCAGATCGGCGATGCGACGTCGATCGATGCGCTGCTGCAGTTCGCGGGCGATGCCGACGGCGACGTGGCCGGCGAGGCGGTCGAAGCGCTTTCGAAACTGGCCGCAAAGGCGCCGCTGGCGCGCTACGCCGCGTTCGCATCGGCGCAGACGCCGGAAGGCATTCGTGCGCGGGCGATCCGATTCCTGTTCCGATTCAAGAGCGATGAGGCCTCGGCGATCGCGGCGGAGGCGCTGGCCTCGCCATCGCCGCGCATCCGCGAGGAAGCGACGTATGACCTGGCGCGCCGCGCATACGCCCCGGCACGCCCTCGGCTGGAGCTACTGGTCAGTGACCCGAATCCGCAGACGCGCGCCAACGTCATGAGTGCGCTCGGCAGGATCGGTTCGGCGGAATCGTTGACGCTACTGATCGAGGCGTTGCGAGATCCGCATCCCTGGGTTCGCACGAATGCGGTCGTGGCCATTTCCCGTCTCGCTGCCAAGGATCGAAAAGTCATCGAACGTCCGGAGATGGCCAGGGACGCAATGCGCGTGCTGGAGTTGCTCGACGATCCCGATCCCGGCACGCGCGCGTCATCGATCGATGCAATCGGCTACTACTCCCCGCACAGCGAGCCGGCACGCCGCCGCCTTCTCGAGATCGCAGCGAACGGCTCACGCTGGGACCGCGAGCTGGCTGCCGGCGCGATCGCCAAGAACCTCGGCGAGGAGAAGTTGCTGCCGGCCGATCTGAGCGGATGGGCGAAAGTGCGCGTGCTCGAGGCAGCAACGGCGATCTCCGACGCCGTCCGGGAGCGGTATGCGCACGATCCCGATCCGCTCGTACACACGCAGGCGCTGGCGACGATCGCCGACGACCACGTCGACGCCAACCTCCCGCTGATCCGCGCCGGTCTCGACGATGCCGACGTCATCGTGCGCGGCTATGCAATCGGCCGCTATTCGAAGTCGCATGACGCCAGCAAACTGGCAACCCTTCAAGCGGCGGAGCAGCGCGCGCGGAGCGACAAGCAGAACGATGCGCGCCTCGCGGCGATCGGTTCCATCGCCGAGATCGACTACCCGGAGCGGGAGAAGGTTCTTCGCGCTCTTCTCGCGGATCGCGATCCGGTCGTGCGCCGGATCGCCGCCGATGCCATCGAGCAGCTTCTCAAGAAGCCGCGGCCACAGTACACGCCTCTGCCGGGGATGCGGACGGACTACGCCGAGATCGTCGAGTGGTCCCGGCATCCGCACACCGCCACCATTCACATGACGCGCGGCAACATCCAGATCGCCCTGCTGACGAACGACGCTCCGGTCACGACCTGGAACTTCGCCCAGCTCGCCCGCGCGAAGTACTTCGACAACTCGTCGTTCATGCGTGTTGTCCCCAATTTCGTGATCCAGGGCGGCGATCCGCGTAACGATATGGAAGGCAGCCCCGGCTTCTCCATCCGCGACGAGATCAATCTTCAGAAGTACACGCGAGCCACCGTCGGCATGGCCCTCTCCGGCCCCGACACCGGCGGGTCGCAGTTCTTCATCACCCACTCATCGCAGCCACACCTCGACGGCGGCTACACGATCTTCGGCCGCGTCACCGCGGGCATGACCGCGGTCGTCGATCAGACGGAGCGGGGGGACAAGGTGGAGACGATCGCGATCGATGAAGCTACTGGGCCGTCTTCTTCGCCATCAGCCAGCCGATGAGAAAGAACGCGCCGCCGATGAAGAGCAGGCGCACTTCCATCGACACGTTGTCTTTCAGCAAGCCGGTGAGCAGGCCGATCGGGAGGATGATCATCCCGATGAGTTGGAGGAGGCGGCCGAGGAGCGCGGACATCGGCGCAGTGTAACAACGGCTGTTAGAGTTCTGCTCTATGAAACCACTCGTCGTCCTTACAGCGAAGTACCCGAAGATCGTTCGCGAGATCCTCTCCGGTCTTTGCGAGCTCGTCGAGCATCCCTCGGAACAGGGGCGTTCCGAGGACGACGTGATCACGATCCTGAGCGAGGCAGATGCTGCCGTCACGCTGCTGAGCGATCCTCTGACGCGCAATGTTCTGGCGGCGAATCGTGATCTTCGGATGATTGCCAACTATGCCGTCGGCTACAACAACGTCGACGTCGATGCCGCCCGTGAGCTTGGAGTCACCATCACGAACACTCCCGGCGTGCTCACCGAGGCCACGGCCGATCTGACGATGGGACTCATCCTGGCCGTGATGCGGCGCATCGTCGAAGGCGACCGCGAAGTGCGCACGACCGGCCAGTGCGTATGGGAGCCTCTTCACCTCCTCGGCACGAGCCTGAACGGCAAGCGGCTCGGCATCATCGGCATGGGCCGCATCGGGAGCGCCGTCGCGCAAAGGGCGAGGGCGTTCGGCATGGCGGTGACCGGCACGCACCGCGGGGAGCCGATCTACGAGTTGTTGGCGACGAGCGATGTCGTCTCCATCCATGCGCCGTTGACGAGTGAGACGCGGCACCTCATGAATCCGGAGACGCTCTGGGCGATGAAACGCGGCGCCTTCCTGATCAACACAGCGCGTGGCGCGCTCGTCGACGAGGTGGCGCTATGCGCCGCGCTCGACGAAGGGCAGATCGGCGGCGCCGGTCTCGACGTCTACGAAGACGAGCCGAATGTGAATCCGCGTCTGCTGGCGATGCCGAATGTCGTCCTCGCGCCGCACATCGGATCGGCTACCGAGGAGACGAGGTCGGCCATGGCCAGGATCGCGGCGACGGACGTGGCCATGTTCCTGCGCGGTCAGCGGCCATCGCACGTGATCGTGTAGTCTTTGCCGATGTCGAGACTCCAGCGGACCGATGCGTTTCTCATCGTCATCGACGTGCAACAGAAACTGATGCCGGTGATCGACGACCGCGAAACGATCGAGCGCAACATCGAGAGACTCATACGTGGCAGCAAGGTGGTCGACATCCCGGCCATCCTGACCGAGCAATATGTTCAGGGACTCGGCCCCACCGTGCCAAGCATTCGCAGGGTGTTCGAAGAGACGTCCGGCTACGAGCCGATCGAGAAGGGATGTTTTTCCGGCTTTGGCTGTGCCGAGTTCGTCATGGCCACGCGCAACCTCCACCGTAAGCAGGCCATCGTCGCCGGCATCGAAGCGCATGTCTGCGTCTACCAGACGGTCGATGATCTCCTCACCAACGGCTTCGACGTCACCATCATCGCCGACGCCATCTCCTCCCGCACCCCGGCCAATAAAGAGATCGCCATCCGCCGCATGATCGCCGACGGCGCCCGGCTCAGCTCGACGGAAATGGTCCTCTTCGAGCTGACCGTGAGCTCGGGGACGGATGAGTTCCGTGAGATTTCGCGGCTGGTGAAATAGCGCCTTCGGCGCGTTGTCGGTTGTCGGTTGATTGCGCTTCGCGCGTTGAGCGAGTACCGACACCGATAACAGATAAGCGATAACCGACAACGCGCGAAACGCACTGTTGAGTGTTCCCTTCTTGCATGCCCTTTCTGCCGGAGGAAACAACCATGAACGACCTCAAGGGCAAACGCGTAGCGATTATTGTCACGGACGGATTCGAGCAGATCGAGCTGACCGGTCCGCGCGAGGCGCTGGACAAGGCGGGTGCGAAAACGGTTCTGGTCTCGCCGAAGGACGGCGAGGTGCAGGGCTTTACGCATTACGATCGCGCGAACAAATTCAAAGTCGACCTGCCTCTTGCCAAGGCCAACGCATCGGACTTCGATGCTCTCGTCCTGCCTGGCGGCGTCATCAATGGCGATGCGCTGCGCGTCGAGAAGCGCGCGCAGCAGTTCGTTCAGGAGATAGACCGAGCCGGCAAACCGATCGCGGTGATCTGCCATGGCGGCTGGCTGCTCATCTCCGCCGGACTGATGAACGGCCGCCGTATCACCACGTGGCCGACGTTGCAGGATGACATGCGCAATGCCGGCGCCGATTGGCAGGACCGCGAGGTCATCCGCGACCGCAACCTCGTCAGCAGCCGCAAGCCTGATGACCTTCCGGCCTTCAACCGGGAGCTGATCGGAACGATTGCCGAAATGCGTCCGGCGAAGTCGATGGAGCCGCGCACGGAGCGCGAAGTCCGTCAGTAGTCGCGCGCGGGGCACATGAGCTTGTGCAGCGCCGGGCTTCGGCCCGGCGCATCACGCGTGTACGAACGCGCTGACGGCACGGCCGCAATTGCCGGACTGCCCGCCTGCTGATAGCGCCGCCAAAACCGTCAGGCAAAGTGGACTGAGCTGGCACACATTTTGAGAATTGCCATCGAAAAAAGGACGACGACATGCCGACCGAAGCCAGAGTCCTGATCATCGAAGACAACGATGCACTTCGTGCCATGCTTTTCACGATCCTCCGCCATCAGCCCCTCGGTGTCGACACGGCCATCAGCGCCGAAGACGCGATCGAGAAAACGCGGCAGTGCGACTACGCGCTGATTCTCATCGACATGAGTCTGCCGGACGATGAAGGCCTCACATTCCTGACGCGCTTTCGCGAGGAACGCCCCGAGGGAACGACGTTTGTCCTGGCGGTACTCGATCCGGACAATGAGGTCACGATCGACTCCCGGCTCGCCAGTGCGACCGTGAACAAGCCGCTGATGATCGACACTCTCGCTGACGTCGTGCGCGAGTGCGCCCTGGTCGTCCCTCCGCCCGAAGATCCTCTACCCTGTCCTCCTGCCGAGAGCGACTTCCACACGCAGTTTGATGACAGCGGGACGTTTTATAACTGAGGTTGCGGGGTTGCGGGGTTGCGCGGTTGCGGGGTCTCGCGGTGGCCGGTTGCTAAGTTGCTGGGTTGCTAAGTTGCTGGTTGCCTCGCTGGTCTTCCCGGATACTCATACCGCGAGACCGCGCAACCCCGAGACCGCGCAACCGCGTAGTAACCTAGCAACCCTTCATGGACCAACGCCGTAAGGGCATCCTTCTGATCATCGGCGCGGCGCTGCTCTGGTCGACGGGGGGCATCGGCATCAAGGCGGTGGCTGACTCCGCGCTGAAGGTCACTTTCTACCGCTCGCTCTTCGCCGCCATCGCTCTGATGCTCTTTCTCGGCCGTGGCGTCTGGGGACGGCGGCAGTGGAAATCGACGGCGGCGTTCGCGGTCGCCATCGTCAGTTACGGCGCGTGCCTGACGGCGTTCGTCGTGGCCACGAAGTGGACGACCGCCGCGAATGCGATCTTTCTTCAGTACGCCGGGGTGGTCTGGGTGCTGCTCCTCTCGCCGATCGTCGTGCGCGAACCGATGCGGGCGCGCGACGCCATCGCCATCGTCGTGGCCATGAGCGGCATGGCCCTCTTTTTCGTCGGGCGATTCGAAGCGCGCGGCATGGCCGGCAACGCCATGGCCCTGGTCTCTTCGGTGTTTTTCGCCTCGCTGATTCTGGTCCTTCGGCGGGAGCAGCGCGCCGCCCAGGCGGCGGTCACGTGGGGAAACGTCGTCTGCGCGCTGGCCATCTTCCCGTTCGTCGCGCACGATCTCGCCCTCACGCCGCGCTCGTTCGCGGTGCTGGCGTTCCTGGGCGTGTTCCAGATCGCCATCGCCTACTTCCTTTTCGTCCGCGGATTGGCGTATGTCACGGCCACGCAGGCGTCGCTCACCGGCATGCTGGAGCCGGTATCGAATCCGATCTGGGTCTTTCTCTTCCTCGGCGAGAAGCCGTCCGTATACGCGATCGCCGGAGCGCTGGTGGTGTTGTCGGCCATCGCCTGGCACACGATGTCGGGAGAGCCGGCACTGGACATGCCGGCTCCCGATTGACTGCGCTTCGCGTGTTGTCGGGTTATCGGTTATCGGTTATCGGGGGTCGGTTGTCGGAGTCGAGGCTGGTAGCTGACGCTGCCGCTCCCCGACAACCGACAACCGACAACGCGCGAAGCGCTCTTTATGCGATCCCGAACAACGCCACGGCGAACTGGATGTTCGGATCGTTCGTGGTGTTGTCGGTCGTCGATCCGTAAACGATTGCGCTGCCGCCGATCGTGACCGTGATCGATATCGACTGATTGGCGCCGACCGCTGTTCCGGCGAAGAACGCCGTCGAGTCCACCTGTTCGAACCAGTTCGGCAGATAACTCTTCGTGACCGTCTTGAGCGCCGTACCGTTGGTATCGCGCAGCACCGCCGTCAGGTTCGCGCCGGACGCGCCGGTCCGGACGCCGATGTTGAATCGTGTCTTCGTCGGATCGACCGGCGTCACCAGAAAGGCGGTAAAGCCTCCCTGGATGACCCGTCCATCCGAGGGATCGATGACATCCTCCGTCAATCCCGACGTCCCCAGCGTTCCGGCGTCGTTGTAGACCCGCGTAATGATCACCGGCTTCGTTGCCGTCGGCGTGGTGATGAGATCGACGCTGCCGAGTCCGGAGCGGCCGAACGTGGCCACGATGTCGGGATACGTGACGACCTGTCCCGCGCCGACGGTGTAATTGACGGTGGGGTCCGACGAACTGCCGCTGGTGCTCGATGGATGGAAAACGAGCTTGCCGGTGATGGACCCGATCGATCCCGGTGCGCCGAAGAGGAGCTGCAGCGAGGTCTTGAAATTCGAGCCGGAGCTGCCGGCGGTCGAGCCGACCACGGGGATGTAGCCGCGTAACTGTTCCGTCGCCGTGCCGGTGCCGCCGAGCGCAAGCGGAGCGCCGGAAAGGAAACCGGTGGTGATGTCGACGCTTCCGGTCACGTCCGAACTAAACACGACATTGCCGGCGGACGGAAAGCCGAAGAAGGTCCCGGCATTGCCGCAATTGGCGACGCGGGCAACGCCGATGAGGTCACCCTGCTGGACGGGGACCACCGGTGACATGGCAATCGTGTTGTCGCCGCCCACGGGTGTGAACGGCCCGCGCTCGGCCGTCATCGTCAATGTGTTGCCGCTGCGGTGGAAGAACTTGATCTTCATGGCGTTCGTGCAGCCGGAGCTCGACCAGTAAACGTGTACCGAGCTCACCGTTCCGGTAGCGTTGGCGGGCGAGACGAGATCGATGTCCGTTCGCACCGGGCCCGTGGCGGAATCGCTCGAGTTCGGGCTGCCGGAGAACCCCGGACCGATCGTAAGAGCCTGCGGAAAGAGCGGTGCTGCCATCAGAAGAATAGGGAACGAAAACCGGACGACACGTTTGAACATGAGAGAGATCCTCCTTGCGTATGATTCCACGATCGATCAGTAGTGCAGGTGACAGGGCACACGTTTCAATATTGGACTGGAAAGTTGCCGGGTCTCGCGGCATTTGCAAACGAGACGCCGCCTTTGCAAGCCAACATCGCGCAACCGCGAGACCCCGTAACCCCGTCCCCGATAGCCTGCTTCTTGCACTAACCTTCCCACGTGTCCGATTTCGATCTCATCGAGCCGGCGACGGGAGAGACGCTTGGGTCCGTTTCGCGGGCCTCGGCCGAGGAGGTCGATCGCGCGGTGCAGCGCGCGGCGGGAGCGTTTCCGGCGTGGCGCGCGGTCAATTCGAGAAGCCGCGGGCGAATGCTGATGCGGCTCTCGCAGCTCATTCGCGACAACGCGGACGAGCTGGCGACGCTGGAATCGCGCAACGTCGGGAAACCGATCCGCGATTCACGCGATGAGGTGGCGCTGGCGGCGAACTGTTTCGAGTACTACGCCGGCACGACGAACAAGATCGGCGGGCAGACCATCCCCGGCGCGGCGCCGGGCGTGTTAATGACCTTTCGCGAGCCGGTCGGCGTCTGCGGGATCATCGTGCCATGGAACTTCCCGATCGCCATCACGGCGTGGAAGTCGGCGCCGGCGCTGGCGATGGGGAACACCGTGGTTCTCAAACCGGCAGAACAGACGCCGCTCACCGCCATCCGCCTCGGCGAGCTGGCACTCGAAGCGGGAATGCCCGAGGGCGTCTTCACCGTCGTCACCGGCCCGGGATCCGTCGCCGGCGAGGCCATCCTCACGCACCCGCTGGTCCGCAAGCTGGCCTTCACCGGATCGACGGAGGTCGGCAGGAAGGTCATGGAGATGGGATCGCGCGACATCAAGCGCGTGAGCCTCGAGCTCGGCGGCAAGTCGGCCAATCTCATCTTCGACGATTGTGATTTCGATAAAGCGGTCGCCTCCGCGGTCTCCTCATCACTCGGCAACGCCGGCCAGGATTGCTGTGCGCGCAGCCGCGTGCTCGTGCAGCGATCGATCTACGACCGATTCGCAACGGCGCTCGTCGAAGCGTTCGAAAAGGTGAATGTCGGCGATCCACTCGCGACGGAGACGGAGATGGGGCCGCTGGTGACGGAGGCGCATCGGACGCGCGTCCAGTCCTACATCGACAGCGGCACATCAGAAGGGGCGACGCTCGCCACTGGTGGTCATTCGCACGAGGGAGCCGGCACGTATCTCGATCCGACGATTTTCGTCGACGTGAACCCGGAGATGACCATCGCCCGCGAGGAGATCTTCGGCCCGGTGGTAGCAGTGATGCCCTTCGATTCCGAGGACGATGCCGTGCGCATGGCCAACGATTCGCTGTACGGGCTCTCCGGCTCGATCTGGACGCGCGACATCGGCCGGGCATTACGCGTCGCCCGCGCCTTCGAGACCGGCAACATCTCCATCAACTCCGGCAGCAGCGTGCATCTGGAAGCCCCCTTTGGCGGCGTCAAACAAAGCGGCATCGGACGCGAGCTCGGTCTCGCCGCGCTCGATGCGTATACGGAGTGGAAGACGGTGTATGTGGACGTGAGCTGATCGGGGGTCGGGAGTCGGGGGTCGGGGGTCGGGGGTCGGAGAAAAGCCGCTGGCATTCGCTCCGACCCCCGACTCCCGATCCCCGACCCCCGCGAGAACAAACATGCAAGGACGCATCGACATCGACACCCTCAAACGTCTCGTCGCGGACGACGAGATCGATACCGTCATCGCGGCGTTTCCCGACATGTATGGGCGCCTGGTCGGCAAGCGGCTGGTCGGCCGTTTCTTCGTCGATGAGGTGATCCCGCACGGGATGCACGCCTGCGATTACCTGCTGGCCTGCGACATGGAGATGGATCCCGTGCCCGGCTACGCTTTCACCTCGTGGGCCAAGGGCTACGGCGACTTCCGGCCGATCCCCGATTTCGAAACGCTGCGGGTGGCCTCCTGGCTGCCGAAGACGGCCCTCGTGCTGTGCGACGTCTACCAGGAGCACGGGCACGAAATGGTGCCTGTGGCGCCGCGCAGCATGCTGCGCCGCCAGATCGCCCGCGCCGCGGCCATGGGTTTCACGACCATGGCGGCCTCGGAACTGGAGCTTTACGTCTTCAAGGATTCCTACGAGGCGGTGGCGGAGAAGGGCTTCATCAATCCGGCGCCGGTCGGCCGCGTCGTCGAGGATTACCACATCCTGCAAGGGACGAAAGAAGAGCACCTCATCGGCGCCATTCGCTCGCACATGGAGCGCTCCGGCGTCCCCGTCGAGTCATCGAAGGGCGAATGGGGGCCCGGACAGCAGGAGATCGGACTCCGTTACGCCGACGCCCTGGAGATGGCTGACCGCCACTCGATCTACAAGCACGCGGCCAAGGAGATCGCCTGGCAGAAGGGCCACGCCATCACCTTCATGGCCAAATGGGATGAGCGTTACGCCGGTTCGTCCTGTCACATCCACATGTCGCTGTGGGACGAAACGGGGAAGGCCCCGAGGTTTGCCGGCGACGACTCCCTCGGCACCATCCACTGCTCACCGACCTTCCGCTGGTTTCTCGGCGGATGGATGAAGCACATCCGCGAGCTGTTCGCCTTCTTCGCGCCGTATCCGTCCTCGTACAAGCGCTATGTGGCCGGCTCGTTCGCGCCGACCGGCATCGCCTGGAGCTTCGACAATCGCACCGCCGGCTTCCGTATCGTCGGCAGCGGCCCGTCACTGCGCATCGAATGCCGCGCGCCCGGCGCCGACGCGAATGTCTACCTCGCCTTCGCCGCAGCCATCGCCGCGGGACTGGACGGCGTTGCCCATCACATCGAGCCGCCTCCCGCGTTCGAGGGCGACGTCTACAAAGCGGCGTCCGACCTGCCGCGCATGCCCCACTCGCTCAACGAATCGATCGCCGCGCTTGCCGAGAGTGCCTTCGCGCGTGAAGTCTTCGGCGAAGACGTCGTCGATCACTACCTCCACTTCTTCCGCACTGAACAACGGAAATTCGACGCCGTCGTCACCGACTGGGAACGGCGGCGGTACTTTGAGATGGCGTGACGATGCGACTGCAAGACAAAGTGGCCCTCATCACCGGCGGCGGCTCCGGCATCGGCAAGGCCTCCTGCCTTCTCTTCGCCAGAGAAGGGGCTAAGGTCGTCGTCGTCGACTTAAAAAAAGAGACGGCCGAGGCGACGGCGAACGAGATCGGCCCGAACGCCCGCGCCTTTGCCGCCGACGTCTCGAAAGCGTCGGATGCCGAGGGGATGGTGACGTTCGCTGAGGAAAGCTTCGGTCGACTGGATGTGATCTTCAACAACGCCGGCATCTTTCATCCGGACGACGAATCGGTCACCACCACGACCGAGGCGATCTGGGACATGGTGATCGACGTCAACCTCAAAGGCGTCTTCCTCGGGTGCCAGTACGCTATCCCGGCGCTGCTGCGCGCCGGCGGCGGCTCGATCATCAATACCGCGTCGTTCGTGGCCATCATGGGAGCCGCCGTCCCGCAGATCGCCTACACCGCCAGCAAAGGTGGCGTGCTGGCGATGACGCGCGAGATCGCGGTTGAGTTCGCGCGCAAGAACATCCGCGCCAACTCCCTCTGCCCCGGCCCCGTCGAAACCCCACTCCTGGCCGAGCTCCTCGCCGACCCCGCCCGCCGCCACCGCCGCCTCGTCCACATCCCCATGGGCCGCTTCGGCCGTCCGGAGGAGATGGCGAACGCGGCGCTGTTCCTGGCCAGCGATGAGTCGTCGTTCATCACCGGGACGTCGTTTGTCGTCGATGGTGGGATTACGGGGTCGTACATTACGCCGGAGTGAGACGCCACCAAAGGCACGCCTACGTTTCCGGTCTGGGAGAGCGAAGACCGGGCGACTTTAATCATGACCCAAAGCACAAGCCCAGCTGTCGTATCCTGTAACCATGCCGGAGTTCGTGGTTCCGACAAACGCTACGCTCCATGCTGCGCGGTCGCTGATCGCCTCCGCCCAGTATGCGTTTGATGACGGTTCTGACGAAGCCGTCCTTTTGTTTCATCCGGGTTGGGTGCATGCTGAGCCAATAGCGCTGGCGATGATGGCGGCATGGGGAATGTGGTGCAAACGCCAAGGCTATTCGCTTCGAGCGGAGAATCTTGGCAAACACACGGCCTACGCCGCTCGGATGCGGCTATTTCAGCAGCTCGACATCGACTTTGATCCGGGCGTAAAAGAGCACGAGGAAGCCGGTAGATTCCTTCCGCTGACCCAGGTTCGCCGTCAAGAGGATCTGAGCGCCGTTATTGTGAACATCTCAGCCATCCTGCATCTGCGAGAGGATCCCGAGAGTCTGGCCGCTGTTCAATATTGCATCAGCGAGCTTCTGCGCAACGTGTTGGAACATTCGAACTCACCGGATGGCGCTTTCGTCTGCGCGCAACGCTTCAGCGCAAAGGGGCCGCATCGAGTCACGATTGCAGTCGCAGACTGCGGTCAGGGGATAACAGCGCACCTGGCGAAAGCACATCCGGAAGTGGACGATGACGATGTCGCTTCCCTGGGCCTCGCAATGCAGCCCGGCATTACCGGCGCTCTGTCCGGAACATACGGAACGCCCGAAAACGCAGGGGCAGGGCTGTTCATTACCAGGTGTATCGCCAAGGGCACAGGAGGATACTTTCTCCTTTCTTCAGGCCGTGCTGCCTATCGCCTGCGCCGGTCAAAGTCGTCAGACGACATGGTTGATCTCCATGTGGACCCGTACGACGATGAGCGTGGCGACCGCTGGAAGTTCGAGAAGCCTTGGCGCGGAACTTTAGCTGTCGTTGAAATCCGTACCGAAACGATCGCCGACTACGACAATTTTTTCCAGTGGATCTTTAAACAGATACCAAGCAGGACATCAATCACACGGAGGATCAAGTTCACGTGAGCATCGAGATCGTTTTACAGGGCGCAGCGGACGGGTTTGCTGAAAACAAAGTTGAAGCGCGTGACATTCGGTTGTCGCGGATACTGCCGGCTTTGGCGAGGCGCGAGGCGGTCGTTTTGGATTTTCGTGCTGTGCGTTATGCCACCCAGTCATTTGTCCATGTGTTGGTTGGCGAGGCACTTCAACAGTACGGTGAGCGCGTGCTTGAGATGATCGAGTTTCGACACTGCACTCCTCAGGTCAAAAGCGTCATTGAGCTGGTGGTTGATTATTCCCTAGGTGGCTTTGCCGAAAGGCGTGGAGCATAGCTCGAATTGCCCGCGGTTGTCGGTCAAAATTCGGTTACTGCGCCGCGCAGTACTTCACCGTCGTCATATTCTCCACAACCACCCCCTTCGCGTTCGCCCGGATCACGTACTCCGACGCCCCATATCGATCCGCTCCCGGGGTCCAGTTGTACGTGTAGCCGAGGTGCGTCCAGGGGTAGCCGTTGGGGATGGCGTGGAGGTAGAGGGTCTCGACGGCCATCCATTGATAGTGGGAGGTAGTCGTCGTCGACGGGAAGGCGTTGCCGCAGTCGGTGGGGGGTCGAGGCATCGGGCTGGGGTTTGCACGGGAGTAGCGTGTTCGTGCTGTCATCGGGGGCGGGGCGAAACAGGTCGGAGACTGCGACCTTGAGCACCAAGACTGTCGGCACGTCGGCGTCGGGAGGGAGGCCGAGCAATTCGCGCAACTGCATGGCCACGTCGCCGTGGAAGGCGCGGCAGAGGGTCTGCACCTCGGGGAC
>Ga0137393_10000708_pt1 | contig 20425 bp, 21 predicted proteins | sample 15con2h34BmetaG_FD_101396 | JGI IMG/M metagenome (GOLD analysis project Ga0137393, IMG submission 101396) | Vadose zone soil microbial communities from Angelo Coast Range Reserve, California, USA - 15con2h3.4B metaG | ecosystem: Environmental > Terrestrial > Soil > Vadose zone > Saprolite...
CTCCGGCGTGGCAGCACTGACAGCCTCAACCAGACCGGCCAGCAGGTCGTGCGCCGCAACCTCAACATCCAGCCGACCATCACCATCCGGCCGGGATTTCCAGTCCGCGTGATCGTCAATCGCGACCTCGTGCTCGCACCCTACCAGAGTTGAGCCCGACCCCAATGGCTAAGCTGAAACTTTCCGCCATTCCCGATGACCGGCCGGTCAAGCTCGCCGTCGAACTGCCGGCCGCGGTGCATCGTGATCTCGTCGCCTACGCCGAAGCGCTCGGCCGCGAAACGGGACAATCTGTCGAAATGGTGAAGCTGATCCCTCCAATGCTGGCGCGGTTTATGTCGACGGACAGAGCCTTTTTGCGAGCGCGCCGAGAAAAACAAGGGATGCAATGATTTCAAGTTGCATTTAATCGCGGTGGATTGCTTTGTGATGAGGTGTCCCGTCTGTTCCGCTTTACTCGGGCTGTTGCCGGCTCATGAACCGCCGCATCGCCGGCTATGGTTCTCCGCTAACGATACGGCGTTGAAAGTGAACTGCATCATGACCTGTAGACCGGACGACGGCGCCGGAATCTCCACTCCTTACGTTCCGGAACGCAAATAATGCGCGTTGAAATCGGAGCCGTTTTGCACAGGGTGGCCTCTGACAGTCGACAGAGGGGTCCACGGATGCGGCCACGGGGCCTTTGTCGCAGCGCGGCGGCGAATGATCGACCGCTGCACTCGCCGAAATCAATCGTGGATTCCGGGGTCCAATAGCTTCGCCTGCGCAATGTCGGCTCGACCGCTCATGAAATCTCCTTTCCGCAGCTTCGCGATGCCTCGGTTTAGTAACGCTTGAGCAGAGGCTGGATTGAGCGCGATTGCCCGGTCGAAATCCTGGATTGCAAGTTCGTAGTCACCTCTTGTGGCATAAACGAAGCCGCGGTTCACCAGCGCCTGACCAAAATTCGGATCGAGCTTGACGACTTCGTTGTAGTCCTGAATTGCACGATCGAAACGACGCTGCTCGACGTAGGCGCTGCCGCGATTGTACAAAGCATTTGCATAGTTGGGGTCTATCCGAACAGCTTGACTGTAGTCCCCGATCGCTCTGTCCAAGTCGCCTTTGCTTGCGTACGCGAAGCCGCGGTCGTTAAACGCTTTCGCATTCCCAGGATCCAGCCGGATCGTTTCGTCGTAGTCTCTAATGGCCCGGGCGAATTCGCGTTTGTTCGCGTACGCCTGGGCCCGCCGATAGTAAGCCCACGAATAATTTCGATTGAGCTGGATTGCCTGATTGTAGTCCTCGATAGCGCTGTCCAATTTACCCTGTCGGCCGTATGCAACACCGCGGTTGTAGAACACTACTGGGACGTCAGGACTGATCCGAATCGCCACGTCATAGTCTTGGATCGCGCGATCAAAGTCGCCCCTTGCGGCGTGCGCAAATCCACGGTTCGCCAACGCCTGCGCAAAATCGGAATTGAGTCCGATTGCACGATCATAATCTTGGATGGCGCGATCGAAATCACCCTTCGCCGCGTACGCGAATCCGCGGTTGTACAACCCCATCGCTGATTCCGGATTGAGCTTAATCGCCTTATCGGAGTCCTCGATCGCGCGATCTACATTTCCTTTGCCCGCATACGCGAAGCCACGATTACTAAAGGCCAAAGAATTTGTTGGATCTAGCGCGACGGCTTGGTCGTAGTCGTGAATTGCCCGGTCGTAGTCGCCCTTGGTCATGTAGGCGGACGCGCGGGCGACGAACGCCAACGCTAGCCTTTCCGCCGGCTCGGTGCCAGACTGGATGATCATGTTGCAGCCATCGATCATTTGATCGATGGTGCCGATATCCTTGCCTGCGCACCGATCCCATTCTGTTGGCGACTGCGCGCCTACCGGCACGGCCAAGCACGCGGCCAACAAAACACCAGCGCCAAGACGACGAAGAGCGAGATTCTGAGGCATGGGGCGGTCCTTTCAAGGCTCCGATCACTTGACCTTGAACGGGACAATGACGTCGCCGCCGAACGTGAATTGGGAGCTCTTTGTACCAGCGCCGAAGGGCGTGGTTCCGTTCAAAGAGGTATCGTAGCGAATCTCTGGGCGGATAACCGCGCCGTCGAAGACCTTCAAAGCCGCCGGAAGCATCGGCTTGATGTTGAGACCCAGCGTGAGCGCGCCGTACGTGGTTCGCCCGCCGCTGAACGCGATTGCCGTCGGATCGCCGTGCTCAAACTTCACGAAATCGAGAGCTCCGGGGAAAGATCCGACAAAAAATCCATCGTTATCTCGCCAAATCTCTCCACGGCCGACAATTTTGAGCCAGTCGTTGATTGCGTAGCCAAAGTATTGCGCCACACCATAGCCGCTTGCATTAAAGCCATCATCACGGGCGTAGTTCAGATCCGTGATGAGAGTCAGCTTGTCGTTGACTTTCCACACGGCGGTAATGTCGTTTAGGTACCGCAGAGCGTTGTTGGGGTCGCACAAACAGGCGAGCCGAACCGCTGTCGTGTTGGGATTTTCCGGACCGATATGGGTCGTCCCGGTGATCGTAAGCGCACCGTCCAGCAGATTGAGCCCGAGGCCACCGTGGAATGCTGCTGCTGTGTTGTTATCGCCACAGGTGAAGCAATCGAGCGAATTCCCAAACGTCGTGTTCACCCCGGTATCGATGCCAGCATAAACATCGACGACCGAATTCAAGTGCGTCGTCGTCATGACGCCTGTGTGCTTGAAAGGGATGCCGAAATTGAAAATGTAGGAGTGCGAGTAGAGCAGATTATCCGGCGCGTAGATCACCTCCGCTCCCTCCAGGGTCACGTATTGACCTACCTTGACATCCACACCCCCCGGCGTGAGCCACGGCAGGTGAAACAGGGCATGGGCCTCGACTATGTCGAACTGATTCCTGCCGCTGATCGACTTGTCGAACTCACCAAGGAAGTGAGTGAAGCGCGCATCCGACCCGAACATGGTTTGGACCTTGAAACCGAAGTCGTAGCCGGTCGCTTTTGGATCAAGCGGACGCTGTATTGTCAGCAATGCCTGATTCAACAGCGGCGAGTTGGCCCGGTCAGTGAACAGGTGACCGAAGTTGATCCCATCGGACGGATTGGCTCCGTTAGCCGTGATGCCGGCTTCGATGTGACCGGTTATGGTCAGCGTATCCCACCAGGAAGGCGGCGCGGGCGGCCCTTTCTTATACATTTTATTTTTATCAAGATCGGCCGATTGTGCCTGGGCAGCTGCCAGTGTCAGTACAAGAGCCGGTCCAAGTCTACCTAGCATTTTCAGTGTAGTTGAGCCCCGCATTATCATCGTCATTGCCCCCAACCTTCCGAGCACGGCGCTGCGCCGCAATGGATAGACCAAACGGCGAACCGCTCAGTGTGTCGCCATTACGACAGACCGAACGCCTGCTCGGCAATGCAAATTTCTAAGCAGATTGCTGAATCGGTGTGCAAAGCCACGAATTTCAAAACAATATTTTCAATCGTTGCGCAAACGACACAGATTAGATGGCAGTTAAATCACGAGCGCATTTAGAAACATATCCGTTTATTAGTTAAAACCAGATAATTTTCTATTATGGTGTGACTTTCAGCAAAAGACGAACTGTTAGTCTTTTAGTGACGTAACGTCGCCTGCCGGTGGTCGATTATCACGTCAAAAGCCTGACGAGTCATCAAATGTAGAGTAATGCATCAATTATCATATTATTCAGCTTTTGGGAAAATTCCGCACGAAAGGGATACCTTAAAGAGGCATTTAAGCTCAGTGATCGATGGATCAAATATCTGAAGAATCACTACCGCCTTCGCCAGCGTCAGATTTAGATTGTCCGGGATCGCGAGGCTTGTCGCCTGATGCGTCATCGGGCGACGCTCGTCCTGACCCCTTTGGCGGACTCGTATCCTGGGTGTACTCGCTTCTCTGTGCTGTTTGCCGTGCAGTCTGCTCAGTCGCACGCCTATCGCACTCGTGCAACAGCTCGATGTTTGTCCACACCACGCTGCCGCTTCTGTCGATAATGTGCGGACTCACAAACTGGGGGCTCTGTCGCAACGCAAGAGCCCGCTCCATAGCAGCATCGTTGGTTGGAAAGCGTTCGCCCCGCAGCACTGAAGTGGCCTCAGACTGCGACCATATCGGATCTTCGGCGTAGACAAGAGCGACCGGACCGAAGTCGGGTCGTTGCTTCCAAAATCGGGTGAGTTCATTGCAAGCCAATTCGGCAGCTTTGGATATTCGCGTCATCCCCTTTTCCCAATTTTGGATCGTTGCTCGATTGACTCCAAGCTTTTCCGCCGCCTCCGCTTGGGTATACCGGAGCGTTCTCCTCCACTTGAGAAAGTCCCACATGTCCATTGAACGCACCTCCCGTTTGTCCCGGGCGGGAACCTGCGAGAGGCCGGCCATGTGCAACGGCCCGGTCGAATACGATGCCATGCGATCCTCCCCTTCTTAATCGGCGTTAGATGCGACGCCATCGAGCACCAGCTGCGGCTACTCGCGAGAGGTGCCTTTTCTAAAGCAACAGCCCCTTTTATCAGGTCGACCATCATGGGCTGATACCCGTGGCTTGTGGTAACGCTTGCTTGGCACGTGGTGAGCGAATGGCGAAGCCTTTCGCGACCGCGTAGATCGACGGAATGACAATCAACGTCAGAAGAGTCGCCGAGACCATCCCGCCGATCATTGGAACAGCTATGCGCTGCATCACCTCTGCGCCTGTGCCTTGATTCCACATGATTGGGAGGAGCCCGGCGATAATTGCGGCCACCGTCATCATCAACGGGCGCACTCGCTCAGCTCCACCGTGGATGATTGCGGTGTGGAGATCGTCATGCGTGAACGGCCGGCCTTCATCAGCTCGCAGCCTTCGCAGTTCCGTGTATGCCTGGTCGAGATAGATCAGCATCACGACGCCCGTCTCGGCCGCGACACCGACGAGCGCGGTGAACCCGACCGCGACAGCAACTGACATGTTGAACCCCAGCCACCACATCAGCCAGACGCCTCCGACCAGAGAGAAGGGTACCGACAGCATGATGATCAGAGTCTCGGTCACCCGCCGGAAATTGAGGTACAGCAGCACAAAGATGATGAGAATCGTGAACGGAACGACGACCTTGAGGCGTGCCTTGGCGCGCTCCAAGTATTCGAATTGACCGCTCCACGTGACGTAATAGCCGGCCGGGAATTTGATTTGCGTGGCCACCGCGTTCTGGGCGTCCGCCACGTATCCGCCGAGGTCGCGGTTGCGAAAATCAACGTAAATGTAACCGGCGAGCTGTGCGTTCTCGGTGCGAATGCTGGAGGGGCCCGGAGCAAGGCTTACCTTGGCAACCTCGCCCAATGGAACGGTACCACCGTCAGGCAACTGGACAAGAAGCTGCGATGCGATCGCCTGCGGGTCGCTCCGAAAATCGCGCGGGTACCGAATGCTGACTGTATATCGCTCTCGGCCCTCGACAGTCGTCGTCACGGGCTCTGCCCCTAGCGCAGTGGCGATCAGGTTCTGGACGTCGTCTACCATCAATCCGTACCGCGCTAGCTGAATCCGCTCAGGGTCGATGTTGAGGTAGTATCCCCCGATCACGCGCTCAGCATATGCGCTCGTCGTCCCGGGCACTTTTCTGATCACTGTTTCGATTTGGCGCGACAGGTTTTCGATCTCGCCCAAATCGCTACCGAATACCTTCACGCCGACCGGTGTACGTATGCCGGTCGAAAGCATGTCGATCCGCGCTCTAATCGGCATTGTCCACGCATTGGATACTCCTGGGAACTGCAGCGCCTTGTCCATCTCGGCGATCAGTTTGTCGACCGTCATGCCTGGCCGCCACTCGCTCTCGGGCTTGAGATTGACTACGGTTTCAAACATCTCGGTCGGAGCCGGATCAGTCGCCGTCGACGCCCTCCCTGCCTTGCCCCAGACGGACTGGACCTCCGGGAAGGATTTGATGATCTTGTCTTGCGTCTGCAACAGCTCCGCGGCCTTGGTGATCGAAAGACCAGGGAGCGTGGTGGGCATGTAAAAGAGCGTGCCCTCGTTCAGAGTCGGCATGAACTCCGTGCCGAGCTTGGCCGCGGGCCACACGCTGATGGCAAGTACCGCGATGGCCCCGAGAATCGTGATCCATCTGAACCGCAAGGCCAGGAGGATCACGGGCCGATACGCCCAGATCAGGAAGCGGTTCACGGGATTCTTGTGTTCGGCGATGATCCGGCCGCGCACGAACAGGGTCATCAGCGCGGGAACGAGCGTCACAGAGAGGAACGCGGCAGCCGCCATCGCAAATGTCTTCGTATAGGCGAGCGGCTTGAACAGACGGCCTTCCTGAGCCTCGAGCGTGAAGATTGGAAGGAACGAGACCGTGATGATCAGCAGGCTGAAGAACAGCGCTGGTCCAACCTGGATCGCCGCCTCGATGATCACGTCGCTCCGGGCCTTAGTAGGCTGCGCTCGCTCCAAGTGCTTGTGCGCGTTTTCTATCATGACGATCGCGGCATCGACCATCGCCCCAATGGCTATGGCGATGCCGCCGAGGCTCATGATGTTCGAGCTGAGCCCGAGCGCATACATGCAGATGTATGCGATCAATATGCCGAGCGGCAGCGTGATGATTGCCACGAAGGCGCTTCGAATGTGCAACAGGAATACGATGCACACGAGCGCGACAATCACGCTCTCTTCGACCAAAGTGTGCTTCAGAGTCTCGATCGCGCGATGGATCAGGTCGGATCGATCATAAACGGTCTGTATCGTCACGCCTTGAGGCAAGCCCGACGCGATCTCCGCGAGGCGATCCTTGACGTTCGCTATCACCGAAAGCGCGTTCTGGCCGAACCGTTGAACCACGACGCCGGAAGCGACCTCTCCTTCCCCGTCGAGCTCGGTTATGCCCCGGCGTTCATCGGGAACGAGCTCGACACGGGCGACGTCTCTCAGTAACACAGGAACGCCGCGGTCATTCTTGACGACGATCTGTTCCAGGTCGGAGATATCTTTCACATAGCCGCGCCCGCGAACAGCGAACTCTCTTTCCGCGAGCTCAATCGTCCGGCCACCGACATCGCGATTGCTCCCACGAAGAGCCGAGCGAATCTTGTCGAGTGTGATGCCAAGTGCCTGCAGTCGGCGCGGATCGACAACGATACTGTACTGCTTGACGAAGCCTCCGACGCTCGCGACTTCCGCCACCCCTTCGGCTTTGGCGATGGCGTATCTTACCTGCCAATCCTGAACGGTCCGCAGCTCAGAAAGACTCTTTTGCGTGCCGCGAATGACATACTGATAGACCCAACCAACTCCCGTCGCATCAGGCCCGAGCGTTGGGGTCACGCCTGAGGGCAATCGTTGCGTTGCCGTGTTTAGGTATTCGAGAACACGCGAGCGCGCCCAATACAGGTCGGTACCGTCTTCGAAGATCACATAGACGAACGACACGCCGAAAAATGAAAAGCCCCGGACTACACGCGACCGCGGCACGCTGAGCATCGATGTGGTGAGCGGGTAAGTAACTTGATCCTCAACAACCTGCGGCGCTTGCCCGGAATATTCCGTGTAAATAATGACCTGAACATCAGAGAGGTCGGGAATGGCATCAAGCGGCACGCGCTGAAGCGCGTAAAAGCCTGCAAGCCCGACGAAGATTGACGCCAATCCGACGAGGAAAAGGTTGCGGGCCGACCAGCGAATGATGGCAGCTATCATTTTGGCGCGTCCTGCTGCGTAAAGCCTTTCAGGGCCGCCCTCAAGTTGCTCTCGGCGTCGATCAGGAAGGTTGCCGAAGTCACCACTTCTTCGTTTTCCTGAACGCCATCGAGCACCTCGACGTAGCCGTCACCGTGTCGACCTGTCTTGATTACCCGCGGCTCGAAGCGTCCTTCGCCCTTCGCAACGAGGACAAGCTGGCGCGTTCCACTATCGATGACCGAGCTGTCCGGCACCGCGATCACGCCCGCGCTATCCGCGCCAGCATGAAAGACGACATCCGCGTACATATCGGGCTTCAGTCGGCCGTCCGGATTCGCAAGCTCAATGCGAACGCGCGCGGTGCGGGTCTCTGCCTTCATTTCGGGGTAGACGAATGCGACCCGACCTTCCGTCGGTTCGTTCGGAAACGCTCTGAACGTCACCGTTGCCGAGGTTCCCAACATCATGGCACCGATGTCGCGTTCGGCTACTTCAGCGATCAGCCATACGGTTGAGAGGTCCGCAATCCGATAGAGCTCATCGCCCGGCATCACCCGCTGCCCCTCGACTACTTTCTTTTCGAGAACAGTCCCGCTTGCGCCCGACGGCCACTCGATGCTGCGTTGAACGGTCCCGCCCTCCTCGAGCTCGCGGATGCGTGTCGCTGGCATGCCGAGGCTGCGGAGCTTCTGGGCGGCACTATCGACAAGCGCCGCCTGGTTAGCGTCATGCAAGGTACGCATGGCCTTTGCGGCCAGAAGGTACTCGAGCTGCGCTTGCACCAGGCCCGGACTGTAAACGCGGAAGAGCGGCTGACCCGCCTTCACCTTCTCACCGGTGGCGTTGACATGCAGCTCCTCGATGTACCCCTCGGCGCGAAGCGTGACGACGGACTGCCTCCGTTCATTGAGCCGCACGATGGCGGGCGCCCGAACCGGTCGCACTACGGTTCGCGATTGCACCTTTTCGAAACGCACGCCGCTCCGCTGGACTCGATCCAAGTTCACCTTTACGGTGTTGTCACTTTCCTGCTCGTCGCATTCGGTGACGGGGACGTAGTCCATTCCCATCGAATCTTTCTTGGGAACCCGCGACGTGTCCGGCAACCCCATCGGGTTCCGGTAATATCGAACTCGCTTGGGATCGCATGAGGCTTGGGCGGCCGGCTTGGGTGCAGCGGGCACCGACTCGTCGTCATAGACCGGCATGTAGTCGCGACTTTGGTCATCTTTCTTGGGAACAGCCGACCAGAATGGGGCGCCGCTTGGATCACGATAATAGAGAATCGGCCGGTCCTTTGGGGTTGCGGCGGTAGCCTGCGCAACAGAAGACGGCGGCGTCATTGTCGTGTCAGAGCGACCATACCAATAGCCGCCCGTCACCCCGCCGGTCCCCGCGATAATAATCAGCGCGATACTTCCGCGGACACTCATAAATCCTCCCCCACGGCCTTCTCTATTTCCGCGAGGGTCGTCTGCAGCTGAACTCGGAGTTTCAGAATCTCAAGCTGAACCGACCTCAGCCGGCGGATCGCATCAAGCACCTTGAATGCGTCAGCCTGGCCGGTTGAGAGTGCCGTCAACAACGTCCGAACGACGAGTTCGGATCTCGGCACATGATGCTCCTGAAGGATGCCCAGGGTCTTCGCCGCTGCTCCATATTCGGCGACCATGCCGGCGACCTCGCCTTCAAGGTTGGCCCTGAGGCTCCGCAGCCGTTGCTCGGCTGCCGTCTGTTCGGCTGCCGCCGCAGACACTTCTGCCTCCTTGGCTTGCCACTGGAGTGGAATACGGACCTCTGCCATCACGCCGAACCCGGCATAGCCATCTCGGTCCTTTGTTGCCATCGTGCCGAGAGACACGTCGGGATACCGATTCCGCTCGGCAAGTTGCCTGGTTACGTTCGCCGAGCCAGCCTTCGCTTGCCCCTCGGCAATCGAGGGATTCAGCCTGACCGCGCGATCGACCAATGCGTCTATGCGCATCTTTTTCTCACTGGGGAGCGGACGTAGCGCAATTGGTCGGGCCAGCGCCGCATCCGGACGGCGGTTGAGGAGGGCATTGATCTGGGCAGCAGTCTTGATTGTCTGACCGCGCAGCCGCTCGATCTCGATGGTCAGCTCCTCAGCCTCAATCTCAAGCCGCAGCACGTCCTCCTGCGCGGCGTTTCCTTGACTGTATAAATCCCTCACATTCACCGTCGCCGTCCTGATAGTGTCGAGCGATTGCTGCGTCAGCGTCATCGCCTCGAAGGTGGCGTAGCGTGCCGCAAACACGCTCTTCACCCGCGCAACAAGCTCAAGCTCCGCGGTGCGCCCACGGTACCGCGCGGCGGTTGCCTCGAAGCCGGCGATGTCGCGCTTTAGATCGAGCTTCCCCCAGAGCGGAAATTCCTGCATCAGCCGATAGATCGTGGTCCTTCCATTCATGGAAACGTTGCGCCGATCGAGATTGTCCGCATCGATGCGCAGCGTGGGGTCGGGGAGGGCCCCGGCCGAGGTTATCCGGGAGATCGCGGCTTCGGCATCGAGTGCTGCCGCGGCGAGCCCGGGGCTCAGCTGTCGAGCGAGCGCAATCAACTGGCCGACGGTTGCTCCAGGAATGGCTGCACCCGGCGCGACTGTCCTCGGAGCAGCCAAAACCGGGCCTGACAGCGCGAGTGCACTCAAGAGGCCAAACATCGCAGACCGGAACATGGCTTACTCCGCGGCCTTGATTGTGATTTTTCCGATTACGGTTTCAGCCTCACCCTGGACTTTGGCGGAAAGGCTCAAAAGCCATTGTCCTGCCATGGCAAGACTGGTTTTGAAGCCATAAGTTCCCGCTTCACCGCCCGGGATCGGCCTAAGTGGGGCGGCCATCGTCGGCATGCTTTCCGGCGACATGTCGATACGCGATGCAAAGATAACGGCATCAGGGACGGCTTTGCCCGTCGGTTTGTGAACGAGTCGTACCGCTACCGTGACCTCCTCACCCTTCTTTATGTCAGCCGCAACGGGTTCGAACGCATAGTCATTCGCCCCTGCGAAAGCAGCGCAAGTCAGCATCACGGTCGCCGCGATGGCGGTGCCCAGCGTTGTTTTTTCTGCCACCTCCAGCCCCTCCGCTTTCATTCCTCTTTGGCACGCCCCCATAACATCGGCGCTGCGGCAGACGTGTCCGGCTCACGACTCTTTTCGGGATCGCCGCCCCTCTGGTGACCGCGCCGGATGCGGTCGACCGGACGTTGCGCGCAATCTTTCCCAAAGCGAGTTTCAGGGTTCCGGGCTGATGGCCTGAACCGTGTACGACTTGCCGGACCCGCTGAGAGTAAAACGCACTTTGTCGCCCACCTTCACCTTGGATAAGTCGACTGAGGGCGCCGCCGGAAACTCCATCTTCATCGCAGGCCACTTGATGGCAGCGATCGGGCCGTGGTCGAGTGTTACCTTTCGACCTGTAACGTTCACCGCAGTGATGGTCCCTGTACCGGATGCGGCCGTCCCCTGGGCCGCATTTCCCATCCCGAGCATCTTGTCCATGTTGGGCGCCTGCGCGCCCGCCTCGGCGGATGGGAGAATGGCGGGTACCACACCGCCCAACACGGCCAATACGAGAAGCCTTCTTCGGCCGTATCTGGTGACATAAGCCATCTAAGTCCTCCTGTGAGGTTGAGTTGGATCACGCTGAAAAGTACGGTTTCGATCGGAAGCCCAGGTATCTGCGCTCGTCTGAAACCAGCCAGCTTTCGTCGAGTTCCCGACTTTCTTCTGGCTTCAACGTCGATGCACGGCGACGCATCGGCAGAGCGCACAACCGCGGAGCACCAGGCAGGCAATCGGCCCGCGCAGATGCCACACCACGGTCACGGTTTAAGTTGAGGCATTACACTCGAGGAGGTCGGAACGGGGTGGCGGTCGACTCCGAACACAAGACCGCGCTCACACCGGCTCGCAGCGTCTCAGCTTTTGCCGGCGAAATCATCAGAGGCGACGCGATGGATACCAAAAAGCCGCAACAGATCCCTACACAGCCCACCATAGACATGCTGTTGGAATTCGCTTTGTCGCAGGGTACCGCTCCCGGCGGGCAACAATCAGGCATGCCTTGCGCTGTGGACGTGTCAGCAGAGACCGACATGTCCACTGTTTCAGACGGTTGCGAAGAATGGCCCGCAATGCTGGCAATCGGCAGCATCGCCACCGAAACAGCGACAATTAGGGTGAGGATGGTCTGACCGATCCTGCTCATGACTCAGCTTTGAAATACCCCGAGGGGTCGAGTCCGAACTTCGCAGTCCCAAATTCACCGGTCATTGCCCGCTCGATCCTGTCCGAGGCTACCGCCGGCATGTCCACAAGCTCGACTTCGGCCCTCCCTGATATTGGTAGGCGCAACGCTCCGCGGTCGAGCCGTAGTAAGTTCCCGTTTGCGGGGCAGGTCGTCCACCCGAAGGAACGCCACTCAGAGCTACATCGTCCTTGACGGAATAAGGGCGCACTTCGTGCGAAACGTGACGTTTCTTGCTGGTCACCGAGTCGGCGTAAACGGCACTTGACATCATCATGAATGGCAACAACGAGAGTGTGAGGAGACGTTTCCCAGTCATTGTTCTGCTCCTTGCTCTATATGGAAGCGCCGAAGCGGGGCTCCCAAGAAGGAATTCGGAGCAACTTAGACGTTGGTTACAGCTTCTAAAGAATTCTATCTTATATAAAGCTTTTGGCAAAAGACTAAATTATAGTATTTTGATGGATGATCGCGCTACGATCAAGAATCGAAGGACGATTCTCGATCTAAAAGCAGAAAAATTTGTCAAACAACGATTAATATAATAAATGCTATTTCGTTCAGCTTTTGATGTGAATTTCAGCTAGTGCTGATGGATCAAATACTGACAAGCGCTACCGTTTTCCCCAGCGTCAGATTTACACAACGCAACGAAAGGCAGTGAGACGTCGGTGCAGTGGAGCGCACCTGGTCGGAAGTTAAGATCGTGCCGACTTGATTTCGCGACGCCAGAGGCGCTTTCGGGGTCCGTGTGACAGCTGCGGCATAGGGGAGCGGTGAGTGACGATATATCCAAACGTATAGCCAAGCCCCCTCCATCAAAGGCGGGCGTACGTGCAGTTGAGATCCTTTTTGAATTACCTGCGACGGATGGCGAGCGCTTGGTGCTGTCTTGGCTCTTACCGTATCGCGAAAGTAGCGATCGACAGGCGTGTGGTCCGTGGCTCCTGAGCACACAAGTACCACGCGGTGGTCAGGGCTCTTGCGATGTCATCTGCCCGGGGCCCCACGGATCCCGGATCAATTGCGAACGAATGCGGTTATCCGGATCGTTGCCCTGGTAGCGACCGTATCGCAGATCGGAAGTCGATCCGTCGGTTCGCCTTGCCAGTAAGGCCGGCTACCATAAGCGCCGTAGTAAGTTCCGGTTTGCAGACGTTTCTTGCCGGACACCGAGTGCGCATAAACGGCACTTGACATTAGCATGAACGGCAACAGCGAAAGTGTGAGGATGCGTTCTCGGGTCATTGCTCTGCTCCTTGTCCTATATGTAAGCACCGAACGGGCTTCCAAGGTGGAATTCGGAGCAACCCAGGCGTTGGTTACAGCTTCTGGAAAATAATATTTTAATTGTTGCATAAACTGGCGATATGAAGCAAATAGCACTTTATTATTCAAATCTAGAGAATTCGATCTTATATCATGCCCTGGCAAAAGGCTGACTTTCAGTATTTTATCGGTTCCAGAATGAAAGGCGATCGGTGCCCCCGCTGCAGCTCATTGCCTGTCACCAGCGCAAAAGTCGGGGCCCAAGTATCGCGCCGGCCAAGGCGCACAGGGCGACCGCCGCGCCATACCACAGCGCAACGAAGGGAAGCGAGTCGTCAGTGCAGTGGAGCGCATAGCCGACTGCGCTAAGGCCGCCCGCGACGAGACCAGCCAGAGCGCCTGCTCGCTCCAGGCTGGTCGGAGCTGACCTCCGCACCGCCCATACCACCGCAGCAAACGGCATGACGGCGATGACCGGAATTGATACCAGGCATTCGAGCCACTGATCGCCCACGACCATCCTGCTCCAATGCGAACTCGGCGCATACGCAATGCTGATAGCCGCAAGCACCATCATCGCGATGAAAGGCAGAGTCAGGATAGAGATTGGCGTCTTCCGTTCGCCACCTGGGCGGGCTGCCCTGACGAGATGCACCGAACCCACGGCGACGATAGCCACTGCAAACCCGAGCTTCACCGCGAGGAATGTCCATGCCCCGACCGCGTTCAGATCGGTCCGAACGCCTGATGCGACCAAGGTCAATCCGAGCGAGGTCGCCGCACCGATGGCGATCGCTGAGCTGACAGTTTGCGCGACCCGCCGGTGGTTCACCGGCTCGACGTTTGTGCCCAGCATGGCGATCAAGTCGTCGGTCCTCATGTCTCCTTCTCCCGTGCAATCAATGCCGCCAGCGCTCTCAGGCCCCGATGTACATTGACTTTCACTGCAGATTCCGACATGCCGCACTTGCCAGCGGCTTCGGCGACACTCAGCCCCTCCAGCTTCACGCACTGGATCGCAACCCGCATCTTTTGCGGTAGCTTCGCCATTAGTTTTTCAAGGTCGTATGCGCTTTCGGCTGCGACAAGATCATCCTCCGCCAGGAGACCTTTGGCGTCGTCAATAGGCACGTGGGCCAGCGAAGCCCGCGTCCTGCGAAGATGATCGATCAACTTGTACCGCGCGATCGCGTATACCCATGGCGTCAATAGCTCAGCCGGATCATAGGTATCGCGCTGAATGTGCACCGCAACTAGCGCCTCCTGAACGAGATCCTCCGCTTCAGCTGCGCTTCGCCCAATGCGTAAGAGCTTGCCTTTGTAGAAAGCCCGCAACTGTCCGCTCAGCCGCTGGAGAAACATTCGGTGCGCCGCCGAGTCGCCCTCAAGCCCAGCTATCATGAGCGCCTTGAGCGCCACCTCGTCGGACGTCATCAGCACCCTTATTCCGGAATTCGCATGGGAATCGGTTTAGGTTACACTAACTCCTGCCGATAAATTAGGCATTCTCGCGTCGCACCGCCCTCATTTCATGCACCAGACGTCACCTTTTTGCTCTGCCCCCCAAACGCGCTGTACGCCCTGCTGACCAGAGCTCCGGCGGGTCACAAAGCCCAAGTGGCATTGGGCGCGCTGTGACTCAGCTCTGGGAGCCATGGGTCCGCGGTGGGGCGGCCATCAGGCCCCGGAATTGGTCGGTCAAAGTCCATGTGGCGCAAGACCGCACGTCGGCAGTTTGTGGCCGGGCTCACGTTGGCCTTACGATCCGATCGTGATCTGCGCCGAGGCTTGGCGCGAGCTTCGGGCCGCACCTATTGAGTGGTGAGATGCCGATAGGTTCAGAGCGCGGCAATCCCTCGCTCGATGGCCACCATGCTGATGTTGGTCGCGTCAACCTGCGAGATCGACGCTGCGCCATAACAGCAAGCCAATTTGGCCAGGCTATTTTTGCAGTGACGAAGCGGTGAGTAAATCCTCGCACGACACGCGGAGCCCGCCATGCCTGAATTACTTGAACGAATCCGCTTTCGCGCGATGAAATGTCTTTACGACGGATTCTTCGTCGTGATGGTGCGTGATGCGTCTTGGCAGGAACCTCTTTTGGCAGCTGTTACGCCCGGGGCAAACAGCCGAATTCTTAATTTCGGCCCGGGGAGCGCCCAAACCGCACGCAACCTCGCTATCCGCTTTCCAACAGCCAACATTGTCGGCGTGGACCCAAACCCAAAGGCAGTAGAAAAGGCACGTCGCATTATTGCGCGAAGCAATATCGCTAACCTCACGATCATTGATGCACCTCGCCGCGGACGGCTTCCGTTCGACGCGGGCTCATTTGATAACGTCGTTCTGGTCCTCACGCTTCATGACCGCGCACCGGATGAAAAGCTTGAGATTGCCAAGGAGATGTTGCGACTCCTGCGGCATGGCGGCAAGTTACACGTGGCCGACTATGATAAACCGGTCGTCCGCGGCGAACGGGGGATACTGCGCTTTGCCGAATACATCTCAGGGCCGGCGGCTGTGGAGCCGCACCTTACGGGGAATTGGACCGACTTTCTCGCGAAGGCAGGATTTATCAGCGTCCGACGCCAATCCTCGCATTCTGTTGGCATAGGACGCATCTCAGTCGTCAAAGCACGAAAGCGTTGAGTCCGTTTAACACCTCGCCCTCCGCGTGGGGACGAAACTGTTTACAACTTCCGAGATAGCGCCGACAATGATCAAAAGAGGCGCAGAGGTTTTCTAGGACGCTTCGGTCGGCGCCCCCTGGTGTCGGCCGCATTCGAGTGTTATTTTGGCTGCCATGTGGTCCGCGAAGATAGGTCGGATAGCGGCTGTGTTGCTGGCCCTCACTTTAGCAGTGGGGCTGGTCGTGCATGGCGTCGCAAACCCCGGGACGGGCCTTAAATACGAGATGGCTGCCGCCGCCGGCAAAATGCCGATGCCGGGCACCGGCAAAATGCCCATGTCGGGCAAGTGCGACGGGTGCGGCGACAGCTCAGATGACATGACTGCAGCGTGCGCGGCATTTTGCAACAGCGTGGTCGAGGCGCTGGTAGCGACTGGCGTGATCGATGTTGTTCTTATCGGTGTTTTGCGCCCGTCTGCCGAACCGGCTGCGACCGGCCACGTTACTCCCCCCGAACCCTACCCTCCTAGACCCACCGGCCTGAGCTGAGGCGCGTCGCCAGCTGGCGACGGCGTCTTGATGCGCGTGCGACGCAAATGCGTCGCGTGCGCCTTCAAGCCCGAGCTGCATGCGCTTAACGAACTCGCATCGCATCTCCATTTCCGGTCCAGGACGACTTGCAATGTCTGCTGTTGCTTCTTCGGCGATCACTCGCCGCTCATTCCTCGTTGGTGCGGCCAGCGCCACTATGGCGGCGTCGCCTCCAAGGGCGGCCGAGAGTTCGGGGAGGGCTAGAGAATTCAGATTAGTTGCCGCGACGGCGCGATGGCCGCTCGTTGGCGCGCCTCATCCGCATACTGATGTTTGGTGTTACGCAGGCCACGTCCCGGGTCCTGAGATTCGGGTGCGGCAGGGCGAGCCTGTCCGCATCGCAGTCGAAAACCGGCTCCAGCAGGACACCACCGTTCATTGGCATGGAATCAGGCTCCCGTTTGCTATGGACGGCGTGCCGGGGCTCACTCAGCCGCCGATCAGAGCGGGCGAGAGCTTCACCTATGAGTTCACGCCGCCCGACGCCGGCACGTTCTGGTACCACCCGCACGCCAACAGCCTGCAGCAGCTCGGGCGGGGAATGGGCGGCGCATTGATTGTCGAGGAGCCGGAACCCGTCCCAGTCGATCGCGACATTCTGTGGCTGCTGTCCGACTGGCGGCTCACGTCTGATGCACAGATTGCCTCCGGCTTCGGCAATCCGATGGATGCGGCGATGTCTGGCCGCGTCGGCAACACGGTGACGGTCAACGGCGCCGTGTCGACAGACGAGCCGGTGTGGGCTGGCGAGCGGGTCCGCCTGCGCGTCGTCAACGGCGCGCTGGCGCGAATCATGGCACTGCGTTTCGAGGGTCATCGCCCGGTAGTTGTCGCGATCGATGGCCAGCCCTGCGACCCGCACGAGCCGGATGGCGGCCGCGTGTTGCTAGGGCCCGCGATGCGCGTCGATGTCGTGCTCGACATGCAAGGCGAACCCGGGCGGCGCTACCGCGTGGTCGATGATTTCTATGATGGACTTCCGTATTGGCTGACGCAGCTCGCGTACGACAAGCAATCGCCGGTTCGCGCCCATTCCCTCGAAGGTTCGCTTGCTCTGCCGCGCAATCCCCTGCCGGAGCCCGATCTCGCCAACGCTACCCCACATGTCCTCACGCTGCAGGGCGGCATGATGGGCGGAGCCGGAATGGGCGGAATGGACACGCAGGGCACGAGCCATGGCGCCACGTGGGCGATCAACGGAACCTCGATGACCGGCGACGGTCATGCCGGCATGGCGCCACTTCTCACGCTCCAGCTCGGACGAAGCTACATCCTGACGGTTCGTAATGACACGGCGTTTTGGCATCCGTTGCATTTCCACGGCCACAGCTTCCGGGTGCTGAGCCGCAACAGGACGTCGGTTCCGCATCGGCAATGGGCCGATACGGTCCTGCTGCCCCCGCGACAAACCGTCGATGTCGCCTTCGTCGCCGACAATCCCGGCGACTGGATGCTGCATTGCCACGTCACGGATCACCAGGTGTCCGGACTGATGACGGTCCTGCGCGTTGCATGAACCTTATATCGCTCACGGTTAGGAGAATTGAGATGAAAAGACGAACGTTCTGCCAAAGCGCGATCGCCACCCTGGTTGCCCTTCCGTTGCCAGCCATAGCCGCGCCGATCCGCGCCACCTTGTTCAGGAACCCGCAATGCGACTGCTGCGACATCTACGCCGCATATCTGCGCGAGAACGGCTTCGAGGTGGATGTGAAGTCGACCAACGACCTCGCTGAGATCAACAGCAAGGCCGGCTTTCCGGAAAACATTCAGGGCTGTCACGCGATGTTCGTGGACGGCTATGTCGTCGACGGCCTTGTCCCGGTGAACATCGTTCGCAAGCTGCTTTCCGAGCGACCGGTGATCGCGGGCATCACGCTTCCCGGCATGCCGAGGGGCGCGCCCGGAATGCCCGGTCGGAAAATGGCACCGTTCACGATCTACGCCGTCACAAAGGACGGTGCACCACCCACGGTCTACGCCGTCGAATAATCGACAAGGTGGAGCGCCGCCCGATGTCTTTGCCCAGCGGCAGATTCGAAAGGCCAGGATGACATGAACGCAGAAACCACTCTAAGCGCTCGTGTACCGGCACTGAAAGAGCGCCATCCAGCGCGGCTACGCTATCTTTTCCCGCTCGCGGCCTTCGCCGCCCTCACGCTCACGTTCGGCTGGGCGCTCAACCGCAATCGCAATCCGAGCGAGATTCCGTCCGCGCTGATCGGGAAGCTGGTCCCGCAGTTCGCATTGCCTGCGGTGAAAGGCCGCGCGCTTCCGCTATCGAGCACCGATCTCGGCGGCGAAGTCTCTCTCGTCAATGTCTTTGCTTCGTGGTGCGTCGCGTGCCGGGAGGAGCATCCGGTATTCATGCAAATAAGAGCCGAGAATCTCGTCCCGATCCACGGCCTTAACTACAAGGATCGACCGGACGACGCCGCAAAGTGGCTTGACACCATGGGCGACCCGTACACTCGCACCGGAGCCGATCTTAACGGCCGGGTGGCCATCGACTGGGGGGTCTACGGCGTCCCTGAAACCTTCGTGATTACGAAGGATGGTCACATCGCGCACAAGCACATCGGCGCTGTCACCCCGAAGGATCTCGAGGAGACGATTCTCCCGCTGATCAGGAGGCTTCGGCAACAATGATGTCCGCCTTCCGCTCTCTCAAGGACCGCTTCGGTGGATGGACGGGCGTGGCGATGATCGTGGTGATGACCTCGCTATTCGCCGCCGCCCAAGCGCCGCTGAAAAGCTTTGTCCTGCACGATGCGCCGAAGCCGGTCGCAACGGTCGCATTCGACGACGCCGAAGGCCACTCGCGAACCCTCGCGGATTTCAAAGGCAAGGTTGTGCTTCTTAACATCTGGGCGACGTGGTGCGTCCCGTGCCGCAAGGAAATGCCGGCGCTCGATAGGCTGCAGGGAGCTATGGGCAGTCCGGATTTCGAGGTCCTTCCGGTTTCCATCGACCGCGGCGGAATCGCGAAGGTCCGCGACTTTTATTCCGAGATCGGTGTGCGCCATCTCGCGATGTACATCGACGTATCCGGCCAAGCACCGCGGGCGCTCGGCGCCGTCGGCTTGCCCACGACGCTCGTCATCGATCGCGCCGGACAAGAAGTGGGCCGCGTGATCGGACCCGCAGAATGGGACTCCTCGGAGATTGCTGACGTCCTCAGACCCATCATCTCCAAGCAGGCCGCCACCAGCGAGGGCGTCGCGCAAGCGCAAACTCAGGCTGCGCCGGAAGATCGCGCACCTGGTGCGCTGCTGCGCTCGTTCCAATGGCTGCAAGGGCTGTTCATCAAATGACTATCCAAGGAGACACACGTGATGACATCTGACACGACCAAAACGGCCGACGGGTCGCTGGGGCGCAGTTGGTTCGATTTCGCTCGGTACCACCTTGCCAATCGATGGATGCTTCTGACGCTTGGCGGTCTCGTGGTCATCATTGGCGTCGCCCTAAATTGGGGTTGGCTGGTGGCCGCGGGCATTGCGCCGGTTCTCGTTGCGGTGGCGCCTTGCGCCATCATGTGTGCGCTGGGGCTCTGCGGCATGAAAATGATGGGAGGCTCCAAGTGAGTCGAAGCCGTGTCGGGCTGCAGAACGCTGGAGGGGACGATGGCGTCGCCCAGCGTTACCAAAATCGATCGACCAATGTTCGGGGTCGAGTTGCTGCCACGATGTCGCGCGCGCGAGCCCTCAAAGGAAGCGTGCTGAAAACTCAACCACTCGATGAAAGGAGAGACCACAATGACTAAGCCGACAAGAATCCTCGTCCTCGCCGCGATGTTGCTAGCGACCGTTGCCGCCGCACCGGCACTCTACGCTGACGATTCCCACGGATTGCATGGCTCAATGATGGGCCGCGGGACAATGGGCGGGAGCGGCATGATGGGCGGACACGGAATGGGGATGATGAATGAAATGAGCCGGATGATGGATCAATGCGGCGCGATGATGCAAGGCAA
>Ga0137393_10000711_pt1 | contig 20405 bp, 18 predicted proteins | sample 15con2h34BmetaG_FD_101396 | JGI IMG/M metagenome (GOLD analysis project Ga0137393, IMG submission 101396) | Vadose zone soil microbial communities from Angelo Coast Range Reserve, California, USA - 15con2h3.4B metaG | ecosystem: Environmental > Terrestrial > Soil > Vadose zone > Saprolite...
CACGCCCTGACCAGTGGGGGCTGGCCTGCCCGTCCCCCACTCGGTGGTGGTGACGAGACCTGGGTGGACCAGCTCGAACCCGACCAGGAGATCCTCGACCTGGCGTGGCGTGCGCAGCGTCACCGCCGATTTCGCGCTCTCCCACGCCTGGGCCGCTTCGTCCGCCACTTCAGGCGCCTCTCCGGCAGACCCGTGCGACACGACGAGGAAACTGCCGGGCGCCATCCGTTCCCTGAACGTGGCGATGATCTCGGCCGGGTTCGCATCGTCGGTGATGAAATGCAAGATCGCTACCGTCAGCAGTGCTACGGGTTTTGACCAATCGATAAGGCGTTTAGTTTCAGGGTCGTCAAGGATTTCCCAGGGGCGGCGCAGGTCATGAACGATGACTGCCGCATTGGGCGAGTCCAGCATTTCGCGGCTGAGGGCGGCGACCTGTGGATCGTAGTCCACGTACACCACATGCGGGCCGGCGGCGAGTTCCCCGGCGATTTCGTGGACTGCGCCCGCGGCCGGGAACCCTGATCCAATGTCAACGTACTGCGTCACGCCACGGCTGGCGACGTAGCGGACCGCACGCTGCAGGAATGCCCTGTTCTCGATGACCTCGGAGCGCGTCGCGGGGGCAATGGCAAGTGCCTTCTCTGCGGCATCGCGGTCGGCCGCCGAATGATGGTCCCCGCCGAGTAAGTAGTCGTAAATCCCAGCGGGAGTGGGCATTGCCGGGGCGGAACTGGATGGCCGTTGCGGGCTGCTCATGTCTTTTTCCAAAGAGTGATCGGCTGACGGCTTGGGCCACTTCCCGGGCCTATTGGCTTGGCTGAGGATTAAAAAGTAAAAGGTCTCTGGCTGGCCGCCCAGGGCGGGTATCAGAAGTTGTAGTCGCCGCGCTTGATGCCGCTGATCAGGTCACGAAAGGCAGCGGGCTGGATCAGGTGCACGGGGCCGTCAGGGTCTTTACTGTCGCGGATCGCCACGATGCCAGGCAGCACCGCGACCTCGACGCACGCGTTGCCGCCCCCTGAGGAGAAGCTGCTCTTGCGCCAGTTGGCGGAGGAGAGGTCCATGGTGTGGGTTATCCGATCTGCTGCTTGAGGTAGTCGCGGGTTTCTTCTGGGCCGAGCGCGGCGGCCCGCAGCTTGTCGAACTTGAGCTTATAGCGGTCCAGTTCATCGGGTTCCTCCAGCATGCGGTCGTCGATGGCGGTCTCGAGGTAGACGATGTCGCGGTCTGTGGGGTCGGGGAAGGAGAGGTAGATGAAGACTTCCCCGGTCACCGGGTAGACCCCGGCGGCGGCCGGCAGGAGCTGGACGTCCACGTTCGGGTGGCCGGTGATCTCCATGAGGTGGTCAAGCTGGCCGCGGCGGATGCCGGGGTCAGTGATGCGCGCGATGGCGTTCTCGTCGATGACGGCGTGCAGGTGGCATGGGTCGCTGTCGCGGGTGAGGATCTGCTGGCGCCGCATGCGGGCGTCCAGGTGGCGTGCGATCTCGGCCGGGTCGGTGATGCCGGCGGCGCGGGTGATGGTCTCGATGTAGGCGGGGACCTGGAGCAGCCCGGGGATGAAGGCGGTCTCGAAGGTGCGGATCTGCGAGGCCCCGGCCTCGAATCCGGGCAGTTCGCTGGAGAAGACGTCGTGGTACTTGCTCCACCAGCCCCGCTGCCGTGCCTCGCGGGCGAGCGCGATCACCGCGTCGCGCTCGGTGCCCTCGACGCCGTACAGCTCGCACAGGTCGACGACGGAGTCGGTGACCGGCTCGATCCACTTGGCTTTTTCGAGCCAGTTGAGCTTGGTGGCTGACCAGCCGAGCCGACGCTGCACGTCGGTGGTGGTCAGGCCGCATGCCTGGCGCAGCTCGACCAGGCGGCGGGCGAGTGCGCGCTTGCGGATGGTGGGGCTGTAGCCGCCTGCCCGGGTGCTGGTCATCGTCAACCTCGCTGCCTCGCCTGGTTTGGGTAACGATAGCGCACTGCATGGCGCAGATGATGGATAGAGAATCTATCCGTAGTTACTTGATGCTCAAGCTAGCTTGGGTGCATTATCTATCGTGGAACGCATGGTGGGCGGGTGACGGTCTGGTGCTGGCACCGGCCCACAGCCGGGCGGAAGCAGCCACGAGCCATTGAGGTGGGTGATGAGCACCACGATCACGGGCGCTGTGGCCGCACGCTCAGGCCAGGCCATGCCCGATCTGCCCGGTACCTGGATCTCCTGATCACCAGGTTCGCCACCCACGGCACCAGTGACAACCCCGGCCGGTGCCGATGCGGCCACCTGCGGCCGTGCGCTGAAGAACAGCATGTCGCCGAGTTACTCGAACTGATAGGAAACGCCTGCCGCTGAGATGGACCAGGGAAGGACGTGACCTCCTGTCCCCGGGTCCGAGTCGTCAACGAACACTTGCCGCCGAGGGGACACATGCCGACCCGTAGCGAGCCAGCTCCACCGAGACCATAACGTCGGGCTCGCAGGCAGGAACCATCGCGCTGCTGCTTCCGCGATCCGGGACCGACGGTAACAGCAATGTCACGCGGCCATGGTCTTGACGGCCGATGCAGGGTTCGCAACGGTCAGATGAACGGTCACATTAGGTGATCAGCTGCTCCGCCAGAAGCCTGGCGCCGGCGATCTGGGAGGAACAATGACCACGAATCGCGGCGAAGGCATCCGCAGCTACTCTGCCGACGGTCTTGGCCACTTAAACGTCGACGCTGCCGAGCCAGCAGCCGCCCATACCGGCGAGGGTGCGCGGGCTATCGAGTGGGCCACACTCATCGACGACGTGGTGCTCGCGAAGATCACCGACTATGCGGTGAGCCAGCGCGACGCGGTCGAGACCGTCTACCTGACGGGCAGCTATGCGCGCGGGAGCTGGAACCCCCGGCGACCCAACCTCAACGTGTACTTCATCGCTGCCCCAGGAAGAGCGCCGAGGGTCCGCGCTGAACTCGGCAGGGTCTTCGCTGACGTGCGCCGGGCGCTGCGTGAGCAAAGCGTCGACTTCGTGATCGACTGCCATCCCTACACGATCAGCCAACGGGATCCGGCGTGGCTCGACCGCCCCCTGCTAACCCTGACGACGAAGGTGCTTGCGGGCGAGGCTTCGCAGGATCGGTACAACATTTCCCCGACAATCGGGCTCGGCTGGTTCGCCGCCCACAAGATCCTCGTCGGAAGCGCGGAGGCGTTGTCGGTGTTCGGGCGACCGCCGGCCCGCGACCGGGCCTGGCTGAACGGCGCGCATCAAGCGCTTTCGCACTACCGCAACATCCTCGATCACCTGCCGTGGGCGCTGGACTGGGAAACGGCCCCGCAGCGGCTGGTCGAGGAGTCGTGCCGCTATGCGGAAGAAGCGTTGCGGGACGGGGTGCATGTCGGACTCACTGACGAGGAGCTTGAAGCGGGCCGGAACATCGAGATCCTGCATGACTGGGCGCGGGTCGGCCGGGACTTCTTCCGTGACCGGTACGGAGAGGCCGGCATTGCCGCCTGCGGGACCGTCGAGCGGCTCAAGGCAGCTGTGGTCGCGGAGCACTGCGATGCGGCGACCGCTGAGAAAGCGTGGCTGGACGCGTTGCAGGTCTGGTCCGTGGTCTGGGAAGGCTACTGCCGCATGGCGCGCAGGATGGGAGCCGAACCCGAGTTGCTCCGTGTGACGGCATGGCTGTGACGCGGCTCGTGGATGAGGCGGTCGTCGCAGCCTGGGATGCCGTGTCGGCCGCCTACCAGGCGCGGTACGCCATCCCTACTGGCGAGATCCATCTTGGCCCGATGGTGCCGTCGCCTCGCGAACTGGGGATCGGCTTCGACGTCGCCGGACGCCAGGTACTTGATTTCGGCTGCGGGGGCGGCCAGAACGCGATCGCATGCGCCCTGTCGGGCGCCAGCCGGGTGGTGGCGGTCGACCCGAGCGAACGGCAGCTTGGCCTCGCCCGGGTGCTCGCGGCCGAGGCGGGGGCCTCGGTTGAGTTCCTCAAGCTGGGCGATCGTGGCGTCAGCGGCCTGCCCGGCGACTTCGACCTCGTGCTGTCCGTGTATGCCCTGCAGTTCGTCGCTGACGCGCGGACAGCGCTCCGCGACCTGGCACGGCAGCTACGCATAGGAGGTCTCCTGATAGTGAGCGTCGATCACCCGGTGCGCCTGTCGGGCGAGTGGCGCGGTAACGCCTTCATCGTCGAGAACTACTTTGCCCGCGGCTGGCAGGCCTGGCCGTATGACTTCCCTGAGGCCGGCATTCAGGTCGAGATGCGCCGGTTCCGGCGCTCCACACAGGAATGGGTCAGCGCCGTGCTCGCGGCCCCTTTGATACTGCGCGGGCTGTACGAGCCGCTTCCCGCCATGGTGCCGGACTCGTTCGCACGGCGGTCGAAATATGGGCTTAATGATCCCCGGAACGTCTTCACCCGCGAACACCTGGAACGGGTGCCTGGCTCGCTGATCCTCGTCGCGGAACGGGTGTCATGAGCGACGTCGTTGTGGGTATTCACTGCACCGTCCAGCCGGACGGGCGGTACGCCGCCGACGGGAACGCCGCAGTCGTCGTGGACGGCCAGCCGTTGTTCGCCGTCGCGCAGGAACGGGTCACACGCCAGAAGTACGACGGGGGCTTCGCCGCCGCCGCGCAGTACGCCCTCGATGCCCTCGGCCTGTCGATCGCGGACGTCGCCACGGTCGCCGTGTCAACCTTCGGCCGCCCGGATGCGCCGGGTGACGCCGAGCACGCCGCCGTGGCGGGGATCGTCGAGGAGGCCCTGGGCGCTGGCCCGGAGTACCGCGTCGTGCCCTCTCACCACCTGGCGCACGCGTTGTCGGCAGTAGCACAATGCGGGTACCGCCGTGCGCTCGTGGCCGTGATCGACAACGAGGGCTCGATTCTCGGGTCGCGGGTCTTCCCGGCATTGTGGCAGCACGCCCTGGAACGGACGTCCTATTACCTGCTCGACGGTGATGCGCTGGCGCTCGTGGCGCGCGACCAGGCGGAGCCCGGCGAGGTCGGGTACGGAAAGGCGTACAGCAAAGTAACCCGCTACGCGGGTTTCCGCAGCTATCAGGAGTCTGGCAAGACGATGGCCCTGGCTGCGTTCGGCGACCGGGAGCGCTTCGGCGGGCTGCGGCTGTTCGAGGAGGACGTCCACGGCCAGCCGAGAACCCTGCTGCGCAACAGCGAAGATGGGTTGCGTGACCTTGCCAGCTTCTTTGCGCGGGCTGGTGTCCGGCTCCCCCCGCCCCGGCAGGCGGGAGAACGCTTCGACCCGCTGCACATCGACCTCGCAGCATGGTGCCAGGCCGAGCTGGAGGACTCGGTGTGCCGGCGGGTGCGGGACCTGGCCAGGGAACACGATGTGAGCGCGGTCTGCGGCTCCGGCGGGGTGTTCCTCAACTCGGTCATGAACCGCCGGCTCCAGGACACCCTCGGCATACCCGACGTGTTCGTCCCGCCGTCACCCGGTGACCAAGGGCTCGCGCTGGGCGCGGCTGCGTTGATCCTCTGGCGCTCAACTGGGCAGGTACCGCGCTGGGCATGCCAGCCTTACCTGGGGGGCTGTTTCGACGATCAGGCGGTCCTGGCGACCGTGGCAGGCCAGGACGATCTCGTCTGCGAGCAGATGAACGACGTGGTCGCCGAGGCCGCGTGCGACCTGGCGGCCGGGCGGATCGTCGGCTGGTTCCAGGGTCAGTCGGAATACGGTCCCCGGGCGCTCGGCAACCGCAGCATCCTCGCGAATCCGGCCGGTCCCTGGTCGCGGGAGATCCTGAACAACATGGTCAAGTACCGGGAGTGGTTCCGGCCGTATGCACCCGTCACCGCCGAGGAGACCGCCGGGCAGACGTTCGAGCTGCGCTCCCCGGTGCCCTTCATGATGCACGTCGCACCGGTCCGCAGCGACGCCGTCAGCCGGCTCCCCGGAGGCGTGCACGTGGACCGCTCGGCACGGCTGCAGACGGTCTCGGAGCGCCAGAACCCGGATCTTCACCGCCTGGTCATGCTGTTCACGCAAGCGAGCGGCACTCCGGCGGTGCTCAACACCAGCCTCAACGTTGACGGCATGCCGATCGCTGAGTCGCCCGGCGACGCGATCGAGTGCTTCCGGCGGGCGCCCGGCATGGACGCGATCTTCGTCGGCCCGTTCAAGGTAACTCGCGGTGAAAAGGCACAGCCGTGAGGCGCGGCGAGACCCTCCGGGTGGGCCTGGCCGGGCTCGGGTGGTTCGGCCGTACCCACCTCGACGCCTGGCGGGCCGTCCGCGGGGCTGAGGTGGTGGGCGTCTGCGATCGCGACCCGGGCGCGCTCAGCATTCAGGTCCAGAGCGCCCAGGAGCACTTCCACGCGGATGCGGGCGCAAGCTACACGCCAGGTGTCCCCGCCGGCCTTCCGCGGCACACATCGGTTGACGCCCTGCTGGCAAGCGGGATCGACCTCCTCGATGTGGTCGTGACCGAGGACCAGCACGCGCAGTGCGTCCGCGCCGCCCTGGAAGCAGGCACCGACGTCGTAGTGGAGAAACCCCTGGCCCTCAGCCTGAACGTGGCCACGGACCTGGTCCAGCTCGCCGTGCGGCTTGGCCGGCGGATCTACGCCGGGCAGGTGCTGCGGTTCGACCCCCGCCACGTCGCTTTAGCGGAGATGGTCCGGGGGCGACCTCTCCGCCATTTGTCCCTGAGCAGGCATTTCCAGGCCACGGCGCACAACGTCTATGGCCGTGTCCATCCCGTCCTGAACGCCGCTGTCCACGACATCGACCTCGCGGTATGGCTCACCGGCAGCGCACCCGGCCGGGTGACCGCCTTCGCCTCCCATTTCCTGGGCCGCGAATACCCCGACGCCGTTGACCTTGTGCTGGAGTGGGACGGCGGCCTGCGCGCGGTCGTGCAGAACTCGTGGCACCTGGCCGCGAGCTGCCCCTACGGGTTCGTCTTCGACTGCACCGTGCATACGGCCGACGGAACCTACGTCGTCCGGAACGAACCGGTTCTGCAAGCATGGTCCGCCGACACGGTCACGTACCCGGAGCTGTTCTTCTGGCCGCGCTACGCGGACGCGCGGAGCGGCGCCCTCGTGGCCGAGCTTCAGCACTTCGCCGACTGCGCTGCCCGCGATGAGGCGTCCGACCGCGTGCCGCTGCCAGATGTCCTCAACGTGATGAGTACCTGCCAGGCCGCGCTAGACGCGCTGGACACCGGGCGCCCCCAGCAGGTAGTACGCCAGCCCGCATCTGCCGCATCTTGCGGGGAGACCGGCGGTGACTGAGGCGCAGAGGCCCGCCAGCGGGAGGGATGACGCCGCTCAGGCGCCCGAACATCGCGCACGATGTCAGGACCTGCGTCAGGACGCCGTGCGGCTTCTCGGCAAGGAGCGCGTGCGCAGCGACGAGACCACCCGGTTCCTGCACTCCTATGACGCATCCCTGGAGCGCGGCTATCCGGATCTGGTGGCCTCGCCCCGCGACACTGGCGACCTGCGAGCACTGGTCGCTGCCGCCTATCATCGCGGGGTTCCGTTCGTCATGCGGGGCGCCGGAACCGGGTACAGCGGCGGAGCCCTGCCCGCGCGCCGTGGCATGGTGATCCTGACCTCTGATCTCGACCGGATACTCGACGTCGACACCGACGAGGGGCGAATCCGGTGCGAACCCGGCGTGGTCCTGGCGACGGTGCAGCAACATGCGGCCCGCGGCGGATGGCGATACCTGCCCGATCCCTCCTCATATCAAGTCTGCACCATCGGCGGCAACGTGGCCGAGAACGCCGGCGGGCCACACGCTCTCGGAGGCGGGCCGACGTCGAACTACATCCTGGCTGTCGAACTTGTCCTGCCTGACGGGAGCCTTGCCGTGCTCGACGAGCAACAGCCGTGGGAAGGAGGGCTGGACCTCCGTGCCTTGATAGCCGGATCAGAGGGAACACTGGGCGCGATCGCTTCCGCCACCCTGCGCCTTGTCCGGGCGCCCGAGTCCGAACGGGTCATGCTGGCAACGTTCGCACGCCAGGAAGACGCGCTCGCCACCGTGGCGGAAGTATTCGACACCGGGCTGCTGCCTTCCGCCCTGGACATGCTCACCGGCGCGCTGGTGCCGGGACGCCCTGACTACGCGGATCCCTCGCTGCTGTTCGCCGGACTGCAGGGGCACTGCGAAGAAGTGGCCGGCCAATCCAGGCGGCTGTCAAGGATCGCACGCCGCCATGGCGGGCGTCCCGAACTGCTGGACATCCCGGCCTTCCTGCAGCGGCGGGCCGAACTCGTCCGGGATAAGGTGCGCCGGATGGTCGCCGCCAGCGGCTGCCCCCGCTACTACCTGTTCGACGCGGTCGCGCCGCGCAGCAGCCTCGCAGCCCTGATGGACTCGATCCGGCGCGCAGCCGCAGATTCCGGCCTGCCGGTGCTCAACACGTTCCATGCCGGCGACGGCAACGTGCATCCCACGCCGTTCTACGACCCGGACGACCCTGGTCATAGGACCCGGCTCCTTGACTTCTCCAGCCAGGTTCTGCGGGAGTGCCGCGGGATGGGCGGCTCGTTGTCCGGGGAGCACGGCATCGGGCTGGAAAAACTCGGCTTGATGCGGGACTTCTTCCCGCCCGAAACGCTGGAGATCATGCGCGCCGTCAAGCGCGCCTTCGATCCTGCTGGGCTGAGCAACCCGGGAAAGGTGATCCCCTCTGCAGAACAAGCTGCGGCCGGCGGCCCCCGCCGCGCGGCGCGGGCGGCGCGCCGCGTGCGGCAGCCCGGCCTGCACGTCCGCCGTATTGATGCCCTCGTGGAGATCAATGACAGTGCCATCACGTTCGCCGACGTGGCGACAGCACTGTCCGGCGGGCCGTACGAGCTGCCCTACGAACCGCTAGGCGCCGCTCCCGGGCTCTCGGTGATCGCTGCCCTCGATGCTGGCCTGCCCGCGCTCCGGGAACCATCGCCAGCCCGTCCCCGCGACCTGATTCTGGGCGCCGACCTTGACCGGAACCCGGGAGAGCCTGCGGTCAGCCTCGGCGGCAGTTGCGCCAAGGACGTCGCCGGCTACGAACTCCGCAAGCTGGTCTACGGCGGGCGAGGACGACTCGGAACCCTCCGCGCCGTCCGGCTCCGGCTCCTGCCCAGGCCCACCGACTCCAGGCTCATCCGCGGCCCGGAAATGCCCATCGACACCGCCGAGATGCTGTGCGCACTCGTCCGCACAGCTGACCTCCCGTTCTGCTACCTCGGTGTGCTCGTGACCGCCAGCGGATCCGCCAGCGTGACCGGCAGGGCCGAGCTTCGCGGCGGCACACTCGACCGGCACCTGGGCATACTCCAGTCCGTCAGCCCGCAGACGCCCTGGGACGTCACCACCGGGGACCGCTGGACCGACCCGGTGATGCGCGCCCTCGCTGACGACGGCACTTCCCTGGCCGGGGCACCCGCCGGCTCCCCGCGCCAGACTGCGCTCCTCCGCAACCTCGCGGGCGGGGGACGGGCAGCCTTCATGTCCACAGGGCACCGGCGCGTATGGTGGCGCGGCGAACCGCCCAGCCCAAGCCGCCGATCGGGCCTCACCGGCCGAATCATCAGCGCTTTCCGGGCGGCACCGCCGTGACCTGGGTCAGCATCGTCGGGGATGAGCTGCGCAAGTGCACCAACTGCGGGCTCTGCCTCAGCGCATGCCCCACCTTCCAGGACGACCGGTCAGAAGGCGACTCACCACGAGGACGCATCCGTCTCACCGCCGAAATGCTCGCCGGCGGCGGCAGGGATCCGTTGGCGTCACGGCACCTCGCCGGATGCATCGAATGCGGCGCCTGCCACGCCCCGTGCCCGACCGGGGTCAGGTTCGCGACAGCACGCCGGACACACCGGGCTGCGACCGAATGCCTCGACCGTGCGAGTTTCGACCAGCGCGCAGCAGAACTCGCCGATCTGATTGCTCGCGATCCCGGTGCGCAACTGGTGATCCGGAGTGTCCGGGCGCTGCCTGCAGAGCCGCCGCCTTCGCCGCCTCGCAGCGGTCCCCTCATCGGCGGGGTGCTCGTGCTCACCGGGCCGATGCTCAAGCTCGCGGCACCCGGCCTCATCAGCCAGCTTGAAGCGAGGCTGGCCGGCAAGGGACCGCCATTCGTAAGGGACCTGGCGTTGTCCGCCGCCCTGGACCAGGCGAGCGGCCTGCTGCTGGACGTCGGCATGTCCGCGGAGCACGACCGGGCCGTCGCACAGATAGGCGAGATCGTGCGGCAACGCGGCTACCAGCAGGTGAGCATCGCCGTGCTCGACCTGCTCTCCCTCCGGCTCCGTGATGAGCCCCTCCCGCCGCAACTGCGGATCATCCCAGCGTCGGAGGTTTTCCCGTTCGCGGCTCCGTCGGCGGCGGCGTGGGATGACTGCGCAGAGGGCCCGGCACAGGGCGCCGGCGCGCTGGGCCGGTGCGTGCCCCTGCCTGCTGAGCACCGCGCCGCCAACGCCCCTGTGCTGCTCAACCGCAGGGCACTGGCATCGCTCTGGGAACTGATCGAAGCAAAACGCGGCTGGCTGAATGACCGGACGCTGATCACCCCTGACGCTCGCAATCTCGTCCGGTTCGCCCGCGCCCGCCACCCAGCAGAGCTGGCCGTCATCGATTCGCGGCATGGATTAGGTGAGATGTGAACCAGCCCAAGGACGCCCCCGGGGCAGGAATTGATGTGGCCGGCCTGTGCCGTGACCTGATCGCCACGCCCAGCGAGAACCCGCCTGGCGGCGAAGACGCAGTTGCGCGGAAGGTCGCTGGCTTGCTCTCGGCAGCAGGCTTCGAGGTCAGCTGGCATGAGGCGCAGCCGGGGCGCCCTAATGTCGTTGCCCGCCTGCGCCGTGGTGACGGCCGGCGCCTCATACTCCAGGCGCACACGGACACCAAGCCGGCCGTGGCCCCGAACACCGCCAGTTTGTGGACGGTCGACCCGTTCCGGGCCGTGGAACGCGACGGCCTCCTGTACGGGCTCGGCGCGTGTGACACGAAGGGCGGCCTGGCCGCCCAGCTCGCGGCGGCCTGCGCCCTCGCGGGCGAGCCGGGGTGGTCCGGCGAACTCGTCGTCCAGGCTGTAGCGGACGAGGAGGACGGCAGCAGGCTGGGGGCGGAGTACCTGCTGACGCAGGGACTGCTCACCGCGGACGGTGCCATCGTGGCCGAGCCGACAAGCTGCGCTCCGTCGCTGGCACAGCTCGGAAACGCCTGGGCGGAGATCACGATCGGTGGCCGCGCCGCGCATGCCGGAGCGCCAGAACGCGGGCATGACGCCTTCCGGGCGGCGATCCGGTACATCACCGAGCTAGAAGCGCTCCTTGCCGACGCCGCGACCGACCCGGCCTTCCCCGGTCACCCCCGTCTCAATGTCGGTGACTTCGCGATGCCCGGCCATCCTGGAACCATCCCCGGAGAATGCCGGCTGCGCTGCGACATCCGGGTCCTTCCCGGACGCGAACGCGACGACGTGCTCGCGCTCTACGACATGGCCGCGGAGAAGGTCCGGCGTAGCTCCGGCGTCACGGTGCTCATCACGCGTTACCAGGGCGGCGGCTGCCAGTCCCACTGCATCTCCACTGAGAACCGGCTCGCGGAGGCGTTCCGCGCCGCACAGCACGAAACAGGCCAGCCATCAGCGACAACAGCCTTCGCGGGAGGGACCGACGCGCGGTACTTCGCCAAAGCGGGGACACCAGCGATCGTCTACGGACCGGGAAGCCTGCAGCAGGCACATGCGCCCGATGAGTTTGTCCCCGTCGCCGGGCTGCGCCTAGCTCAACGGCAGGTACGGGCAGCCGCATGGGCTTTCCTGCGCGCGTGACACATCCGCACAGGTGCCCGTCCCGCCGCCAGGTACGAGAACACGAGGAGATCTGTCACATATGGGTGGTCACGTCCGGCCCTGCATCAGCGTCCTCGTTCCCGCCCGCAACGAGGAACTGACGCTGCCAGCGACACTGCCGGCGATCCTGAAGGCGGCTCATGAGCTGCCACAGCCAGCAGAGGTGCTGGTGATCATGCCGCCCACCTCGCCATTTCTCGCGAATCCGCCGTCGGACGACCCGCAGCTGCGCTGGCACGCGGCGCCACGGCCCGGGAAGTTCAACGCCCTCCGCGCCGGCGCTGACATGGCCCGGGGCCAGATCCTGCTCCTCGTCGACGCGGACGTCCTGGTCGAGCCGGACGCCTTCTGGTTCCTGGCACAGCCGATGCTCGACGGCTCCGCCGACGTCGTAACCGGGCGCATCGAGCTGCTACCATGCGCGGCCAACGCCCAGCAGCGCATGCTCGAACGCTGGGCGACGACATCGTTCAGGTGCTGGGAGGAGATGCGGGCCAACCACCCAGACCTTCTGTGGGCGCTTCCCGGTGCCATCTACGGCATCAGACGCGATCTGTTCCCGCGCAGGCCGCTTGTCCCCATCGTCGACGACGCGTCCATAGGTCTGCACGCGAAGGACGCAGGTTCAGCCTTCGCCCACGCTCCCGGCGCAGCGGTCCGCACACACGTCCCTGCCAGCTACGGGCACTGGGCCCGGCAGAAGCTGCGCAGCCGCCGTGGCTGGGCAGCACTCGCGCGGCTGCGCCCAGACGAGGTCAGCGAACTTGAGATGACCCTCCGCCAGTACCTCTCATCGGCTGCCCGCGATGACGCGACGGGCCGGCTGATGCAGGCGCAGGATCACCTGCTGAGGCTTGCGGCTCGCCAGCTGCTCCGATTCGGGCGATCACCTTCCGGTTCGTGGGAGCCAGCGCGCAGACAGGATCAATGGCCGAAATGATCCCCGTTCACCCGAGGCGTGCACCCCTACTTTTGCCAGGAGATACACCGTGGACCAGCGGCCAGCAGCACTCGGAGGGCCAGCAGCCTCGAAGGGCGCGGATGGATTCCGTCTCATCACTGGGCACCTGGCTGACATTGATGCCCTCATACGCGAGCATCAGCTGGAGCGTCACGTATATGAACTCGATCTCACTGGATTCACGGTCATCAAGGATGCGCTGCGGCCCGACGCCATCGCGGTGCTTGAGCGGGCGCTCCTCGCGCTTGCCGAGGAGGATGATGGTGCGCCCGCTGACCCCCTGGGCAGGTCCCACGAGGACCGCACCCAGGAAGTGATGCTCCTGCTCACCCGGGCAGGCAGGCCATTCGAGGAACTGATCCTGCACCCCGTGGTCCTCCCGCTCATCACCTACCTGCTGGGCCAGAGCTGCACGATCAGCAGCGTGACCGGGTACATCAAGGGACCCGGCCCGGCTGCTCTCGGGGTGCACAGCGACACCGCCTACGTGCCCGATCCGCTGCCGCCGTACGCGCAGGTAGCGAACGTCAACTACTGCCTGACCGACTACACCGCCGCTGGCGGATGTCTTACGGTCGTCCCGGGCAGCCACCGGTACTGTCACCGGCCGCGCGATGGACAGGGTGTAAGGGAAGCCGTGCCAGTCGAGGTCCCCGCTGGCGCGGCCATCGTGTTCCATGGCAACACCTGGCATGGAGCGCTTCCCCGCATCTCCCCAGGACTCCGGCTCACCCTCTCCACCCTGTATTCCCGCATGTACATGCGCCCGCAAGAGCGCTACGACGAGATCATCGGCGAAGATGTACTTGCCCGGAACCCCCCGCGCTTCCGGGCACTCATCGGCAAAGACGTCCCGGCCGGCTGGCGCTCGAACAGCGATGCCGAGCGGATTGCCGGGCTCCGGAAGGCAAACGCTCCGGCCTACTATCGGACACGCAGCGAACACGCCTGAGGCTGCTGACCCAAGTCAGCGCCCGCGGGTGAACGGGACGAGGCAGTCCTACAGCACGTCGCGATTGCCGAGGTACGGACGGAGGACATCCGGAATGCGCATGCCATGGTCCGGCGTCTGGAAGTTCTCGATGAGGGCGGCGAGCAGGCGCGGCGTGGCCACCGCAGTGTTGTTGAGCGTATGCGCGAACCGGATCACCGTGTCGTCGTCACGGTAACGAAGGTTCGCCCGCCTCGCCTGCCAGTCGTGCAACGTGGAGCAGCTGTGCGTCTCGCGGAAGCGATCCAGCGACGGGAACCAGGTGTTGATGTCGTTCATCCGGAACTTACCGAGCCCCATGTCCCCGGTAGAGCACTCCACGACCTCATAATGCAGCCCGAAGTCCTGGAGTATCTGTTCCGCGCAGGACAGCAGCACCTCATGCCAGCGGGCGGACTCGTCAGCGTCGGCCTCGCAGATAACGAACTGCTCAACCTTCTCGAACTGGTGGACCCGCAGCAGTCCGCGCACATCACGGCTCGCGCTGCCTATCTCACGCCGGAAACACGGCGAGATACCGGCATAAAGAACCGGCAGGCGGTTCTTGTCCAGGATCTCGCCGGAGTGCAACCCGACCAGCGCGACTTCGGCGGTGCCGGCGAGGAACAAGTTATCGGCCGGAAGCTCGTAGGTTTCCTCCCGGCCCTTCGGGAACATGCCGCTCCCGACGAGCGGGGCTTCCTTGACGAGGGCCGGTACGGAGATCGGCGTGAAGTTCCTGGCCCGGAGCAGATCCAGGGCGTAGGAATGGATAGCCCGTTCCAGCAAGACGAGATCACCGACGAGTGCATAGGCGCGCTCACCAGCTACCTTACGGGCGCGAGCGAACTCAGCCCAGCCACGCTTCTCAGCGATCTCCACGTGGTCAAGTGGCTCGAAGCCGAACTCCGGGCGTTCTCCCCACGTTCTGATCGTGACGTTCGCCGACTCGTCGGCACCGACCGGAGCGCCGTCCCACGGGATCCCTGGCGTGAGCAGCAGCAGCTCATGAAGCTTCGCGCTCGTCTCAGTGAGCCGTTCCCGCAGCTCGCGAAGCTCCCGGTCAAAGCCTTCATGCTCGGCACGCATTTCAGCCCGGCTGGCCTCATCCGCCTTCGCGAACTGCTTTGCGAATACCTTTCGCCGGGCCTGAGCCTCATCAACCTCGAACTGAAGCTTCCGCATCAGCTGATCTAGATACAGCAACTCATCGATATCGAGGTCAATACCCTTTACCCGGACAGCGCTTTTCACTATTTCCGCATTTTCCCGGATGAAGCGCCTGTCAAGCATGATCCGCGTCAACCCTCAGCTAATTTCGGACTTCCCTGGACTCTTCCGTGGCACGAAAATGCTACCAGCCAGGGCCATCCGAGGCCGACGACGGCGGCAGCACCCATCGGACCTCGGCAACACCACCAGCCACGACTGCACCGACAAGTTTGGGCACCACTCGACAGCAGGACGCCCTCCTGTAGGGGTCAGCCAGATCATGAGGACCTGGCTCCGGGAACTGCGCGATGTAGAGGTAGATGATGACTGCGGCGACCCGCGGCCCGTAGCACACCGGGCCCTCTGCGCCCGGCGGGGTGGCGGCCCTGTTGCGCTGCCCGCAGCCGCATTCCCGCTCGATTAGCTGATGCTCGGTCACCTCGGCCCGCACCGGCGGCAGGTCAAAGACCTGGCGGCGCTCCACCCCGGTCACCGGCCGTCCCGCCAAGGCCGCCCCGCACCGGCCGCAGCAGCCCGGCTCATGCCGCACCTCCCGGTCCGGGCGGGCCACCTGCATTAACGTCGTGCCCTTATGCCCATCCTGCCCGCCGGGCCTGCGGCCGCTCTTCCTCCGCAGCGACCGCGGCCGCGGCGCCGGCTTGGCCAGCCCCTCACTGGATGGCGGTCTCGAGGAGTTCCGCGGCGTCTGCGCCAGCCGTGCCTCAAGCTCAGCGATCCGCCCCAGCGCCTGCTCCAGCTCCGCCCGCGTCCCCGCCAGCTCCGCACGCAGCGACGCCACCAGCGCGGCCAGCACCTCATCCGGCGGCGGTTCTTGACCAGCGGGCACACCCGGACACTACTACCGGCCAAGATCGCTTACCGCCCGCATTCCCGCCCCGTCAGCGCGGACTCATACCCATACAGTCACACTGCGGGAAATGGACCTGACCGGTTACCCCGCCACTTACCATGAAGCGAGGTGTGCGGTGAGCAACACGGTTGAGTTCGGTGGCTGGCCTCGGCCACCGCGGTGGGTGTGGGCAATCGCCGGAGTTGCCGCTGCGGCGGCGCTGGCCGGCCTGGTCGTGGCCCGCAGCTGGCCGCACGGCGCCGCCACGTCCTCGCCGTCGAAGACCCCGTCACCCGCCACATCGCTAGTTCCCGGCTCGGCGGTACCGGCGGCGTGCGGCGGGGACGCCTACCTGCCGCAGATCCACATGGCCCGGCAACACGCCGGTGTCCCTGCGACGGTGCTGGTCGGCGGCACGGCGCTGCGGCAGGTCATCGCCGGCCGCGCCGTCTCTCGGCCGCTGCCGGGGCTGCCGGATCACGGCCGGCAGGTCACAAACTTGGTCGCGGGGCCGGACGCCGGCTACGCCCTCGTCATGCGATGCCCCGGCCATGGTTTCCGCGTCTACCGGGTCGTGGCCGGTGTCGCCCACCCGCTCGACACGACCGGCGACTTTCTCGGCTTGCTCGGCGGCGTACACCACGCGTGGGCGGTGACAGGGGCGACGCCGTCCTCGAGGGCGGTGCTGACTCCGCTGAACGGCGGGCCGGCGGTCACGCTCAAGACGAGCACCTACCCACTCGCCGACACCGCGGCCGGCTTGGTGGTGGCTTACAACCCCGCGGTGAACGCCGGCCGACCGGATACCGTCGAACTCGCCGACCCGAAGACCGGCGCGGTGCTGCGCCGCCTCGCCGAGGGCTCTGCGATGGGTGCCGCCGGCCACGTGGTGCTGGTGAGCCTGCCCGATTGTGGCGCGCCACCGGCCCACAGCACGTGCACCCTGGAAAGCATCAACCTGAACACGGGGCGGCCAGCAGCCACGTTCGAGTTGCCGGCCGGGCGCGTCCCGGTCTCGGGTGCCGTCTTCAGCCCCGACGGCGCGCTGGCCGCCTTCCAGCTCGCGCGGGCCAGGCAAGATCCCCGCTTCACGACCGTCGGGGACCCGTCCCCGCCGGCCGACGTTGTGGTCCTTCACCTGTATACGGGCAGCCTTGACATCGTGCCGGGCCTCGAGCTGCACCCCCAGACGCAAGCCGGGCTGGCGTTCAGCGCCACCGGGAACTGGCTGCTCGCGACCGTGAGCGAAGGAGACCGCGGCGAGTTGCTGGCCTGGCGACCGGGCCTGCCCGGTCCCGCGCTAGTGACCAGCCTGCCGGGGCCGCTCGTAGCGGCGCCACCGCTGCTTCCGACGCCGTCCTGGTGGCGCAACGGCTAGCACGGCCGGTTCCACACCGGCAGGCACCGGGCACCGCTCCTGCCAGCAACCCAGGCATCTTCGCTCTGCTGCCGCGACCCTCCATCCAGGGCGGCGACGCCGGTCACCCGAACACCAGCGCCTCCAGCAAGGCCCGGTACCTTTGCCCGGCCACGTTCAGCTCCTCACACATCAAGTGGAGCCACCGTGTCGCACATCAAGCGGAGCCGGACACAATCCGCAGGGACCTGACCAGTTACAAGCGGGCATCGGCTGCTAGCGCCAGACCTGAGTGCGGCCGTCACCGGGGGCGGTCTGACCACGAAATCGAGGATCAAGCGGTTCGACGGACCGCTGGTTCCGGCCCGATCCCGTCCGCTATGCGTCCGTAACCACTGCTATGCAGGGGCGCGTAGTGACACATCATGACCCGTAACGGGACACCAGCAAGTAGGCCCGCAAGGCAGCGAACATCCAGCTCACGGGGCATTTCCGCAGGTACTGGCAGGTGCTGGGCCTAACGCAGCAGAAACGGAGCCAGTGGTTCACCGAACCGCTTGCTCCGGGGTTTCGCTGCCCCGCCGTCCTCGGTGAAGAGCCCGCCAGCCCCCCGGACGATCACTGGTGGTCCGCCGGTCTGGCCTGCGCATGGCCCGTGAGATTCGCCGGCTGTCGCGAAAGCCCTGTTGCTGATCTCGGGGCGTCGCCTTGGGCTGGGGCGGAACTGTGCCGCCAGGCGGTGTGCCGCTTCGTTGCGCTCCACGCCGGTGGTGTTAGGCGGCATGCCGGGCTTCCGGCCGCGCGTGGTCTGCAGGATGCAACGACCGGCCAAAGATGGACCTCGGCCGCCAGCAGGCCGGTGCGGCGCAGCAGCAGTGCCAGTTCCGCTGACCTCTCACTGACCTGCGATGTACCTGCGGTGGACCTTCCCTGTACGTCACGGGACGGTGCCGATTACGGCGCGAGGTCAAAGGCGGCGGATCGACCTGACGATCAAGGATGCGCTCGACGCCGGGTCCGACTACGGCGAGATTGCTACAGCATGTGGTGTTTCCCGACAGGCGATACGGCAGCGTTGGCTGCAGCGCACCGCAGGTTCGCGATGGTTCGAGGTATGGCGGCCATCCCCTCGGCCCGGGGGCCAGGTCGGCGTTCGACCGCACGCCCACGAACCCGCGCGGGCTGTCTGCGTCCGGCTGGCCGACGGACCGCATGACGGTGCTCGCGAGATGGCCTTCCCAGGCGAGGTCCTGCGGTACGAAGCCGATAGCCCGCCGTCGGAGTCGTCCGGCTCAGTACCGCTCCTCGCGTGGTACGCCCCTAGCCGAGACGATGCGAATGTCTACGTCTTTGCCGGCGTCGAGCGGGACGCATGGCGTATGTACACGGGTCGTCTTTTGGGATCTGGCCCACATTTCGTGATGGCAACCGACCTGGGCCTGCGACTGCCTGCCTGTGACCGGAGTGACTGGCCTGAGTGCTGACCGGCGGCTGAGCGGGAACGGCCCTCGTCTACTCCGTCGCCTAGCGCAGGAGCGACCGAGCGGTCGGGGCCAGCCGCAACCGGTCCGGTGCTCTGGCGGCCATCGCCGACAGCCTGGGCAGCACCTTCTCCTGCCAGAGGTTCGAGCGCGACAACGGGTCCTCAAATGCACCCGCCTGCGCCGCGCTGGAGAACCGCGCGAACCACGCGAACGCGTGCTCGCCCGTGCGCACCGGCAACGCGGGAAACGTGTTCTCGGCATACTCGGTCTGCAGCCAGGCCAGTGGTTCGATTCCCGCCTCGGCCAGCGCCGGCCGTGCCTGGCGGTCGAAGAAGTTCAGGAAGTCGTCATCGAACGGACGGTCGCGGTAGTAGATCGTCGCGAGGACGAGCGACGTCGGCGACTCATTGTGCCCGGCGGGCGGCCGTGCGGTGCCGGGGGCGGGGAAGCCAGAGCGCGCGGACACGGGGCGCAGGAGAAGCACGTTGTCAGAGTCGATCATTGTCGCGTTCGCCTCGGCACTGTGGGCCCGCCAGGCCGGTCCGCTGTAGAAGCTGGCCAGCGCTTTTGCCCGCCCCGGCATCGTTTCGAAGCCGCGCAGCCACACGAACCGGTCGCGATTGTCCAGGTCGCGGAACTGGCCCAGGACCGCCATTCCGAGCTCTTCCTGGCTCTCGACGAATTCCCGGTCGAACAATGTGATCAGCGCCTCGCGCTGGCCGGGGTGCAGCGCGTACTGCCGAAGCTCGACGATCGGACACCGCACGATGTTCATCAACGCACTCCCAGGGTCGAGCGCAGTACGTCCGCGATCGAAGTTCGCGTCAGCTCGCTTCGGAGGGCCTGATCGATCTCGCCGTAGACTTGGTCTAGCGCGGGCCTGATGCCGTGGCCGACCGGGCACTCGAGGTTGGGCTCGGTACGGTGCATCGCGAACAGCGGTTCGCGCTCCACCGCGTCGTATACGTCGAGCAGGGTGATCTCACCCGGTTCGCGGGCCAGGCTCCAGCCCGCTCGGGCACCGCGCCGTACGTTGACGAGACGCGCCCGATGCAGGTCACCGAGACTGCGCCGGATGATCACCGGGTTGGTGTTGACGCTGGCGGCGACCTGGTCGGACGTCATCTGGTCCAGGCCGCCCTCGCGGGCCAGCGCCATCCAGGCCAGGGCGTGTACGGCGATCGTCAGCCGGCTGTTCGCACCCATGACGTAACAGCTTCTGTTACACCAACGGCCGCTGTCAAGCGGCGCGGCTGCTTCGATCACCGGCAGCCACTCCTTCCCGGGTCCCCCTGATCTTCGGGGGAAGACACAATCACCGGGACAGCGCTCCTGCCGCCGGTGGCTGGGCGGTGCGCGTCGTTACCATCACGAGATGTGAGACAGAGCCGACTTTTGCCGCCGGGTGCTGGAGCAGCGAAGCCACGCGTCTACGAACTGGCGGCCGAGTTTGGCGTTGAGAGCAAGGTCGTCATGGCGAAGCTTCAGGAGATGGGCGAATTCATCCGCTCGGCTTCCTCGACTGTCGAGCACCTTGCTGCGCACAAGCTCAGGGAGCAGTTCGCTGCGCAGGCGCAGCACAAGCCTCGTCAGGCTAGCTGGGCATGGCTGGCAACGCCTTCAAAGATGATCAGCATGCTCCCTGGGTTCCGCAGTTGATGTAGTGGCATAGTCGGTGAATCTGTGGGTTGACGTGCGGATACACGCCGTCGGCTGGGCAGACGGCGTGTATCTAGGCGGCGGGGGCCGTGCGGGTCAGGGC
>Ga0137393_10000712_pt1 | contig 20404 bp, 22 predicted proteins | sample 15con2h34BmetaG_FD_101396 | JGI IMG/M metagenome (GOLD analysis project Ga0137393, IMG submission 101396) | Vadose zone soil microbial communities from Angelo Coast Range Reserve, California, USA - 15con2h3.4B metaG | ecosystem: Environmental > Terrestrial > Soil > Vadose zone > Saprolite...
AGAGTCGGGCACGGGCAAGGAGCTCGTGGCGCGGGAGATCCATCGCCGCTCGTCGCGCGCGGCCATGCCCTTCATCCAGGTCAACTGCGCGGCCATCCCCGAGGAGCTCATCGAATCGGAACTGTTCGGGCATGAGAAGGGATCGTTCACCGGAGCGGTACGCAAGCAGACCGGCAAGTTCGTCGCCGCCGATGGCGGGACGATTTTTCTCGACGAGATCGGCGACATGTCGCTGCGCACGCAGGCCAAGGTCCTGCGCGTGCTGCAGGAGGGGGAAGTCGAGCCGGTCGGTTCGGCAACGGTCATCAAGGTCGACGTACGCGTCATCGCCGCGACGAACAAGGAGCTGCCCGAAGAGATCCGCGCCGGCCGCTTTCGCGAGGATCTGTTCTATCGACTGAACGTCATCCCGGTACGCACGCCGCCGCTGCGCGAACGGAAAGAAGACATCCCCCTTCTGGCGCAGCACTTCGCCGCCATGTTCTCGGAGCAGTACAACCGGCATGCGAAGAAGTTCACGGCATCGGCGCTGAAAGCGATGCAGGATGCCTCGTGGCGCGGCAACGTGCGCGAGCTGCGCAACATGATCGAAAGGCTGGTGATCATGGTGCCGCCCGAGTCGATCGACATCTCGGACCTGCCGGCGGAGTTCTTCCGCGCCGCCGCCGACATCATCTCCTCGGCCATGCGCCTGTCGACGCTGCAGGATTTCAAGGATGAGGCGGAGAAAGCGTTCATCCTGGCCAAGCTGCGCGAGAACGGATGGAACGTTTCCAGGACCGCCGAGGCCATCGATACGCCGCGCTCGAATCTGTACAAGAAGATCGAGCAGTACAACATCAAGCGCGAGGGGGGCGGCGCGATGGTGGCCACGGATGGTGCCGATGGAGCGTGATGCATCACCCATCGGTGTATTCGATTCAGGCGTCGGCGGACTGACTGTTTTTCGTGAGATCGCCCGCGCCCTTCCCCATCACTCCCTGATCTACCTCGGCGATTCCGCCCGCGTGCCGTACGGGACCAAGTCGGCCGAGACGGTGACGCGGTACTCGCTGCAGGCGGCCTCGCATCTTCTCGACCGCGGTATCGGCATGCTGGTCGTGGCCTGCAACACCGCTACGGCGGCGGCGCTCCCGTCTCTACAGGAGCTGCTGCCGATCCCGGTCATCGGCGTCGTCGAGCCTGGGGCACGGGCGGCGGTGGAGCGGACGCGCGGACGCATCGGCGTCATTGCCACCGAGGGGACCGTGAGGTCGAAGGCATACACGAACGCCATCCGTCTGCTCGATCCAAGGATCTCCGTGATCGAATCAGCGGCGCCGCTCTTCGTTTCGCTGGCCGAGGAGGGATGGGCGAACACACACGTCGCCCGCGAGGTGGCGGAGATCTATCTCGAGCCGCTGCTCGATGCCGGCATCGACACGCTCGTCCTCGGATGCACGCACTACCCGATCCTGCGCGGCACGATCGAGCAGGTGGTGGGGGAGGGCGTGTCGATCGTCGACAGCGCCGAGACCACGGCGCGGTATGTGGCACAGACACTCCTGTCTGTGCCGCAAACCGGCGCGGTCAAGCACACGTTCCTCGTCACCGATGCCGAGGAGAGGTTCCGGCGGATCGCCAGCGACTTTCTGTCGAGGGAGATCGAGCATCTGGAGCTGGTGAGCCTGTGAAACGAAGCCCCGTGGCGGGGACTGGGAGAGATACGGGTCACATGCATCGCGCACAGGTGTACACATGCCATGTCGATGGTAACATAGCCAATGTACGTTGACACGCGAGTCATGTGTTAAGCTACATAGGCTATGTATAGACAAACATGATACATGTCTGCTACAACATGATTAGTGTGTCGAAACACATATCTGATGTTTATCGCGACATGTATCATGTTTATATTCACATGATAAATGTTTTCAGCAGCATGCTTCATGTTTGTGATAACATGACAGGCGTGGATCATCACATTACCAATGTGCTCATCAACACGACTCCTGTCCACGGCGACATGATCCGCGTTCCGACGAGTAGAGGCGACTCCTGCGGCCTGACAGCTCGTGATCTGAGGAGAACGATATGAGTACCAGTGAGGAAACCAAGAACCCGGTAACCGGCCCGCGGTTGACACCCGAGGCGGTGGTCGAGCAGTTGCGCGCCACCCGGGCGCAGATCGACGAAGTGACGCCGCTAACCCCTGCGGAGCGCCAATCGGTTCGCAACCGCACACGGACGTCCGATCCTGTCCTGCAGGCGTCGATCAACGTCATCGGCGTGCTCGACATCGTCGAGCAGGCAGTCGGCCAGCCGGCCGATGAGGTGCGCCAGTTGTACGCAGACACCAATCGCTGGACGGCAGTCGAAGATGAGCTCCGGGCGATGCTGAACGGCGTCTCCGGCGCGAACCTCATCCGCCGCCAGCGCCTCGACTTCGTCGCGGCGCAGGCGTACAACATCGGCACGCGGTTGGCGCGCGACCCGGCCTACGCCGTCCTCCTGCCGCACCTGCAGGAGATCAAGCGGTTGAAGAGCTTCAGGCGCCGCAAGAAGGCGGCGCCGGCTCCGGAACCGCCAGCGCAAGAGGATCCTGCGACGCCCGAGAGCTCAGAGCCGTAGTGATGAGCGAGTGAACGAACGACTTGATCTCACGCGGAGGCGCGGAGACGCGGAGGAGATGAAGAGAATTTCTTTTCTCCGCGCACTCCGCGCCTCCGCGTGAGTCCTTCATCCCGGAAGAACACGCTGGAGGATCGAGCATGCTTATCGAAATCGGACAAGTGGAGGCGATCTTCCGGTATCCCGTGAAGTCCATGGGCGGCGAACGGCTCCAGGCCGCCGAGATGGGCTGGCACGGCCTCGAGGGGGACAGACGCCTGGCATTCCGAAAGGTTGATGACCGTGGCGGGTTCCCGTGGCTGACGGCAGGCAAGCTCCCGGACCTGCTGCTGTTTGCTCCGCATCGTAAGGACGGGACCGAGGGAGACCTTCCTACGCATATCCGCACGCCGGATGGCCAGGAGATGCCTCTCTTCGGGGAGGAATTGGCCGCGGAGGTCGGACGCCGGCACGGGGCTCCCGTGCAGATGATGCAGTTCAAGCACGGCATCTTCGATGAAGCGTCCATCTCCGTGATCGCCTTCGACACGGTGCGCGAGATCGCACGGCTGGCAGGGCACGACCCGGACGTGCGGCGATTTCGCCCGAATGTCCTGGTCCGTTTGCTGCGGCCGGCTTCCTTCCAGGAGGACGAGTGGGTGGGCGGTGTGCTCTCCTTCGGCGAGGGGGACGACGCCCCCGCCGTCACCGTCACGATGCGCGACCTTCGCTGCTCGATGGTGAACTACGATCCCGACTCAGCGAGCTCTTCGCCGGAAGTGATGAAGTCGGTCGTTCGTGCCAACCAGAACACCGCCGGAATCTACGGCACGGTCACTCGCGTCGGGCGGGTGGAGGTGGGGCAGACGATATTCCTCCGTGCGGCGACAGCTTCGGACGAGAAGACTATCCGCAGATAGCGCAGATGGACGCAGATAAGAGCGGGCTGTCATCAACTTTGGTAGAATCACTTTGAGCTTGTCATGAGTAACGTCACGATTGATCTCGACGAGGGTCTTGCTACCCTATTGCATCAGACGAATCAGCCCGTCCAACTTGCCGCCAGCGAGATGATCGTGCTCGAGTTGTATCGGCGAGGCGCAATCTCCAGCGGCAAGGCTGGAGAGTTGCTCAAGATGCCACGCCTGGACTTCATCCGCCACGCCTCTCAGCTCGGGATACCGAACATTGACATGACCGCGGATGAGTGGGAACACGAGAAAGCTGCCGTCGCCGCATGGCTGGAGTCATAGCGGACGCCAGCCCGCTCATCGCGCTTGATCAGATCGGGCAGATCTCGCTCATCAAACACCTGTTCGGCCAGATTCTGATTCCCTCAGCCGTCGCTCGCGAAGTATCGCCGAGCCTGCCGACTCTCCCCGCCTGGATCATGACCCGTGATCTGACGCAACCAATTGCCTCCGAAATCCTTCAGGCTGCAGGCGGCAGGATCCCGAGCATCAAGCGCGGTCGGGGCGCCCGCGCTCCCAGGGGGTGCCGCATCGCGGTACGATTACCTGCATGAAGCGCGCATTCCTTCTCCTCCTGGTCGCGTGCGCCACCGCGGGGGCGCCTCAGCCACCGCCGCCGCTTGTCCACGGACCCAAACTCATCCCGGCGTACGAATGGGATAAAGACAATACCCTCAACGCATTTCGCGGTCAGATGATCGAGCTCATTCGCGCGCGCGACGCGAAGCGGCTGTTCGATCACGTCGACCCGAATGTGCGCATCTCGTTCGGACCGGGCTCCGGCATCGAGGCCTTTCAGCGCGCCTGGTACATCGAGCCACACTGGGAGGAGATCTACGCGATCTTCTACTTGGGCAGCGGCGTGCTTCTGGACAACGACCATTTCGAGACGCCGTCGCTCCGTGCGACCTGGCCCGAAAAACTCGATCCGCTCTCATTCGCGGTCGTGATGAGCCGCAACACGCCGTTGCGAGAGAGTAAAGACCCGGGATCGAAAGCGATGGCGACGCTGTCATTCGACATCGTCAAGCCGCTTGGCGAGAAGGGTTACGTCCGCGTCGCCGACGGCCGCACTGGCTGGGTCGACCCGAGACTGGTGATGAGTCCCGCCGGCTATCGTGTGGAGCTTGTCCGCAAATGGGGCACCTGGAAGATTGAGGCGCTCGTCTCCGGCCGGTAGGCGACCTCGCAGAATTCAAATACATCCGCAGTTTGTCGTTAGGAGGTTTGTGATGAAGAAACTCGTACTCGTGATCGGATTGCTGGTGCTTTCGTGCCAGGCCGCATTCGCTCAGGATCCACTCGTTGTCAACGCAAAGACCTTGCGTCTCAAGTTCGAGAACGCGCGTGTGCGCGTGCTGGAGGCGACGCTGAAACCGGGAGAGAAGGAGAACCTTCACTCGCATCCGAGCTATCTCTTCTACGTCATCGACGGTGGAAAGGTCCGCAATCACACCGTAGACGGCAAGGTCAGCGAATCGGAGTTCAAAGCCGGCGACGTGATCTACCGCGACCCGCTCACGCACTGGGCGGAGAACATCGGTACCACGACCATCCACCTCATCCTGGTCGAACTGAAGGAGAAGTGACCTTCGAAAGACTCATCCGCAGATTACGCAGATGAACGCAGATAAGACCGCATTGAACTCTGTCTGCCTCTATCTGCGTACATCTGCGTCATCTGCGGATAAACCTTTACAGCTGCCCGATGTACAGCACGTGCGGATGCGGATAGCCGAAATCGATGCGGCGGGTGCGCACCTCAACGAACCCAAGCCGTTCCAGCCGGGACTTGAAGAGAGCCGGAGTCTCGTAGGCGAAGGCTTGGCCGAGGGTCAGATGCAGTGCGGTGGCGAGACGCTCCTGTACGGCGTTCCAACTGTTCTTCAGACGCGCGGTCGGATCCTGTTCTTTGATGATGAGCACCCCGCCCTGGGCGAGTCGTTCCCGGCAGCGGGTGAGCAGCGCGTCCCATTCGCCGATCGGGATCTTGTAGAGGACGTCGATGATGGAGATGGCGTCGAACGTTCCGGAGATGACGTTGTCGAAGCCGATCACCGACTCGATGCCGGCGATCGGACGCACCTTGCGGAGATCCGGCTCGACGGCCACCACGCGCCGTGCGCCGTGGGCGTGCGCGAGGGCGGCGAAGAGACCGTGGCCGGCGCCGATGTCCAGCAGCGTCACGTCGGCGGGTATCGCGTCGAGGACGCGGAGCATCGGGGAGGTCAGGAAGCGGAGCAGGATGTGAGCGCGGTCACGCACGCGCCGTTTGCGATAAACGGCGTGCAGTACGATTAACGCGCGGATGAATCCCACACGTGCGATTGTACGGGGCTGGTGGCGCGAGGCGCTCGGCGCGATCGTGGTGCTCGTTTCGCGCATCCTCACGGCGCCGCGCACGCCGTGGGAGAACGACGAGTTTCTCTTCGCCGAGGCGGTCCGCAATTTCGATCCGTCGCGCTACCACCCGCATCCGCCCGGATTCCCGCTGCTGGTCATTCTCGGGAAGGTCTTCAACGCCTTCATCCACGATCCGTGGCGCGCGCTGGTCGTCTTCGGCATCGTGGCCGCTCCGATCGGATTCGTAGCCATCGCCGGCGCCTTCCGCAACTGGATCGACGATCCCGATCTCGCGGTCTGCGGTGCGCTGCTCTACTACTTCTCTGCCTCGATGATGGTGCACGGCACGCTGGCTCTCTCCGACGGTCCGGCGATGATGTTCCTCGGCCTGGCGCTGTTCGCCATCAGCAGTCCGCACGACGAGACGCACGAACGGAATGCGATTTTCATCGGTATCTGGACGTCGGCGGTCGTCGGAACGCGCCCGCAACTGTTCGTGGCGATCGCACCGATGCTGATCGTGGCGCTGCTGCAGATGCGGACGATGCGTCAGCGCACGGCGTGCGTCATCGCCTTCGGCCTCGTCTCCGCCATGTGGTTCCTGCCGCTGGCTGATGCCGCGGGCGGATTCGAGGCCCTGCGGCTGTACGAGACCAAGCAGATGCAGTACGTCGCCGCGCATGACGCCTCCCTGTCGCGCGGCGGGATGTCGATGGCGCAACTTGCCATCCGCTTCGTACTGCATCCGTGGGGCTCGAAGTACGTGACGCTGCCGCTGTTCGCCTGCGTCGTCTTCGGCATGGCCGCCTTCGTGCGATTTCTACGCCGCGACAAATGGCGCTCGACGATCCTGCCGCTGCTCGTCTTTACCGCTGCGCAGTTGATCTTCGAGCTGGGCTGGATGGATCCGGCCGACGGCGCGCGCTACAGCCTGCCGGTCATGATCCTGGTCGCGCTCGTGGCCGGGCTCGGCTTCGGCGTCCTCCGTCGAAGCCTGAAGTTCGCCGCGGCGCCGTGGGTGGCGACGGCGATTCTTGCGGCGGCCACGCTGGCCTACGTCTGGCCGCTGGTCGGCCCACGGACGAAGGTGCCATCGCCTCCCGCTGCCGCCGCTTCGTACGCGAACGCGAATCTGCCGCCGAACAGCGTCATCGGCTACGACATCGCGCTGAAGCCGCACGCCGAATATCTGTTGACGCGCTTCCGGCTATTGCCGATCGAGAAGGCCATCGCGGAGTCGTACGACCATCCCGAGGTTCCGCTCGTCCTCTTCGCCAACGGCGCGTCGAGCGGCAGCGGTGCGCAGGTGTTCACCTGGCCGGTGAGCGACGTGTACGACAAGCTGACGCGCAAGTTCTACCGCCAGGTGATGGTTGCGCCGCGGGAGCCGCGGGAGCGCTACCTGCCGATGCACGGCGTTTATGCGTTGGAGTGGACGACGGGCGGCGATGAGTGGCGATGGCTGGGGCCGGACGCGACGATCCGGCTGCCGCGCGCGCACGGCAGCGAGGCCGATCTGACGCTGCGCTTTTCGACCGACGTGCCGTACGCCACCAATGCCGTGAAGATCTCGGTCAACGGGCGCGACGCCGGCGTATTCAACGTCGGGAGGGATCCGGTGGTGGCCCGCTTGGCGCTACCGGCCGAGGCGCTGGTCGACATTCGGCTCCGATCGTCACGGTCGTTTTCGCCGGGGGCGCTGCTCCACAATCAGGACCCTCGCACGCTGGCTGTTCAGTTGACGGGCGTCATAACGCATTAGCCGTTTTCCGCGTATGATTGGCGCAAGTGCGTAACCGGTCTGTCGCGCTTGTCATCCCGATGTTCAACGAGGAGTTGAACATCGAGCACGCTATGAGTGCTGCGGTGGAGGCTTGCACCAAGTACGCCGACGATTACGAGATCATCATCGTCGACGACGCCTCCACCGACCGCTCGCCGTTCCTCGTGGCCTGCCGCGCCGTGGAGAACCCGCGCATCCGGATGATCCGCCACGAGCGCAACCGGAAGCTTGGCGGCGCGCTCAAGACGGGATTCGCCGCGGCGACGAAGGATCTCGTCCTCTACATGGACGCTGATCTTCCGTTCGACCCCGACGCCCTCGGCAGAGCCATGCGCGCCATCGAGGTCACCGGCGCCGACATGATCGCCGGCTACCGTCTCGACCGGACCCTCGAAGGGCCGAAGCGGACGCTCTACTCGTATCTCTACAACGGCCTGATCGGCATGCTGTTCGGCTGGCCGCACCGCGACATCAACTTCTCGTTCAAGCTGATGAAGCGCGAGTTGCTGGAGGCGGTGGAGCTGAAGTCGGAAGGCTCGCTGATCGATGCCGAGCTGATCGTGAAGGCGAAGAATCGCGGCTTCACCATCCAGCAGATCGGCCTCGACTACTTCCCGCGCATTCGCGGCGAGTCGCACCTCTCCTCGCCGCGGGTGATCCTCAAGATCTTCGTCGAGCTGGTGAAGCTCTACCCGGAGATGCGCGAGCGCGTTTCCTATGAGGAAGTACAGCGCGTCGTGCGCGAGAAGCGTGAGGCGGCCGGGAGCGTGCTTGCCGACGACCGCCATCCGATCGAGACGTTCCGATAGAATGAACCACCGAGACACAGAGATCACAGCGCGGCGAAGCCGCAACCAAACGTGGATGCCGGCAAAAGCATGGCAAGCACCGCCGCCTCATCCGCCTTCGGCACCTTCTCCCCCAGCTGAAAAGCGCTGGGGGAGAAGGACTCTCGATGTTAGGAAGGCGCGAGCTCTTTTCGGGGCGACGGCACGTTTTGCGAAATCTTCGTGTCACGCGCGGAAACCAAGGGTTAGTAGTGCAGAGGTTTTCTCTGTGTCCTCAGTACTACTAGTCAGCGGTTTCTGCGCGCGACAAGAAGATTTAACGTCGAGAGCCCTTCTCCCCCAGCGCTTTTCAGCTGGGGGAGAAGGTGCCGAAGGCGGATGAGGGGGCCGTGCTTGCCACAACCTCGCCGGCATCCACGTTTGGTTACGGCAACACCGCGCTGTGCACCGTGGTGAAGGGTTTTTCTACGCACTCCAGCTGTCTCATCGTGACCGCGGATGATGTCGGCCTTCATCGCGGGATGACCGAAGGAGCAATCCGCGCGCATCGAGACGGGATCGTCACCGCGTGCAGCATCGTCGCGAATGGTGTTGCGTTCGAAGATGCCGTTGCCCGTCTGCGGGAGACGCCGTCACTCGAAGTGGGCGTGCATCTGACCCTCGTCGAGGAGCGCTCGCTCACCGGAATGCGTTTCCCGAAGTCGTATGCCGGCTTCGTGCTCGGACGAAAGGATTTCGCGGCGATCGAACGGGAGCTGCGCGCGCAGATCGAGCGCGTCCTTTCGACCGGCCTGCGGGTGACGCACCTCAACGGGCATCAACACCTGCACATGTGGCCGGGCGTGTTCGCGATCGCCAACCGGCTGGCGAACGACTACGGCATCGGTTACGTGCGGCGCGTACGCGATCGCGGGGGGAGGGGCGGGGTGGTCAGACGGTTATCGATCGCGGCACTGAATGCATTCGGTTCCGGTGGGTCAACGATCGGCGTGATGGAGGCCGGCCATCTCACTGTTGATCGCATCATCGACCTGCTCTCGTCGGTCGAGCGTACGACAGAGCTGGTTACGCATCCCGGCATCGCGGTGGAAGGCTATTCACACTGGCGATATGCGTGGAATGCGGAGACAGCGGCGCTCTGCGACAGGCGGGTCAGGCAGGCGATCGTGGATGCCGGGATCGAGTTGGTCACACCGGGCGAAAAGGCTATAACCACAGAGGCACAGAGAACACAGAGAAAATAGAGAAAAATCAAAACCTCTGTGTCCTCTGTGCCTCTGTGGTTAAGGCCTTTCGGATGTTAACGAACTTCCAGCCAGAGGCTGAACTCCGAGGTCTGCGTCAGGAGCCCCTGGTCGATTCCTTCTGGTTTTGCGAAGCCGACGTAGTTGATCCGGGTCGCGGTCGCGCTGATGAACTGGCCGGTCAGATTGCCCGCGGCCTCGAAGTGGAAGTGCGGCGGTGTCAGCACCTGGATGGAACCGAGCGATCGCTGCCCTTCGCCGTAGCCCGACGGATCGCCGGTATCGTTCGCGTAAAAGTGAATGGCGGCGTTGAAGAGGCCGGCGGCATTCTTGGGGAGATCACCCTCGACGACCGTCTTGGCGGAGACGGGGTCGTAATGTGCCAGCGTCAGCACCGGCGCCCCAATCGTGCCGTTCCCCCCGTCGGGGGTTGGGCCGTCGAGACCGATGTCGATGCCCAGCAGCTTGTTCCCCCAGATCCGGTTATCCCGGATGGCGACGTCGGCGACGCCGGCGGCAACGGAGATGCCGCTCTCGCCATTGAACGCGATGACGTTCGTGCCGGTGGCCGGATTTTCTCCGGCGAACACGTAGCCCTGCACGCCGATGTCGGAGCCGTAACCGCCCGTTCCGATGAGGATGCCGCTGGCTCCGTTCGGCAGCGGCTCGTCGGAGTGCGCTTTGACGCCGATGCGGTTGTTGGAGACATTGAGGCGGCCGGAGAGGCCGAAGATCCCGCTGCGCGTGTTTCCGGAGATGACGCAGCGGGCGATGAGGGTCCCACCGAGCACGGAGTTGAAGGTGGTTCCATTCGGTACCGAAATGCCGATGCCGCGCGCGTTCGGGCGCGCCTGAGATCCGGTGGGGTCGGTGCCGATGAAGAGATCATGCAGGATGCTGCCGTTGTATTTCGTGCAGGTCAACGATTGCGGTATGGCAATCATCGACAGGCCGTTGCGCTGGAAGCCGTTGATGGCCAGGTACGCAATCTCGGCGGTGCAATTGGTGACGAGCAGTCCCTCCCCGTCGACCGTCCCGCCACCGCTGATCTCGATCTCGGGACCGTCGACGTTGGTGTCTCCAAAGAAGGCGGTTTGCGTTGCGCCGTCGATGCGAACGCCCGGCGCCGTGAGCATCGGTAGCGGCGAGGTAACCCGGATCGTCTTCCATGCTGTCGTCGATGCCTCGGCGATGCGGAAGGCGATTGTGCAGAGCGTCGTGCCGTCACAATGCGCGTTGCTGTCGAGGATGGCCTGACGGAGTGAGCCGGCACCGTCATTCGCGGTCGTGGTGACGTATTCGGTGTCATAGAGCGGAACGATGAGCGTCTTCGTGTTCGAGGCCGGATCGAAATCGTGCTCGCGTTCCGTCGCGGTGGCATTAAAGATGATCGATCCGTTGCCGTACGTGGCCGGTGCGACCAAAGTCACCTTGAACGCCGGCTGCGAAATCGAGAAGGGCAACGTATCGAGATGACAGACGATGCGGCCGGCCGTCGTGCTGCTGCACGCCGCCGGCAGCGACTGCACGACGGCGTCAGCACGGAAGTCGATGGTGAGATTGACGTCGTGCGCATCGACGGTGTCGATGTTGTTGAGGAAAATCGAGAGCACGAACGGCAGTCCGAGATCCTGCTGCGCCGGTGCCGACAAGTTCGCCGTGACATCGGGATCAGGCGAAACAGTCAGCGTGTGCGACGCGCTGTTGTCGGAGGGATTGGGATCGGATGCGCTGCTGGCCACGGTAGCGCTGAAGGTCACCGGGCCGGCTGTGTCGGGTGCGGTGAACATTACATTGACCGTTCGCGTCTGGCCGACGGGGATGTTGGTGATCGAGCAGTCGCACGTGATGTCGACAGGCGACGTTGCCGTAACCACGACGTTCGTGGCCACGTCCGGACCGGCGTTGTGCACCGCGAACCCGGTGAACCACCTGACTCCGGCGCGGATGACCGTGGGCGAGGGGGATTCGAGGTCAGCGTGAGATCGGCGCTTGATGCAAAGAGAGGCGCCGCCGCAAAGGCGAGCACCGCGAGTGTTTTCATTCGAATGAGCATTTTGTCCATTTGAGGTCCAAGGTTGCTGAGTTGCAAGGCTGCCGAGTTGCAAGGTTGCTGAAGTTGCAAGGTTGCTGAAGTTGCAAGGTTGCTGAAGTTGCAAGGTTGCTTAGTAACCCAGCAACCTTGCAACCCAGCCAACTGGGAGTAAGACACTTGCCGAGCAGAGCATACGCGCGCCTCAGCCTGACCGCTATGACATCACCGCTATAATCCGCGCCCCTATGACCACCCGCAAGATCGCAGTCATTCCCGGCGACGGAATCGGTCCCGAAGTCATCGACGCCGGTCTTGGCGTCCTCAACCGCGTCAACGACGCCCGCAAGCTCGGTCTCGAGCTCGTCCACTTCGGCTGGAACGCCGACGAGTACCTGCGCACGGGCGTCTCCATCCCGCCCGGCGGGATGGACGACATCCGCAACAACTACGCGGCCGTCTACCTCGGCGCGTTCGGCGATCCCCGCATTCCCGACATGAAGCATGCCGCCGACATCCTCCTGGGCATGCGCTTCCAGCTCGATCTCTACGTCAACTACCGTCCCGTGAAACTGCTCAACGAGCGCCTCTGCCCGCTGAAGGGAAAGGGGCGGGACGACGTCGACTTCGTCATCTTCCGCGAGAACACCGAGGGGGCGTATGTCGGCATGGGCGGCAACTTCAAGAAGGGGACGAGTGAGGAGATCGCCATCCAGGAAGATGTCTCCACGCGTAAAGGGGTGGAGCGGATCATCCGCTACGCGTTCCAGTTCGCGAAGGAGACCGGCCGCAAGTCCGTCTGCATGTCGGACAAGAACAACGTCATGCGCTTCGGCGGCGATCTCTGGATGCGCACTTTCGAAGAGGTGGCGAAGGAGTATCCCGGCATCGAGCACTTTCACATGTTCGTCGACGCGCTGACGATGCAGATGGTGCGTGCGCCGGAGATGTTCGAGGTGATCGTGACGAACAACATGTTCGGCGACATTGTCACCGACCTTGGCGCCGCGCTGCAGGGCGGCCTTGGGATGGCCGCGTCAGGCAACATCCATCCCGGCAAGGTGTCGCTCTTCGAGCCGATCCATGGGTCGGCGCCGAAATACGCGGGAAAGGATGTCGCCAACCCGATCGGGGCCATCCTCACCGCCGCCATGATGCTGGAGTACCTCGGCCACGCGGACGAGGCGAACATCATCGAGCACGCGGTCGTCGCTGCTATAGACGCGAATGAGACGACTCACGACCTCGGCGGGACACTCGGAACCCGGGCGGCGTGGGCGGCGGTGGTGGGGCGGTTGGAGTTGTGACCGTCCGGCGATTCAGGAAGCGCGTCGTTTCTGCACACGGGCCTTTGGCGTGGCTGTGCGCATCGCCCGGATTGCAGATCGAAGCACGACGTTCACATCCTCGGATGACTGAAAGACCTTCGAGACGTCTTCGTCGAGAACGATGAACGTCTGCTTGTAGACCTTCTTTACACCCGCAAAGCGATTCGGCTTCATCTTTGTGTAGTCGAAATCGTAATGAGGCCGGAGGTCGTCGCTGTCAGGAGTTTTCTTCTTCATAACGTTTACGTTCGCGCGCGTCAACCTGTCGGGCGCTGATGATGCGGAGGATCTCTCCTCGCTCGACGAAGCTCACCACGAGCAATCGCCATTCACGAGAATAACCGATTACCAGTTCTCGCTGCTCGCCAACAGAGTGATCCGGATCGTCTTCGATGTGGGCAACCGGGTCATCGAACACCGTCTGCGCCTCGGCGAACGTGACTCTGTGCTTGCGGAAGTTCCTCCGCTCCTTTTCGGCGTCCCAGTCAAAGATATTCACGGCGATTGACGAGTAGGATCGTCTCCTCAGCTGGGTTCCGTCAACACAAGCCCCTCCCGGGAATTGGCGGCGGATATATGCTGTCGAAGTAACCTGGCAGAAAACACCGGGTGATGCCCGAGAGGGCGTCACGGTTCAGTAGCTCGATCCAAAACAAACCTGAAGGAGAACGTGTGAAGAAACTCTTGATTGGAATCCTCAGCCTGGCCGCGGTGTCGGCTTTTGGTGCTGAAGGGATGTGGATGCCGCAGCAGATTCCGTCGCTGGCGGCGGAGCTGAAAAAGGCAGGACTGAAGATCGATGCGAACCGATTCGCCGATCTCACCGGTGACCCGATGGGCGCCGTGATCTCGCTCGGCGGATGCAGCGCGTCGTTCGTCTCGCCCGACGGTCTCGTGGTGACCAACCACCACTGCGGCTTCGGTGCGCTGCAGTTCAACTCCACTCCGCAACGCGACCTCATCACCAACGGCTTCCTCGCCAAGACGCGCGACGAGGAACTGCCGGCCGGTCCCGGCTCGCGCATCTTCGTGACCACGAACATCGAAGACGTCACCGCGCGCGTCACCGGCAGCGTGCCGGCATCCCTCTCGAACATCGACCGCGAGAAAGCGATCGACCGCAACGTCAAGCAGCTCGTCGACGAGTGCGAGAAGCCGGGCGGCGTCCGCTGCCGCGTTGCCTCGTTCTTCGAGGGTGCGCAGTACCTGCGCACCACGCAGATGGAGATCAAAGACGTCCGCCTCGTCTATGCGCCGGCACTCGGCATCGGCGACTTCGGCGGCGAGACCGACAACTGGATGTGGCCGCGCCACACCGGCGACTGGTCCTACCTCCGCGCCTACGTCGGCAAAGACGGCAAGCCGGCCGACTACTCGAAAGACAACGTGGCCTATCACCCGGCCCATATCCTCAAGGTCTCGACCGAGAGCGTGAACCCGGGCGACTTCGTCCTCGTGGCCGGCTACCCCGGCCGCACCTTCCGCTACCGCACGGCGGCGGAAGTGGCCAACATGCAGAGCTACAGTTATCCGTCGACGATCCGCTACGCCACGGACCTGAACAACATCCTGCGCGACCTCGGGAAGGCCGATAAAAAGGTTGAGATCGCCAACGCCAGCCGCATCAAGGGCAACGACAACGTGCTGAAGAACTACACCGGCACGCTGACCGGCTTCAACAACTTCCACATCGTCGCGCAGCGCCAGAAGCGCGAGGCCGCTCTGACCGCGTACATCGCCGCGCATCCGGAAGCGGCGAAGTACAAAGAAGTGATGAACCAGATGAACGCTCTCGAGCAGCAGGCCACGGCGCATGAGCAGCGCAATACCGTCCTCGGCTGGATCGTCCGCAGCTCGCCGATGCTGGCACAATCGTCGACGCTCTATCGCCTGTCGATGGAGAAAGCCAAGACCGCCGACATCGACCGTGAGTCCGGCTTCCAGCAGCGCGACTGGCCGCGGATCACCGAGGGGGTGACCCGGGCGCAGAAAGGCATCGAGCCGAACAGCGACCGCGCCGGATTGCGCTACTTCCTCAACGAATCGCAGAAACTCCCCTCCGGACAGCGCATCGCCCCGATCGACGACGCCATTGCCAAGGCCGGCGGCGTCGAGCCGTTCCTCGATCAGCTCTACGCGAACACCAAAATCGGAGATCTGGCACAGCGCAAGGCCATGCAGGATGAAACGACTGCCCAGCTCGCGGCGCGCAACGACGCCATGATCAACCTCGCCGCCGCCATCTCGCCTCTCTCGCTCGACAACGAGCGCCAGGGGAAGGAGATCGGCGGAGCGATGTCACGCATCCGTCCCATGTACATGGAGGCTTTGCGCACCTCGAGCGGCGGCCGCCTCTATCCCGACGCCAACGGAACGCTGCGCATCACCTTCGGCCAGGTGCAGGGCTACACCCCGCGCGACGGCGTGGTCTACACGCCGCAGACGACCCTCAGCGGCATCGTGGCCAAGAACACCGCCTCGGGTGAGTTCGACGCGCCGAAAGCAGAGCTCGACGCCATCCTTTCGAACAAGACTGCCGGCTACGTCGATTCGCGCCTCGGCGCGGTTCCGGTCGACTTCCTCTCGACGGTCGACACTACCGGCGGCAACTCCGGCTCGCCGACTCTGAACGCCAAGGGCGAGCTGTGCGGGCTGCTGTTCGACGGCACGTACGAATCGCTCGGCTCCGACTTCGTCGTCGATCCCGGCATCACCCGCTCGATTCACGTCGATGCGGTCTACATGCTCTGGGTCATGGACGCGGTCGACGGCGCGCATAACCTCCTGCGCGAGATGAACGTCCCGGTGCATTTCGGCAACGGCGCGTCTGCCTCGACCGGGCGTTAGACCTCGAAGACTTCCACGATCCCGCCACGCATCCGCAGACGAACGGTCCGATCCCGTTCGTCCCGGATCCAGATGCGGTTTCCGGGATCGGTCGAGTCGATCGTATCGACCGCCTCCATCAGCTCGTCGGCGGAGGCGATCTCCTGCACTTCCCCGTCGTCGAAGATGATGCGGATCGGGAACTCGGGTGAATCCATCAACCAGAGCTTATTCGTTCGGCTATAATCCCGGCCTCAACTTTTCGGGGCGCGTGGCGTAAGCCCGTCCCGCCTCAACCAAAAGGAGCAGCCCGATGTCCGGCCACAGCAAATGGAGCACCATCAAGCACAAGAAAGGTGCGGCCGACGCCAAGCGCGGAAAGATTTTCACCCGCATCATCAAGGAAATGACCGTCGCCGCACGCATGGGCGGAGGAGACATCGACGGCAATCCGCGTCTGCGCGCCGCCGTCGCCGAGGCCAAGGCCAACAACATGCCGAAAGACAACATCGACCGCGCCGTCAAGCGCGGAACCGGTGAGCTCGAAGGCGTGAACTACGAAGAGCTGACGTACGAGGGCTACGGTCCCGGCGGCGTGGCCCTCATGATCGAGACCATGACCGACAACACCAACCGGACCACGCCCGAGATCCGCCACGCCTTCGAAAAGTGCGGCGGCAACATGGGCACGCCCGGCTCGGTGCGCTTCCAGTTCGAACGCAAGGGTTACTTCGCCATCGAGAAGAGCGCGGCCAACGAAGACCGGCTGATGGAGATCGCTCTGGAAGCGGGGGCCGACGACCTGCAGACCGAGGATGCCGACGTCTTCGAGATCTACACCACTCCCGAGGCCTTCGAGCAGGTGCGGCAGGTATTGGAGAAGAACAAGATCCCCACCGTCGAGGCCAAGCTCGGCATGATCCCGGCCAACTACGTCAAGCTCGACGAGCAGAAGTCAAAGCAGATGATGCGCCTGATGGAGATGCTCGACGACCAGGACGACGTGCAGAACGTCTACACGAACTTCGACATCCCGGACGAGATGCTGGAAGAGGAGTAGGGGGCGTTTCCTAGCCGATCGGAAGAACTCGGACCGGATACATAGCCAGTAACTCATCCACGGTCACGATGACCAGATCGTGATGAATTGCTTGGCACATCAGCATCCGATCGAACGGATCACGATGATGCATGGGCAGATGAATCAGACGTCCAAGGGATGCTTCCTCGAGTGCCAGGCTGCTGATCTGATGCTCCGTGCGGCGATTGCGAATGTATTCGTCCGGCGGCGAGGGTAGCGGCAGCTTTCCGAGTTGATTCTTGACCAGCGCCTCCCATACGGAAACGACGCTGAGGTACACCTCGTTTTTCTTGTCGCGTATTGCCTGGGCTGCTGATACCGGAAGGCGAGCGTCGTTAGTGATGTACCTGAGGAAGGCGTGGGTATCGAGGAGTAGCTTCATTTCCCTTCGAACTGATCCAGAAGGTCAACGGGCAGCGGATCATCGAAATCATCGGGGACAACAAAATCTCCGGCGGCGAGGCCGATGGGACGAAGGGTCTGTGCCAGCGGCCGAATCTCAGCAACAGCGCGGTCATCGCGAAATACGACGACCGTTTCACCTTCGAGGACTCTATGAAGGTATTCGCCCGGATGCTTCTCTATTTCGTCGACAGTGACGTTCATCGCAAGGGCGATTCTAACGCCCTCCCAAACCTTCTACGCCGAATTTCGTCTTACCATCCCGATAGCCGATGAAGATCCGCGCCCAACTGGTCCTGGCTTGTTTTCTCCTCTCGGTTCTGCCGTTGAGTGTGATCGTCATCTACTCGTACCGGTCATCGCGTAGCGCGCTGGAGTCGGCGTACCGGCGGGAGGCGGATGCGCGGACGCGGCAGATGGACCGGCGGCTGGCCACGATCCGCGGCGATCTGCAGCAGCGGCTGGCCGAGGTGTCGGCGCTGCCGGGCGGGAGCGAAGATCGGACGCCGGATGTCGGCAACATCCTGATGACGATGGGCGACGCGGCGTCGCTCGTCGATTCGCTCGAGATTCATCCGATGCGCGTGGCCGTCCCCGCGCTGCGGACGATCGTGCGCGAGGCCATCGCCAACACGCCCCACGTGAGCCGCAACGTGCCGCCGGGCGTCGAGGAGCCGCCACCGCCTCCGGCTCAAGTCGCCGAGGAGGCCGGAGAGGGCGCCGACTCCGACGTGGAGCCTCCCGATGCGCAGGATCCCGTCGTCATCGGAATGCCTCCGCCGCCGAAGCTTCCGAAGTTCACCATGTCGCCCGAGCAGCGCGCAACCATCAACGAAATCGCCACGCTCGGTGCGAAGCTCGGGAGCTGGCAGAGCATATCTCCCGAGGATCGGACAGCGACCGAGAAGAAGATGCAGCAGTTGCAGAAGGATCTCACCGATTCCTTGAAGGCCTCGCAGTCGCAGTGGACCGCACATTTCGAGACCGCGCAGAAGGAGCGGGAACAGTATTTCGACGTTCGGCGCCAGCACCGTGATGCCGTCCGCCGTACTCGAGAGGTGCAGCGGATGGCCGTCGCACCGGCACCGGCCGCCGCACCGGCACCCACGCCTGTCCCCGACGGCACCATCAAGCGAGACCTTACCGAGGCCGAGAAACAAAAGCTGAAAGAAGCGGAGCGGCATGCATCGCTCCTCTTCGGTCAGAAGTTCAACGTTCCGCTGCGAAAGCAGGGGACCATCGTCGGCCACATCTCCGCGCAGGTGAGCACGCAGGAAGTCATTCGGCGCGTCCTCGGCGTGCACGGCGACGACAACGACGAGATCACCTTCGCCGTCGATCGCGACAACAACGTTTACACGCGCACTCCCGATGACCGCAAGACGCTCGACCGCCTCGGTATCACCGAACGCGTTCTCAAAAACAGGCCGGCCAACGATGTGAAGGGTTGGATCATCGGCATGTCGCGCGATCCGCAAAGCGGTCTGCGCGTCGGCGTGGCACGGTGGGTTGGCGACAACCTCGAAGAGCTGCGCAAGACGGCGGCGAAGAACTTCGGCTACGGCATCGGGCTCATTTTCGTCGCCCTCATCGGCATCGTTCCGATCGCCAACCACATGACCCGCGACGTGAACCTGGTCACGCGCGGCGCGGAACGGATCGCCCAGGGCGATCTGATGACGCGGCTGCCGGTGAAGTCGAACAACGAAATCGGCCAGCTTGCCGCGGCGTTCAACCGCATGGCCCAGGATTTGAGCCTGCAGCAGCAGACCATCGTGGCGCAGGAGCGGACGCGTAAGGAGCAGGAGATCCAGCAACGCATCCTGGCGCTCGAGTACGAGCGGAAGTCGGTCGACCTCGAGGAGGCGCGTCGTTTCCAGCTTTCGATGCTTCCGAAGTCGGTTCCGTCGCACGACCGATACGATGTGGCCGTCTTCACGCTGACGGCGACCGAGGTCGGCGGCGACTACTACGATTTTCACGTCGCGAATGACGGGGTCCTCTCCGTGACCATCGGTGACGCCACAGGCCACGGCGCGAAGGCGGGGACGATGGTCACGGTCATCAAAGCGCTCTTCGCCGGCTATACGCCGGAGGTGATGCCTGCGCAGTTTCTGCGCGACGCTGCCGAGAAAGTGAAGCGGATGGACCTCGGGCGCATGGCCATGGCGCTGCTGCTCGCCCGTTTCGAGAACGACCGGCTGACGGTTGCATCAGCGGGAATGCTTCCGGGCTACGTGCTCCGGCAAGGTGGGAAGATCGAGGAAGTCGCGCGCGGAGCAACGCCGCTCGGTACGCTTGGAGCCGATTATCACGACGTCTCGATCGATCTCGCCGCCGGCGACACCGTGCTCTTCATGACCGACGGCTTCCCCGAATTGCAGAACGAGTCCGGCCAGCAGCTCGGCTATGCGGCGGCCATCGACGAATTCGCGCTCGCCGCAAAAGGCGCGACGGCTGATGACGTGATCGCATCGCTGTCCGCGGCGGCGAAGCGTTGGAACGGCGAGCGGCCTCCGAACGATGACGTGACCTTCGTCGTGGTTCGCGCGAAGGGTGCGTTGGGATAGAGTTTTCCGCCATGCCGACACCTTACGAAAGTGCCAAGCTGATTCTGCAGATCTTCGAGATGCGCCGCGAGGCCGTTCTCCGCGAAGCCCGAGTCTGGTTCGTGCGCGACTTCAATCCCGAGACCATCGACGACTTCAAGACGGCACTGGCGGGTCCGCACAACCCGCACGTGCGCATGGTGGTCGGCTATTGGGACATGGCCTGCTCGCTGGTCAACCACGACGCCATCGATCGCCAGATGTTTCTCGACGCCAATGGGGAGATCTTCGCTACGTTCGCCAAGATTCACCTGCTCCTCCCGGAGATCCGGCAGATCTCCGGTCCGGGCTTCGCCAAGCATCTGGAGGCGGTGGTGATGTCGGCGCCCGGGATCGAGGAGCGGCTGGAGTTGCTGCGTCAGCGTTTCCGGGCGATGGCCGCGGCGGCGAAGGCAGCGGGAAGCT
>Ga0137393_10000721_pt1 | contig 20325 bp, 18 predicted proteins | sample 15con2h34BmetaG_FD_101396 | JGI IMG/M metagenome (GOLD analysis project Ga0137393, IMG submission 101396) | Vadose zone soil microbial communities from Angelo Coast Range Reserve, California, USA - 15con2h3.4B metaG | ecosystem: Environmental > Terrestrial > Soil > Vadose zone > Saprolite...
AGCGCTCAAGCAGTTCGCGCGTTGGTTAAGCGCGGTGAGGAACTGAAGCGCGGGTTAATTCAATCTGGAAGCAAGCTGCGAATCGCTTGTGTTGGTCCCGTAACCGCGGAAGCGGCTCGGCAGGCTGGGTGGCGCGTCGAGTTTGTTTCGGAGACTCACACCGGTGCTGGGTTGGCGGAGGAGTTGGGGAAGCGGCTTAGCGCAGCAAAAGTATTCTTGCCAAGGAGCGACCGCGCAAATCCGGACTTACCGCCAGCTTTGATGCGCCACGGCGCGCAGGTCACGGAAGTGATCGCCTACCGCACGTTGCGGCCAACGGAAGTGGGCCGGCGAGACTTGAGGCAAATCTCCGAAGGCGCGGCCGACGCAGTCCTGTTCTTCAGTCCCTCGGCGGTGCAGCACTTCGTTGAACTATTTGGCGGTGAGCATTTGCGCGCGCTGCAAGATAAACTCGCGATTACGGCGGTCGGGCCTGTCACGGCGAAAGCGTTGCAAGAGGCGGGTGCGCCGCGCATCGTTTTAGCAGGAGATACAACGGCGGGCGCGGTCGTCGCGGCGTTGGAAGAACATTTTGGGGGCGCGGCAAAGCAAGCGCCGGCAGGAGCAAAGCAAGCATGAGTTTTCCCACCCATCGTCCGCGGCGTTTGCGGCGGAGCGAAGCGCTGCGTGGCCTGGTTCGAGAGACGCGGCTTACCACCTCGGGCCTCATCTATCCGATGTTCGTGTGTCCGGGCGCGAAAGTCCGTCAGGAAGTCAGCTCCATGCCGGGCATTTATCAGCAGTCGGCCGATCAGATTGTGGAGGAGTGCCGCGAGGTGGAATCACTGGGGATCCCCGGGATAATTCTTTTCGGACTGCCCGAAACGAAGGATGCGCGCGGCACCAGTTCGCTCAGCGCCCAAGGCGTGGTGCAGCGCGCCATTGAAGCGATTCGCAAGGCCAAGCTGAAACTTCTGGTCATTACGGACGTGTGTCTCTGTGAATACACGGACCATGGCCACTGCGGCGTCATCGAGAATGGCGAAGTGGCCAATGATTCCACAGTAGCGATTCTTGCGCAGCAGGCGCTCTCGCACGCGCGCGCCGGCGCGGACATCGTCGCTCCGTCGGACATGATGGATGGGCGAGTGGGGGCCATTCGGGAAACGCTGGACGAACACAAGTTCGAGAACGTTGCCATTTTTTCTTACGCAGCGAAATATTGCTCTGGCTTCTACGGACCATTCCGGGAGGCCGCGCAGTCCGCTCCGCAATTTGGCGACCGGCGCGGTTATCAAATGGATCCCGCCAATGCGCGGGAAGCGTTGAAGGAAGTCGAGCTGGACCTGGAAGAAGGCGCGGACATGGTGATGGTCAAGCCCGCACTGGCGTACCTGGACGTGATTCGGCGGGTGCGCGAGGCGTTTGATGTTCCGGTGGGCGCGTACAACGTGAGCGGAGAGTACGCCATGGTTAAAGCCGCTGTGCAGAAGGATTGGATGGATGAGAAGCGCGTGGTCCTAGAAATCCTGACGGGCATCCAGCGCGCCGGAGCGGAAATTATTCTTACTTATCATGCCAAGGATGCTGCGCGCTGGCTGAAGGCGTGCTAACTTGAGCGAGAAAGCATGAGCACAGCGCAACCCCGATTGAAGCGTGAGCGCCGGCGTTCGCGCGAGATTTTTGAGCGCGCCGAGAAGGTGCTGGTTGGTGGCGTGAACAGTCCCGTGCGGGCGTTCCGTTCCGTCGGTGGAGAGCCGCTGATTATCGAGCGCGGCAGCGGGCAACATCTCTACGACGCGGATGGAAACGAACTGCTCGACTATGTTTGCTCCTGGGGCGCCATGATCCTGGGCCATGCGAATCCGGCCATCAGCGAAGCGATTGCCGAACAGGCTCGCCGCGGGACAAGTTTTGGCGTGACCACCGAGTTGGAGCTGGAACTGGCCACGCTGATTACACGAGCGATTCCCTTTATTGAAAAGATTCGGTTCGTATCGAGCGGCACGGAAGCGGCCATGAGCGCGGTGCGGCTGGCGCGCGGCGTGACGAAGCGGGACTTTATCGTCAAATTCGAGGGCTGTTACCACGGACATGCGGACAGCTTCCTGTCGCAGGCGGGTTCTGGCCTTGCGACGCTGGGAATTGCGGAATGCCCGGGAGTGCCTGCGGCGCTGGCGGCGTTGACGCTGAACGTGCCTTATAACGATCTGCAAGCGGTCGAGCGAGTATTTCTCCAGCACAAAGATAAAATCGCCGCGGTGATCGTCGAACCAATTGCCGCGAACATGGGAGTGGTGCCGCCGATGCCCGGTTACTTGAAAGGATTGCAGGAAATCAGCAAGCGGAACGGCACGTTGCTGATCGTCGATGAAGTAATCACCGGATTTCGCCTGCGCAACGGTTCCGTGCAAGCACTCCTCGACGTCGAAGCGGATCTGACCACCCTCGGGAAAATCATTGGCGGGGGGGTCCCCGTGGCCGCGTATGGCGGAAGAGCCGAGTTGATGGACCATGTCGCGCCGCTCGGCCCGGTTTATCAAGCGGGGACTTTGGCAGGAAATCCGCTGGCGATGCGCGCTGGGATCGCCGCCCTCGAACAGCTCGTAAGGCCGGGGTTATACGACGAGATGACCCAACTGGCGCAGCGGCTTGTTCTCGGGCTTCGCACGGAACTGGCGGACGCCGGAATTCCGGCGCAGATCAATGCCTTCGGCTCCTTGACGACGGTGTTTTTCACACCGCAGCCGGTGAGAAATTACAGCGATGCCAAACGCTCCGACACCAAGAGATACGCGAGATTTTTCCGCGAGATGCTCGATCGCGGCATATTTTTGGCGCCGTCACAGTTTGAGGCGGCCTTCGTGTCCGCGGCGCACACGGCGCAGGATATTGACCGCACGCTGGCGGCGGCGCACGAGTCGTTGCAGGCGATTTCATCCGATCCTAGCGCGTGACCTTGGAAAAGGAGGGCAAAGGAGTGGGCGAGGGAATTGAACTTCCTGAAAGTCATCACGGGAACGAGGATCATCCTCTAGTTCTCCCCGTCTCGATTACGATCTCCATCATGGCGGTATTGGTGGCCGGTGCGTCCTTGCTCGGTCACCGCGCGCACACGGAAGGCTTGCGCCTGGAGACGCAGGCCGCCAGCCGCTGGACGCAGTATCAAGCGAAGAGTGTGCGCCTGCACGAAGCCCAAGGATTTTCCGACGTGGTTAAGCTGGCAGCGCCGCTGAACAAGGAGCTGGGCGAAGAACTGAAACAGAAGTACGCAAAGGAAGTGGAACACTACGAAAGCGACAAAGGCGATGTCAGCAAAGAGGCGAAGAATTTGGAAGACGAGCGCGATTTGACGGTGCGACAGGCGGACCGATTCGATGGCGGAGAAGCGCTTCTGGAAATTGGGCTGGTGATTTGCTCGATCACGCTGCTGACCAAGCGGAAAGCATTCTGGATCGGCGGCGCGCTCATCGGCGCTTTGGGCGTCGCGCTTGCAGTGACCGGATTATTCCTGCACTGAATCAAGCGCGAGCCGGCGGTTGCGAACTTCTCATCAGGGCGATTTCCTGCGCCAAGCCTTCCAGCTTGCCAAGCAATTCCTGGTGGCGCACGTCTTCGCCGGATGGCTTTCTCCCGAGGAATGTAAGCGTCCCGCCGGGCTCCAGCACGCATTGTTGCACTTCGGAAAGCGATGCAAAGCCTTGCTTCCGTGCGGCGGCTTCGAGCTGCGGCATGGTAATAAGCTCCTTCTTCAAATGCTGCGTGCGCACCTTTCCGTCCTCGACTAAAACGTCAGATCGGCCCTCGACGATTTGGTCAAGCTTCCTGTGATCGTAAAGGAACCGCACGACGAGATAGTTGGTGGCGAGCAGGGAAGTAGCGCCGATAATTCCGCCGAGGACGCTATTGTCTTCGCCGATGATGGCGTTCTGCACCGTATTCGACAGCGTCAGCAAGACCACCAGGTCAAATGGATTGAGCTGGACGAGTTCGCGCTTGCCGGAGAGCCTGAGGCTGACCACCAGAAAGGCATAAACGAAGATCGGCCGAAGGATTTTTTCCGCCAAGGGAAGCCCCATAACGAACATATCTTTCCAAATATCGTGCATAGCAGGATCGCCTCCTCGGTGTGCCCGGATGAATTTGGATGCAGGCGAGCGTCCTCGTTGCTAGAGGACGGGGCGAGCGTAACACGCGCGGAATCGCAGTAGAAGCGGGCTGACCCGTGGGGTAGCCCTGTCCACTGGTACAGTCATTCTTTCGCGACACCTTCCCATTCACTTGCGGACACGGGCAGCGAGTTTCGTATGATTAAATCGATTTGTTATCAGCCGGCTTGGGAAGTCGTCGGTACAGGAAACAATAAATCTTAACGAAGGACGGAGAACTCACCCTCGCCCGCGGTGCACGTTTGCGCAGGCCGGTGTCGCGAGCACCCACCTAATGCCCCAACGCGCCCCCTTAGCGCAAGGCACTGTGATTGGTCCCGAGCAACTCTCTACCTTACTGGACTCGGTCCACGAACTGATCGCGATTCTCAGCCCGGACGGAATCATTCAATTTGCGAGCCCCGGTTTTACCCGCCTTCTGGGACACGCCGCGGAAGATCTTGCCGGCAAATCGATTCTCGACATGCTTCACGTGAACGAGGCCCACACGGTTCGCGAAGGGCTTCGCCATGCTTCGGTCGGCGGATGCGGGACGTTTGGCGGCCGCTGCCGCATGCGCAGCAAAGACGGCGCTTGGCGCTGGTTTGATGCCGCTGCCAGCGAGTCATCCAACCCTGCCGCCGTCGATGGCGTTGTCTTCACCTTCCGTGACGTTACGTATCTTCACCGCATGGAAGCGGAGCGTCAGGTCATCTCCGAAATCGTGCATGCCCTCAACCAGACGGCCAACCTCGATGAATTGTTGCGGGGCATCCACCAAGCGCTGAAGAAGGTCCTTTACGCCGAGAACTGTTTCGTGGCTCTCCATGACCGGGAGGCGGACGCTTTTACATTTCCATTCTTCGCCGACCAAGTCGACGTGGCCCCTGCCCCGCAAAAGGTAGGCCGCAGTTGCACCGCTTTCGTTTTCCGCACGGGCTCCCCTATGTTGATTCCGCAGAACGAATTTGACCGCCTCGCCGCGGAAGGCGAGGTCGAGCTCGTCGGTTCGCCGTCGCCTTCCTGGCTTGGCGTTCCGCTGCAAACACCGACGGCAACCATCGGCGTCCTGGTGGTCCAACACTACGAAAACGAAAACGCCTACGACATTCGCGACCTGGAGTTTTTAAGCTCCGTCGGCGGACACATCGCCCTGGCCATCGAGCGGCGCCGCTCGGAAGACGCGCTTCGCAAGAAGGAAGAGATGTTCCGGCTGCTTTTCAGCTACAACCCGCTGCCCACCTGGGTCCTCGAGAAGGAAACGCTGCGATTCCTGGAAGTGAACGATGCGGCCATTCGCCAGTACGGATATTCCTTGCAGGAATTCCAGAGCATGACCTCTCTCGACCTCCGCTCGGAGGAGGAACGGGCAGAATACTTGGATCAATTGAAGCAGATTCCGATCGAAGGGCTTTATCACGGCAATTGGAAGCATCGCAAGAAGGACGGCAAGATCATCCAGGTCGAAACCATTTCTCACGAATTGGAGCACGGCGGAAGGCGCGTCCGCCTGGTCGTGGCGCAAGATATCAGCGAGCGCCACCAGCTTGAACAGCAGCTTCGCCAGTCCCAGAAAATGGAGGCGGTGGGGCGCCTGGCGGGCGGCGTTGCCCATGATTTCAACAATCTCCTGACGGTCATCAAAGGACACGCGGAACTTCTTCTCAATGGACCCGCCCCCTCGGAACAGTACGCGCGGAAAATTGAACAGATTGACCGCGCCGCGGATCGCGCCACCGCTCTAACCCGCCAACTTCTCGCTTTCAGCCGTTTGCAAGTTCTGCAGCCCCACGTCATGAACCTGAATGACGTCGTGGAAGAAATGGGCAGGCTGCTGCCCCGCCTCATAGGCGAGGACGTCGAGCTGGTCATCCGCCGCTCTGAAGATCTAGGCGCCATCCGCGCGGACGCCAGCCAAATGGAACAGGTCATTATGAATTTGGCGGTCAATGCCCGGGACGCCATGCCGAACGGTGGTCGGTTCCTGATTGAGACTTCCAACGCCGAGCTGGACAGCACCTATAGCGCCATGCATCCCATTGTCCGGCAGGGCCGCTACGTTCTCCTGGCCGTTTCCGACAGCGGTATGGGCATGGATGCGGAAACCCAGGCGCGCATTTTTGAGCCTTTCTTCACCACCAAGGCTCAAGGCAAGGGCACGGGTCTGGGCTTGTCCACGGTTTACGGCGTGGTGAAACAAAGCGGCGGATTTATCTGGGTCTACAGCGAAGTTGGGAGGGGGAGTTGCTTCAAGATCTACCTCCCGCGGGTCGATCAGCCCGTCGAGCGCGTTGCAGCGGCCCCATTCGCCTCAGACGCGCCGCGGGGAACCGAAACGATCCTGCTTGCCGAGGACGAACAAGACGTTCGTGAAGTGGCGCGCGAGTTTTTGGAATCCGGCGGCTACACGGTGATCGAAGCGCGTGACGGCGCGGAAGCGCTGAAAAAGGTGGAGAAACACCAGGGTGCCATCGATTTGCTCATCACGGACATGGTAATGCCCGGCATGACCGGCCACGACTTGACTGCACGACTTCTGCAAGCTCGCCCGGAAATTCGCGTCCTTTATATGTCCGGCTATAGCGAACGGGCGGCCGCGGACTCCACTCGGGGCGACTCCTCGATGCGTTTGCTGGCAAAACCCTTCAGCCGCTGGGCGCTTCTTCGCGCCGTGCATGAAATTCTGAAACCAGCTTGAACTTTCAAGCATTCCTACCGGCAATGGGGCGCTTCAGCCGGGCCTAATGTATCTTCGGATGTTTCTTATGCCAGTCGGTATGCGCCTGGAAAGTTCGCCCCGCCTGGATAACCGCGAAATCGTCGCCCGCTCTGCCGACAAATTGCAGTCCGACCGGGAGATTCTTCTCCGTGAATCCGCAGGGAACGGACATTGCCGGAAGCCCGCAGATATTGCCGATGGCGCCGAGAGGATCGGGAAATGCCAGATCGGTCTCGAGATTCAAGGTCAGGGGCGTCGCCGGAACGGGCTGTGCCGCCGTCGCAAGTACGTCAAACGTATCGAACAAGGCATCCATCTTTTTCTGGGCGATTTCTCTCACCTTGAGGGCCTGTAAATAGTCCGCGGCGGAATACTGCTCGTTCACATATCCGGCGATTTGTCCCAAGGGATCGGTCAGTTCGCTTACTCGTCCGGAGCGAATCAGCGGCCGGAAAGAAGCCGCGCACTCCACGGCAACGATGATGTTGCCCGCATCCTCCCAGGGACCAACGGGCAAGGCCACATCCTTCACGCTCGAAAAATATTTTCTCAGGACCCTGGCGGCGGCTTCGACAGGCTTCGCAACGCCTGGTTCGAGCGACTTCCAGGCATTGGTGAGCCAGCCGATTTTCAGTGGGCGCGCACGCAATTCCATGGACGGCGAATAGGTGAACGCTCCCTTATCGATCGGCACGGTTCCGCGGTCCTTTGGGTCGTGACCGGCGATGGCGGCGAAAATGCGCGCGCAGTCCTCCGCGCTCCGCGCCAGCGGGCCGATCTTGTCCATCGAAGGTGCGAGCGCCATCGCTCCGTAGCGGCTGACGCGGCCGTACGTCGGCCGCAGTCCGCTCACTCCGCAGAAAGCCGAGGGGCAAATGATCGAACCCCACGTTTCCGTGCCGATCGCAAAAGCCGCCAGCCCCGCGGCCACGATGGCCCCCGAGCCGGACGACGAGCCGCAAGTCCAGCAGGTGGTATCCCAGGGATTCTTCGCTTCGCCCTGCAAGGATGCGGACGCGAAGCGGTAGCCCATCCCACCCGCGAGTTCGATCATGGACGCTTTGCCAAGCATGACCGCGCCCACGCGGTTCAAATGTTCGATCACCGTCGCGTTGTAATCGAATACCTGGTTTGCGTAAGGCTTCGCTCCCCACGTGGTCGGAAGCCCCTTCACCGCCAGCAAATCTTTCGCCGCATAGGGAATCCCGTGAAGCGGGCCACGGTAATGCCCGCGCTGGATCTCTTTTTCCGCCGCCTTGGCTTGTTCGAGCGCAACCTCCGGCGTCAAGCGCGCGTAAGCATTAAAGCGCGGTCCAAATTTCTGGCTGCGGTCGAGATACGCCCGCGTCAGTGCGACGGGCGAGAGCTTCTTCGATTCGATGCGTTTCGCCAGTTCGCTTACAGAAAGATAGAAAATCTCTTCGCCAGGCATCCGTCAGGCTCCTCAGGAATTCTTCGGCACGCTCGCCGGTTTTGGTTTCGCCGGCGAAGGCACGGGCTTCTTTTCCCGCTCCATCAACGGTTTCAGGTAAAGCCCCGGTCCGTCTCCGTTGTCGGTCGCAAACGCGCGCAAACGATCGAGCGGAGGCTGCGCTTCGGTCGCTAGCCTCCGGATGTCGGCTTTCTGAGCGTCAGAAAGCCGCTTGCCGTATTGCGTGAAGATCGACTGAATTCGCGATTCGACCTCGGCTTGGCTCTCCGGCGATAGCTTGGGCGCGTTCGCGGGTTGTTGCGCCGGCAGAGGCGCGGCGGAAGACTCCGAACGGAGGAGATCGGCCGGCGCCAGCGACGCCGCAGCGGATACCAAGGCGGCGCGCCGCGCAAATTCCCGGCGCGAAATAGCCGAATCGTTCTTGCTGCCCATTGAGAGTCCCCTTGAACAGACCAAAAAGTGCAAAACGATAAATATAAGTGGGTAAAATGAGGCTACTGAATCTGCCACCGAGCGTCAACTGCCAGCAAAAACATGTTCCAGAGGCGCAAACCGCCTGTCTACTTGTGCCGGATGTCCACGGGAGCCCGCGTCCGGTCCAACGGAAACACATGCAGTTCCCATTTAACCGGAACGGACGCCGGCAAGTAGCAGATGCTCTTGTCGCAAGCTTGATACTCCAGCTTTCCCGCGATCGTGAAGTTTTTCCCATCCTTCCCCAGCGAGCCCCAGAACTCTGAACTCGAGCTCACTTTCACGTCCTGGCTGATCCGGAACGTCCCATCGAAGACGGGTACCTTCTCCTTGATCACCGGCAAATACAGAATCTTGGCCACAGGATAGATGGCGGGCTTCAACTCCATCTCTCGCATAGCGTCGAGCGCCAGATGAATCGGCTTATACCCCTGCGTGCCGGGAGCATACACATGCACGTCGGGCGGCAGCCGCACTTCGGCAACCAGGGTGATCCGAGTCCCGGGAACGCCGGCACGATCGGACTGTTCGAGGGCCAGTTGCAGATGCGCCGCTTCGACTGTCTCCGTTACCTCCTGGCCTAATTCCGGAAACAGCTTTGAGATAATGCTGTTTCCGGTAAGCCGCTCCCGGTATTTCGCTTCAAAGAATTTTTCACGAATGATGCCGCTCGCATCAATAAAAAAATATCCCGGGCGCGCAAACCCCTTTTGCATCCCGGTAGCTTCCGCATTAAACACGCCATAAGCTTTGATGGTCTTCGAGTCCGGGTCCGCGAGAAGCGGATATTCGATCTTGTGCCGCTCCGCGAAAAACTTCAGGATTTCTTCGCTGTCATAGCTAACAGCCGCCAGCTTGACCCCTTGCTTCTCGAACCGCGGTATGGTGCTCTGCAGCTGGACCAGCTGCCCTTTGCAGAACGGTCACCAGTCCGCGGAACGGAAAAAAAGAAGAACGGTGCCGTTCGCTCCTTTCAAGCTCTCAAGTGTTTGTATCCGGCCAAGCTGATCGTGAACCGAAAAAGCGGGCGCCTTCTGACCGACCGCCAGCCCAATCGACATCAGCTCGGCGGAAGCCACCTGAATCGTATCGCCATCGAGCGTTCCTCTGAGGGTTACCGTATCTCCCAGATGAGCGGCTACTCTATCCTGCGGCTCCAGCCCGTACATCACCCTGTTGGTATCGTCATACAGCGCCAGCTTGGCCCCCGGAACGTCCTTGGTGCACTCCGGTGACTCCGCAAAGGCTTCGTCGGCGTTGCAACTGCTGGAAACCAGGACGCCGGACCACGATCCGGCCTTTGTTCCGGAATTTCCTGCATTGTTCTGCCCAGCCACCGCGAAGGGGAGCACGTAGAAAAGCGTTACAAGAGACAGGACAAATCGTTTCGCTGAGGAATGAACTCTGACCCGTAGTATCAATTCGAGGCCCTTGTCTTGTTTATTGAATCCGCTGGTACTGTATCCCTGCCAGCCGCCGAGCACAAGGCCGTCGATTTACAGCCTGACCGGTTCCCCGCAACCCACCCAACCTTATTTTTACCAAATTTTCGTAAAAATGCCCTTGATATTCTTCTAATTTGTGCTATACTTAGTCCCGTAGATAACTGCATATGGAGTGCGGGAGCTTGCTCCAGCTTTTCTTACGGCGCGGTGGTCGTTTCAATCCTACCGCTCCCCTACGACCGATAGACGCACCCTTTAATATCAATCACTTACGAATTGCAATTTCTGTAAGTCTTTTCTTTTGATATTCATCCAAAATGATGGGGGGTGGGGGGGTACACCTTTCCCTCTTGCACCGCTGACGAAACACGAGCCCGGCTTTGCGCCGCTAACTCACTTCGGTCAGCGTCCGAATCTGAGTCTCCAAAGCTTGATTGTACTGCCGCTCGATCTGAAGTTCCGTTTGCAGCTTCTTCACTAGTAGGTCCAAGTGGGCAATCTCGACGCGCAGCTTCTGCACATCCGCCGCCGTCGGAGCCGGCCGACCCTGTGCGGCATTCGCTGCCTGCGCATCGTGCTGCGGTTGCAAAGGTTGTCGCGGGATGAAAGCCTCAGCAAGCGCCCGGGGCCATACAGATTCCGATGTCGCTGCGGCTGGCGGGGGAGCGGCAACCGGACGTGGCGCTGCCGGAGCGGGAGGCGGCGAAAATAGATTGCTCAATGCGGTCGAAGACGCCGGGCGCTCGTTCACCGGTGCCGGAGCCGCATGCTTCGGCTCCAGCAGGCTCTTCACCCGCCCAATCAATTCCTGCGGTTGAAACGGTTTGCGAATCAGCTCATCCGCTTTCACCGAAATCGCTTTGTCGGCCACGCTCTTGTTGACCACGCCGGACATCAGCACCACCGGAACCTGGTTGAACTCCGCATGCTGCTTGATTTGGCTGCACACAGAATACCCGTCTTGGTCTGGCATAATCACATCCGTGATCACTACGTCGGGCCGATTCTGCTCGAATTGCGCGAGCGCCGAAGCCGCGTCGGCGCAAGTAATCACGTTGATGTTCTCGCGCCGAAACGCAATCTTGATGACTTCGCGCATAGTCGCGCTATCGTCGATGAAATAAACCGTCGGCGTCCGCTTGGCCGGCGCTTCGCCCAGCGGCGGAATGGTCATGGCTTCGCTCATAGCGCTTCCTTGTCCGCCATGTCGCGCGTTCCTTCATCGAATTCGCGCATGGCATCCAGCATCAGATCGGTGGCCGAGCGCAGCACGGTGCGCTGTGTCGACATCGTTCCATAGGTGAATTTGTAGACGCCTTCGTTGGTGCTTCCGAGGCTTTTCAAAATGTGAATCACCGCTTCATCGCCAAACAAATGGCCGCACTCCGCGTGCGTAATCTCTCCCGCGTCGTAAAACAGAACGCCATCCGTCTCGCCGGCGTTGATGTGCAGCGCGCCCGTCTGGTGCGCGTGCCCTAGCATCTGCATTACCCCCGTGAGGTCGTGGTGCGTCAGGTTGCCGCTGAGGCTGGTGTCGGACTGCGCCAGCATCTGTGTGGGCTGGAAACCTTCCGCCTTGCTGACGATAATCTGCTTCACATGCGCGGCAATGGCTGCGGGCTGCTGGCTTCGGTCGATGTAATCGTCGCAGCCGGCCTGAAACGCTTCCATCAAGGCGCGCTGGCTGCCATCTCCTAGCGCGATCACCGGCAGATTGGCGTTTTTTGCGTCCGCGTGAATGATTCTGGCAATCTCCAGGGCCCCCATCTCGCGCATATTGGTCGCGCAGAGAATGGCGGAGGGCGCGTCGTACTCCAGCGTGGTCAGCGCAAAACCCGCTTGCGTGCTGGAGAGCACCTCAAACCCTTCGCGCCTCAACGCATCGCCAAGACGCTTGGTAAAATACACGTTGCTGTCGATGAGCAGAACTTTGACGGGACGCGGGGACGGATTCACGGCCGCGCCTCCGCTCTCGGTAGCGCCGCGGCTCCCGCCAGAACTTGCTGAGGGCCAGGCGTGAGCGCGTCGAGGTTCAAGACTTCGATCACGTCGCCGTCATGCGAAAGCCACCCCGCGACGTGCGGTGCATCGGATTCGGCGGCTGCCATCACCTCGGCCTTGATCAGCTCGCATTCGCCCGTGACCGGCACCGCGATCCATTCCCGCTGTGTTCCATAGTTGCGCACCGCGATCAGGTAAAAGCGCCGTGACGTCAGCCGTTTTCCAAGCAGTATTTCCGAGACATCGCAAACCGGAACTATCCGGCCGCGCCGCAGGATCACGCCTTCCAATTTCATCGTCCGATGCGGGAAGCGAAACACGCGGCTCGGGGCCACCAGTTCCGCAATCTGGTTCGCCGAAACGGCAAACCGCCGTTCGCCCAGGCGCAGCAGCACGAACGATTGCAGTTCGAGTTCGGTCGCCACCGTCATAGCCCGGGTTCTGTCACCTCTTGATTCTGAGCCGCGGTCGCATCCGTTTGCAGAAGCGCTGCATCGAGCAAAGCAAGTTCTTCGGATGACAAAAACCCCTCCGGATGCACCACTGGCACGACCGTTTGGTCCAGCGCCGTGAGCCCTCGGTACCACTGCCGCTCTTCATGGCAGAAGCACAGGGGGAGCGACTGCAGCCGGGTCATGCTGCTCATCTTCTCGATGCCGTCGATCAAGAGCGCCGCGCGCGTTTTGCGCAGCACGAATAACAGCGCGCCCTCCGCGGCATGCAGTCCAAAATGCATGGCGCCGTTGACGATGAAAAGCGAGCGATCTCCGCGGCGCACCACGTGGCGAACTTTTCGAATTCCCGGCGCGCTGATTTCCGTCGCCGCGCCGGACATGCTATCCGCGCTGCGCACTTCCTGCACTGCGGCGGACGAGATGGCGAACAGTTGGCCGCTGACGCGGAAGAGAATGATCTGTTCCGACTTTGCCGGACTCGCCTTCCCGGGGGCCGCCAGCCGCATCAGCGAACTCCCACGGGCGCGTTGCGGCTGATTCCCAGGACGCGTTTTTCGATGGCCGCATAAATATCGTCGATGCCCAGCACCTGGTCGACGGCGCCGGCTTTGATGGCTTCGGCGGGCATGCCGAAAATCACGCATGTTGCTTCATCTTGTGCCAGCACGAGGCCACCCGCGGCCTTGATGGCCCGCGCCCCGTTCGCTCCATCGTTGCCCATTCCGGTAAGCACGCCCGCGATGCCCAGCGGCCCGGCGAAGGCCGCAACGGATTCCATCGTCACGTCAATATTAGGAAGATAGCCGCCGATGCGGCCGCTGGTTCCGTCGAGCTGGATTCGGCCGCTCGGTGTCACGCGAAGATGCTGGCCGCCGGGACAAATGTAGAGCGTGCCGGGTTGAAGCGACTCATTGGCTTCCGCTTCTTTCACGCGGATTCCGGTGAAGTCGGCGAGTTGCGCGGCGTATTGCGTGGTGAATGCCGCGGGCATGTGTTGCACCAAAATTACCGCGGCAGGGAAGTCTGCCGTGAAGCCTGGAGCGATGCGCATGACGGTGGCCGGCCCGCCTGTCGATGCTGCCAGTACGACGACTGGGAAGCGCTGATCGAGTCCGGAAGTAGGCGCGGGGCGGACCCTTGCAGGCGCGGGCGGCGGAACCTTCGATCCGCTGGCACTCTGAATCGTCGAAGCCAGGCGCGATGCCGTGCGCACCACGCGCACTTTGGCCGCCATTCGCACCTTGCGAAGGAGTTCTTCTTTCACACTCTGCATATCGAGATCGATGGCCCCCGATGGCTTGCCTACAAATTCGATCGCGCCGAGTTCCAGAGCCCGAAGCGTGCTGGCGGCGCCTTCACGCGATTCCGAGCTGACGATGACGATCGGCCGCGGATTTGTCGTCATGATTTCCGCCGTGGCCTGAAGCCCGTCCACGTGAGGCATATTGATGTCCATGGTGATGACATCAGGTTTCAGGGATTCCGCCATCGTAACGGCTTCGCGGCCGTCCTTCGCGTGGCCTACGACTTGCAATTGCTCGTCGGCGTTGAAAATTCTCTCAAGGACCTTCCGCATGAATGCGGAATCCTCCACCACGAGCACCCGAAACTTCTTTTTGACGGTCGCCATTGTTCCTTTACGTTACCGGCGCCACGGGGCGCGGCGACTCCGTTCCTATAAGCTGTTCGACCGCTGCGATCAGTTGGTCTTCCTGCACCGGCTTTGTCAGGAACGCGGTGGCGCCTTCCTTCATCGCGCGATTGCGATGCTTGGCCCCCGCTCGCGACGTTACCACCATCACCGGAATTCGCCGGGTCGAGGGGGTCTGGCGCAGTTGCACCATCAATTCGTACCCGGTCATGCGCGGCATCTCGAGGTCGGTAATGACCAGATGGCACCCGTGCTGTGTCACCAGTTCGGCGGCCTCCAGCCCGTCCGCCGCCAGTTTCACGCGGTATCCGTTCTTCTCCAGCATCCGGCCGACGAATTTGCGCACGCTGATGGAGTCGTCCGCCACCACGATTACGCGTTCTTGCTCGACGCGGTCGATGGCCTCGGATGGAATGCTTCCGCGCGCGATCGCCGTCGACCCCGGCGCAAAGATGCGCGCGGCGCTGGCGTTGGCTTGTATCGGCCGGCGCTCGCTCAGATCCGTCGCTACCATGCGGTTCAGGTCGATCAGCAGGATGAGGCGGCCATCGGGAGCAATCGTCGTGCCCGGGAAGAGTTTTACGCGGCGCAGGTATTCGCCCAGGTTCTTGATGACGATTTCGTCCTTTCCGAGCACTTCTTCGACGACCAGGCCGATTTTCCGGTTTCCGGCATTGGCCACCACCATCCGGAAGTATCCATTGATTGGTTCCAGTGGCGGCAAACCCAGATAGTTATCCAGGCGCACGACCTCGGTAACCACGTCGCGCACCTTGGTCAGCAGTTTCCCGCCGACGTCTTCGATTTCGTCGGCGCGCAAGCGGCGGATTTCCTCGACCACCGCCAGGGGCAGCGCGAAATTTGTCGTTCCGCAGCGCACAAACAGCGCCGGAGAAATAATCAGCGTGAGAGGCACTTTGAGCGTGAACTTCGTGCCTTTGCCGCTGGTGCTCTCAATTTCAATTTCGCCGTTCAGCGCGTTCAGGTTGGCCTTCACCACGTCGAGCCCCACTCCGCGCCCGGCCAGTTCCGTTTTCACCGGAGCCGTGGAAAATCCCGGATGGAACAGCATCTCCCGAAGATCGCGCTCCGTAAGCCGGTCGGCGGTCTCGGCTGAAACCAGCCCGCGCTCGATCGCGCTTTGCTTCACGCGCTCGTAATTAATGCCGCCGCCGTCGTCTTCCACTTCAATATAAATGTGGTTGCCGCGGTGGTAGGCCCGCAGCATGATGTGCCCGCTGTACGATTTGCCCGCGGCGGTGCGGTCCGCGCTCTGCTCGATGCCGTGCGCCACCGAGTTGCGCACCAGGTGCACCAGCGGATCGGAAATCTGCTGAATGATGTTGTTGTCCAATTCGGTTTCGCTTCCAGACAAATCCAGCTCGACGCGCTTGCCGGTGGAGTTCGCCGCATCGCGAACCGCGCGCGACAATCGCGAATACAGCGTGCCGATGGGAACCATTCGCGCAGCGGTAATTTCATCCTGGAGGTGATGCGCCAGCTTTGTAAATTCGTCGATATCGCCTTCGACGCGCCCGATGAATCCTTCCAGTTGCGAGAGCACTTCGTTCACGTCCGCTGAAATTTCCGCCATCGACCGCGACAGAATATTCACGTCGTCGTAGCGGTCCATTTCCAGTTCGCTGAATTCGGACCAGAAAGATGTGTCGCCCGCCGCCGCGCTCGTAAGCATCTGCGGCGTCGGCTCGGGCTTCCACGGCGCCTGCGGGGCCCGGTTGTTATTGCTGATGCGGTTAAATTCGTATTTTTCCTGGAATTCCGTGACTTTGCCCTGCAACCGCTCTTTCGAAAAGCTCAGTGTGTCGACGAGCTTCTCGAGTTCCGCAACACGCCCCACCATCCGCGTGCGGTTGATGACCAATTCTCCAACCGTATTCATCATGCGGTCGAGCCGCGCCAGCGCGATGCGCACCGACTTGACCGTCGCCGTGCCGCCCGCGATTTGTTTCGCAGCCTTCTTTGCCGCCGCCGCGATTTGCAGCCCGGCCTCCATTTCCTTCCCAGGGCCCTGTTCGGCCGCGCCGGTGGAGCCGGGCAACGCTTCCGCCTCTTCCGGTTCGAGCGGAGCAAACTCCGCGATGCGTCCCAGCAAGGAATCGACGCCCGTGCGCATGTCGGTTTCGTCTGTCCACTGCCGGTGCAGCGTCTTCTTCAGAACGTCCACTGACTCCAGGCACAAATCCACCACCGCTGGCGAAGCTTCCAGCTCTCCCTCGCGCAATCGCCCGATCAAATCCTCGACGCGGTGCGCAATCGCTCCCAGCCTCTTCAGCCCGACTTGCGCCGCCGAACCTTTTACCGTGTGAATGGCGCGAAACAGTTTGTTGATCTCTTCCGGATTGTTGTTGCCCTCGAGCGAAAGCAGACAGTCGCTGACTACCTGCAGATGTTCCTCCGCTTCTGGTTGAAAGAACTCGAGAATCTCATCCGGCACTTCGTCGTCCGTCGGCAGCGCATCAAAGTATGATCCAGTCGCCGCCGCGACAATCGGCTCATGAAGTTCTTCCGAGTCAAACCGCTCACGTTGTTCCGGCTGGGCAAGGTTCAGAGGCGGCGGTTCCGTCGGAAACGCAAAGCGATAGCGCTCCTTGAAAACGGCGATATCATCGACGCTCTCTTTGCCCGTGTCGCTGATTTCCAGGAGATCCGTTTCGAGCAGCGAGATTCCATCCGAAAGAAATTCCGTCAACGGCCCGTGCAGGTCGTCTCCGAGTGGCGCGTTTAGCGCGTATTGAAAGACGTGCGCAAGCTTCGCGGCAATTTCCGAAAACCGCGGAAATCCATAGCTCGCCGAAGTCCCGCCCAGCGTGTGCGCCGCAATGTACAGCCGTTCCAGGTCTTCGCGGCGCGGCTCAACGTCTTGAAGCACGCTCACGTATTCCCGCAAATACTGCAGGTGCTCCGAGGCTTCCTGGAGGAAAATCTCGACGGCTTCGCGGTCCAGCGTGCTCACGCCCGCCCCTCCGCCACCAGTTCCGCTTTCAGCAATTCATCCGCTTCCGGTTTCCGGTAGAGAATGCAATCGTTCAACACGATGGCCTGGAACTTCACCGGCATTTTGGAGATCGACTCCGAGTGCCCCAGGAACAGATATCCGCCCGGTTCCAGCGTGTCGTAGAATCTTTGCACCAGCGAGCGCCGGCGCTCTTCCGAGAAGTAAATCATCACGTTCATGCAAAAAATCATATCCATGCGCCCGACGTATACCGCCGAGGCCAGGTTCATTTGTGCGAACGAAACCATCTTGCGCAGCCGCGGCTTCACCTGATATCCGCCACTGACTTCGGTAAAATGGTTGGCAAGCTGCTTCTCGTTCACGCTGGAAATGCTGCGCCCTTTGTAGATCCCGCGCTCCGCGTGCTTCAAAGCGTGCCGCCCCACGTCCGTTGCCAGTATTTCCACGTTCCAGGCATCCGCGAACGACAGCGAATCCGCGATGGTGATGCCGATGGAATACGGTTCTTCGCCCGTCGAACAGCCCGCGCTCCAAATCCTCAGCGTTCGTGGGTTCTTCCAGAACTTCTTCGTGTGCAATTCCGGCAACACGCGCTTTTCGAACGCTTCATACACGCCCGGATACCGGAAGAAGCTCGTCTCCTGCGTCAGCAGCCGTTCGAGCAGCCCTTCGTATTCGACGTTGGACTTGCGCATCACCCGCAGCAGTTCCGTGCCGCGCTCCATTCCCTTGGCGCGCAGGTGTTCCCGCACACGCGTCGAAAAGAAGCGCTCGCGCGATTCATCGAAGCAAATTCCCGTCCGCTCTTCGATCAACATGCGAATCTCGCTCAGCTCGTGTTCGCTCAGCCCTTGCCCGTGTCCCTGGCGTTCGCTCATCGTGCTCCCGTTTTGTGAGCCTCGCTCTCGCTACCGCCCTTTGGCGATGCAGAGCGTCACTGCTTAACGAAGAGCGCCTGCCGGGACGGGCCGCTCGGAATTTTCATTGGCCGCCGCCGCTTTTGATGACGCGCGGAATTGCGCCAGCGCTTCGTTCAATTGATCCGACAGCTTGACGAGCTGGCTCACCGTCGCCACCGTTCCGCGTGTACCTTGCGACGTCTGCCGCGTAATGCTGGAAATAATCTGCATGGCGTGCGCCACGCCTTCCGTTCCGCGCACTTGCTGTTTCGACGCCAGCGAGATTTCCTGCACCAATTCCGCGGACTGCCGCACCACGTTGGAAATGGCGTCCAGCGCCCGCCCGGCCTGATCGGCCAGCGTCGCGCCGCTTTCCACTTCCTTGGTGCCTTCTTCCATGACCACCACCGCTTCGTTCGTCTCCGCCTGAATCGCCTTGATGAGCGCCGCGATATCCTTTGTCGCGCTGCGGCTGTGTTCCGCCAGCTTGCGGACTTCGTCGGCGACGACCGCGAAGCCTCGTCCCGCTTCGCCCGCGCGCGCCGCCTCGATGGCCGCGTTCAACGCCAGCAAGTTGGTCTGTTCCGTGATGTCGTTAATCACGTTGATAATTTCAGAAATTTCCAGCGAGCGGTCGCCGAGCGATTTGATTTTCTTGGCGGTCGCCTGCACAGAAGCGCGAATGCGCTGCATGCCTTCGAGCGTGTCTCGCACCGCGCGGTTGCCCTGTTCGGCGGCGTCCAGCGCGCGGCGCGCCGCTTCGGCGCTCGCTTCGGCGTTGTTGGAAACCTGTTTCATGGAAACGGTCAGCTCTTCGACGGCGCTCGACGTATTTGTAATTTCCTGGTCTTGCTGCGTGGCGCCCGCCTGCATTTCATCGGCGGCCACCAGAATGTTGTTGGAGCAGGCGGTCACTTCCATGGCCGCCTTGCGCACGCGCTCGAGAACCTTGGTGAAGTTGTCCAGCATGTAGTTGATGGAATCCGTCACGTTGCCAAGCGCGTCGTTGGTCACCTTGCCGCGCTGCGACAAATCGCCTCGCGCGACCTGGTTGATGACGCTCAGCAATTCCGTGATGCTGCGCTGCAGCGCGTCATTGGCGTCCTGGTTGCTCGTGGCCTTGGATACCTTGGCGACGGCGCGGTTCAGGTTCTCCGCGATGTAGCCCAGTTCATCGTTGGATTGGACTTCGGCGCGCGCGCGCGGATCGCCCGCCGCAAAGCGTTCGGAAAATTCGGCGAGAGCCTGCACCGGCCCCAGCAGCGCTCCGAACCGCCAGGCGAGGATCACCGCCGTCGCCAGCGCAATCACGATGGCGACGAGGATTGTTCCTCCGGCGGGCGAGCCGAAGTCGAACAGCGACGACTCACCAGCTTTCTTCCCGGCGCTGAAGGCCAGCCCGAGAACGGCGAAGCCGGCCACTCCGTTCAGCAGGACCAGTGTCCAGATTGTGGAACTCAGTCGCGATTTCATGCCATCCTCCAAATCTCTTCCGCGGAGCCCGCGCCATCCTGCGGCGGCGTCTCCACAAATCTCAAATGCTAGGCCCCGGAAAAACCTCGAGCAGCCGGCGCAAATCGATCACCAGCGCCAGCCGGTCGTCATGCCGCAACATCCCGATGCAATGCGGCACGTTTTCCGGCGCTTGCTCGAGCAAATCCTCGGTGTTCACCGAATAAGTTCCGATGACTTCGTCGGATGCGATGCCGATGCGCAGGTCCTCGTGATGGTTCTCGCCGCGCAGGGAAGCGACCACCACGTGTTTGGGCAGCAATCCCGGCCGGCGGCCTTCCGTAATCGCAATGTCGATCAGCGGCACGATGGCGCCGCGCAAATTGAATATTCCGATGAGGTACGCCGGGGCAAGCGGCAGCTTGGTCAGCAACGGCCAGTCCAGCACTTCCTCGACGTCCAGGACCGGCAGGCAGAATCGCTCGCGCCCGCTCCGGAACACGCAGTACTGCGACTCCGGCGGCCGCTCTTCGATGGGCCCAAGCGCTTCCAGCAAGTCGCCGGTATCGGCGTCCGCGGGAAGAGGCTCGAGATGGAAGTCTTCGCTCATCGCTTGTTCTCTTGCTTGCAAACTCTCATGCGAACCGCCGTACCGCGCGAAGCAAGTCTTCTCGTGTAAAAGGCTTCGTCACG
>Ga0137393_10000722_pt1 | contig 20311 bp, 15 predicted proteins | sample 15con2h34BmetaG_FD_101396 | JGI IMG/M metagenome (GOLD analysis project Ga0137393, IMG submission 101396) | Vadose zone soil microbial communities from Angelo Coast Range Reserve, California, USA - 15con2h3.4B metaG | ecosystem: Environmental > Terrestrial > Soil > Vadose zone > Saprolite...
CTGTCCCTACCAAAAAGTCCGTTCGTGCTGAAATCGTTGCATTTGCAAACCCGCGACGTGTAGCCTTCCCAGACCATGCTGACTCTATTTCTCTTTCTGCGAGATTATTTCCGAGCCCGCGCTGTTCTGCACGCAGAGATTCTTGCTCTCCGGCATCAGCTCCTAGTCCTGCAGCGTTCGAGCCGCGGGCACAGGCTCCGTCTTAGCTGGGCTGACCGTGTCCTGTGGGTTTGGCTCTCACGGTTGTGGAACGATTGGCAATCAGCATTGCTCATAGTCAAACCGGAGACTGTGGTCACTTGGCATAGAAAAGGCTTCCGACTGTATTGGAATTGGAAGAGTCGCCACCTTGAAGGTCGACCGTCTGTATCTCCGGAAGTTCGCAATCTGATCCGGAAGATGAGCCTCGCCAACCCCCGCTGGGGCGCGCCGCGCATCCATGGCGAACTCCTGAAACTCGGCATTCAGGTGTCGCAGGCCACGGTCGCCAAGTACATGGTCCGACGGCGGAAACCGCCCTCTCAAACGTGACGAACCTTTCTCAACAATCACGCCAATGGCTTGATTTCTGCAGATTTCTTCGTCGTCCCAACGATTGCCTTCCACCTCCTATTCGTGTTCGTAATTCTCGACCATGACCGCCGACGTCCGGTGCATTTCGCTGTGACCTCTAACCCCACAGCAGAATGGACAGCCCGTCAACTTTTGGAAGCATTCCCGTGGGACAACGCCCCGCGTTACTTGCTGCGCGACCGCGATGGTATTTACGGGGAGAAGTTCTGTGACACAGCGAAATGGATGGACATTCGGGAAGTCCTGACCGCGCCGCGATCACCATGGCAAAACGCTTACGCGGAACGCTTGATCGGTTCCATTCGGCGGGAGTGCTTGGATCACGTCATTGTCTTCCGTGAGGCCGGGTTGCGCCGGATCCTGAAGGACTATTTCGAATACTACGAAAGGTGCCGCACGCATCTGTCGCTCGAAAAAGATGCACCTGTCAGCCGACCCGTCGAGTCGCCCTCGCTTGGCCATGTAATGGAGATTTCAAAAGTTGGTGGCCTGCATCATCTTTACACGCGCAAAGCTGCCTGATCGAAAAAGATATCCGAACGCTCGCGTGAGAATGCAGAACGCCGTGCGTTTGTTTGCTATGTGGAGTTCAGTTTCTTGTGGAAGGAGGTTCGCCGTTCGAGGTTTGATCCCAAACGTAACGAGCATGGACTACGGCTAACTTCGCTGATTGTTGGAGGATAGAGATTTTAGTAGGGACAACCCGTACCCCAAGCAATGCATGAAATGAAGTGCGGCGATGGCCCGGTTACGGCTTCGCTTCGACGTGAAATACTCTCGGCATTCTAGACGTTGGACAATTCCCGCGGAGAACTTGCATCAGGGAGCTGCTGCTTCCAAAACCGTAGCAAGTTCGAGATAGCGACACAGCGTATTCGCCGGGTGCGTTCCTACCTCGCCAAGGAAATTGCAACATGGTGCACGCCGCAACCTACCTCAAGAAAGGTGAAGCCTTAAACTAGTTGATGCGGCAGATGTCTCGCGTTAGCTTTCGAAAGTGGTAACCCATAATTGCCAAAGTGATAGCAACGTCGAAGGCGTGACGGTAGCGGGTGGCTGCCGCCAAGAAGAATTTCCAATACTTGGCGCGATCTTCTCCAAATACTCCTTGTCTAAGGATAGAGCGGCACAAGGCGAGGTAGTCGGACATCGACCGGGGCCGGTGGTGTTCTGGATGGTACCGGGCGAGAAATCGGGAAACTCGCTGATAGTACGCATCCGGTTCGTAAATCCGCTTCAGAATGGAGCGATAGCCGTCCAGTAACCGGGTGGCATCCATTTTGGGTATGAAGTTCAGGGTGCATTCCGTGTTGTTCCCCTGGCCCGCGTCCAAGATTCGGCCTTCTTTCAGCAGCCGCCGATGAAGCTGGGTACCCGGCAGCGCCTGGAGCAATCCCACCATAGCCATTGGGATGGCACTCTCCTGAATGAATTCTACCTGCCGATCGAAGATATCTTCCGGATCGTTATCAAAGCCGACGATAAAGCCCGCCATTACTTCCAGGCCGAAGTTCTGCATGCTGCGAACGTTATCCAATAAGTTCCGGTGAGTATTTTGCAGTTTCTGGGCTTCTTTCAGGCTGGCTGCGACTGGGCTTTCAATGCCGACGAAGACACGGATGAATCCAGCCCTCTTCATCAATTCCAAGAGTTCCGGATCGTCGGCCAAATTCACTGAAGCTTCGGTGAAAAAAGTAAACGGCCTGCGATGACGGATATTCCATTCCGCAATGACTGGGAGCAGTTCTTTCACCTTTTTCTTGTTCCCAATGAAATTGTCGTCGACGATGAATATGGAACCGCGCCACTTTCGCTCATAGAGTTGTTCGAGCTCAGCTACGACTTGAGAAGGTGACTTTGTCCGAGGCTTGCGCCCATAAATCTCAATGATGTCGCAAAACTCACAATTGAAAGGACAGCCTCGAGAATATTGAATTGCCATATTGCTGTAATGCTTCGCGTTAATAAGGCTAAGGTCAGGCAATGGAGTTTTGTCAAGGCCCGGTAGTTCGCATGCTCGATACGTGGGTTTTGCAGTTCCTTGCTCGAGATCAGATGCCAGTGAAACTATCAAGTCTTCGGCCTCGCCGATTACGACATGATCGGCGTGTTGGAACAGGTCTTCGGCGCTGCTTGTTATTGGTCCGCCAAGGACTGTCCGGAGGCCCCCATCTCGGCACCGCGCGAGGATGCGCAACAAATCCTGCTTCTGCACCAGCATTCCACTGAGGAAGGCTACGTCAGCCCGTTGCAGATCCGCGTCCGTCAGTTCGCAAACATTCGTATCTACCAGTCGTTTCTTCCAATGCCGCGGTAAGAGCGGAGCAATGGTAAGCAGTCCAAGCGGCGGATAGACAGAGCGTTTCCCTTCGAACGGTAGGGCATGCTTGAAACTCCAGTACGTATCGGGCCACTCTGGATAAATAAAGAGGACGTTCATAGAATTTTCCCTCTCTCGTGGGCACCTGAACAACGCGGCGCAGCTTAGACAATCTCAGATTGATTTTGCTGTGCAATTATTCATCGAAGGTAAAATCTAATCAACTATTATATTCACAAAATAGCAGTCGGTTTGGAATGGTCGAGTGGTGCTCGGCCGGCGCCTTGTAACAAAAATTGCTCCTCACGACCGCAGAGTGGGCAGCATACGTTCCGCAAAGATTGACAGCGTCTCGATCCCAAGAAGTTTCTCGAAATGCGCTCGAGAGTGGCAGTTTCGTGGGGTTGCTAGAGGGAAAGCTTGGACCATTGGCGTCAGGAATCTTGCTGACTTGCCGCAGATGTTGAGGTAAGGAATACGGAGAAATAGTTTGCAATGGCCCGGTGTGAGGAACTTTTGTTCAGTCTCGCTAAGCCGCGGATGTTCATTCAACTGTAATTCAGGAAGGCCAACGGCTAACCTCTGACGAAGTAGGAATAATTGTTCTTTACATGTCTAGAAGACGGTGTAATTAATTGGATGTCGAAGTAAGGCGTCTTCCGGCAGGAAGCTGAAACTGTGAAAGAGTCCAGAATCGATGATAGCGCAGTTTTACCCTCAAGCGCTGAACCTAGCTTTCAATTCTGTACATCCGCTGAAGGCCCACTGTTAAGTAGTGGTTACCGCCAATTAAAAAAGTTGGTCGAGCGAGCGGGCTTGTTTGAGCGGCAGTATGACTACTACGCGCGCACGGTCTTGATGATCTGGGGCATGCTGGTGTTGGGTGTAGTAATCTTGCCAATTGCGCGATTGCACGGCCTCTATCTGCTTGATGCCATTTACCTAGCATTTGTTTTTGGGCAGGTTGGTTACCTCGGTCATGATGGCGCGCATGGCGAAATTTTTCGTGAGCGGTCAAAAAATCACATCTTTTGTCTCATTCATGGAAATTTGCTACTCGGGCTAAGCACTAGTTGGTGGACACGGAAACACAATTTGCACCACAGCAATCCGAATTGTATAACGCTTGATGGAGAACTGGAGATCGCGGGGCTGGCCTTCACCGAAGAACAAGTACGGAACAGGAAAGGGCTGATGAGGGTGTTGACCAAGTATCAGGCATTTACTTTTTTTCCATTGTTGGCTTTAACGGCTCTAGCTCTCAGAGTTGAGAGCGCCCAGTCCCTTGTACGAACCAGACCGAGACACTTAATTGCCGAGGCAGTGCTTGCGTGCTCGCATTTCGCGCTCTACGGTTGGTTCGTTTTCTCGTCCCTGGGTGTTCTGCAAGGGGTTGTGTTCACGATCGTGCATCAGGTGCTTTTTGGCCTATACATGGGCTCGGTATTTGCCCCAAACCACAAGGGTATGCCCATGCTAGAGAGTGGAACGGAACTGGACTTTCTCCATAGGCAAGTAATTACCGCACGAAATATCGCCCCCGGTGTGGTTACAGACTATTGGTACGGCGGGCTCAATTACCAAATCGAGCATCACCTTTTTCCGAGCATGCCGCGGAACCGCCTGAGAGAAGCGCGGCGCATCGTCAAGGCTTTCTGCATAGCTAATGAGGTTCCCTATGCAGAAACTGGAGTATTGAGTTCCTATTGTGAAATCCTCCGCTATCTGCACGGTGTCGGTCGCCCTTTGCGCGTGACAACGACCCATGTCGGTAACTCCTTCACGTAAAGAGAGGGGCCTCCCCAAGCATCATCCTGTCACTTGGCCACGTTGCAAAAAAGACCTATCTGGCTACACCGGAAGCCTCTCTGAGTTGGCCCGCACGGTATAACTTGGGAATCTTGAGAGCAGGAATTTCCAATCATTTCAAGGAGAGGCGAAATCTACCGTTACCGTTCCCAGGCATACAACAGCAAGCGCGCGACTACTATGGCGAATGATGCTGCATCGAGGAAGTCGAGAAGTCCGCCTTCGGGTCCGAGGAGACTACTGGAGTGTCTGCGTCCGACCGCGCGTTTGATGTAAGATTCAGCAAGGTCGCCGAGCTGGCAGGACACCCCCAGGCAGAGCCCGAAGGAGGTGGCCTGCAAGACTGAGAGGTGGAGGTTCATATATCGACATAGCAAGACTGCGGTTCCAATTGCGCTGGCAGCACCGATAGCAGCTCCCGCGTAGCTTTTTTTCGGACTTATGTCTTTGTTCAAAAGCTTCGAGAAAGGAATCAATAGGCCACCAATCGCCGCTCCAAACTCGCGTGCAAGAACAGTGAGGATCACAAGGGCGGCAGACTGACGCCCGTGGGCCCCGTTCCTAATCAGAATGAGCTGACCGAACATCGCCGCCACATAGAGCACCCCAAAGATCACGAATAGAAGGTCGTGGAGCTCATCCATGGTGGGCAGGGCAGTCTTGGTGAGAGCGACGGAAAACAATGTGATGATCAAAAATGGGATGGTAATCCCAAGTGGAACGGCAGGGGCGAAAGTCATCTGGAGGGTCAGCAAAGCCCCCCCTGCCAAAGCCGCGATTCGAGTAAGTCGGGACTCGATTCCACTACCATCCAAAAGATAGTATTCGCGCAATGCCAGCACTACGACTGCAACGACACCCAGATTGAATGCAAGTGGAGGTGCAAGCCAAAGGACAAGCACTACAAAACCCACGAGCGACATCACCAATCCGGCTCGCTTGATCAAGCCGTTCTCGGTCTCACCTCCGTAGGGTGCCGTGGCTACCGTTTGGGTCACTCTTGCAGCCCCCCCGAGAATCCCGGGCGGTAACTAGTGTGTAGCGTACTCATCATCTCCTTGGCATAGACCCGCGCTCGTTCAGAGGATTGGATTTGCACCACAACTCTTTGTCTCGCTCAGTGCGGTAAAGTTTGCGGGCGAAGCAGAGTACCGACATAGGTCAACGGTCCTGATATGGCATAACAGACAGCTATGGTCAGTAAAGTCTGCTCGGAATGATACCAGACAGCCCAAAACGTGAGGCCGAGCAAGGGGACTAAGTACCGTGCGCGCCGGAGGACGAACGGTAAGGCATGCAACGTCGGATAACGAACGCGACTGACCATCAATAGCGCCAGGGTCACGACCAAAACCAGCCACGCCACTCCTTGCTGCCAATCGGCGGGCGGGCGCTTAGCGAAATAGATCACTGACGCGATGACTGCCGCACCGCCGGGAATCGCCAGCCCGACAAAATGAGTTTGACCGTCGTCTTGTTGAGCCATCAAATTAAAACGTGCCAATCGCCCGATGCCGCAGACCAGGAAGGTGCAGGCCACGACCCAGCCCGCGGCACCCAGAGCCCGGGCTTGTCCGGCGCCCAATCTTAGCTGCACCGGAGTAATGCCCCAAAAGAAAACCATGAGCGCTGGCGCCAAACCAAAAGTGAGGACATCAACCAAAGAATCAAGCTCCCGACCGAAATCGGAAGCCCTGCCGATCAGCCGCGCGACGAAGCCATCGAGGCAATCGCATACGATTCCCAGACCGATCGCCTCGGCTGCACGATCAAATGCGATCATGCTGCGGCCCCAATCACCTCCTTCTGCGGCGAGGTGTGTGCCTTTGAAGGTGGAGGCGACAGCAAAGAAGCCGCAGACGATTCTTCCAATCGTGAACACGCTGGGTAGACTAATCAGGCCATGCCAAATAGAGTCTCGGTTCTTGATTGAACTAGGCAACGTCTGCTCGCTCAGAATTTCATCACCTATTGGAACCCGCTCACCAAGCAAGAAAGTTCTCACAAGATCTTAAGACTATCCAAACTCATGTAATGCGACTGGAAAAAGATGAGCGGTCGCTGAGATTCGTCAGCATGAATTGCAACCACGCTACCCAGGAATAAGGTATGCGTATCACAATCAACTTCTTTGATGAGGCTGCAGTCCAAGAAGGCCTGACTTTTGTGAAGAATAGGAGCCCCGGTGGCGGCAATGCTCCACTCAACACCTTTGAATCGGTTCGTCTCGAATTTAGGATGGCGGCCAGCGAAGCGGTCCGAGAGCCACGTCTGCGTCTCGCTGAGGACGTTAACTGCAAAGATTCGCCCCACTTTGATCATCTTCTCCGTTCTAGTCTCTTTGGTTAGACTAACGAGAATGCTTATCGGTGAAATTGAAATGGAGCAGAACGCATTGCAAGTCATCCCGTGTATATTTTTGCCGGCACGGGTGGTCACAATTGCCACGCCGGTGGCAAATCGGGACATCACCTTTCTGAACTGTTCCGTGTTCGGGGACAAATCCATCATTTGTATTGGTATCGTCTCGGATTGTCGCGCGTGCCGCATTGGAGTGCAAGAGTCCCTATCCGTAAGCCGCATCGAGGTTAGCGAACCACACGGTCTTGGCCCCAAAACTGCAACCACTTCCCAAAGTCATGTCAACGATGGCTCCTATTCAGGAACCGGAATTGTTGTCTCAACAACTCGAATTACGTCAGCCGGAGTCACTCAAACACCAAAGTGCAGATTCATCTCGGGAAACACAAAGGTATACAGTAGCCACATTGATCCGGCCACACTGAGAGGAACCACGAAGTTGTCATCTATCACGTTCACGGGGGTCAACTCAGCTAGGGTGCCAACAAGCGCTACAACGACGGCGATGAGATATTCGCCTCGATTATAGTGGATCTTTGGAAGTAATAGCATCGCGGTTGAAGCCACAAAAAAGAAGGCGCAGCTGCCCGCCAAGCTTTTCCCGTGAAAGCGCGGACGACCAAAGTGCCGACCTATAAGAGCTGCGGCGGCATCCCCAAGCAGGGCTACGGTTATGCTTGCGATAGTGATGTACTTGGGAAAAACTGCCACCGAAACGGTTGCCGCGATGAAGAACCAGGTGACGGCGTTAAGATGTTTGCCGTCAGCATCAAATTCGTGCCTCCTCAATATTAGAATGAACAGTTTGTTGAATACCTCGCCTATTTGTGAATGGCGATGGCGGGCAAAATCAAGAACAAGACCCGTTGCGGTAATCGCAATCAGAATCTCTAGCGCGATCGGCCTTGGAGTGTAGAAATAAATAAGCGGAAGAGCGAGGCCGGTCACATGAATCAGTTTGCGTGTTGCCTCCTTGCGAAAGCTCAAACCAGTCCCCGTGAATTCCTGCTTGGTAAGGGGTGATAAGGATGTGTTCCCCAAAATTGGTTACCTCCAATCCTTCGCTTGCCCATCTTCCGATAGATCTGCATGGAAGAACTCTGATAGCAGAGCAGCAACTGCCTTGGGCGCTTCTTCGTGCAAGAGTAATTTCGTCCTTGAAACTGCTCGCACCCCGTAACAATTGGAAAACTGTGTGGCCATTTCGCGAGCGAACTGAATCGGAAAGGTAGGGTCGTCTTCGCCCCAAATCAGCAACACGGGAACTTTGATTCTCTGATGGCTTTTGGCCAGGGCGTCGAGAAATGACCACTCGATCCCGCGAATCGCGCGCGCCTGTCCCTCCATTGCCCTCCGCGATTTTAGCAATGGGTGGACTACCAGCTCCCAGAAATCACCTTCCAGCAAAGTGCGATTGTAGAAGCAGTTTCCAAAACCCATCGACGAATGCACAAAGCGCCGAGATCGGATCAACTGGCGAAACAGGAGATTGGAACCAGGAAGAAAGAGAAGCAGGCGATAGAGAGGGATCCAGGGAGGCCGATGAAACGGGATTTCAGTATTCAGGATGGCAAACCTGCGAACGCGGTCACCCTCGGAAAGAGCCAGGGCTCGAGCTATGGTCGCTCCGGTATTATGGGCCACTAGAAAATAACTTTGAAGCCCCAAATTTCGCGCGAAGGTTGCTATTGTCTGTGCTCTACCGGCTATGCTGAAATCGGTCTTAGAACTCCACTCGGACTGGCCGCATCCCGGGAGGTCAGGCACACAACAATCGAACTGGTCCTGTAGTAGGGGTACCAGCTTGCGGAAGGTCGTACTGGAGAGAGGCCAGCCGTGCAGGAGTACCAAAGGATCGCCCTTGCCGAAGCGCCTGTAAGCAATTATAGAGTTAGCAACAGGTGCCCACTGGACGGCTCTGCTGACGAACTGCTCAGACTCTAATGACGAAACCATCTGATCTTTCCGTTAGCAGTCAGTCGGAGTTAGAAAAAGCCTCCAACCGTCTATGCGATTTGTTACGCAGAAGCCTTACACCGCCGCGTACCTTTGGCTAACCTCGGCATTCACTCGTTGCTCTAAGACCATGCGCATTCCGTGCTTCGGACGCAGGTTCAGCAAAGGGAGATACGCTACCCGATGACCGGACACGAGTTTCGGCCGCCAGCGCTGGGCCAAAGTGGCGAGGACGAGTGTTCCTTCTGTCCAGGAAAAACTGTCGCCAATACACACGCGTGCTCCTCCACCGAATGGGAAATACGAGAATTTCGGCCGCTCACTCTCCGGCTGAAGAAGCCAACGACCTGGATCGAAGACCTCCGGTTTCTCGTAGTAGCGGGGGTCGCGGTGGATGAGGTAGGGACTCATAAGGACTGTAGTCCCAGACGGCACAACATATCCAGCCAGTTGGAATTCCTCAAGCGCTCGGCGCGCAATAACATAACCCGGGGGGTAGAGGCGCAGCGATTCTGCAAACACCGCCCGAGTGTACTTGAGGTTGTGGATGTCTTCGATTGTCGGTACCCGGCCGGCGAGCACTGTATCCAATTCATGGTGAAGGGCAGCTTCACATTCAGGATTCTGGGATAAGAGATACCAGGTCCATGTCAAAGCAAGGGCCGTCGTATCGTATGCTGCAAGAAAGAAGATTAGCGCTTGATCGCGAAGCTCCTGGTCCGTCAACGTTTTTCCATTTTCCTCGGCGTCACCCGCGACAAGTAGCAAGGATAGAAGATCCCCCCCCTGGTCTTTTCCCTGCTCGCGATGCTCGTGGATGAAGCGGTAAATCTTGCAATCTAACAGTTTCTTTGCTCGGCGAAAACGCAGGGTGCTGGGCAACGGTAACTTCAACATGACTTCGATGAGGGGGATCGACAATCGGTCGAAAAGCTTCATAGCGGAGGTGAGTGCCGCACCGACATCCGCTGCGTCATTCTCCACGTCAGCGTTAAACATCGTCTTACCGGATATACCTAACGCCATTCGCATCATTTCCTGGGCCATGTCTACGGTGTTGCCACCCCGCCAGCACGACTGCAAACGAAGAGCATAATCTGTCATTATCTTGGCGTAGGCCTCGATCTTCTCGCGATGGAAAGCCGGCTGAACAATGCGGCGCTGCCTCCGATGCATCTCTCCATCACTGGTTAGAAGTCCCTCACCTAACAAATTTTTTGCAACCTCGAGGGGGCGACCCTTCACGAAGTTTCCCTGTCTAATCACCAGAATCTCATTGATGTACTCCGGGCGGTTGACCAACACAATTCTCATGGAGCCAACCCTAAAGGAAGCCAGGTCCCCGTACTCTCGCGCCACCAAGCTTAGAAACTCAATAATGTCGCGACGAACGGGCCCTAGAAAACCAAACGGATTCTTCGTCGTCGGTCCTGGGGGTAGCGGCGGCTTAGAAGAATTCTTGAACACGCGGATCATCGTGAGTGTTCTCTCACACTACATGAAGAAGCGACTGGTGCTGAGATTAGAGGTCTTTCCGCCATAAGCACGACTACCTCTTGGTATAGCAGGTTGACTCATCTTGCTGATCATGTTACCGTCGCGGCAAATTTGCAAGCAATTGGTACTTTTGAAAGGCTTTGGATCCTGTAAAGAAGTTCGCTTGCTGGGTTGCGACTTCTCGAAGCAATTCGCCTTGAAGTTATCTCTCAAGCGAACGTGTCGAAACATGAGAAAAAGGCAAGACGCATATGCAGTCGCAACAGCCGACAGTTTTCCTCTGAAAGCTACTTGCGAAACAGTCACCTGGCGGCGAGAGCTTGTTTGTGAACAGAAATGAAAGCCAAGCGGAGCTTCAAAAATACAGCCGCGACGAATGAGACGGTGGAACGAATCCGCAAGGTGGTAGCTCAAGTTTGCCTCGTTGAGGTTGCAGAGATAAACAAGGACGCACGCTTGCTCGCATTCGGACTCGATTCGGTACGCGTGCTTGAGTTGATGATGTGTATGGAGGAGGAATTCGAAATTCAGTTGGAGCCCGGGCAGCTTGATGAGATCTTCACCGTCGGAGAGCTTGCGGAATATGTAGAAGGACTGGGCACCTCTAAACAGACTTGAAAGGAATGGAGTGGAAAATGCCTGGTGTTAGGAATGAACCCGCTCCCACCATTGCCGCAGACGCGGACACCAGCGGGTATAGCGGATACGCTCGATTCCTGAGACCGCGCGTTTCGCGATTACTTGCAACCTTTGGCATGGACATAGTGTTCCACCGGGCCGAGGGGGACTACATTTACTATTACGGTAAAGACGGCCGAGAAATCGCGGTCTTGGATCTGGTTGGAGGTTTCGGGGCGTCGCTCTTCGGGCACAATCATCCCGAGCTCCTCGGAATTGCTCAGCGGACCCTTGCCGACCATCTCCCGTTTAATGCGCAAGCCAGTGTGCGCGGTCGTGCAGGTAGGCTTGCTGAGGCTCTCTCCGAACGGGTTGGACGCTTCACTGGTCGACAATACGTAACAACTCTGGCCAGTACGGGAACAGAGGCAGTCGAGGCTGCCATCAAACACGCAGAGTTAGAGAGATTCAACAATCATCAGCTGTTTCTTGCGAAGGCTCTGGAAGATGTCCGAAGGCTTCGCATCCGTTTGCGGGCGGGCACCGCCTATTTGCCGCATGATTTCCTCAAGACAAGTGGGGACCTGCTTTGCAACGTACCATTCGAAACGCTGGGCGCGATGCTGCAAGGATTTGAAGTGGCAGTCAATAACGCGTTAAATGCTCAGCCACAGTTTCTGGCCATTGCCGGAGACTTTCATGGGAAATCCACGGGATCGCTTCAGTTAACCTACCGCGAGGAGTTTCGCAATCCCTGGAAGAACATTGGAGTCAAGGTTGCGTTCGTTCCGAGCGAAGACCAAGGGACCTTGGAACGCGTGGTGGATTGTGCCCGGATCAATCTTCCAGAGATTTCTTACGAGGAGGATGGAAGAGTAGCTTTGCGTTACTCCAGCTTGGTCAATGTTGCCGCGTGCTTTTGCGAGCCCATTCAGGGCGAAGGGGGTATCCACGAACTCAGCCCTCGGTTCTTGCAGGCATTGAGGTCCAGCGCCGACGCCGAGGGTTTCCCTCTGGTGATCGATGAGATTCAGACTGGGATGGGTAGGTGTGGAACATTTCTTGCTTCAGAACGCACGAATACTCGCGGTGACTATTATCTATTGTCAAAATCCTTAGGCGGTGGTTTGAGCAAGATTTCCGCCTTGCTCGTGGATAGCGAACGGTATCAAAACGAGTTTGGTTATCTACACACTTCGACATTCGCAGACGATGACTACTCCAGTACGATTGCATTGGGTGCGCTGGCTTTAATGGACCGGGATGATAGTGCGCTCATCAAAGGGTGCTCTGAAACAGGAGAAGAGTTGCTTAATTCGCTGCGTTGTTTGCAAGAGCGCTTCCCGGAACAAATTCGGGATGTCCGCGGCCGTGGCTTGATGATCGGCGTTGAGTTGGCACCACAGACTAAGTCTTCCTCTCCGTTGCTACGAGTGTTGTCCGAACAAAATGGCCTTTCCTACCTGGTTAGCGGCTATTTGCTGCACGAGCATGCGATCCGCGTTGCCCCGACGTTGGCTGACCGGGCTGTGATTCGAATTGAGCCGTCCGCATACTTTACCATTGAATCATGCAAGCGCTTTTGCGGGGCACTGGAACACTTCTTAACCGATCTGCGTGATGCCAACGCGGCGCGGCTGCTGGCCTTTGCGATGGGAAGTAGAGCCGCCCACGAGGTCCACCACGTGAGCTACGGGAGTCCCGCACATGCCGCCGCCGTAGCTCCTGCCGAAGCTGACGCCCGTGTGGCTTTTCTTGTTCACTTCTCTACGCCGGCTGACCTCCAGAATTGGGAAGTGGGTTTGTCTTGTTTCGAAGAGGCTGATTGTGCCCGGTTCTTGGACAGGATCAAAGGACTCCTCCACCCTTTCATACTTCATGAAACGGAGATACGCTCTTCCACCGGCAAGAAAGTTGATCTGGTTGTGATCGGAGTGCCTTTTACAGCTGCCCAAGCAGTCGACAGCATGCGGGATGGTTCAGACTGGTGCTTGGACCTGGTTAGGGAGGGGGTGGAAACGGCACGAGCGATGGGATGCACCGTTGTGGGCCTGGGTGGTCACACTTCAATCGTCAGTAATGGGGGGCGCAGCCTTGTAGAGGACAAATTGGTTTTGACCAACGGAAATAGCCTCACCGTTGCTGCTGCACATGAAGCCATTTTTCGGACCGCGAAGGCGATTGGGCTGGACCTGAGTATCTGCCGCCTTGGAGTTGTCGGAGCCGCGGGAAACGTAGGAGCGGCGCTGGCGGAGTTGGCTACTGATGAGGTCGGCCAGATTCTGCTTATAGGGCGCAAAGATGTGAACCGCTTTTTGCGACCGATAGCACAACGCATATATGCATCCGCGCTCCAAAGCATTGCCGAAGGCCGCTGTGACGGGGGGATTCCCCGGGCAATTCGCGGAACGCAGGTTGTACGTAGGGCTTTGAGTAACGGGAGCAAGCATTCCAAAGAGTTCTTGGATTGGTTTTGTCAGGCCCTGGCAGATGAGCTGGGGGAGGAGGCACCAATCCGTTGCAGTGATTCGATGGAGGAGTTGAAGAGCTGCGAGTTAGTGGTCTCGGCAACTAACTCCCCCCATCCTGTGGTGAGCCCTTGCCACATCGGATACGGAAACGTGGTGGTTTGCGACGTGGCCGTTCCACAAGATGTTGAGTCGAGGGTGGAAAAAGAGCGCCCCCAAGCTAGGGTTATCCGCGGCGGAACTGTACGCGCACCTTTAGGCCAGATTCTGGGCATTCCCGCGATTCCCCTGCGTGGGAGCGAACTATATGGCTGCCTGGCAGAAACCATGCTCCTTGGATTTGTAGGGTGCAATGATCACTTCTCCTATGGCCCACTCTCGATTTCCCGTGTTCGTAAGATTCGGGAGTGGGCAGCAATCCATGGTTTCGAGATGGTGGATAAATAATATTGGGCTTGCCGCCAGGAGTTCCAGCAAGCCGTATGTGTTTGGTTAGAAATAAGGTGTACTCCGGCAGGGTGATTCGGCTCTGAAGAGAGGTGGCCAATGCCCAGTTTCTTGAATTTGGATGGTCTCGCGCTGACTACGAACCAGGGCAAGTGGAAGCGTGTCGCGGAGAAGGTTGCCGAGGAAGTTATTCGACCAAACGCGGAATCGGTTGATCGCAATGGGGAGTTTCCAGAAGAGAATATACGCGCACTGGGAAAGGCAGGACTGCTTGGGCTTCTTGTTCCCAGAGAATACGGCGGCGCCGGAGAAAGTATAGTCACCGCGATTGTAGTCACAGAAGCGATCGCCAAGGCATGCGCAGCTACGGCTATGGCCTATCACATGCACCAGACTACCATTCCGTTGATGTGCGCTGCAGCAACCCCACCGCAGGTGGAAAGGTTCATTGCTCCGATTGCCCGCGGCGATTACCTGGGGGCTTTCGCCATGACTGAGCGGGGGTCAGGAAACAAGATTTGGCATATGGACAGTTATGCTCTGCAGGATGGCAATGAGTTCATCATCGATTCGTTCAAAGCATTCTGCACCAGTGCAGGGCACGCCGACTACTATCTGGTCCCAGTCCGTGCCGACGCTAGCAGCTCGCCGCACGATCTGAGTGTATTCCTAGTGTTGGGTACTGATGAAAACATCAAGCCCATTGGCGTGTGGGATGGTATGGGATTGCGGGGCAATTCGAGTCGTCCAATTCACTTCCAAAATTGCCGCGTGCCTGCGATGAACTGCTTCGGACCACCAAAGCAGGGCTTCTCCTACATGATGTCATACGGTCTGCCCGTATATTTGTGCGGACTGGCGGCCTGTTACATAGGGGTTGCACAGGCGGCGTATGAATCCGCTGTGGAACATGTGAAAAAACGCATTCACTCAGATACGAACCGTTCGCTGGCACATATGGAAACGGTGCAGCGGCTCGTTGCCGAAATGCGCGTGGCGATCGATACGGTCCGGTTCAGCGTGATGCGAGTGGCGTTGGGAGCTGACAACGCCATGGTGCTGTTCAATGAGTTCAAGGACTCTGATCTCTTAGATGATGTGATCCGTGACAATCCTGATGATCCGTTCTTTGTTGAAGTGGCCTCCATCAAGCCTGCGGCTTGCGAAATGGCAATCTGCGTCACCAACAAGGCGCTCCAAGTCTGCGGGGGGGCGGGGTACAAACGAGGACATCAAGTGGAGCGCTGCTACCGTGACGGGCGTGCCGGGTCAGTGATGGGACCGGCGGACGACACTGTTAAGCTCGTGATCGGAACACAGATTTTGGGACTGCCTCAGCCCTGGGTTTAGTCCTGACGGTAGGTGGAATCATTGGTAGGAAATTTGGATTCAGAGGATTGGGAAGATGTGGACAATCAACGAACTGGACTACGAAAGTACGCTGCGCAATTTTCAGCGTTTGTTCAACAGCAATCCGAGGGTAAAGAAGCTCGTTAAGAACTGGGAGCGAACCATTCTCCTCAGCGCAAGCGATACTGGATCGAAATACGGTCTTATCGTCAAAGGTGAGGAAATAACCGATGTTCGAAAGATTTCGAAGCCTGAAGAGGATGAAGAGGACGGTCAGGTGCACTTGCAGGCTGAGGAATTGGTCCTAAAACAGATCTTCTCCGGGGAGTACAACCCCGCAACCGCGCTGCTGGACGGCGCGTTGGCTGTGTTCTCCGAGGAACGAGATAAGGTAAAACTGGAGGCTTTGGCGATGGTCATTTGGCGGCTTGGATAACTGATGAAACTATGCGGTTGTGCAAGAGAGCCGCGAGCCTTGGAATCCTCCTTTTTGCACCCTTGAAGGCAAATTCTGGAGACCTGGAATGAAAGGCAAAACGGAGTTTTGTTTTTACTTGTCGATAGGGCTTGGCATGGCCATGGCCACCAGCGCCTATACGATGATCTCTGACTTGTTTTCAACGGCCAATGCTCCCTGGATCATTGTAGGAGTAGGCCTCTCCGGCCTTTTTTGCTTGATCATAGCACTGTCAATCGGTGAGCTCGCCAGCATGTTCCCGTCTGCGCCAGGTGTGCGGACTTATTTCAAAGTTGCCTTCGGGGATCGGACTTCGTTGGTCCTAGTTTATCTGTACCTTATTTTCGTCATTCTCATCGCAGGCCTCGAGACCTTTGTATTCTCGCAAGTAGTGCTCGCCGTGTTCCCTAAATCCCAACCCGTACTGACGGTAATAGCCCTAATTGGCTTCGTGTTGGCTGTCAACTTGATTGGATTTGAATTGCCACGGAGCTTACAGATACTTACAACGCTGCTAGCCATCGCGTTAATCGCAATATCTGGAATCATAGCGTTGTTTCATGCAAGGACAGGCTTAGCTCAACCTAGTCAACCAGGAGACATGTTGCGGAAAGTCTTCATGCTGCCCGCCTTGGCTGGCACTAGTATTTTTCTGTACACCGGCTTTGAATGGGTTACGCCGTTAGGCCTGCGACCGAAAGCGTACGAGCGCAAGATCCCCTTTTCAATGCCGGTTGTAGTACTCGTTCTTTTCATGGTTTATTGCCTCTTCGTATTGGGCGCGGCTTCTCAATTGTCACCAGGAGCCATTGCGGCAACCCCGACACCCCAAGTTAGTTATTTTTCTGCGCTGTATGGAAATATTGGCCCATCCCTGGCTCTCGTCCTCTCGGTTCTGTCGCTTTTTTCTACCTTTAACGCAGGGCTTCTGGGCGGCTCTCAGTTGATCTTCATGTTAGCGCAGGAGCAGAAGCTACCTACCTGGTGCGCCGCCTTGTCGCTGCGAACTGGCTGCCCGGTTGGTGCGATTCTCTTGCTTGCGTTACTCACGACGATTGCAGGTATCGCGGTGGTCGTTTTCCGGCTGGAGATTCTTGCTGGCTTGGTAGGCGCGTCAATCATGTGCTTCATATACGCTGCGTTCATGCTCGCAGTGGTCAAACTTCGAAAGGAAAAACCGGGTGAGCGAAGGAGCTTTAGAACCCCAGTGTTTGAGGTGGTTCAATGGGGGGCGATAGCAGGTCTGGTGCTCATGGGTGCGTGCACACTGTTCTCCGATTCCAGCTCCGGTTGGCGCTGTGCCATGGGAACGGCATTGAGCGTCGTTCTCGCGTGGATGCTGAGCTTACGCTCCCATCGAAGCCATGAATTTGGAAAAGAACGCGTTGCGTCCTAGCTAACTCGGGGGTCCGTCAGATTCGTTCCACTGGTGGTTTGATGGCTGATTTCAAGACGTTGGCAGAAGCTGTGACGAAGATCGGTACTCTTTATCCCGAGAACGGGTTTACGTTTCAGGATCTGGCCGGCAAAGAGGTTAGCTATGCTTTTCCGTCACTGGCGAAGGAGGCAGAACGCCGAGCCGCGGCATTGCAACGACTTGGGCTACGGAAAGGCGACCGTCTGGGCATGGTTGTAGTTGACCCCGAGAATTTTGTTCTTACGTTTTTGGCCGCAATTCGCATTGGTGTTGTTCCCGTACCCGTTTACCCCCCGTTGTACCTAGGAAGGCTAGACAGTTACTTTCAGCAAACCGCTTCGATCTTAAACTCAGCTTCAACAAGGATGCTGGTAGCCTCCGGCAGACTTCTGAATATCCTCGCGCCATTGGCGGGAATTGTGGAAGGGATGGAACGAATCGTCGAAATAGAACGCTTGTCCATCGATGGCCAGGGAGAGAGACTACAAGAGTGGGAGATTAACCCAGATGATCCGGCCTTCCTTCAGTACACTTCTGGGTCGACGACACACCCCCGAGGGGTCATTGTTACTCATAAGAATCTCATTAGCAATATCCGTGCGTTTCTGACTTCTGGCTTGCAGATAGACCCAACAAAGGACAGGGGGATTACTTGGCTGCCTTTGTTCCATGACATGGGACTTGTGGGTTTCGTGCTGGGACCCGTTTATGGCGGCGTTTCAATCGTATTCATTCCGACGATGCGTTTTGTAAAGAATCCTGGCGTCTGGATGGAGACAATTCACTCCCACCGAGGAACAATCTCCTTCGCACCCAACTTCGCCTTTAGCCTAGCCGTCCGCAAGGCAGACGCTAGCTGTCTGCGGCGTTGGGATTTGTCCTGCCTCAGAGTATTGGGCTGTGGCGCTGAGCCGATTCGACCGGAGACAATTAGGGAATTTGCTCGCGTCTTCCAGAATTGCGGACTTCCTGCACACGCTATCTTGCCGGCATACGGCCTGGCCGAATCAACTCTCGCTGTCACGATGAAACCGTTGTACCAACCTGTTCGTTTCCGCCACATTGACCGAGCTGTTTTTGAAAAGAGAGGAGTTGCAGTAGAAGCTAATGAGGCTGCTTCTCTGACTCTGGAACACACCTCGTGCGGAATTCCTTTTCCTGGGCATGACCTAGCGATCATGGATGTTTCTGGCAAACGAGTAGCGGAGGGTGTCGAAGGCGAGATCTGCTTGCGTGGCCCGTCAATCGCGGCAGGCTATATGGGACAGCCAGGGGCGTTCGGGGCAGCGATGCGGAAGGGCTGGTTCCGAACGGGCGACCTCGGATATCTTGCCCAAGGAGAATTATACGTAACAGGTCGTATTAAGGACCTAATTATCTTAAACGGTCGTAACGTACATCCGCAGACGATTGAATGGCTAGCTTGCAAGGTTGAAGGTGTAAAAGCAGGTTGTGTGGCTGCGTTTTCGCGGCCAGGGCAGGCCGGTGAAGAGCTTGTGCTGGTTGTTGAGGCACGGAGCAGCGATCCGGCAAGAATTGTTTCGGCAATTCAACTCACAGTGCAGCAAGCTATTCTTGCCAAGCCGGCCGAAATCGTGTGTATCAAACCGGGTTGCTTGCCTCGGACGTCTTCGGGAAAGCTGAAGCGTCACCAAATTCGACAGCAATATCTTGCGAACAGCCTTCGCTAACAAATCTAGACAGGAGAAAGTAGATGCCCGGCATGCGGAGGGACCCGAACCTGGTAAGAATACGAAGGTTTACCCCAGAGAACATTGCAGCATTGCGAGCAAGAGTGGAGAGTAGCCCAAAGCTGCAAAAGCGTGCCGCGCTCTTGCAGGAGTTTCTTACACAAAGAGAGCGCCACGTACTGCGAACGGGTCAACAAATTGGAATTCTGCCCCAAGATCTGGTCTCACCAGGCCCAAGTCATGAGATGGAATTTGGCCAGGTAGCTTACTGGCTTAACTATCCGGTTAACGATTCTATGGCAGCTGTTGCTGAAGCGTGGAAGAATATCGCCGGCGCACTTCCTCGAACGCTCCTTGATCCGACGACTTTCCGTCGTTTGCAAGCACTTCCCGAGTTTGTGTTGTCAGTAGGAGAGGATGGCAGCATCTACGGTGATGGCACGTATGAACTTCTAGATCCGGCGGGAATATCCATCTTTGCTGAGTATATTTGGCACTACTTTTGGGAGGACTTCGCTCCCTTCGCATCTAAGAGTGTGATTGTGTCCCTGCAGGGCAGTGAGCTTCAAGAGGTCAAGATCGCCTTGGTTGGTGACTGGGGCACGGGACCCTATTCCCCGGGCGGTCCTGCGGCAGAGGTAATGATGCAGGCCCAGAAGCAAAATCCCGATTACATCATCCATCTCGGCGATGTTTATTATTCTGGGACGCAGGATGAAGAAACTAACAACCTTCTTGCCGCTTGGGCTGGCGCCAGAGGTAAGTCATTTACGCTAAATTCAAATCATGAAATGTACGACGGGGGTTATGGCTACTTTCAAACGGCACTGGGGAGCGCAATGTTCGCTGGGCAGCGTGGGGCTAGCTATTTTGCCTTGCAGTACAGCGATGCCGCTCACGGTGGGCCTTGGACACTCTTGGCGCTGGATAGCGCATATTGGTCTACGTCGCCGATGGTAATAGATGGGAGTATCTGTGAGCCAGTATCCTCCCCGCCTGGAGCGGACGCTCAGAGGCAGTTCATATACCAGCTTAGACTCTCACCCGAGAAGGTCATAGTGCTGACCCATCACAACCCAATATCATATGATGGCGCGACGGTTATCGATGACGGTAATGGTAACAGTCTGTGGTCACAAGTGACAGGAGTTCTAGGTGATCCGGCTGCTTGGTATTGGGGACACATCCACAACGGGATCGTCTACACGATGCCGACTGTGGCGAGCAATTTCACACTTGGCCGCTGTCTCGGTCACGGAGCAATTCCGTTTGGTCCGGCTTTCGGCCTCGCCAAGGCCCAGAATCCGACGCCTCCTAGCAGGAAACGAGTAGATTGGTACGCGAACA
>Ga0137393_10000729_pt1 | contig 20243 bp, 16 predicted proteins | sample 15con2h34BmetaG_FD_101396 | JGI IMG/M metagenome (GOLD analysis project Ga0137393, IMG submission 101396) | Vadose zone soil microbial communities from Angelo Coast Range Reserve, California, USA - 15con2h3.4B metaG | ecosystem: Environmental > Terrestrial > Soil > Vadose zone > Saprolite...
AGTTTTTCAATTCCTATCGCTACGAGGGCAACCAGCTTTACGTCTTGCTGATTCTGCTGTGCCAGCACATCCTGATGGTGGCGCCGGTGCTCATCCTTCTTATGCGACCGGCCTGGCGATACAACAGCAGCGTCTGCGACGCCTTTCTGTCTGCGTTCATGATCGGCGCCGGCTATGAGTTTCTCGGCGCTCTGATGGCGCTGGCGCCGACCCAAAACGGTACCACCGGGCTCGCATTCTTCCCGCCGGGGGTCGCATCAACATCAACGCTCACGGTTGGGGGCTACGGCTATTGGAACGGACTTGTCGCGCTCGCCTTGGTCTTGTGTTTTCGGCGGCTGCGGAAACCAATAGTCGCCTATTCTGTTGCCGGCTTGGCGCTGCTGCTGACCGTTCTCGATCACTACGGCGCCACTGCGAACGTACCGCTGGGCGAGAAGATCCGCACGGTTACGCTCCACGGAAATTTGCTGCCCTGGCTTCTCCTTGTATTGCTGATCGGCGCCGTCATTCTGGAAATGATTTCATCCAAGGCCGACGGCAAGGAAGCGATCGCGGAATTTCAGGCCGTGGCCTCGTCCGCTATCGGGTTCAAGTGGAACCAGGCCCGGCTGGCGTCTGCCGGATATCATCTGCGGCGGCAAGCCCAGATCCTTGCTGCGGAACACCAGAGCGAGCCCGGCAACGAGCAGATTCAACGTCTGCGACAGTCGGTTGACTCCTCGCTGGCAAAGCTCGCGAGCATTACGCCTGCTCCATCATCGAGCCCGATTGATTGGCTCAAGAAACGCTGGCCTCAGGTGCTGGCAGTTGTCGTTTTTGTCTGCTTCGCCATTTTCCTCGTCATGCCCAGCATGAACTCGGTATCGAACTGGATCTGGACTTCCCTGCCATTCGCGGTTCGTTTTGCTCCGTTCCAGTTGACGCTGCTGGCCACGCTCCTTGTGGTCTTGCTCATGTGGCAATATGTGAGCCTCCCGTGGCAGGCTTTTTCCCGAACCATTTCCGACGAGGTGGGACAGTTCGCCGCCGAACAATGGATCGTTCGCCTGGGCGTTGGAGTATTACTGATCGCGCTGCTCTACCCCCATCCTGGCGAGTTCACGGCGTTTCAATCCAATCTGGCGCGCGGAGCGAACATTCAGGTGCCGGGCTTCAACGAAGTGCAGGTGCTTACGCTCCTGCTGTTGCTGGCATTGTCTGTTGGAACGCTGACCGTCAAGCGCGCGGAACTCTGGCACAAGATGGCAGGCAGCGGCTATCTCAATGGCCTGGCCCACAATTTCATCACTCTGTGCACCCTCTCCGCCGTATCGTGGCTGGCCCTGGTTTTCTTCACCCAGGCACAGATATTCGCGCATGCCAATTTTGGCGTTGCATTCTTCAACTATTTCGGCACTAACGGCAACTCGATGCTGGAGATGGTGCTCGGCCTTGTCACGATTGCGTTTGGCTTTGGCGCAACCTGGCTGGTTCGCCTCGTGGCTTTCCGGATCGAGCAGAAACTCGACGTCAGCTCGCAAGAATCCGTGACGCCGCGCGCGGCCGGCGCAAGACAGGGAGCTTCTCTTTGAGCGCTGGTCCGGCACAACCCCCGGCGGCCTCCCGGTCGACCGAGCGCGCCCTGCGCTGGAGTTTGCTTGGATGCTCATTGGTTTCCCTGGCGGCCCTGGTGGCCCACGTCTTCAAAGTGTTGCCGATGCCCTTCTTCCTGGAGGTATTCGGTGTTCCATCACTGCTGGTCATCTACGCTCTGGCGGCATACGCGAAGAAAATCAACGCACGCATGCTGACCAACGGTCTGTGGGTTGGCCTGTGGGCTGGACTGGCGGCAACGGCCGTCTATGACGGAGTGCGTTTTGTTGTGGAGCGAGCGCACTTGTTCGGATACAACGGCTTTGTGCCGATCCTGATGTTCGGTTCGTGGATCACAGGACAGGCCGCCACCACTACCGCAGCCAAAATTGCCGGCTGGAGTTATCACTACTGGAACGGCGCTACCTTCGCCGTAATCTATACGCTCACGTTTGGACGAAAGCGCTGGTGGTGGGGCCTGGGCTACGGCATTCTCATGGAGTGCTGCATGCTTGGCCTCTTTCCTTTTTTTCTGCGCGTGACCAACAAACTTGATTTCATTGCCGTGAGCATGATTGGCCATCTTGCTTATGGCGCCGTGCTGGGCTTGCTCGCCCAGCAATACTTGTGCGACTAAGGAGGACTCTCATGAGGATTGCCCTGCGAATTATTTCTCTCTGTTGGATCGCGGCCTGCGTCGCTGCCTTGGCCCTTCCCGCATGGGCTGGAGATTGCAGCGGCCCTAGCGACTGTAGCTCGATTCCTGACAACGGCACCAAGGGCGCGGCCATTGGCGCGACAGCCATGGGAATTTTTCTCTATGTGCGTACCAAGCGGAAAAAAGAAAATGATCCCGGACAGGGAGAAGGATGGGACAAGGAAGACCTGGTTCTGAAGGGCGATGTGCCTGCTGTCCAGGATGGCGAAAGCGGCAGCACGGAGCGCAAGTAGACCTCCGCATGCGGTTGCTGGCCGTTGCTCCCGCCTTCCGCCGAGGTCGCTGCAAGCGCGTATGCTACACTATATTTTTCAATCACATACACCTCAACGCGCATGCTCCTGTCCAAAGAATATGTCGGGTACTTGGCCCGGCAGATAACACAAAAGCTGATTGCCAGCGACTTTATCGGGACCAAAGACGCTTCCAGCGTCTCCGCGGCGCTCAACAATGCGCTCCTGGAAGAGCTGCAGCTTGAAGACCGTATAAATGATGAAGTCCGCCTGATCCTGGAACAGTACCAGGACGAAATGCAGCGGGCCGGCGCCAGCTATCAGGAAATGTTCAAGAAAGTTAAAGGCGAACTGGTGCGCAAATACAAGGCGGTGCTGTGAGACTCTCCCGCGACAAATTAAATAAACTGGCGCACACCGCCGCGGACGCGCTCGCCGAAATGGAGCAAGTGGAATTTCTGGAGGACCGCAACAGTATCCGCGTGAAAGTGCGCGAATTGCTGGAAGAGCTGCTGAAGCAGGAAGAGAAAATTGACGTTGCCGCCCGGCAAAAAATCGAAAATCAGCGACGCACGATCATAGAGGGTACCCAGGAATGGGACATCCTCTATCGCAAATACTACAACGAAGAAGTCAAGAAGCTGGGACTCTAAAGATTATTGAATAAAGATTATTGAATGCTGCGCCGCTCTTGCGGCGTCATCTGGGCCCAGAGTTTATTGAGATTGCTCTCCACCCAGCGGTTTTCCGGCTGCTGCTGTCGCGCAATATTAAACCACTGATAGGCTCTCACGGGATCGTGTGGCACGCAATGTCCGCTGGCGTATAGAGCGCCCATCTGAATGGCGGCATTCGGGTCCTCCTGTTGCGTGGCGGCGCGCAAGTAGATCAAACCCTGCTCACAATTTTGCGGAACGCCGCGACCTTGCAAATATCGTTGCGCGCGCAGCAACGCTGCGCTGGGTTGTTGGCGCGTTGTCGTCCGCGGCTGATCTTCCGAGGTCGTCTCCTCGGCAACGCTGGCCTTCGCACTGTGCCGGACTGGTGCTGGCGCCTGCGTGTCCACCGGCTCGGTCTTCGCAGTGTTCTTCTCTTTCGCGGTGTCCTTATCCGATGCTGGCTTCACGTTCCCGTCGGGAGGCGTGCTTTCTGCTTTGGCTTCTTGCAGCAGTGGCTGTTGCGATTTGGGAATTGCGGCCGGCGGGACCTTGTTGTCGCCGCGCGGTCTCGGTACTGAGGCGGGATCCTGCTGCGGCACCGGCGGAGATTTTGCGCTGTTATGACTGGAGCGCCACTGGACATAGCCAAGCCCTATGATCGCGGCGAGGATGATGAACAGGACCAGCTTGCGCACTCCTCCGCCGGACGATGACTCGTCTTCCAGCAAATACTCGGTGCTACCTTGGGGCTCGGAATTCAGACCGAGGAATGACGGACCTCCAATACTGGTAGTTACAACCGGCTCGCTCTGCAATGTGGCCGCCGGACGCGGGCGCACAGGGGCAATTGGATACGTGGTCTGGACTGCGCCTCGCGAGACCGGCTGTCGTGAAACGACCGGAGTGATCCCGCTTCCCTCAGGAGCGGGAAGTTGTGCGTTGGCCACAGCCGTGGCGCGCTTCTTGGCCACCGAAGCAACCATGCGGCGATCTTGCTCGCGCCGGTCAACTCGAGAACCACACAGCCCGCAGAACTTATGGCCGGCCTGGTTACTGTGTCCGCAGGAGGGACATACCTGTCCGCTGGTTTCAGGAACTCTCCTTTCGGTTTTCCGGCGTTCAAAGCGAACGCCGCACATGCCGCAAAACCTGTTTTCTGGATGATTGACAGTACCGCAAAAACTACACATCATGGGGAAAAGACTCCTATTGCATAAAAACGAACGACACTCAGCACGATCAGCAGCTCTGTATTGAGATGTCATTTGGCGGAGATGTGCTGCAACTTGCGGCTGACTTGTCCAGCTACTCTCCTCAGGCAACCTTTCACACATTTGGATGCAGATTCCCCGGATTCGTCTATACTCGTCAGCCCCCTTCTAGACCCCTGCATCAGCGATAATAATAAGGAGTGCTCTCCGCCGAACAAATCGGGCAGTTCATTGGCCAGTCCGCCAAAAACGCCGGGTTCGAACTTGCCGGCATTGCGCCCGTCCGCGAGGACGACCTGCCTGAACTCGGCGCTTTCGTTGAGTGGGTAGACGCGGGCTACGCCGGCGAGATGAAATATCTGGAAAAGCGCACTGAGGCTGGCGACCTTCGTCGTATCTCAGCCAGGAATGCCGCGCCGTGGGTGCGCTCGGTAGTCGTCTGCGGCCTGAATTACAACACGGAGCGGCCCTACTCCACGAAGGTTAACGACCCGCGGCGCGCATGGGTCTCCCGCTACGCCTGGGGAAATAAGGACTATCATCAGGCGCTGCAACCGCGCCTTAAAGAGGTTGAGGCCGCCATCCAGCAACTCGCATCCCAGCACAACCTGACGGTCGAGACACGCAGCTACGTCGATACAGGGCCCATCGTGGAGCGTGTCTACGCCAAGTATGCGGGCCTCGGTTGGATTGGCAAGAATACCTGCCTGATCCATCCCAAGCTGGGCTCCTTCTTTTTTTTGGGAGTCATACTTACTTCTCTCGATCTCGCGCCAGGAATCCCTATACCGGACCGTTGCGGAAGTTGCACCCGATGCATTGACGCTTGTCCCACGGACGCCATTGTCGCCCCGGGCAAGCTGGACGCCCGCCGCTGCATCGCTTACCTGACAATTGAAAAGCGTGGTGAGATTCCGCTGGAATTCAGAGACCAAGTGGGACACCACGTCTTCGGTTGCGACATCTGCCAGGACGTCTGTCCGTGGAACAACAAGAAAGGTAACGCTCCATTCACCAGAGCGCCCGAGTTTCAGCCTCAGGAGGACCTGTTTCATCCCGATCTGGCACTGCTCGCGGAGATGAACGAAGAGAGCTACCGCAAGATCTTTCGCGAATCACCAATCAAGCGCGCTAAGTACTCCGGGCTCAAGCGCAATGTGGCCGTCGCCATGGGCAACAGCGGATGCCGGGAGTTTATTCCTTATCTGGAAAGGATGGCAGCCGAAGCGGACCCAGTCGCAGGGGAACACGCACAATGGGCCCTGAAGAAGCTGGAATCATCGTAATAACTCCCGCGTTATCAAAGTAATCTTCGCTCTCCCTAAACGCCCGTGTTAGTGTTTGGGTTTTCCTATGCGTAAACTGTCAAAATCCACGACCTTCCGCGAGCATGCCAGGTTCGCCCTGGATCTGCGCCTGATCGTCAGGACAGCCACCAGAATTTACGGACGCACTCGAGACATCAGCGAATCAGGCCTGGGAGCGACTGTACCGGAAGATCTCTCCCTCGGCGACATGATGGAACTGGAGTTCGAATTGCCAGAGGCGCCAGAACCAATAACTCTCATTGCCAGAGTAAGTTACAGGCATGGCTTCCACTATGGGTTTAGATTTGTCAGCCCCACCTCACGTCAAATCCAGCAGATCCGCAGAAGCACTCGCTCGCTCCCTGTTATTCGTTAGATCGGCGGGAACTGTGCTTTGATTCGCAGTCGGGAATCCTGTAGATTCTTGAACAGGAAGAGGTGTTGGGATGTTCCGCCGTGCGGGTCTCCTGCTGTCTGCCGTTCTGCTGTGTAGTCTGGCACCGGCATGGGCGGAAGAACATTGGGTGGACATACGCTCTCCCCACTTCTCCGTTCTCACTGACGGCGGCGAGGACCGCGGACGCGAAGTCGCATTGCAATTCGAGCTGATGCGCTCCGTGTTCTCCCAGCTTTTTCTTCGCGACCATGTAAACCAGTCGATTCCCCTGCAGATTATTGCCTTCAAGAATGCCGAGCAGATCAGCCACTTTGCGCCACAATTTCGCGGCCAGCCACTGACGGTAGCAGGCTTCTTCCAACAGGGACAAGACAAGAACTACATTGTGCTGAACCTGGACGCCAACAACAGTTGGCCCACGGTGTTTCACGAGTACGCCCACCTGCTGCTCCATAGCAACGTCGGAGGCCTGCCTCCGTGGTTCGATGAAGGTTTCGCGGAGTACTTCTCCACCATCAAGATCGGGACCAAAGAAGCGGTGCTGGGCGGCATTCCTGAGTACGCGCTCTCCGTTTTGGGCCAGGAAAAGCTGATGCCCGTCTCTGAACTCTTCACGGTCGGACAAAGCTCGCCCATTTACAATGACGACCGCAACCACCGGACGCTCTTCTACGCACAGTCATGGCTGGTGGTGAATTATCTATTCAGCAATGCGCGGCTGAAAGACGCAATCGCATATTTCAAGTTGTTGGGCGAACATGTCCCAATGAATGACGCCATACAGCGGGCCTTCCATACAGATCCCGCAACATTTGATAAAACGATTGCGGACTTTTACCGGTCCACCGGAGGACGAACGATCACGGTAACGCTACCGATGGGTCTGGAGAAGATCTCATTCGCCGGAATCTCCGTTTCTCAGGTAGGGGCACTGGCCATCCTGGCCGATCTGCACTTGCATGAGCCTGACTACCAGCAGCAAGCAGTAAAGGAGTTTAAGGCCGTTCTGAAACTGGACTCGGAGAACGTAATCGCTCATCGCGGTCTGGGCTATGGCTTCCTGCGCAGCGGAGAATTCGATGAAGCCATGGCCCACTTTCAGAGAGCGGCGGAAAAGGACGCCCGGGACCCGATGGTCCACTACTACTGGGCAGTTTTGATGGCGCAGAAGCAGCAGCCGTCCCTCTGGCCGCAAATGGAGAGAGAAGCACGGCTGGTTACAGAACTCAGTCCGGAAATGGCGGATGGCTTTGCTCTTCTGGGGTTCGCGCTGATGAGCGAGCGCCAGACGGACGATGCCGCCAAAGCCTACGAAAACGCGCTACGGCTCTCGCCGGGAAATGAAGGCTATGCCGCAACGCTGGGCGACCTGTATATCTCTCAGGGTAGAACAGAAAATGCGAAATTGATCTTCGTCAGCCTGCAAAACAGCGACCGGCTGTTGATTTCCGCCCTGGCTAGGAACCGGTTGGAGGAGATGGAAGCGGACAGAGCGATGGCCGGCGCATCCGCTGCCTCTAACCAGTCTCCCAGGCTCGCTTCCGCCAGGGGAAGGCTCGTGCACGTCGATTGCACGAACTCGCCGAGGGTCACACTCACCATCCTGACCACCACCGGAACATTGCAACTGGTGCTCCCTGATGTGGCTAAGGCTGTAAAAATCACTTTGAGTTGTGGATCGCAAAGCCAGAACGTCGCGGTAAAGTACCTCGACTCCGACGAAAGCCGGCTGGCCGAACTGGTAAGCCTTGAGATCGAATAAAAATCCCCTTGCCAGAGAGCAAGGGGCGTGAACGGGACACTTGTTCCTTTTGGTTTAGCTCGCTCCGCCACGTAACACGTTCGAAGCCAGATAGCCTTTCGGCCCCTTCATGAGCTCGAACTCCACGGTTTCGCCTTCATTCAAGGTCCGATATCCATTGTCCTGGATCGCGGAAAAATGAACAAAGACGTCCTCTCCTGTAGAGCGCTGGATAAAACCATACCCCTTCGCCCCATTAAACCATTTAACTTTTCCCGTTTCTTTCACAGCTGATTGCTCCTTTCACCTCGGCTCCTTCGTTAAAGAACTCTTCCAGGAAAGACACACAGTCCGGTCAACTGCCTGGGGTGATCTCCTGGGAAGTAGGCATGATATTCAGGAACTCTGCATTTTGTAAAGTGGCTTGTTTGCTTCCGGGAAGTTCACAACTGCGGAAGCCCTCGCAGCGCTATTTTTGATACGATCTTCGCAAGACATGAATTCCATTCCTTCCACATCTATCCCAGACGCCATTGCGGCGCCGGAACCGCTGGCCGCGCCACTAGCGGTTCGGCCGCGGAGGCACGTGATTCGGGAGCGCGCGGTTGCGACCCTGCACTATCTTCTGCACACTGAAGTGCACACGTTTGCCTTTTCGGTGGCCGCAAACGCGATCCTCTCGTTCTTTCCTTTTGTGGTGGTAATGAGCTGGCTGGTGCGGGGCCTCTTTCATTCACAGCTGATGTTTCAGGCGCTGGTGCATCTCATACGAGACCAGTTGCCCGCGGGTCAGGACATTATCGTCAACAATCTGAGCCGGGCCAGCCGGCACGTGAAAATTGCCTCGATTGTGCTCTTGCTGATCAGTTCCACTGGAGTGTTCCTGCCGCTTGAAGTCGCTTTCAATCGAATCTGGGGATTCGCCAGGAACCGGTCCTATATTGCCAACCAGCTTGTTTCTCTAGGGCTGGTTTTCGGATGCGGACTTTTGGCTTTACTTTCCACCGCCTTCACCGCGGGGAACGAGTACATTCTGCAGATTCTGCTGACCAACGACAAAAATATTTTCTATCGCGCCGCTCTGTTTCTCGTGTTGAAGCTGTTCGCCATCGTCACCAGCACGACTATTTTCTTTTTCATCTACTGGATACTGCCGAACGGCAAGGTTTCTGCCAGGAGCGTTATGCCGGCGGCCGTGGCTATGGGCGTGCTGTGGGAAGTATCGAAGTATCTCTACATGCTTGCGTTGCCCTGGCTGAATTTCAAGGATGTCTATGGGCCGTTCGTCACGTCGGTGACGCTGATGTTCTGGGCCTTCATCTCCGGCTTAATGGTGCTCGCGGGCGCCAACCTCGCCGCAATTGAGGTTGCGGATACGGCAGCCGCTTCAGAGCCCGCTGGAGCTGTGCCCAGGCATTGAGAGTAGGGCTTTCTGGCTGGCTATAATCAATGGCGTTGTCTTTCTCCTTCAAACTCGCGCGGAAGCTCGCCGCACTGAGGTTGAGGCCTCACACGCGGCTTGCCTGGATCACGCTGTATCTTGCCGGCATTGAAGCCCTTTTACTATTGCTGAATTGGGCGATCCGACTGGCGGGAAAATCGGCCGCCGGAACTTCCCTGCCCGGCTGGACCACATTTCTTGGCTGGGTGTTCGCCTTCTTCTTCCTGATTGTCACAGTGCGTTGGTTCCGCAAGCATGTGATGTGGCGACTGCGCAATCAATTGATCGTGACCTATGTGTTGATTGGAGCCGTGCCTTTACTACTGATGGCGGTAATCGCGATCCGCGCCGGAAGCGCGTTCCTGGGACAATTTGCGAGTTTCCTGGCCGTCGCTGAGATTCAAGCGCAGGTGCAGCGGCTCGCCGCGACCAATAGCTCGGCAGCCGAGCAGATTATCCAGCATGGTGCGAAGGCCGAAGAGCTTGTCACCGGTGACCCTTTCTTTCGCGCACGCTCCATCATTACCACCAGGCCATCGGAGCACCCGCCCTGGGTGCGACATGGATTTGCAGGGTTAATTTCGGATGGCCAGCACTTCCATCTGCGGGCTGTACATTTCACTGACACAAGCCGCGGGCCGATCTCTGTAATGTCCACGGTCCCTGTGGACGAGAGGATGCTGGCCATAATTGCGTCGGGATTCGGCCAAGTTACTCTTTCCCACTCAAATCTCAGCATTCACACCAGTCAGAACGCTGCAACGGACGAGTCCTTAGTGGCGCCGCTCTCTGAGGAGCATCTAACGGCGGGAACCATACCGCCGCCCATAAACTTCCTCGATCGCCAGTTCGATTTCTACGCGCTCGTCCCGGTCAAGGATTGGTCCAGTGGCAGCGACAAGAATGCGCTTCTGGTTGGAAGCACACGCCTGTCAGTCATCTACTCGCACCTTGCCGTCTCGCTCCCTGAGTGGACGGAAGGCACCCGCATCTTCCTGATCTTCCTGGCTTCTGTTTTTGCTGTGATGGTGGCGATCGCGCTCTTCGTTGGCATGCGCCTGACGCGTACGATCACATTGTCCGTCGCCAACCTCTATGAAGCTACGCAACGCATCAACCGGGGAGATTTCACCCATCGGATTCCGGTAAAAGAGCGCGACCAACTGGCAGCGTTGCAGGTCTCTTTCAACTCGATGACTGAGTCGCTGGAAAAGTTGATCGCCGAACAGAAAGAAAAAGAGCGTTTGCAGAGTGAATTAGAAATCGCGCATGAGGTCCAGGAGCAGCTTTTTCCCAGAGTAACATTTGGCATGGCGACCCTGGAAATCCACGGTGTCTGCCGTCCCGCGCGCATCGTGAGCGGCGACTACTATGATTTTCTGCCGAGCGGAACAGACCAGTTGGGAATTGCGGTTGGTGACATCAGCGGCAAAGGCATTTCCGCTGCTCTGCTGATGGCGACGATCCATTCCGCCGTCCGCGCCTACGAGCAGGAGCCATTCATGTATGAAGAGGCCGCGGCTTCACCGGCTCGCGAGGGCTCCGGCTCTGCACTGGCCACACGCCGCATCGCTGCTTCGCCTGCGCATATGCTCACGCTGCTGAACCGTCATCTGTATCGCAGCACCCAACCGGAAAAGTACGCCACGCTGTTTCTGGGATTCTACGATGGCGAAAGCCATCGCATGACCTACTCCAACGCGGGCCATCTTCCGCCTATTGTTCTTGGCGTTGACGGCTCGGTGCGCCGCCTCGACGCCGGCGGCATGGTGGTAGGACTTTTTGACGATGTTGAATACGAAGAGCGCTCGGCCGATTTCAAAGCCGGAGACATATTTATCGCGTTCAGCGACGGCATCACTGAGCCGGAAAATGAGTTCGGAGAATTCGGCGAAGCGCGGCTGATTGAAACAGTTGCGGCCTACCGCCATTTGCCGCTGGTCCGGATCACCGAACACGTCATCGCCGCGGTCCAGGACTGGATCGGCTCGACCGAGCAGCCCGACGATGTCACGCTGGTCCTGGCCCGTCGCCTGTCTTAGTTCCTGTTATTCCCCGTTCCGTTTCAACCGGTGGTCCATGTTGGCGATGCGCCAGCCCGTCTCGAACACCAGTTTGGTCACGGCCGTCATCTTGTTGAAGTCAATCTTGTCCACGGTGTCGGTCGGTTTGTGATAGTCAACGTGCACGCCATCAAAATAAAAAATGATCGGGATGCCGTGCTTGGCGTAATTCCAGTGGTCCGAGCGGAAGTAGATGCGCTCTGGATCGTTCGGATCGTTGTAAGAGTAATCCAGCCTGAGTTTCTGGAAATCCGAGTTGGTTTGCTCGCTCAGCTTGTTCAACTCCGGACTGATGCGATCAGCGCCCACCAGGTAAATGGTATGCGCGTCGGTCAGATGCTTGTCCGCCTCATCCGAATCTCCCGGAGGCTTCGAACGGCCAATCATGTCGATGTTCAGGTCTACCACCATCTGGTTCAGCGGCAGGGCCGGGGCAAAATCAGCGTTGTATTCGGAGCCGAGCAGCCCGAGCTCTTCCCCTGCGTGGAACATGATCATCACGGAGCGCCTGGGACGTTGCAGCGACATGGCGTGCGCAATGGCCAGGACCGCCGTGGTTCCGGAACCATCGTCGTCCGCGCCGTGGTAGATCTCGCCTCCGGGGCCGGTCTTGAGATGGTCGTAGTGCGCGCTGAAGGTTACATACTCCTTCTTCAGTTCAGGGTCTGAGCCTTCCAGAAAACCCACGACGTTTTGCGTGGTTACACGCTCCTGGTGCAGACCCACAACCAGCTTCGCGCTCGCGTCCAGCGCTTTTGGTTCAACTTGCTTCTTGTCGTCGTAGGCGGCTTTCAAGTTAAGACCGATGCTGCTAAAGACTTTGTCGGCGGTTTCGGGTGAAAGAGTTACAGCGGGCAACTTGCCTTCAACATCTTTCGCCAGCCGTACCGACTGTCTCTCCCCGGCATGCTCTTTAAACTCCTTCGACTGCATGAAAGGAAGGAACCGGCGTGGCGGCACTTGAATGATGGCAACAGCGCCATGGGCGCGCGCAGCGCCCTGTCCGCTCTCGTTGTCGCCAACTTTGGAAGGATCCACGCCCGGAGCGTTGCCCGGGATGATCAGAACGATTTTGTTCTTCACATCCAGGCCGGCGTAGTCGTCATGTTTCTGCGATGGAGACGAGATCCCGCGTCCGACAAACACAACCTGGCCCTGCGCCTCGCCGTCCATCGAGGCGGGCGAAACATAAATGTCGCCGAAGCTGTAAGTGGCGGTCTGCCCTCCGATGGTCATGGTCAGCGCGGTTTTCGCAGTGTCGGGCTTGGAGGAGATCACGTCAAAGTGCTGCAGGTAATCTCCGTGATCGCCCAGCCCTTGAAACCCATAGGCCTTCAACTGCGAAGCCAGATAGCGCGCCGATATGCCGAAATTCGGCGCCAGGGTAAACCGTCCACCCAACTCGTCGGATGCCAGAAACTCCAGGTGCATGCGCAATTCGGAGGGAGTAATGGAATCTACGGTTGGCGGCACTGGCGCCAGATTGGGCGGCGCAGTTCCAGCATGCAGAGCAACGGAAAAGACGAGAATCGACGCAAAAACGGCGTGAATGAAGGGCGATTTGAAGTGTTTCACGTAGGTAAATGTAACAGCGCAGCCGACTTGATGACAAATTCAGCTTGCAGCGGCGGAAATGGAATGTGAAGCGCGTTTAACCTTGATTTGCTGCTTCGGATATAGAATCGTACCTTGCGCGAACGCGCTAACCCTGTGAAACAAACCATCATCGTCCTGGAAGACGATCCTGATATAGCGAACCTGGTCCGCTACCACTTGCAGCAGGCAGGATTCGGCGTCTATGTGTGCTCGTCCGGCGACACGGTCCTGGGCCAGGCGCGGGAGCACTCAGCGACCCTCTTTCTGCTGGACATCATGGTTCCCGGGAGCAATGGGTTCGAAGTCTGCCGGCGGATTCGCCAGAGCAGAGATCTGGCCGGCCTGCCCATTATCTTTCTCACCGCCAAGTCTTCGGAAGATGACCGCGTCCGCGGCCTTGACCTTGGCGCAGACGACTACATCGTAAAGCCGTTTAGTCCGCGCGAGCTTGCAGCGAGAGTGCGCGCCGTGCTGCGGCGCTTCGAGCAGCCGGTAACTACCACCATCACCACCCCCGACTTCGAACTGAACAGCGACTCCGTTACTCTTACAGTCCGGGGAAAGCCGGTGGACGTCACGGCGACTGAGTTTCGCCTCTTGCATTTTCTCGGGTCGCATCCGGGGAGGGTCTTCACGCGCGATCAGGTACTCGACTCGGTGTGGCGGGAAACATCCTTTGTCACGCCCCGATCGGTCGACGTCTATGTGCGCCGCCTGCGCGAAAAGATCGAAGAAGATCCCGAAAACCCGAAGTATCTGAAGACTGTCCGCGGCGCGGGCTATAAGTTCGAGGGGAGTAAGTGAGAAACCGCATCTTCCTGAAGATGATGGCGTCCTTTGTGGTGGTGATTGCCGCCGTCACATTGATCCTGGACATCAGCATCCGCAACACCTGGGAGAAGTCCATCAACAACGATCTGCAACGATTGTTGACCCAGAATGCAACCAGTTTCGCGTTGCGGGTCCAGAATGATTATGAGCATTCGCCGCAGCAATTGGTGGATGAAGAAGCGCGCATCGCGGAAACGCGCGTGACCATCATCGCCCGCAACGGCACCGTCCTGGCCGACTCCGAGGCCAACGCCAAGACAATGGAGAATCACGGCAGCAGGCCGGAAGTGAAGGCGGCCCTGGAAGGAAAAACTGGCAGCTCGGTCCGTGAAAGCGACGCTGCGGGAACAGAATTCCTATACCTCGCGGTGCCCAGCGGGGACAAGATTGTCAGATTGGCTTTACCGCTCTCCGCAATCCAGGGCCACGTCGCGCAGATCAGACAGACTCTGTTGCTGGGAACTTCGGCAGCCACTCTGCTGGCTTTACTGGTGGCGATGCTGGTAGCACAGAATGTTTCGCGACGCTTGCGCAGGATTGTCGGCTTTGCGGAACAAGTGGCATCCGGCAATCTTTCCGCGCGAATTGCCGAGGACAGCGGCGATGAAATTGGCCAGGTGGCCGTAGCGCTCGACCGGACGGCGCGGCGCCTGGAAGAAAACTTTGCCGCCGTTCGCGAGGGACGCGCCGAACTGGAAGCTCTGCTCAACAGCATGGAAGACGGTGTTATCGCCGTCTCCCCTGATCTGAAGGTCAGGTGGGCGAACCGGGCAACGGAGAACATCGTGCGCCAGCCGGTACGCATCGGCGCGCCAGTTACGGAATTGGTCCGGCATCCGGACTTTCTGGCGGTCATCCGCGCCGGGGTGAAGTCACGCCAGCGGCAAAGCGCCATTGCCGCTTCGTTAGCGGGAGGCAGATCATTTTCCATTACCGCGGAGCCGCTTCCCGACGGCGGCGTGGTCAGCGTATTGCACGACATATCCGGCATCGAGCGCGTGGAGAAGACGCGCAGGGATTTCATCGCCAACGTTTCCCATGAACTACGCACGCCGCTCACGTCTATCCGCGGGTATGCGGAAACCCTGCTCGATTCAACTCAAGGTCTCAGCGAAGACACGCAGGAGTTTCTTCAGGTCATTCGCAGAAACGCGGAGCGAATGGGCCGGCTTACGGAAGATCTGCTGGTACTGGCCAGAGTTGAATCCGGCGAAGAAAAGCTGGACCTGCAACCGCACTCGGCGCAGCGGATGATCACAGAAGCCGCTTATGCCATGCAGCAGAATGCGAACGCCGAGGGAGTTGAAATCACCATTGGCGAGGTTTCAGAGAGTTCCGTGATGGCCGACTCTTATGCCGTGCACCAGGTCTTCGCCAACTTGATCAGCAATGCATTGCGCTATGCCCAGAGCGGCAAGCGGATTGTCCTGGGCGCAATCGACCGGCCGAACGGCGTGGAGTTTTTCATCCGCGACTTTGGTCCTGGAATCCCTTCCGAGCATCTGCCGCGCATCTTCGAACGCTTTTACCGTGTGGACAAAGCGCGTTCGCGCGAAACCGGGGGCACTGGTTTGGGGCTGGCGATTGTGAAGCACATTGTGTTGAACCACGGCGGATCAGTGCGTGTAGAAAGCGCCGTCGGTCACGGGTCAACCTTCTTCTTCACTCTTCCCAAAGAATAATTGCTGCGGCAATTTCGCGAAGAACTGCGCCTTTCTTAAGTTCGCGGCCTTGCCGGATGCTGATTCTGCGGAGATGTCTGCATTATTCCCGAATTCACCTTGAGTTCATCGTTTTTTAATATTCCTGTAACAAATCTCCCCTATAAGGAACGGTTGAACCCATCTCATCAACACCTGTGGAGGTACAAATGCGACTCAAGTGGATTATCGGGCCCATGCTGGCCCTGTGTTTTAGCGGTGCTTTTGCGCAAAAGCTGACCGGAGCGGGAGCGACTTTCCCGAATCCCATTTACCAGAAGTGGTTTAGCGAGTATCACAAGCTTCATCCCAACGTCGAGATTAACTATCAATCCATCGGCAGCGGCGGCGGCATTAAGCAGATACAGGCCCGCACCGTCGATTTCGGGGCCAGCGACGGGCCAATGTCGGATGAGCAACTCGCAGCCACGCCCTTCAAGATATTGCACTTGCCCACGGTGCTCGGTGCAGTGGTCCCTATCTACAATATTCCTGCCGTGAGCCAGGAACTGAAGTTTAGCGGAGACGTTCTGGCCGACATCTTTCTGGGAAAGATCAACAAATGGAATGATCCCAGGATCGCCAAACTGAATCCCGGCGTGAAACTTCCGGACAGCGACATTGTTGTCGTCCATCGATCCGATGGCAGCGGCACTACCTACATTTGGACGGACTTTCTATCCAAAGTAAGCCCCGAATGGAAGACCAAGGTGGGAAAAAACACCTCGGTGAATTGGCCGGTAGGCTTGGGCGGCAAAGGCAATGAAGGCGTGTCTGGCACGGTAAAGCAAACGGAAGGCAGTATTGGATATGTCGAACTGATCTACGCCGTACAAAACAAGATGGCGTACAGCAGCGTTCAGAACCCGGCGGGAAAGTTTGTGAAAGCCAGCCTCGCGTCCACCACGGCAGCGGCAGCTTCGGTGAAAGAAATGCCGGACGACTTCCGTGTCTCCATCACCAACGCCCCAGGTCCGGATGCCTACCCGATAGCCAGCTTCACCTGGTTGCTGGTCCCGGTCAAATGGGACGACGCGGCCAAAAGAAAAGCCACGGTCGACTTCCTGAATTGGATGGTGGACTCCGGCCAGAAAATGACGCCGGATCTGTCTTATGCTCCGCTGCCCAAGGGCGTGGTCGCCAAAGAGAAAGTGGCAATTAAGCAAATTCAGTAGTTGAACGAAGTACCCAACAGAAAGCAAGGAGAACAGCGCTCACATGAAATTGCTCAAAGCAATAGCTTTCGTGTTCCTGGCCGGCGGTCTATTGGTCGGCCAGGAAAGCACCAGCACCAGCCCGGCCCCGGCATCAGGCCCTGCTCAAGGTACCCTCTCCCAGGAAGTGAAGGCACTGCGCGACGCCCTCGCCCAGCAACAGAGAGAGATTGCCCAACAGCAGAGAGAGATCCAGGAACTGACGCAACGGCTTGCAACCAACGATAGCTCCAGCGCGACGCCGCGTCTGGTCGATGCTTCTCTCAATACGGCTGGCCCTGTGAATGTGGCTACCCGCCCAATGCAGGACAAACCCAAAGAGTCGCCATTGTCGTTTCGCATTGGCGCGGCTGACTTCACACCCGGCGGGTATGTGGATTTTGAGAACATTTTCCGCAGCACGAATACAGGTAATGTGGCCGGCACGAACTTCTGGGCAATCCCTTTCAGCAACACGGTACAGGGTCACCTCACCGAATTTCGCAGCACAGGACAGTATTCGCGCTTCAACATCAAAGTGCACACCAAGTATGGGGAGAATGACGTCACCGGCTTCGTCGAGTTTGACTTCAACGGCAATGACGCTGCCAACGTGTTCGTTACCAGCAATCCCCACACCGACCGTCTTCGTCACTACTGGGTTGATTTGCGGCGAGGCAAATGGGAATTCATGGGTGGCCAGGGATGGGGCCTTCTGACGCCAAACCGGAACGGTGTCTCGCCTGAGTCGGCGAACGTCTTTACCACCTTCAACGAGGACGCCAATCACAACATCGGCAGCAATTTCACTCGCGCGGGCCAGTTCAGGGCCGCATATCACTTCAATGATCAGTTTGTATGGGCCGTTGCCCTTGAGAACCCACAGCAGTTCACGGGACAGGGAGCGGAAGTCCTCTTCCCAACCGCGTTCAATGCGGCACTGGGATCGCAGTTTGACTCTGGGGCCACTCCTGGAACACCCAACCTTTTCCCTGACATTATTTCCAAGCTCGCCTTCGACAACAAATTCGCCGGCGACCGGCACTTCCACTTCGAACTTGGTGGACTTCTTACCGGAGTAAAGATCGCGAACATTCCTACGCTCGCGGGCGCTACCTTCAGAAGCCACTCGGCAATCGGTGGAGGAATTGAATCGGGACTGAGCGTTGACATCGTGAAGGGCTCAGAAGGCAGATTCGCCCGCTTCGTGGCCAATGGGCTATGGGGGCCGGGTGTAGGTCGCTACCTGATCGGAACCGGGCCACAGGCCGTGGTTGCTCCTGTTAGCGCTAATGGAGCCGTTTGCACTTCGGCTGGAAATTGCGATCTGGCAATTTCCATGGTCCATGCAGGGAACGCTCTCGTTGGTTTTGAATTCGTTCCCCTTAAGGACTCCCAGTTCGGAGCCTACTACGGTGGGGCGTATTTCCAACGTAACGCCTTCCCCGACTTGACCTCTTCTGCCGCTATCAAACCCATTATCGGATTTGGTGGCATCAATGAAGCCAACGCCGGAATCCAGAACCGCTCCATTCAGCAAGCAACGTTCGACTGGACCCAGACGATGTGGCGTAACCCGCAGTACGGGGCCTTGCAACTGGTTACGCAAGCCTCCTACCTGACCCGCAGCCCCTGGTTTGTACCCGCGGGCGGACCCAAGAATGCACACTTGGGAATGGGCTACGTGAGCCTTAAATACGTTCTGCCCTAGTCGCCAACTCGATCCAGGGCGCCGGTCACCCGGCGCTCTGTTTTTTGAGACAACAGGTTTTCAGTTTATTCGTAACTGTTTCATTTTGTACTTGACAATTTATATATAATGTGGTACCACACACAAGCCAAGATGCAGCTATGGATCCAGCCTTCAGCCAATCCGGGAGCCAGGAAACTGATCTGGGGATATCCCCGGGGATCTTTCCGCTAAGTGCTTTAAACGTGGGGATCGAGATACCGGGGGAAGGGGGGACCACCCGCATCGGGGTGACCTCGGCCGCTCCCTTTTAATCACTCTTTAACAATATTCTGTTAGCTTCCAGCCATGCCCGCGCTACCCAAAAACCGCACCCCGGCCAGCCCAACGCCTGAAAACAAGGCGGATGCGGGTACTGCGGGATCCAGCGAGGCCAAAGCGGAGCCAGTCGCTAAGCCCGACAAGCCGCGGATCAGGACGGGTGACAGCGTTTTTGCCGATGCTGCTTTTCGCTCTGCGGTGACGGCCTGCGGTATTGCCATATTGGCTGTGGTCGGGCTCATTTTTTATGAACTGATCCTTCAGTCTCACTTGTCCCTGCAAAAGTTTGGCCTGCGGTTCCTGGCCACGACCATCTGGGACCCTGTCGCGGAGGATTTTGGCGCTCTTCCTTTTATCTACGGGACTTTGGTATCGGCCTTCGTTGGCTTGGCAATTGCCGTTCCACTTTCGATTGGAACGGCTCTCTTCTTGACCGAGATTTGCCCGCAGAAGCTCCGGGCGATTCTCTCGCTCTGTGTCGAACTTCTTGCCGCCATCCCCAGTGTGATCTATGGTCTGTGGGGCATCTTCATTCTGGTTCCGTTTCTACGTGCCTACGTGCAGCCGGCCTTGGCGAAGTCTCTGGGCTGGACCGGGCTGTTCTCCGGTCCCAAGTTTGGCTACGGAATGCTGGCAGGCGGAGTGATTATTGCCATCATGATTCTCCCTATCATCGCGTCTATCAGCCGCGAGGTGATTCTCGCTGTGCCGCGCCAGCAGCGCGAAGCTGCTTTGGCTCTCGGCGCAACAAAATGGGAGACATTGCGGATGGCCGTACTTCGCAATGCACGGCCGGGAATTCTCGGCGCTATCATCCTGGGACTGGGGCGCGCCCTTGGCGAAACCATGGCGGTAACCATGGTGATCGGTAACCGCCCTGAGATCGCGCGTTCCCTGTTTGCCCCCGGATACACGCTGGCCAGCGTGATCGCCAATGAATTCACGGAAGCCACAAGCAATCTCTATCTCAGCGCTCTGGTTGAGATGGGACTGGTGCTCTTCGTGCTTACGCTGGTCGTGAACGCACTTGCCGGTTTGCTGATCTGGAGTGTACGCCGTGGTACGCCGGGGAGGGCTCTTGTCTAGAGCCGCCGTGCACAACATTCAACTGCACCGTCGCATCAGCAACTACGTTGCGCTCGGGCTTATAACCACCGCTGCGCTCATCGTGACGGCGCCGCTGTTCTTGATACTCGGTACAGTTATCTATAATGGCGTCGGCGGACTCAGTCTGGACTTTTTTACCCATTCACCCAAGCCGCCTGGCGAACCCGGCGGCGGCATGGCCAACGCAATCGTAGGGTCATTGATGATTCTCGGCATCGCCAGCCTGATCGGCTTACCTCTTGGCGTCGGCTCCGGCGTATATCTGGCTGAGTATGGCCGCGATAAGTACGGCAATATCGTGCGCTTCACCGCGGACGTTCTGAACGGGGTTCCTTCAATCGTGATGGGTATCGCCGCCTACGCCCTGGTGGTGCTGATCCAGGGACACTTCTCCATGCTGGCGGGTTCCATTGCTCTGGGCATCATGATGATTCCCATCATCGCGCGCACAACCGAAGAA